>Ga0126370_10000918_pt1 | contig 13040 bp, 5 predicted proteins | sample PanSoiMetaPlot_3_FD_92586 | JGI IMG/M metagenome (GOLD analysis project Ga0126370, IMG submission 92586) | Tropical forest soil microbial communities from Panama - MetaG Plot_3 | ecosystem: Environmental > Terrestrial > Soil > Tropical forest > Bulk soil | place: Panama | collected 2016-02-17 | reverse complement strand
TCCACCGCCTGCTCCGCCCCGGCTTGATCCAGCCCGCATTCGAGCGTAAGCCAATTCACGGCGGTCGCGACATCCGGGGCCATTTGTGCTTCGGCGTCCGGCGCAACGCGAGGAATGAGTGCGCTGATTTTGTCGCGCAGATCGGCGACCTGTGCGGAGAGTTCATCGGTGCGCGAAGGAGCTTCGCCGCGCCAGAACGGCACGTTGGGAGCTGCTCCTTGCGCGTCTTCGACAAGGACTCTTCCTGCCTGCACGCGGCGGATGCGCCACGAAGTGTTGCCCAGCAGCATGATGTCGCCGGCAATGCTCTCGACGGCGAAGTCTTCGTCCACGGTGCCGATGATGGTCCCATCCGGATGAGCGACGACGGTGTAAAGGGAGTTTTCGGGAATTGCTCCGCCGCTAGTGATCGCGGCGAGTCGGCTGCCGCGGCGAGCCCGAACCATGCCGTTCACACGGTCGCGATGGAGATACGCAGCGTAGCGCCCGCGGGCGCTGGCGATCCCTTCAGAGAGCATTTCGATGATTTCGTCAAAATCGGCGCGCGCCAGATTGCGATACGGGTAAGCGCGGCGCACGCGATCGAATAATGCATCTTCGCGCCAATCTTCCGCGGCGCACATGGCGACAATTTGCTGCGCCAGGATGTCCCTAGGCGCTTCAGGAATAGCGAGGCGGTCCAAGTCGTGTTGATGAATCGCGCGCACGAGGGCAGCGCATTCGAGCAAGTCGTCGCGCGTGGTGGCGAAGAGCCGGCCTTTGGGCACAGCCCCGCGCCAATGTCCCGCGCGGCCGATGCGCTGGATCGCACCGGAGATGGAGCGAGGCGAGCCAATCTGGCAAACCAGGTCAACGCTGCCGATATCAATTCCCAGTTCGAGAGAAGCGGTTGCCACCAGCGCGCGGATTTCTCCGGCTTTCAGTTTTTGCTCCGCCGTCAGTCGCAATTTGCGCGAAAGGCTGCCGTGGTGCGCGGCGACGGACTGTTTTCCAAGGCGTTCGCCAAGACGGTGAGCCATGCGTTCGGACAAGCGTCGCGTGTTGACAAAAATAAGCGTGGAGCGATGCTCGGTCGCCAATGCTGCAATGCGATCGTAAATCTCGTCCCACATTTCGTTCGATGCCACCGGCCCCAACTCGCTCGCGGGAACCTCGATGGCCAGATCGAGTTCGCGGCGATGGCCGATTTGCACGATGTGAGCCGCGGATCGCTCCGCGCCCGTCAGAAAATCGGCTACGAGTTCGATAGGCTTCTGCGTCGCAGAAAGACCAATGCGCGGAAGCCGCTTTCCAGTCAAATGATCAAGTCGCTCGAGCGACAGCGCAAGATGCGCGCCGCGCTTGTCGTCGGCAACGGCGTGAATTTCGTCCACAATCACAGATTCGACAGTTCTCAAGACTTCGCGGCTTCTCGCAGCGGTCAATAAGATGTAGAGAGATTCTGGAGTTGTGACCAGAATGTGAGGTGGATGGGCGAGCATGGCGCGGCGCTCGTGCGCGAGCGTGTCACCGGTGCGCACCGCCGTGCGAATCTCCGGCATGAGCAGGCCGCGCTGTCCGGCAAGCTGCAGGATTTCGCCCAGCGGAACTTCCAGATTCTTCCGGATGTCGTTGCTCAGCGCCTTGAGCGGCGAAACGTAAAGAACTTCGGTCTGATCTATCAGATCGCCGCTCAGGGCCTTGCGAACCAAGCGATCGATGCAAATCAAAAACGCCGCGAGCGTCTTTCCCGAGCCGGTCGGCGCGGAAATCAATGCAGTTTTCCCGGCCAGAATGTGCGGCCAGCCCTGAAGTTGCGGCTCCGTCGCCGTTTCAAAGCGGCCAACAAACCAATCGCGGACGAGCGCATGCGCCCATTCGAGGCCTGTGTCGTTTGATGGGGAATCGACGGTCGTCATAGGAGCCCGGAAGACTCAAGTATAGCCTGAACGATGGCGGCACGCCCGGTGCCACGCTACGGTCCTTGCGGCGCCGTGACAGGTTGAATGCCGCTTACTTCTTTTCCTTCCTTCTGCCGTATGATGCTCTCATGCGGCTTCTCTTGGTTGAAGATGATGCGCGGATCGCGCGGTTCGTCGCGAAAGGCCTGCGGGAACAGGCGTATGCCGTGGACGCCGTAGGGACAGGCGAAGAGGCGCTCTACCAGGCGGCGGTGAACACGTACGACCTGGTGATTCTCGACGTGATGATTCCCGCGCCCGATGGTTTCACGGTGTGCCGCGAACTGCGCAAATCGGGCCAGCGCATGCCCATTTTGATGCTCACGGCTCGGGATGCCGTGGAAGACCGCATTGCAGGTTTGGACCACGGCGCGGACGACTACCTTACCAAGCCATTCGAATTTCGCGAATTACTGGCGCGGCTGCGAGCCCTGCTGCGGCGCTCGGGCGAGTTGCGCCCCGAGAAGATTGCCGTCGCAGATCTTGTGCTCGATACCGGCGCGCAGACCGCCAAGCGCGCCGGCCGCCAAATAACATTGACGGCAAAGGAATACGCGCTTCTGGAGTATCTGGCGCGCAACGCAGGCCGCGTGGTGCGCCGCGCGGAAATCGCGGAGCACGTGTGGGACGAAACATTTGATCCGTTTTCGAACTTGATCGAGGTTTATATCAATCGGCTGCGGCGAAAAATTGACGCAAATTCAACGAAGCCGCTGGTCCACACCCGGCGCGGCGTGGGCTATGTTCTTGGAACGGAAGCCGACCTGCCCAACCCGGAAGCGGCAGACGACACCGTTTCTCAACGCTCGCGAAGCAAACCCTTTCCTCCAGCTCGGAAAAGCCATGCTTGACTCCATACGCTTGCGCCTAACGGTGTGGTACACCGGGGTGCTGACCCTGGTGATTGTCGTACTTTGCGGCGTTGCGTATTTCATTTTCTGGCGAAGCGCAGTGCGCCGCACAGACTCGAATCTTGTCGAACTGTCGAACTCTTTTCTCGTTACTCTGCATGCGGAACTGGAAGATCAAACAGGTCCGGATGTGTTCCTGACGGCTGGGCGAGAGGCGATCGAGGAGCACCATTTCCGTGACACGATTTATGTGATCACGGACGAAGCTGGCAAAGTGATCCTTAGTTCGCAGGAAGCGCTCTCACCCAACGCGCCCGCGAAGGCTGCCCGAAAGCAGATTCTCCCTTCCGCTTCCTTCCAACGTTTCTTGGCGGCGTCGGCGCAGTCTGACCGCATCTTTGGCCACATTGCTGTTACCGAAGCCGGCTACAGAGCGTTTGCGCAGCGTTTCTCCGGGAAAGGCAGAAACTATACGCTAATCATCTTGCAGTCGCTCCATTCGCAGCAAGAGATGATGGAGGAAGCCGGAACCGTCTTCGCATGGCTGATCCCGGTAGCGATTCTATTGGCAAGCGGTGGGGGCTATTTCCTTGCGCGGAAAAGCCTCGCGCCTGTCGTGGCGATGAGCAGTCAGGCGGGGCGCATGGGGGCCGAAAACCTCCACGAACGGCTCGCCGTGCAAAATGAAAAAGATGAATTAGGTCACCTGGCGCGATCCTTCAATCGTTTGCTGGACCGATTAGCTGAATCATTTGACCGCCAGAGGCGATTCATGGCCGATGCTTCGCACGAGCTGCGGACGCCCGTGGCGATTTTACGCGGCGAATCCGAGGTGGCGTTGTCGCAGCAGGCGCGTTCGCCGGAAGAGTACCGCGAATCGCTCGACGTGATGCATCACGAGGCCGAGCGGCTGACGCGCATTGTGGAAGACCTCTTCACGCTGACGCGCGCCGACGCCGGACAATACCCGCTGAAACCAAGCGATTTTTATCTGGATGAGTTGGTTGCGGAATGCGTGCATTCCGCGCGGACGCTCGCTCAAGCCAAAAAGATTTCCCTTACCTTGGAGGGGGCGCCGGAATCCCCGATTCATGCGGATGAGTCCCTCGTGCGTCGCATGATCCTGAACCTATTGGATAACGCCATCAAGTACACGCCGGATTTTGGGCGCGTCACCGTGTCTTGCCAGCGCAACGGCAGAGAATACGCGGTAAACATTGCAGACACCGGGTGCGGCATTCCGGCCGAGCTGCGGCCGCGCATCTTCGAGCGATTCTTCCGCGCCGATAAAGCGCGCTCGCGCGCCGAGAACGACGGCGGCGGCGCGGGACTTGGCTTGGCTATTTCGCGTTGGATCGCCCAAGCGCATCAGGGGCGCTTGGAATTGACGCGTTCCGATTCCCGTGGAAGTACCTTCAGCGCTTACCTTCCCGCCAGCTCCGCGCCTTCCGTATCTCGTAGTTAATCTTGCGTTTATCCTAGAATTGCTAGGCTAATATTTTCCGGCCCTGCGTCACCGCGCATCCGGCATAGGAGTCGAGATTCATGAGACCACTTGCACTGTTTGCGGTGTTTTCGCTGATCCTGGCCGCTCTGTGCCTGTGCGGCCGCGGGATGTGCATGGCCCAAGAACGCGGTCAGGAGGCCTCGCCCGCGACGGCTCAGAACCCGGCCCAGAACCCGGCCCGGAGTGCTTCGCCCGCCGGGCCGGCCTTGAAGCTGACGCTGCAAGATGCTCTCGCGCGCGCCCGAAAGAACAGCGTGGCGTTTCAATCCGCTTTGACCGATTCCGCACTTGCCCGGCAGGACCGTTTTCAAGCAGCCGGCGCTTTGCTTCCGAGCGTAATGTACGACAACCAAGCCTGGTACACACAAGCCAATAAGAGTGCTCCAGGTACTCCCATTTTCATTGCGAACAACGCCGTGCATGAATACCTCAGCCAGGCCAATATTCACGAATCGATCGGTCTCGCTGACGTTTCGGGCTTCCGTCGCGCTTCGGCGCTTGCCGCCGCCGCCAAAGCCAGGGCAGAGATTGCTTCGCGCGGGCTGGTCGTCACCGTGGTTCAGGACTACTACTCCGTCGCCGCAGCCCAACAAAAGATGCTATCCGCGCAAAAAGCAGCAGACGAAGGCGACCGCTTCCTGAAGCTCACGCAGGATCTGGAGCATGGCGGGGAGGTAGCGCACTCGGATGTGATCAAAGCGGAATTGCAGGCGACCGAGCGCCGCCGCGCTTTGCAAGAAGCACAATTGGGATTGGTTAACGCGCGTCTGGAGCTTGCCGTGCTGATTTTCCCGGACTTCAACGACAACTTCGAAGTGAGTGAAGACCTCCACGCGCCGGCAACGTTGCCTACCCTCGGAGAAGTACAGCAGCAAGCGGCCCGCGATAATCCGGATGTTCGCGCAGCTCTCGAAAGCGCGCGCGCTGCGGGATTTGATGTAACCGGCGCGCGAGCCGGCTATTTGCCATCCCTCACTATGGATTATTGGTACGGAATCGATGCGCCTCAGTTTGCCGTGAACGGTCCTGGCGGAGTTTCCAATCTCGGTGCTTCGGCGGCAGCCACGTTGAACATCCCTATTTGGAATTGGGGAGCGACGCAAAGCCGCATCAAACAAGCGGAACTGCGGCGCGCTCAAGCGCAACGAGAGCTTTCGCTCGCACAGCGCAGGCTGCTCGCCGAAATCAAGTCGCTCTACTCGGAGGCCGAAACGGCCATGACCGAACTCGGCGGCCTCGAACGTTCTGCGCAATTAGCCGAAGAAAGCCTGCGCTTGACGACACTGCGCTACAAGGGCGGCGAAGCCACCGTGCTCGAAGTGGTGGACGCGCAGACAACGAACGCGCAATCCAGCACTGCCTACCAGGACGGAGCGGTGCGCTACCGGGTAGCTCTGGCAAATCTGCAAACGTTAACGGGAGTGCTGACAACCCCATGACACGAACAAAACGGACACTGCACTTTGGGGTTTCGAGACGCATGGGACATGCCGCCGTGTCGCTGGCAATGGCCTCTGCGTTTTTCTTATTGTCCGGTTGCAGCAAACAAGAAAAGGAAAAGGCCCCCGTCGTCACGGTGCAAGTCACCCCGGCCACGCGCGCAACCATCTCGCAAAGCGTTTCCGCCGAAGCCGTAATTTATCCTCTTGAACAGGCTACCGTAGCGCCCAAGATCACCGCGCCTATCACGGAATTCAAAGTGCGGCGCGGCGACCGCGTCAGGAAGGGTCAGCTCCTGGCCACTTTGGAAAACAAAGACCTTGCAGGCCAGGCGGAGGCGAGCCGAGGGCAATTTGAGCAAGCCGACGCTGGTTACAAAACCTCCGTGGACGCCACCATTCCCCAGCAACTGCAGAAGGCGCAGCTGGACGCCGACGCGGCGAAGACCGCCTTTGACGCGCAGCAAAGAGTGTACAACAGCCGAAAAGAACTATTTGATCAGGGCGCGCTTCCGCAACGTGACTTGGACTCGGCGACTGTCGCCCTGGCCCAAGCGCGAGGCGCTTACGAGGTGGCGCAAAAGCAGCTTGCCGATTTGCAGCGTTTGGGCAGAGAACAAGCCCTCAAGTCGGCCCACGGCTCGCGCCTGACCGCAGAAGGCCAGATGCGCGCCGCAGAAGCGCAGCTCAGTTACTCCGAAATCCGCAGCCCCATCGATGGTGTTGTGACCGATCGTCCGCTCTACGCCGGCGATCTCGCTACGGCCAATCAGCCCATCCTGACGGTCATGAATCTGAGCCGCCTCATCGCCAAATGCCACATCGCGCAGTCGGATGCTGCGCTGCTAAAGGTTAGCAATCCGGCGGACCTGACGATCCCAGGCCTCGACGAGCCCATCAAAGGGCGCGTCAGTCTCGTGAGTCCTGCACTCGACCCCGGCAGCACCACGATTGAAGTTTGGGTCGAAGCCGTCAAGCCGAACCCGGCCTTGAAACCGGGAATGACCGTGGAACTTTCCATGACCGCAAAAACAGTAAAAGATGCCTTGGTCGTGCCGACGCCCGCAGTTTTCAGGAACAACGAAGGCGCGAACTATGTGGTGATTGCCGGCTCCGACGGTCATGCGCACGTGAAAACCATCCAAGTCGGCGTCCACAACCCCGAATTTTCTCAAATTGCCAGTGGCGTGAATCCCGGAGAGCCCATCATCAGTTCGGGTGGCTATGCCTTGCCCGACAACACACAGATCAAGATTGAAGCCCCGAGCGCCGACGAAAAGGAAGCAGGAGCAAAAGAGGGTAAGGACGAGAAGGGCGCCAAGGACGATCAACCGGACAAAGCCGCCGACCCCAAACCCGCGAAGAAGGGCAAGGAGTAAACGCCCATGGATCTCCGGCTTGAACCGGCGCGTCCGCAAGAAGATGCCAGGAAACCGTCCCCACCCTGGTTCCATCGCTTGTCGCGTCCCATTCTTTTCCTGGTCGTCACGCTCATCCTGGTTGGCGCTTATCTTGCCTTCAGTATCCCTGTCGCCGTTTTTCCCAACACGGATTTTCCGCGCATCGTCATCGGTGTGGACAACGGCGTCATGCCGATTGACCAAATGCTCGTGACCATCACGCGCCCCCTGGAAGAAGCCGTAAACAGCGTTCCCGGCCTACAAAAGGTCACTTCAGTGACCAGCCGGGGGGAAGCCGAGATCGATCTGTTCTTCGACTGGAGCAGCGACATGATTCTGACGCTGCAGCGCGTGGACGCCGTTGTTGCCCGCATGCAGTCGGAGCTTCCGCCCACGGCCAAATTGCAAACACACCGTCTCACTTTCGCGGAGTTTCCCATCATCGGCTACAGCTTGACGTCAGACACCGTTCCGCCGGACAAGCTCTGGGAAATCGCGACATACGACATTAAGCCGCGTGTGAACCGCTTGGACGGCGTGGCCATAGTGATCGTGCAGGGCGGGCGAGTCCCGGAATTTCAGGTGACTCCAGACCCGGCCAGGTTGTTGGCCTCTGGGATTACAGTGAACGATATTTTGGAGGCCATTCGCCGAACCAACCTCATTGACTCTCCCGGGCTGATCGAAAACGAACATCAATTAGTGCTCGGCCTCGTCAGCGGCCAAGTGCGCACGCCCGAGCAAATCGGCCAAATCGTAGTGAAAACGTCCCCGTCGCAAGTCCCAATTCGTCTCGGCGACATTGCAAAAATCTCTCCTTCGGTTGCGCCGGTCTACACCATCGTGACCGCGAACGGAAAACCCGCCGTGCTGCTCAACGTGAATCGCCAGCCCGACGGTAATACGCTGGACGTCGCCAACGCAGTCCACGCGCAAATCGAGGAAATTCGCCCCACACTGCCGCCCGGCGTGCACGTCGAGCCGTTCTACGACCAGTCGACCATCGTGCGCGAGTCGATCGCCAGCGTGCGCGACGCGGTTTTGCTGGGACTCGTGCTTTCTTCCATCATCTTGGTGCTTTTCCTTCGTGACTGGGGCACGTCGCTGGTGGCAGGCCTGGTCATTCCCGCGACCTTGCTGATCACCTTCATTGTGCTGAAGCTCTCGGGCCAGAGCTTCAACCTCATGACGCTGGGCGGTCTTGCAGCGGCGGTAGGGTTAGTCATTGACGATGCCATCGTCGTCCTGGAAAACATCGTGCTTCACCGCGACGCCGGCCAGGGGCGCCTCGAAGCCATCCAAAGCGCTTTGCAAGAAATGACCGTCCCCCTGATCGGTTCAACGATTACGCCGATCGTGGTTTTTCTTCCCCTCGTCTCCATCACCGGGGTAACCGGCACGTTCTTTCGCGCGCTAGCCGTTACGATGACGGTTTCGCTGTTCACATCGCTCCTGCTGGCGCTCACTTGGACGCCAACCTTGAGCCAATATTTTGTGCGTCGCAAGGAAGCCCCGCCCGCCGAAGGTGAACGTCCCGCGGCCACCGACGCGGCCGCCCTTCTGGCCGCCGAGGAAGCCCAGTTCTCCGGCCTTTTCGGTCGCGTCGTTGGGTTTTACTCGAAAGTTTTGCGCGCGGTCCTCGAGCGGCCATTGCTTGTACTGGTCAGCTCACTTCTCATTGTTGTGGGCTCCTACGCTTGCTACAGCTTTTTGGGCACCGACCTGATGCCGGAGATGGACGAAGGCGGCTTCATCCTCGACTACTGGACTCCCTCCGGCAGCTCCCTTGCCGAATCCAACCGCATCCTGCTGCACATCGAGGAAATCGTGAAGTCACAGCCCGAAGTGGAGAACACTTCACGCCGCACGGGCATGGAGCTGGGTTTGTCGGCGGTCACGGAAGCGAACCGGGGCGATTTCACCGTAAAGCTCAAACGTGACCGCAAGCGCGACATTGACGACATCATGAACGACATTCGTTCCGAGATTGAACAGACCGAGCCGGCGACCAAGGTCGAGTTCGTGCAAGTTTTGCAGGACATGATTGGTGACCTGACCAGTCAGCCCGAGCCGATCGTTATCAAGCTTTTCTCCCAGGATCCGAAGCTCTTGGCGGACTCTGCGCCACGCGTCGCCGACGCCATTCAAAAGGTGAAGGGCGTCGTAGACGTGCTGAACGGCATCGAAAACACCATCAGCGGCCCGGCGACCACGTTTCAAATCAATCCCACCGTCGCTTCGCGCGCGGGTTTCACGCCGGAAGAAGTGGCCTTGGACGCCTCTGCAATTCTTGAAGGCGAGCCTGCCGCGACGCCTGTAGTCATCAACGACCGCGCCTACACCATCCGTGTGCGAATGCCCGACCAGAATCGGACTTCTCTCGAGCGCATGAGCGATACGTTGCTGGCCAGTTCCACAGGACGAACCGCGACACTCGGCTCGCTCGCAACGGTTAGCATGGATCCCGGCGAGACCGAAATCCGCCGCGAGAACCTTCAGCGCGTGGTGCAAATTACCGGACGCTTCGAAGGCGTGGACCTGGGCTCGGGAATTACCGCCGTCAAAAAAGCGGTTGCCGCTTTGCATCTGCCGTCGTCCATCCGCGTCGAATACGGCGGCCTCTACGCGGAGCAAGAGAAATCCTTCCGCGACCTGCTGATGGTTTTCATCCTCGCTTTGGTCTTGTTGTTTGCCGTTTTGCTGTTTGAATTTCGCACCTTCTCCGCGCCGACCGCGATTCTCGCCTCCGCGCTCCTCTCCACCTTCGGAGGTTTTCTTGCGCTGCTCGTGACGGCCACTACCTTCAACGTGGCTTCCTTCATGGGCATGATCATGGTCATCGGCATCGTGGCGAAAAACGGCATATTGCTTCTCGATGCCGAGCATCGTTTCCGCGAGCTGGGCTTCTCGGCCGAAGAAGCCATGATTCAGGCCGGCCGCCGCCGCCTTCGTCCCATCGCCATGACCGCAATTGCCACCATCGCAGGTATGGCGCCGCTGGCCTTCGGCATCGGCTCGGGCTCGGAAATGCTGAAGCCGCTGGCCGTAACCGTTATCGGCGGACTGCTCAGCTCCATGGTTCTTTCGCTGATGTTCACTCCGGCGATCCAGTTCTATCTGCGGCCTCGCGGTATTACAGAATAATACATTAGTTTTATAACTCTATTGTTGTTCCAGGCTGGCAGCCCGATAGCGGTCTTCGTCCTTTCATCTCTTTCTAATCTTCTTTTCATCCGGCATTCACAAATCTGGCATCTACTCGCTGTCGCTGGCAGTTCGGGGTGTACTAGAAATCGCCAAGTGGTGATTCTTAGAGGCTTGTTGACTCGGACCGCTCGCGCCAGAGAATCGCAAACTAGTTGAGGATGAAGGAGTTATGATGCGAACTTTTGTGCGTTTTCTGCTCGCCTCCGCGGCTTTGTGTGTGTGTGCTTCACTTGCTCTTGCCCAGAGCGGAGCAATTTCCGGCAAGGTCACCGATTCCGCGAGCGCCGCCCTGAAAGGCGCGGAAATCACCGTAGACCCCGGCGCCATCGGAGCGGTCACGGATGCTCAGGGACAATTTCTTATCACCGGCCTCGCCCCCGGCGCCTATACCGTAAAGATCCACTATGTGGGTTTCAATACCGTCACGAATACCGTGAATGTTTCCGCAGGCCAGGTCGCCAATAGCAACGCTCAACTTGCAGTTGCCTCAGTGAGTGAAGAAGTATTGGTCACTTCCGAGCGCCCTTCGGCAGAAGCCGAGGAAGTTAATATTGAGCGTAGCGCCGACAACATCATTCAGGTGCTCACGTCAGACGTCATTCGCAGCCTTCCCAATGCCAACATGGCCGATGCGCTCGGCCGGTTGCCGAGCGTGACCATTGAACGCGACGAAGGCGAGGGCAAATACGTCCAGGTCCGTGGCACCGAGCCGCGGCTCACCAACACCACCATTGACGGCGTCAATGTCCCCTCTCCCGAATCCGGCGTGCGCCAAATCAAATTCGACGCCATCCCTGCCGACATCGTCGAGTCCGTGGAAATCAACAAGACCTTGCAAGCCAACATGGATGGCGATGGCATTGGCGGCTCCGTCAACTTGGTTACGAAGACGGCCGGCGAGCGCCCCACGATGAACGTCAGCGGCATGGGAGGATACACTCCCATTCAAAGCGGTCGCGGCCTCATTGAAACCACTGGCACCATGGGGCAGCGCTTCGGCGCAAGCAAGCGGTTTGGCGTACTCGTCGGCGGCTCGTACGACTGGAACGGCCGTGGCATTGACGACACGGAACCCGTTCCGGACATCGCCAACTTCGGCACCCCCTCGGCCGCGCGTATCTTTGACGCCGCGGACATCCGAGAATATCAGTACTATCGCAGCCGCTGGGGAATCGCCGGCAGCGCGGACTACAAGATTGCCGACGGGTCAAACATTTATGCCCGCCTGTTGTATTCGGACTTCCACAATTATGGGGATCGTTGGGTCTACTCCATCAACGACAACACGCCGGGGATCACCCTGCTGAATAGCAACGGATGTTCGGGAGTAACGCCGCCGGCCCCTTGCGGTGGAGTACCTTCCGCCAACGTTCAACAACGCCGGCCGGATTACGTTATTGGCAGCTTGTTGGTCGGCGGCAAGCATGTTCTCGCAACCACCTGGTTCGCCTGGGACGCTTCTGTGTCTCGCTCCAATCAGGCAGGCCATGTCGGCAACAACAATGCCAACTTTTCTTCCACCCTGGCCAGCAGCACTTGCCAATCCTTGCCGAGCACCAACAACATCTACGTGCCACAGTGGTCGGCATCGTGCTTCACCGAGGCTTATAACCCCGCCAACTTTGTCTTGAACGACGTCAGTGTCGGCAAGGGCTTGACCGCACAACTGAACCTCCAGCTTACCGGTGCCTTCGCCAAGCGCTACCATCTCGGCTCGCACCTGTCCACCATCGAGATTGGGGGGAAATTCCGCAACGCCCACAAGTTTGACGACTCTTTCACGCTGGACTGGGCTCCCAACGCGTCGAACATCTCGATGCAGACGTTTCCGAACACCTTCACGAACAACAACTACTATTTCGGGAATTACAAACTGGGTCCGAACCCGTCCTTCCCCGACATTTTCAAGTACGTGCAGGCCAACCCAGGCCAGTTCACCGCATCGAGCGATGCGGTCCTGAATCCCAACAATTTTGATTTGATCGAAAAGGTTGGCGCCGCCTATGTCATGGACACTTTGGACCTTACTTCCCGCTGGCGTTTGATCGCTGGCGTCCGGTTTGAAAACACCAACTTGGATACTCTCACCCTCGTGACGAATGGGTCTACCGGGAATTCAAGTTTTGTCCCTTTGAGCGGGTCCTACCTGAAGATCTTGCCAAGCGCCTCCCTAAAATATGCTCTCACCAGTAATGACAACATCCGCATCGCTTATAGCCGCGGGCTTTCGCGTCCGGATCCACAGGACATCGCCCAGGCCGGCTCCTTTGTTCCCGGCACGAATCCGATTCCCGTGACTATCGGCAATCCCAATCTGAAGGCCGAGACGGCGGACAATTTCGACCTCCTCTTCGAGCACTACATCAATCCCTTCGGTATGGTTACCGCGGGTTATTTTTACAAGAACCTGACCGAGCCGATTGTTTCGCAGCAATTCATAACTCAGACCAATATCGTTGGCGCGGGCTGTTCAGCGGCGACACCTTGTAGGGTGTCGCAGCCTATCAATGCAGGGAGCGCGTGGCTCAATGGATTCGAGGTTGCCTATCTGCAGCGTTTCGGTTCGCTCCCGGGCATCCTTGGAGGACTTGGACTCTCCGCCAATTATGGCTATACGGCATCGCGCACCAGTGGGCTGCCTGGTCGTTCCGATCATCCCCGGCTGCTCCGCAATTCGCCCAATAGTTGGAACATTA
>Ga0126370_10000917_pt1 | contig 13042 bp, 9 predicted proteins | sample PanSoiMetaPlot_3_FD_92586 | JGI IMG/M metagenome (GOLD analysis project Ga0126370, IMG submission 92586) | Tropical forest soil microbial communities from Panama - MetaG Plot_3 | ecosystem: Environmental > Terrestrial > Soil > Tropical forest > Bulk soil | place: Panama | collected 2016-02-17 | reverse complement strand
GATGGTCGAATACCACGGGGGGCTTCGCTACCCGCACCTGGAAAGAGTCGAGTCAACACCCGACCGTCTAGATGCGATACTCAGGCCGGTGAAATAGCCCGGCTACCTGCAGCCCATGGGCGCATAACTCTTGCGTGACAGTAGCCGGCATCACCACCGGGTGGCGGGTTCTTGCAACTATCTTCCCCAGGTCACCGAAGAGAGGTCCACAACTACGAACATCCACTTGTGGAACCGCAGCTCATGCACTTATAGCAACTGCCATTGCGGACCATGATCGAGCCGCAGACGTGGCAGCTAGGGGCGTCGCCGAGGTCGATCAGGCCGGCCAGGGCGTCCGCAACGTGACCGGTCGTCGATCTTTTGTCCTTGGTCGTTGGCCCGCCACTGCCATTCAGATCGCTGATCGTAGGCGGCTCGCTCAACGCTCCGGCTACCTTCAGCCTCAGATTATCGAACAACATCTGCTGCTGGCCGGTCAGGAAACGCATGTGCAGCCAGCGAAAGATGTAGTCCATGATGGACTTGGCGAAGCCAATTTCAGTGTTGTTGGTCCAGCCGCTGGGCTCGAAGCGGGTGTGGGCGAACTTCTCGCAGAGCAGTTTCAGCGGGACACCGTGCTGTAGGGCGATGGAGGTGGCCAGAGCAAAGCTATCCATCAGACCGCTCACGGTCGAGCCTTCCTTGGCCATAGTGATGAATAGCTCACCGGGTTCGCCGTTCGGGTAGAGGCCGACGGTGATGTAGCCTTCGTGGCCGGCGATATTGAATTTGTGAGTGATCGAGGCGCGCTCGTCCTGGAGCTTGTGACGGACTGCACGCGGCGGAGCATTTAGATTCTCTTCTTCAAGCGCCGCGGGGAGGAGCGCCCGCTCCACACTAGCACCGGCTCCGCTTTGGGCTGTCTTCGTTCCGGCGGCACTCAACGGCTGAGACTTCTTGCAACCGTCGCGGTAGATCGCCACGGCTTTCAATCCCAATTTCCAGGACTGGACGTAGGCTTCCATGATTTCGTCCACGCTGGCTTGCTCAGGGAGATTGACGGTTTTCGATATGGCGCCCGAGATGAAGGGCTGAGTGGCGGCCATCATCCTCAAGTGTCCCATGTAATGGATGAAGCGGGTGCCTTTAGCGGGCTTGAAGGAGCAGTCGAAAACGGAAAGGTCGGCATCTTTGATATGCGGCGCGCCTTCGATGGTGCCGGTGGCGTCGATGTAACTAACGATGGCGTCGGTCTGCTCATGAGTGTAGCCGAGCTTGAAGAGCGCGGTGGGTACGGTCTGATTGACGATCTTGATCATGCCGCCGCCGACCAGCTTCTTGTATTTGACCAGGGCGAGATCGGGCTCGATGCCGGTCGTGTCGCAGTCCATCATGAAGCCGATGGTGCCGGTGGGCGCCAGCACGGTGACTTGCGAGTTGCGATAGCCGTGCTTCTCGCCGTGGACCAGAGCTTCGTCCCAGCATTGCTTGCTGGCTTCGTAGAGGGCGGTCGGGACACTCGCCTTATTGATGTTGTTGACGCTGGCGCGGTGCATGCGGATTACGTCGAGAAACGGTTCACGATTGATATACCAGCCGGGGCAGGCGCTTCCGGGCATGGGCGCGCTCCACCTGCCACTGGTTCCCATGGAGGGGGCACTGGGATTGTTCAGCTCGCCTCCTATAACGTTCGCGCCCAGATTGGTTTGTGCCAGGCTCTTCTTGGTTCGATCGGTTGCGGGCACCAGCGGCTCCGAGAGTTCGGCCATGCGCGAGGACTGGAGATACGCCTCGCCGCACATGATTGCGGTCGCACAAGCGGCATAATCGCGGCCGGCATCGGAATCGTACGCAAGGCCCGAGGCCATCAACAGCGCGCCCAGGTTCGCGTACCCGAGTCCTAGCGGGCGATAGTCGTGAGAATTTTTCGCGATCCTCTCAGTGGGATAACCGGCGTTGTCGACCAGGATTTCCTGGGCAGTTATCACGATCGCAATAGTGTGGCGATAGGCTTCGACGTCGAATGTGCCATTAGGCGCGAACTTCAGCAGGTTCAGGCTGGCGAGGTTGCAGGCTGAGTCGTCGAGGAACATGTACTCGGAGCACGGGTTACTCGCATTGATGCGGGCGGTATTCTTCGAGGTGTGCCAGCGATTTACGGTGGTGTCGAACTGCATGCCGGGATCGCCGCACTGCCAGGTGGCTTCTGAAATTTTCTTCAAAAGATCTTTCGCCTTGTAGGTCGAGACGACGCGGCCATCGCGGATCGCTTTCGTACTGAAATCGGTGTCGCGGATCACGGCGTACATAAAATCGTCGGAGACGCGCACCGAGTTGTTGGCGTTCTGGAAGAAGATAGAGCTGTAGGCGTCGGAGTCGGGATGCGAGCCGTCGTAGCCGGCGGCGACCAAGGCGTGGGCTTTGGCTTCCTCCTTGGCCTTGCACTCGATGAAGTCGACGATGTCAGGATGGTCGATGTTCAGGATGACCATCTTGGCGGCACGACGGGTCTTGCCGCCGGACTTGATGACGCCGGCGAAGGCGTCGAAGCCTTTCATGAAGCTCAGCGGTCCGCTGGCGGTGCCGCCGCCGGAGAGCTGCTCGGTCGAGGAGCGCAGCGAAGATAGGTTCGTGCCGGTACCGCTGCCCCACTTGAAAAGCATGCCTTCGGTCTTGGCTAGAGTCAGAATGGAGTCAAGTGAGTCGTGGACTGAGTTGATGAAGCAGGCCGAGCACTGCGGTGTGCTGTAGCCGGTGGTGCCGAATTCAACTCGGCCCAGGGCGGGGTTCCAGTGCCAATTCGTCGCGTCGGAGTTCGGCTCGATGCGGTCGCACCCTACGTTGAACCAAACTGGGCTGTTGAACGCGGCATATTGGCCGACCAGGATGTGCACCAATTCGTCATGGAATGTGGCGGCGTCTTCGGGAGTACGAAAATAGCCCTGGGATTGGCCCCAGTCGCGGATGGTTTCGGCGACCCGGGAGATGAGTTGGCGGGCGCCGGTTTCACGCTCGGGCGTGCCCAGCGGGCCATGCAGATACTTGCTGGCCACGATGTTGGTGGCGGTCATCGACCAGTCCTTAGGGACCTCGACGTCTTTTTGCTCAAAGATTATGTTGCCTTGGGCGTCGCTGATCTGGGCGAGGCGCTTTTCCCATTCCACCGAGTCGTACGGGCTGACGCCGGGAACGGTGAAGAAACGGCGGAACGTTAGGCCGGGAGCTTTCTTCTTTGCGTCAGTCTGGACAGCTTTCTCCTGAGTTTCTGCAGATTGGGCTTTGCTTTTCTCGCTCACGTCGGCCATGACCTTCTCTCCTCATTAGATTCTATGGGAATTCCGCCAGATTCTGTCCCCCTCCAGGGCCTGCTTGCCCCCTGACGCGCTGGGCTGATTTAGGCCGCCCGGCGGGCCGGCGGTCATCCACGAACACGAGCATTCCGGCAAGGGTAATCATGCTAAAAACCGCTAGGCAAGGGTGCGGGAGGAGGGACGTTTGCGGCGCGGCCTTCGGACCGACTTTCTGCTGGTGTGCGACGTTCCGGCTCGCTTTCGATTGCGCTTGACGGGATTTCGGCGAAATCATCCAAATCATGCATTCTGCCGCTGCCCGCGGCCGCCGAGGTCATCAGCCAGCGCTCGAAGGCGGTTTGGGCGGACGGGCGCTGATGGTCGTCTTCAAAGACCGTAAAGCGGGCGAATATTCTTCCTTGGGCTGCACGGTCCTTCTGAGAATTGTTGACAGCCAGCAGGCGGCTCATGGTTATCGCCAGATCCTCGGTGGCGTATACCTGCGACAAGGCGAGCATACGCTTACCCCCGCGGGCGGCAGCTTCTCGGGGAGCAATCAACTCTTCGGCAATGGCAAACAAGCCGGGACGAGTAGGTACCAGCATGAGGTCGAAACTCGTCTCGCAGGGGAACCAGCGCGACCAGTGGAGGCATCGATGATCGAGGGTGCAGTCGATGGCGTAACGGGCCACGGATTCGGAAACGAGGCGTGCTATACCTTCCATGTAGGGGCTCCTGGACGAGACTAAGGCTCTGTCAACAAGGAATTTCAAGACCGTGCTCCCCGAGGGATGCCCTTCCGGACCGGGGACCGTCACCACTCGTTCCGCTCCGGGCAGCTGGCGGCTTTGACCGCTGAACCGTCGCGTCGGAGGTTGTTTTGGGGCGACGTGGGATCTGCTCTGACCTGACGATCGCCCCAAATGCCTTTTCTGAAATCCCCTCCGCTTCGGCCATTAACAGGTAATCGGACGAAGCAGACGGATTGCTTATGGGACTGTCACCTTACTCCCGCATATTGTAGCTGTCAAGAGCAAACTACCATATATAGTATTGTACGCCTTTTCCGCGGGGTACACAGAAGCTTGGACCGGTTTTCCACAGCGCTGTGGACCGAACGCGATTCGTCCCCGTTTAGCTCACCCAGGTACGGCGCGTAGGAATACGACGATGCTTGATGACCGGCCACTCGCGTTTCGATGCCGGCCAGTGGTCTTCCCAGCCGTTCATGACGACGTAGACATCCTCAAAAATTGAGCGGGGGGCGATACGGCGGCTGCCGTCGGTAGACTCGACCACATAGTCGCCTTTATCACCGTGGTGTTCGCGGCCGAGAGCATCGACGAAATAAAGCGGCTTGGTAAGTTGCTTTGCTCGGACTAAGAATCGCGTGCGATAAATCTTCCACTCAGAATCTTTCATAACTGTTGTCCAGCCTTAGGGGAGGGCAAAGACGGTTCTTGAGTTCTCTTTTGGTACCTGCAAATAGCTGCGTCCACTCCGAGTTATTAGCCGAGATACAAGAGGTTGCGATTTTTGAAGTGGCAAGCCAGCCCCTCCGAATTTGGGGTGGAGTGACAGCGACTTTACGCGTCGAACGAGCAGGGGTCAATTCCATAAGATTGGTGCAATTCTGGGAAAATCTGTCGCAGGTCTGTCGACGCTTTCCGGGACGAAGAAATTTCTCCTCAAGTGCTGCTAAGCCAAGCGGCAACTTACGCTTCAGGCTGGGGCGAAAATCCGCAAAGGACTCTGATAGACTCGGCTGCCGTATTTTCCACACGAGAAGCACAGGAAAAGAACAGGTCTTGTTCGGTTGCTGGCCGGGCGTGAGCTTTTTGGTCGAATGAATCACTGACCGCCAGGGGTTCGAGCCAGCCTGCATTGGGCAAGAGGGAGGAAGAACGTGCGCATAGTTATGTGCATTTGGTTGACGGTCATTTTTCTTGGCGGTGTGATGAATTGCTGCGCGCAAGCGGCCGGGACCGTATCGAAAGCGGTTTACTTGCGCTGCGGAAGACTAATTGACGGCAAGTCGGACACGGTGCGGAGGGACATTGTCATTGCCCTCGAGGGGGACAAGATCAAACAGGTAGGTGCAGAGCCTGTGGGAGGGGACGTCATTGATCTGTCCGGTGAAATTTGCCTTCCGGGACTGATCGACACACACACGCATGTGCTCCTGCAGGGGGATGTTACGGCGGCGGATTACGACGAGCAGTTGTTGAAGCAATCGCCTGAGTACCGAACCATTCTGGGAACGGTGAATGCGCGGCGAGCGCTGGAATATGGATTTACGTCATTGCGCGATCTGGAGACGGAGGGCGCGGGGTACGCTGATGTGGACATTCGCAACGCCATCAATCGCGGAGTAATTCCTGGGCCGCGCATGCAGGTGGCAACGCGAGCCCTCAACGTTACCGGAGCCTATCCATTGTTAGGGTACGCGCCGAACGTGCCGGTGCCGCACGGAGTACAGGTTGTAGACGGTGCGGACGAGGCGCGCAAAGCCGTGCGCGAACAGATCATGTACGGCGCGGACTGGATCAAAGTGTATTCGGACCGCAGTTACAGGGTTCGCGACGACGGCGTCCTCGATGATATCCCCACGTTTACCCTCGATGAATTGCGCGCCATCGTGGACGAGGCGCACCGGGAGCGGCGCAAAGTGGCCTCCCATGCCATGGCTCTTAACGGGGTACACAATTCGGTGGAGGCGGGCGTGGATTCGATCGAGCATGGCAATTACATCAGCGATGCCGATCTGAAGACCATGTCATCGCGGGGCATTTACTACGTTCCTACCATCTTCGTGGGTGAATACGTTGCCCAAGGACGTGCCGCCGAAGGGGCGCCCGTCTGGGTGCAAATGCTGAAGATTCACGAAGAGACATTCCGGCGGGCACTCAGGGCTAATGTGAGAATCGCCTTCGGTACGGATGCGGGCGGGTTTGCCTGGACGGTCAATCCGGCGAAAGAATTTTTTTACATGGTGAAGTGGGGAATGACTCCGATCGCGGCGATCCGCTCAGCCACATCGGATGCGGCGACACTCTTGGGGATCGAGGACAAAACCGGCAGCATCGAAGCCGGCAAGCTGGCGGATATTGTGGCCGTGCCCGGAGATCCGCTTTCTGACATCACGTTCCTCGAGCGGGTGAATTTTGTGATGAAGGCCGGTGTGGTCTATAAGAAGCCCTAAAACACTTCTGCCCCAGAAAACTGGCGGAATTGCCGGAATCGGATTTGTCCGGAGGGCAATCCATGGGACGGCCAGGAGGCCGTCCCTGAGTGAATTGCTAATCAGCGGTGGGCCAGAGCAGGTTCGTTGGCCGACTTGAAGGCTTCGTAGCGTTTATTGATCTCGTCCCAATTGACGACATTCCACCACGCTTCCAGATATTCCGGACGGCGGTTGTTGTACTTCAAGTAGTAGGCGTGTTCCCAGACATCGTTGCCCATGACCGGATAGAGACCTTGTGAAATGGGATTGTCTTGATTCGGGGTCGTGATGATCTGGACTTCGCCACCCCGTTTGCCAGCCAGCCACACCCAGCCGCTGCCGAATTGCTTCGCTCCAGCGTCATTGAACTTGGTTTTGAAATCCTTGAAGCTGCCAAAGGTCTTCTTGATTAGGTCGGCGATCGCGCCGCTGGGGTCACCACCGCCTTTCGGCTTCATGATCTTCCAAAACATAGTGTGATTCACGTGACCGCCACCGTTGTTGCGAACGGCGGTGCGAATGTCCTCGGGAACAGCGTTGAGGTCGCGAAGCAGATCTTCTGCGTTCTTCGATTGCAGGTTGGCGTGTTTTTCCAGCGCGGCATTCAAGTTCTTTACGTATGCGGCATGGTGCATGTCGTGATGCAGGTGCATCGTCTTTTCATCGATGTAGGGTTCCAGGGCGGAGTAGTCATACGGCAAAGATGGTAATTCGTGTGCCATTCGTTTTCCTCCAGGGGGTTGAGATGCGAAAAAAACTTTGAAGGATTCAGGACACCTGACCAGACCCTGCCTTCCTCGCCAGTTTGATCCCCTCTATTTTCTCACTCGAGAATGGAGTTGGCCAGTGTCAGGGCGGCAGCGTGTGCTATTGGCTACGTTTCAAGACTGCGGCATTTCGTTCATCGCGGCGGGAACGCTGAGCTGCTTCACCTCGAATGTGCGGTGATTAATTCAAGGCCACGAAATTATAAGAACCGAGTTCTTCGCCAATGACTTTTTTGACCAATACTAAGGTCGAACGACTAGCGACTTAGGTTCGGTGGGTGCGCCGGATAGTGGTGCTCGAGGTCGTAGAACTGGCGGGAACCGTGATCAGAGTGAGCGCCCGGGACGGGGTGTTCACCAGCAGAGCTAGATCGCCGCGCACTGGCCTGTGCGGCGAGAGCAGTGCCGGTGGTGTAAATCGCTTCGTCGAAAGGTTCAGACCCGGACGGAGCATTTGCGAGGGCGAAGATCGGGCGCGCTTTACCATTGGCGTACACCGTCGAGATATAGTCGCCCACCATAACGCCAGAAAATGTGTTCGGGAGCCAACTCAACGACATGGGGAGCGTGAGGGTCATGGGTGAGGTCCAAGTCTGGCCGCCATCTTGGGAAGCGATGAATCCAGCCTCGAGCTGGCAAGGCTGGGTGGTCGAGGTTCCACAGATAGCGGTGGGATAGAAGTAATACGTAAGTCCCAGATGCGCAGTCGTACCAGAGGTGGCCTGATCAATTGCGAGACCCGGAATAAAGTGATCGACGGTGCTGGAGGCCGCGTCGATGGGAATGCGGGACGGAGGTGTCCAGGTGATTCCATCGCTCGAAGTACTCAAAACCAAGTCATTCGAGGAGCAGCCCGCGCGGAAACGGCAATCCTGCCAGACGACATAGACATTGTTGGAGCCGTCCACCCCGGCGACCGGCAGTGGGTCTGAGCGCAAGTTACCGGCGGCCTGATGGTCGGTGATACTGGAAATTTTGGCGGTTGAGGTCCAACTGGCGCCTCCGTTGGTGGAAGAAAAACTGAGCATGGAAGATGCGCAGGATTTGATCGTGCATACCTGTACGATGGGGACGATCACGGTACCGTTCGACTGTACGACCGGCACGCCACCGAGACCGTGGGCCAAGTCGGCGGTATTGCTGGCGGCTTGCCAGGTCTGTCCGCCGTCGGTGGAGACGCTCATCCATATCAGATCATCGGCGCTCTGACTGGGGTCGTCCCATTCCAAGTAGCAATTGCCGTAGTTGGGACTGGAAGTGCTGTTGTCGCAGACCATCCAGTCCTTGTCGGCGTCGGCGGTGTGACTGACCTGGATAGGCCCGTTCCAATGGGTGCCGTCGCTCGATGAGCTGACGGCAATGATGTCCTGTGGGGCCTGGGTTCTGCCTATGGGGAGTGAGGCGATCAGCCATAGGCCGTATCTGGCGTTATACGCAACTGAGGGATCACTAACGGCGGTAAACGGGCCCGAACCTTCAAAGATCGTTATATCGGGCAGTAAACCGTTGTTCCAGGTCGCTCCTCCATCTAGCGAGGTGGAGTAGCCGATGTCGGCACCGCCGCCGCTAAAGATTCTCCCCACCTGGAACGCAGCCACGATTGTCGATCCGAAAGCAAGGGCACTGGGTTCGACTTCCGTTGCATGCTGGCTGGAAGTGTTGGTAAAGGTGTCGGTGCTGAGCTTTATCAGCGGAAGCGGAGGCGTAGGCGTTGGCGGAGATGCGGGCTTGTCGCCTCCCGAACCGCAACCTAGAAGGAAGCCTGGGATAGTTATTAAGAAAAGCGACCAGAAACGGCACAGCGAGTAACACCGACGACGAAGCATCATTGGGATTGAATGTACACCCGGGGAGGCCATTGCGTCACCGCGCCAGAGGCACGCCAGGGTACTTACAATCAGCCATGAAAGGTCGTTACACAGGCAGCGTTCGATTTTAGGGCGATGAATGAAAAGCAATGAACCACAAGAAACGCGAAACAACACGAAGGGTCATGCGGGCGGATCGTGCCGACGACGCGACAAATTGCTAGGATGACTCAGTGACCCCTCTCCTCGAAGTTCGCCACCTTACCATTGAGTTTCCCGGATCCGGTCGAGCCGACGGGCGAACTGAGAGCATGGGCTTAACCGCGGTGCGGGATCTTAGCTTCAGCATCGCCTCGGGCGAAGCCTTGGGACTGGTGGGGGAATCAGGGTCTGGCAAGTCGGTCGCTTCGCTGGCCATCATGCGGCTGCTCGCGCAGGAGGCGCGTACCAGTGGAGAGGTCCTGCTTAGTGATCGAGGAGGTGTTCGCGACATTCTAAAGATTCCGCCGAGCGCGGTTCAGAGAATTCGTGGCTCGCGGATAACGATGATCTTCCAGGAGCCCATGACCGCGCTGAATCCGGTAATGCGCGTCGGAGACCAGATTGCCGAGGCGATGCTTGCTCATCAGAAAGTGAGCCGACGCGATGCTGGCAAGGCGGCGATTAAGGCGATGGAGGACGTGGCCATTCCGGATCCGATCAGACGCGCCCGCGATTATCCGCATCAGCTGTCAGGTGGAATGCGGCAGCGGGTCATGATCGCCATGGCCTTGGTGAACCGCCCGGAACTGCTGATCGCCGACGAGCCAACTACCGCACTCGATGTGACCATCCAGGCGCAGATTCTAGAGCTACTCGCTCGATTGCGAGCCAAGTACGGGCTGACCATGCTGTTTATATCGCACGACTTGGCTGTGGTCTCGCAAGTGGCTGACCGAGTGGCGGTGATGTATGCGGGCTGCCTGGTGGAGCTAGGCAACAAGCGTGAGATTTTCACCGCGCCGGCGCATCCTTATACTCGCGGTCTCCTGCACGCAGTTCCAACACTCCAAACCAGACGCGACCAGCCGCTCGAGACGATTGAAGGAACGGTGCCAGCATTGCACGCGATGCCGCCCGGCTGCGCATTCGAGCCGCGATGCCAGTGGCGCCAGGTGGAATGTCGAGCGGAGATGCCTCCGCTGGTCGAGGTCACTCCGGGCCACTGGGCGAGGTGTCCGGTTGTGAATACGAGTCGTCCGTCGCCGGTCGTTAGCCGGCAGCAAAGCGACCCAATCCTCTGAGAAAGACGCTCGGAGAGAAGCCAACACATCGTCTTCACCTGTCGAAACACATCCGACATCAGCTTTTCGGTCGGGGGCCTAGCGTTCGCTAATCTGATAATTTATCTAGGTGCGGATTCAACGATAGCAAGTTAAGCAGGAGTTCGGTCATCGTGGACGATGTTCCCAGCGTTGTTATTCCTTCGGAGGTCTTCATGGACGAATCAGCTGTTCTGCCACATCTCTCGCGCCGCAACGAGGATATCGCACTCGATATGATGAAGTTCATAGCCATGACCACGGGCTACGGTAAGACCACAACTCCTGGGGTCGGCTTTCAGGGTAGCGGCGCAGCATCCAAACCAGAGGACTACGCCGGACACTTGCTTGAGCTGTATAGCCGCTGCCTAAGTGTCGTACAAAGCAAAAAGTAGCACGAAGTAAGAATGCGCCATTGTCTCCGACAGGCTCGGTGGCATGGCAGCGAATCGTCCAAATGAAAAAAGCCGCGGCTCGAGCCGCGGCTGGTAATTCTTGCACCTGATTAACGGCGGCGCCGGACGGTCCTCTTGGCCGCTTTTTTCTTCCCGCCGCGGCCGCCCTTTTTGGCTGCTTTCTTAGCGGGTCGTCGAGCGGCGCGCTTTGCGGCACTGGCACGCGCTCCTCGTCGGGCGCTTTTCTTTTTGGCGGCTTTCCTGGCGGGTTTCTTTTTCGCCGCTGCTTTCTTCGGAGCTTTTCTGCCACCGCCGCCGCCAGTGCTCACCGGAATCGGCGCCGGAGCGGGGGGTTCGGAAGTCGGTTCCGTTTCGCCTAAACCTGTTTCTTCTTCCTCTTCTTCTTCCTCTTCGAGATCTTCTTCCAGCGAATCGCCGTAGCCGGCACCCTCGCCGTATTCATCCATCTCGTCATCACCTAGATAGAGGGTCTCATCAAACATCATTTGTCCTCCTGGATTCTCGCTGCTCGCGCGCTTCCTGCGGGAGCACTGGATGCACTAAGGAATATAAGACTACTCGACACAGCGATTGCGTTGAACGGCGCGCGATTATAGCACAGCATAATTGCTGCACAGGAACACTGCCCGCTTCCGTTCGAACTGCATATTACACCCGCGCACCAGAAGTCGAACAGAGGCGGGACTGAGACACGGATTTTGCGAACAACACAGACCTCGATTGTTGTTATTAGTGCTTGGTCGTGAGACGTTCGTCGTTGGGCGGACTCGAACTCAAGTTACCTGCTCTTCTCTGGCCGGAGTGGTTTCGGACGCGACCAGAGAGCAACGACTCGCGAAGACTTCGGATTACCGTGACTCCCGGACGATCAAGATCATGCCCGGGCGCAGGGTAGCGACTTTGCCATTGTCTCGCTGGAGCGCGGAAACTGTTGTCTTGTAAGAAGTTGCGATAGAGGACAGTGTCTCGCCCTGCTTCACTTTGTGGTGTACGAGTTGATGGGCAGCAACCGTGGCGCCTCTCTTTTGCTGTCGCCTTGGTTTTGTGGTGGCACGCCGCGCTTCAACCGTGTTGGGGCTCACCGGCATATGTAGGTAAACCACACGCCTCCCGCGCAGGCTCTCACCTTTCAGTCGATTCCAGCGCCGTACCATTTCGGGCGGCACGTCAAAATTTTCTGCAACCGTCGAGACCGTGTCTCCCTTTCGAATTCGATAAGCGGTGGCATGCCGTGAATACGTGGGGGGATCTTCCGAGAAAGCATGCTTGCCGGGGGCCATCGGTATGACCAGCTTGGTATCCGGTTGCGGTTGATTGCCGTCGAGATTATTGGCTGCACTGATTGCCTTCGCGGTCGTGCGATAGCTGTGGGCGACGGAAGCCAGAGTGTCACCCGCTTGTACCTTGTGATAGCGCCACCATACCCGCATGTCGGGAGGAATAGCGGCGATCGCTTCCAGATAACGATCGCTGGTGCCGGCAGGCACGTGAAGGGCAAACTCCCGGTCCTTCGGCGTGGTCATACGCAACAAGCTTGGATTCAGCTCTTGCAAATCGCTGACCGGAACATCGATACATTCCGCCACCAGGCGCAGATCCACAGGGTAGTCGATCTTTACCGTGTCTACGTTTCCCGGCTTGTCGGGAACGATGTCTTGCAACCCATACTGTGCCGGGTTCTTGGCCATTATGGTCACGGCCAAGATAATCGGAACGTAGTTCCGCGTTTCCTTCGGCAGCACGTTACGGCGATAGAGTTCCCAGAAGTCTGCGTACCCGGTCCGCTTCACCGCATTCTGAACCGTTCCGGGACCGGAGTTATAGGCTGCCATGGCGAGATACCAATCGCCGAACTGCTTGTACAAATCCTTCAAGTGGCGAGCTGCCGCGCGCGTCGATTTCTCCGGGTCCTGGCGTTCATCCACCCACCAGCTGCGCTCAAGACCGTAGCCCTTCCCCCGACTCCCCATGAACTGCCACATGCCCCGAGCCCCGGCGCGGGAAAGCGCTAAAGGGTGAAAGCCTGACTCGGCTTCCGCCAGATAGATAAGATCCTGGGGCAGTCCCTCTTGCTTCAAAATCCGCCGGATCATCTCCCGGTAGCGTCCGGCGCGCGTCAACGAGTGTTCCAGGATGCTCCGGCCGCTGGTCGAAAAGTAGTTGATATAAGCGGCCACAGTATCGTTCATCATGAGCGGCAGATCGGAATGGGTAGCACTCACCTCAGCAGCGGCCTTGGCTTTGATATTCGGATC
>Ga0126370_10000916_pt1 | contig 13048 bp, 8 predicted proteins | sample PanSoiMetaPlot_3_FD_92586 | JGI IMG/M metagenome (GOLD analysis project Ga0126370, IMG submission 92586) | Tropical forest soil microbial communities from Panama - MetaG Plot_3 | ecosystem: Environmental > Terrestrial > Soil > Tropical forest > Bulk soil | place: Panama | collected 2016-02-17 | reverse complement strand
TACCGAATCACGAGACATGAGCCACATCGTTCAGTTCGCAATATTGGCGGGCATCGCCCTACTTGCGGCCACTGTTGCCGGCGTTACCGGATTTGGTGGAGCTGCCATCCTGTTGCCGGTGCTCGTGCTGGTCTTTGGAACACGGGACGCCATTCCCATCCTTACCGTTGTGCAACTGGTCGGCAACGGAAGTCGCGTATGGTTTAACCGCCGCTCCATCAATCTTGCAGTGGTGAAATGGTTCTCGTTAGGCGGTGTGCCTGCGGCTGTAGTCGGCGCGATGATTTTTGCCAAAGCGCCCTTGCCTATGCTCAATCGGTTCTTGGGGGTATTTCTAATTCTGCTGGTGCTCTGGCGCCATACCAAGCATGCTCGCCTGCGAATGACCCTGCGCCGATTCGCTGTACTGGGCGCGACGGCCAGTTTCCTTTCCGCACTGGTAGGCAGTGTGGGGCCATTGATGGCCCCATTCTTTCTGGCTTACGGTTTGACGAAGACGGCCTACATCGGCACCGAGGCGCTAACCACAGTCATTATGCACGCCACCAAGCTGGTAGTGTATGGCCAGAACTCCCTGCTCTCCGCCAAGGCCGTAGGGGTGGGAATTGCATTCGGTCCAGTGATGGTCCTTGGTTCATATGTAGGCAAGCTCGTCGTAGAACGTCTGCCCGAACGCGTGTTCATTGTGGTAATCGAAGCGGCGCTGGTGGCAGCGGGAATTCTGTTTTTATGGAGGGAATGAAAACTTGCCCACCTACGCCATTGGAGACATCCACGGCAATCTCGCAGCGCTGGAAGACTTGCTCGAACAACTCCTCCCGGAGATAAAGCCGGGAGATATTTTGGTGTTTCTCGGCGATTACATCGACCGCGGTCTCGACTCGCAGGGCTGCGTAGAGCGCATCCTGCGGTTGAAGATGGAGGCGGACTTTAGCGTAGTCGCCCTTCTGGGTAATCACGAGCAATGGATGCTACGAACGCTGGATGATCCGAAGCAACACTCGTGGCTTGTCGGGATGGAAGCGCTAGAGACGATCAGGAGTTATTCGGAAGACGCTGCCAACATCCTTACTGACCATATGGCTGAACTAGGAATTCGACTGTTCACCGAAAAGTTGCCGCTGCCCTACGAGGCTTTCTTCGATTCGGTACCGCTTGAGCACATCGAATTCTTTTGCGAGCTGAAAACCAACTATCAAACGCCCGACGTCATATGCGTACACGCGGGGTTGTCGCTCGACGGAATTCTGGATCCTCACCATGACAATCTGCACGTATGGGGACGGTTGGGATTTCCGGAAGATTACGAGGGAGCCAATCCGGTCGTTTATGGACACCGAAACAATGGCGTCGTCGATAGCGATGGAAGGATAAGGCCGTGCATAGGCCCCAATCGAACTTACGGCATCGACACCATTGCGCATGGCGTGCTGACGGCGATGCGATTCCCGGACGAGAAAGTCTGGCAAAGTGGTCGCAAGTTAGTAAGCTTGAATTCACCCGAGTAACCCTGCGGATTATAGTGGCACAAAGCGCAAACTGATAAAGCTTGATCGCGAAGAGCGGAAGAGCGAGCGATTCTCAAGTCGTTCGGACGCAGTGAGTGGAAGAAACCGGAGCCGAAGCGCTACGCTAGTAATGCTGCGGCCACAATCCGCAAACATTTAGCGCGTTCATGGCATTCAGGCTGGCCTGGGTGCCGCCCGACATAGAGCGTGAGCCTGAGCGCGATCTGGATGACATCTATTACGCGTTCACTTGCTGCCCATGTAAAAAATGCCCCTTGCTTTCCGCGAGGGGCGAATCGACCTGCCAATCCGAAGGTCTACGACTAACTCAATTTCCCGGTTGCAGCCAATTGCGCGTACCACTTGCCACTCTCCTTTACCGTGCGCTTCATGGTGTGAAAATCGACAAACACGAACCCGAAGCGCTGCGAATAGCCCTCCGCCCACTCGTAGTTGTCCATCAGACTCCATGCGTGATACGCCCGTAGCGGTACCCCGTCCTTATGTGCTTTTGCAACGCTGCCGATGTAGCCGCGGAAAAACGCGGTGCGACGCCCATCCATCACGACTCCATTCGCATTCGGCTCATCCCCGTACGAGCAGCCGTTTTCAGTAATCTCCACAGCTTTTGGCTTATAACGGCCATTTACCTTGGTGATGAGGTTGTAGAACCCGTCCGGCCACACCTCCCAGCCCATCTCGGTTTTCGGCCCCTGGTCCCCTTCCTGCGTGTCGACCTTGGCAGGACCGTTCGCCTCGGCGGCAAAGCAGACAGACCGCTGGTAATAGTTGACGGCAAGGTAATCGAGCGGCACCTTGATGATCTCCATGTCGCCCGGCCGCACGTCCATAGACTGCAGGAGCTGCTCACTTGCCAGCGGCGCGGGATACGCGCCCTTAAGGGTCGGATCGAGGAACCAGTAGTTGCGATAGGCCTCGTAGCGCGCGCACGCAGCTTTATCAGCCTCAGAGTTCGACCGCGGAATGCAATCCGCCATGGTGATTGCCGAACTCGCCTCAGCCTTGGGCGTGGCCGCTTTGATCACGCGGAACGCCTGCCCTTGCGCTAGCAGAACCACGTGCGTGGACTTCATGAAGTCGTTCCAGTCGGTGCGTCCCGGCGCGTGTACACCTGTCCCGTAACCGAGCCAGGTGAAGATGTTGGGCTCGTTGAAAATACACCAGGCGTTGATCCGGTCTCCCAGATTCTTCACCAGAATGTTGGCGTAGTCGGCAAAGTATCCTGCTGTATCGCGATTCGGCCAGCCTCCCTTGTTTTCCAGCGCCTGAGGCAGGTCCCAGTGATACATCGTCGCCACCGGCCGAATGTTCGCCTTTTGCAACTCATCGAGTACGCGTTTGTAGTAATCGAGTCCCTTCGAATTTGCCGGTCCCGTGCCATTCGCCTGAATGCGCGGCCAACTGATGGAGAAGCGGCAGCTCTTGAGGTTGAGCTGTTTCATGAGGCCGACATCTTCTTTGTAGCGGTAGTACGAGTCGCACGCCACATCGCCCGTCGCCGCGCCCTTAATCTTGCCCACGGTATGAGCGTACGTATCCCAGATCGACACGCCCTTGCCATCGGCCTTCCACGCGCCTTCCACCTGATACGCCGCCGTCGCTGAGCCCCACAGAAAATCCTCGGGAAACTGATAGGGCGCTGGCGGAACGCCCGGCGCAAAAGGCAGGAAATTGCCCTGCGGGCTAACCGCCGGCTCAGCTAATGACGTCAAAGCCTGAAGCGGAGTCTTCGAGAAGAGTGCGGCGGCTGCCCCCCCCGCTGTTACTCCGAGAAACCTTCTGCGATCCATATATCTGGACTCCTGAAAATGGCCCATATGGCCCAAAAATGCCCAACAGGGTAATGGAAACGCAAAAGTCCGTCGCTGGCAAGCAAGAAGTGCGGCTAAGTCCTTTATCGTATCGATTTTTCTCGTTTTTGGACGGGAGATGGAAAGGCACTCACCGTCGTGTCCCTCGGGCCGCTTGGGCAATCCCCTAAACCGCTAATTCTGCGGAGGCCCAGCCGCTCCCGGAGTCGCGGTGCCGCTCATATCCAGCCTGTGAAAGTCTGCCGGAATCTTGAACAGGCTGACGTCCGGCTGGCCTTCGTTCACATTGGTAAGCAGGGTGGTCGCGTCCGGCGAAATCATCTTAATGGGGAAATGCAATTTCTCGTCCACCCAGACATTGAAAACCTTGCCGTTCTTGTCAGTGATCTCCCAGTGCTCGCAGTTGCGCCCGCTGACGGTCTCCACTCCGATCTTTTTACAAGTAATGTCCGGCTGGTTGGCGCAAGGGTTGTTCGGATCGAAGGGCTTCAGGTCTTCCGTCGGGCTGCTCAGTCCACGACGCGACATCGCCCCAACCTTGTGCTCTATGTACATCTTCGGTTCGATCATCAGGATGTCCACGGTTTTCGTGGCAAAGTCGGTAATTACCGCGGTTTCGTGGCCCTGCGCCGAAACGTTCAGGCGCATGTGGCCTTCGCCGACAAAAATCTTTCCATCCATTTCGCGCAGACTACCCTGAGGGCCCTGCGTGGAAGTTATTTGCATATCGGCAGCGAACGGGGAAAATTGCGGGACCTGTGCCGTGGCAAGCGAGGCCAGCAAACTGAAAGCGACTCCGGCGACAGCCGTGAGGAGTTTGAATCTCATCCAGCAATCTCCTTGGAATTGTGCCCACCAGTTTACGATAGGAGCCTTCGCTTCTTCGCCGTAAGAATTGAAAAGACAGTCGGGCTTTAGCCCGGAAGAACTTTTCTGCCGTTCTGACATTGGTGAAATCGTTTCTAACGCGCGCCGACTGCAGCAGCCACCTGCTGCATCAGCGCCGTCTCGGCACGCAGCGCATTTACGAGAATCTCGGTCTGCCGCTGAGCTTCAGTCCAGTTGCCCGATTCAACCGCCTCGGTAATCGCTGGCAGCTCAAGGTGCGCGTAGGTATAGCGCGCACTGTAGAGGATGTGCTTGAACCAGGGCCGCCCGGGAATGCCCTCCGGTAGAACAAAATTGGCCTCGCCTTTCATCAGCAACTGATTGACAGCCGCCAACTGGGCACTGCTCAGCTTTCCTGTAGCCAGCGCCGGTTTGATCAGCGCCTCCGCCTGTGCCGATGCAGTCTCCAGCTCCTTTGCTTCTTTGTGCGCGGCCGCGAGATTCAATTTCGTGGCATCGTATTTCTGGTTCTTCGCAAGTTCGTCCAGGAACTGGCCGACGATTTCGCCATAGAACTGAAAGTCCAGCGGCAGCACATCGGCCTGTGCCAGCCGCAATGCTGTCACTCCCCACAATTGCGACATCGTGGCGTGGTACTTATAGCCGGGATCGCCGAAATTGCTCATCCAGTAATAATCGTCGTACATCGAGTGATACACGCCATACGGGCCATCGAATTCCAGTGTGATCACGGGCCGTCCAAGAAAGTTCAAGAACACCGTATGGTCCGATCCGCTGCCGATCCGCGTATTCACAACATTGGCATCACTTACCGGCTGCGGATTGTGCTCCTCCTCTCGTTCCACCGCCGTCGATTTCAACCAGGCATCGTGCAGCGTTCCGCCGCCCGGGTCCTCAATCGAGCGCGTCGTCTCCACCAGCATGGGCGCCAGTGATCCCGAAGCCCCGCCCTGAAAATCCGGCCCAGACGCGGACGAATCGACATTGAGATACGCCACCAACTTCGTGCGGAGCTCATCAGAGAACTGCTCACCCCACTCAGTCGAACCAGTGAGGCCAATCTCCTCCCCATCCCAGCTCCCGAATACAATGGTTCGCCTCGGCCGTATGCCCTGTTTCAACATTGCGCCAAACGCCCGCGTCATCTCCATCATTGATGCGGTGCCGCTCGATGGATCCACCCCGCCATATACCCACGCATCATGATGATTTCCCAACAGCACCCACTCGTCCGGATATTCGCTGCCCTTGATGCGAGCCTCCACCACGTAATAAGGCTGCGTCGAGTTGTCCATTTCAACCTTTAGGTGCGCAACCACCGAACCGCCGAGCCGATACGTAATCGGCAGCCCGCCCTGCCAGTCCGTGGGAGCGACCGGGCCGTCCATGTTCTCCAACAGCGGCTTGGCATCGTGCCACGACAGAGGCAGAGCGATGATATGCGGCAGCGACACTGCCTCAGTCTCGGGAATTCGCTTCGCCCCCGGCAGCGAAGCCCACCCCGGCGTCAACGGATCGCCCGGCACCATGAAGTCATAGGTAATCGCTCCGCGCTGAATGTGCGACTCAGGTCCCCACGGCCCTTCCGGGAACACCTTGCCTTTCTTGTATCCATCCTCCGCCGGATCGGAGTAAATCAGCAGTGCCGCGACGCCCATCCGTTGCGCCGTCAGCGCCTTGAACCCGCGATAGCTGTATGGATTCGAATACCGCACCAGCACGATCTTTCCCTTCACGTCGATCCCCTGCTGCCGCAAGAGTTGGTAGTCTTCGGGATTCCCGCTGTGCGCGTACACCACCGGTGCCGTGACCTCGCCACTCGAGGAAAAGCCAATCCAGGCGGAAGAAACCTCAGGATTCTTTGTGTCGGGATCGATATCGTAAGGCTGCTCGCGCAGTACTGCCGTGTATTTCTTTGGCGCAACCATCTCGAGCGACGTCGAGACCTGACGTGTGCCCAGCACGTCGTACTGCCGAATTGCGACACCTTCGAGGCCCTGCTTCTTCCACTCTTCGGCAATATAGTGCGCCACCTCGTAGTCGGCCTTCGTGCCAGCGGGATGCGGCACGGAGGTGAAATACCGGTGATACTGGCCGATACGGTCGGTGGAGATGGCCGACTTGAGCTGGCTCTCCAGCTTGGCCTCGGCGGCTGCCCCGGCCGGCGTGAATCCCGAAATGGCGGCTGAAGGCTGGTTTTGGGCGCTGGTAACGCCAATAAACGCAAACAGTACCGTGCGGGTTAGGGAAGAACGGACTCTCTTTAGCATGGACGAAAGCAGGCTATACTATGTGATTGGTTGCGCTTGGAATATAGTCTTTGCGACCAATCTCGTAAAGTTTGCAAGCGGGAATCAGGAGGGAAGAATCCTGCGATGTCTGCGACTGGAATCTGGGTGCGGAAGTACGATCTTTCCACCGGCAGCGATCCGATGACGTTGGTACTGGTGGAAGGCACCGACCGCCGCAAAATCGTACTCGACCACTTTCCCTTTACCGTCGGACGCCTGAAAGACCGCGACCTGGTGCTCACCGATCCACGCGTCTCGCGTGAACACGCCGTTTTCATGCGCGAAAACGACGGAGTCTACATCGAGGACAGAAACAGCCGCCAAGGCACATTTGTCAATAACGAGCGTACCACTCGCCGCAAACTGACGCGCAATGACCGCCTCGAATTCGGTATTCAGGGCGCATCGTTCGTGCTCTTCAACCCTGATCGCTCCGATTCCAGTATCGCGCAGCAATTCATAAGCCAATTTTCTTCCTGGAAGCCTAGTACAGGTACGGGCTCCGACCTCGAGATGCTCAACGTTTTTCTTGAGGCGGCGCGAAAACTGAACAACACCAATGTCCTCGAAGACGTGTTGCAGACCTTGCTCGAGGCGTCGCTGCGCCTCACCAAAGCAGAGCGCGGATTTGTCTTCCTGCGCGACCTCAGTAGCGGCGAACTCAAGATGGTTGCCGGCCGGGATAAAGACGGCGTAGCCATTCACGACGACACCACCATTTCCAAATCCGCCCTTCGCGAGGCAGCCACCAGCGCTTCGGAATTCCTTGTCACCGATACCTCCCAGAGCGAGAAAATTCTCAACCGCGAAAGCGTAGTGGCTCAGAACCTCAAGAGCATCATCTGCATTCCGCTGCGCCGCGCCGGCATTCAGGGCAAGCCCGCCGAGGCAACCAAGGCCAATACTGCCGACCTGCTGGGCGTGATGTATCTCGACTCCCATTTCCTGTCGGGCAAATTGTCCTCGGTAAGCCAGGACATCTTGCGCACCATCGCCAACGGCGCGGCCGCTCTGGTCGAGAATGCCGCCCTGGTTGAAGCGGAAGAAGTGGCCCGGAGAGTGCAGCAGGAAATGGCCATCGCAGCCCAGATCCAACAGGGCTTGATGACGGTTACCGTACCCGAAGTGCCCTACGCCAAAGTCAACGCCGTCAGCTACGCCTGTAAGGACATCGGTGGCGACTTCTTCGACCTGGTCTGTACCGAGCAGGGCCTTTCGCTCATCGTCGCTGACGTTTCCGGTAAAGGCGTCTCAGCCGCGGTGGTGGCCTCCATCCTGCAAGGAATGCTCTACTCTCACCTTGCCGAAGACACTGATCTGGCAGAGATGCTTGGTACCGTTAACCGCTTTCTATTCGAAAAGATTGGTGGCCAGAAATACGCCACACTCGTGATCGCCAGGATTTCCCCCGGCGGCGAGGTGGAACTCATGAATTGCGGCCATGTGCCGCCGCTGGTTGTTTCGAATGGCAGCGTTCAACGCCTGGAAGACGGCAACCTCCCGGTTGGATTAATTCCGATTGCCAAATTCAGCTCCGCCCGGCACCAGCTCAAGCCGGGGGACCGCCTCGTAGTCGTCACCGATGGTGTGACCGAAGCGGAAAATTCAGACGGCGAATTCTTTGGCAACGAACGCCTCGACAATTGCTGTTCCGACGGATTAGACGGAATCGTAAAGGCGGTCTCGACTTTTAGGGGCAGCGTACCGCTTAGCGATGACTGCACCGTCACCGAGATCGTCTATCGCGGTACTAACTGACTCGCCCTGAGCAACCTGGCTGCCGCAAATGCCATCTTATTTCGTGCAACTTTTTGGGTAGATTTCGGCCCGAAAACCACTGGCGAAGCCCCTGCCAATGTGTTGTAATGCGAGAGTAAGAAAGTCGCGCTGCTTTTACTTGGCCTTTTTTGACCAAAAGATGAAAACAGTAGAGGTGACAACAACCCTGTACTCTGGCCAATCGTTCGTTACCGGGCAATCGCGTGCCGGTAGGCGAATTCGAGCGATCGTCCCGCTGCTTGCCTGCCTGCTGCTAGGCATCTCTTCCTCTGCTGCTGTCCAGACCACGCAAGCCCACAAGACACACCGCAAGAGCTCTTCTTCCACGGCTGCTCATTACAGCTCGAAACACCATTCGTACTACGCCAAGTGGTCGCCGATGTTTCCCGGCTCCCATGACAAGCTGGTAGAGCAAAACGTGGAGCTGGACAAGTCGCAAGTCCAGCGCATGAACAGCGAGTTCGACCTGGTGCAGTCGGAGTTGTCCAACGACCTGGTCCCCGTAAACGAGACTGAAGCGCTGAAGATCGCCGATAATCTCACCGATACACGCCGATACTGCCGTCCCTGGACGCGCGATTTTCTGCAGGATTTTAGCCAAGCTTACTATCAGCAGTTTCACACTGCCTTGCTGGTGAACTCACTGGTCAGAACTGCCGATCAGCAGGCTTATCTCCGCCGCCATAACCATTATGCAGCGCCTGCTTGGGGTGACACAGCTTCCACCCATCTTGCCGGTGTGAGCGTGGACCTGTCGCGTCGTGGGTTAACCACCACGCAATACCAATGGATCCGTGGCTACTTGCAGCCCTTGCAGCAGAAGGGATTGGTCGATCCCATCGAGGAGCGCCAACCCGTGCTGCACATCGTGGTGTTCGAAAAGTACTCGGGAAAGCCTCTGCGGAGCTCCCCTAACTCGGAAGCGAGCGAAGCTACGGAAGCTGATCTCCTCGGCGCCGCCGGCTCACAGCCGTAACCAAGCCTCGTCCTGCTTTACCTTACTGCGTGTCTCGTGGAGGCGATGACTTAGGCGACTTCCTAGACGCCTTCTCCGGGGTCAAGGGCAAAACGGGGTGCTCAAAGCACAATTGCCAGAAGCTGGCGGCACGCCCGCGCTGACCATCTGTCAAGCGCCCTGCCGGGCGGCTCCAACGTTAAATGGTCGGGGTCTCGCTGTGTGCTTTCCTCTCTACTTGAGCGCCATCACCATCAGCTTCGCTTCGGTCATGTCCTCGATAGAGAAGCGCAGGCCCTCACGTCCGAAGCCGGAGTCCTTGACTCCCCCGTAAGGCATCTGGTCCACCCGGAAGCTGGGTACGTCGCCTACGATTACGCCTCCAACCTCCAGTTCCTCGAAGGCCATCTGGACTAGGCGAGCGTCATGCGTAAATACCCCAGCTTGAAGGCCGAACACGGAAGCGTTGACTTCACTAATTGCGTGGCGGAAGTCATCATAGGGCTCGACAGTCACCACCGGGGCGAAAATCTCGGCGCAGTTGACGCGCATGTCCGATGTTGTATTTGTCAGCACCGTGGGTTCCACGAACGCCCCCTTGTGCTTGCCGCCCGCGAGCACCTTCGCTCCGGCTTTCACGGCTTCATCCACCCAGAGGGCCGCCCGGGTAGCGTCGGATTCGCGAATAAGTGGCGGAACATCAGTGTCTTCTTCCATCGGGTCGCCGCGCTTGAGCTTGTGAACTCCGTCGAGCAGCAACTTCGTGAACTTGTCGTAAGCCGACCGCTCGACCCAGATGCGCTGTACCGAGATGCACGTCTGTCCGCCGTAGGCGAAGCCGCCAACCACACAGCGATGGGCGGCATAAGCGAGATCGGTGTCGCCGTGGACGATAACTGCCGCATTTCCGCCAAGCTCCAAAGTTACCCGCTTCTTGCCGGCCTTACTCTTCAGGGTCCAACCGACAGCGGCGCTGCCGGTGAAGGTCAGCAACTTGATGCGCTCATCGCTGACTAGTAGCGCGGCGTCTTCGTTCGAGAGCGGGAAAACGGCAAGCGCGCCCTCCGGCCATCCAGCTTCGTGGACGATTTCCGCCAGCATCAATGCTGTGATGGGGGTTTGCGGCGCAGGCTTCAGAATCAGCGGGCACCCCGCGGCGATGGCAGGAGCGACTTTGTGGGCTACGAGGTTGAGCGGGAAGTTGAAGGGGGTGATAGCAAATACCGGCCCTAGCGGGAACCGACGCAGGAGGCCCCAGCGCCCGGCGGTAGATTCCAGCGTGTCGAGCGGAATGTACTCGCCGTAAATACGAGTGGCTTCTTCGGCCGCTACCTCGAAGGTGTAGATGCCGCGGTCCACTTCGATGCGGGAGGTCTTGATGGGCTTGCCGGCCTCCTGGCAGATGGTGCGGGCAAACTCTTCGCGGCGCTGGCGAATCCCGTCGGCGACTTTGCGGAGAACCGACGAGCGCTGGAATGAGGTCATCTTGCGAGTCACCGCGAATGCTTCGACCGCCGAGCGGATTGCGATTTCCACGTCTTCGTTCGTGGCCTCGTACACCACGGCTATTGGCTGGTGATCGTAGGGAGAGCTGACGACGAACTCACGCCCTCGGCTGTGAGAATCACCATTCAGGTAGAAACCAAAGCTGCGGGTGGGGATGGAAGTTGCCTGGCTCATAAGAGACCTCGTCTGTGCGATCAATCGTTTCTGCGAGGCGGGCTGCGAAGCGAAGGCGTCCTGCCCGCCTTACAAATTATGAGCCGGATTCAGCCTGCAGCGGTTGCTTCGGATTTCGCCTGCACCTGCTCGAGTGCACCGGCAATTGCACTTACTGCTTGGTCGATCTGCTGCTTGGTGATTACCAGCGGCGGCTGCACGCGGACGACGTTCCCATATACGCCCCCGACCCCGACCAGCACTCCGGCAGTGAGACAGTGGTCGCGAACGCCTTCGGCTTCGGCGGCAGCAGGCGTCTTCTTCTCGTCCAGTACAAGCTCGATGCCGGCCATCAAGCCAAGTCCGCGCACCTCGCCGATGAGCGGTTGCTCGCGCTTGAGCTGGTTCAGCAGGCCTATGAGATACTCGCCCTTCTCCAGCGAGTGCTCACAAAGTCGTTCTTCCAGCATGTACTCGATATTAGCCAGTGAGGCGGCACAGGAAACCGGGTTGCCGCCGAAGGTCGACAGGTGATCGCCGGGCCTGAAGGACGCGGCAATTTCGTCGCACGTGGTGAACGCCCCCAGCGGAAACCCGTCAGCGATACCTTTGGCGGTTACGAGAATGTCCGGCTCAACGCCGTAGTGCTCAATGGCGAACATCTTGCCGGTGCGTCCGAAGCCGGACTGCACCTCGTCGCAGATGAAAAGGATGCTGTGGCGGTCAAGCACCTTCTTGATCTTGCGAAAATAGTCGGGCGGGGGAACAATGATTCCACCTTCTCCCATTACAGGCTCAGCGATGAAGGCAGCTACATCGCCCGCGGTGGAGAAGCGGATTACCTCTTCCAGCGACTGTGCCCAGAAGTCAACGCAGCGGCGGGGATCGTCGGGCCACGGCGAACGATAAACATAGGGCGCGTTAGTGAATGCGACACCCGGCGCGTAGGGCCCGCCGCGCTTCTTGCGTCCCTGGTTGCCGGTGATGCTCAGTGTGCCCCAGGTGCGTCCGTGGAAGGAGGCGTGAAGCGAGATAATTTCGTGCTTGCCGGTGTAGAGGCGCGCGACCTTCATCGCGCCCTCGATGGCTTCAGCTCCGCTGTTGGCGAAAAAGGATTTTCGCAGGCGGGGAGAAGGCATGATGCTCGCCAGCTTCTCGGCCAGCTCGCCGGTGGCGGGCGAGTGATAGATGTACGAGGCACAATGAACCAGCTTGTCGAGTTGCGTTTTCGCGGCGGCAACGACTTTGGGATTGCAGTGTCCAGAATTGACGACCGAGATGCCGGCGAAGCAGTCGAGGTAATCCTTGCCGGAAGCATCGTGGATGATGCAGCCTTCCGCACTTGCGGCAACAACAGGCTGCACGGCTTTCACAAACCCAGTGATAACGAAATCTTGGTATTGCTGGATGGTGTTGCTCATGATGTTTGCCTCTGCCTGTGCCGCCGGCTAAAGCCGGCTCGATTCAAGAATTGCAGCCAATCGGCACGCCTAAAGGCGTGCCCCTGCAGACGGTTATTCGGCACGGCTGAAGCCGTGCCCTTTCAAAACCGGACTAAACCCAGCGTTCGATGACCACCTTCTTTTCGGTGTAGAACTCGATAGCGTCGCGGCCTTGCGCGTGCAGATCGCCGAAGAAGCTGGCCTTCCAGCCACTGAAGGGGAAGTAGGCGATGGGGGCGGCAACGCCGATGTTGATCCCGATATTGCCCGAGGGGGCTTCGTATCTGAAGCGGCGTGCGGTAGCCCCGCTGGTGGTGAACAACGAAGCGGCGTTGCCGTACTCGCTCTGGCTGATGATGCGAATGGCCTCTTCGAGAGTATTCGCTTGCACGAGGCTCAGCACGGGGCCGAAAACTTCGGTTGCGGCCAGTTCGCTGGTTGGTGCGACGCCGTCAATGACAGTAGGTCCGACGAAGTTGCCCGATTCGTAGAGCGAAACCTTGGCGCCCCGGCCGTCACGAGCAATAGCGGCGCCTTCGCTGGCTCCCTTTGCGATGAGACTTTCGATGCGCGTGCGGCTGTCAGGGGTGATGACGGGTCCCATTTTTACGCCCTCATCGAGGCCATAGCCCATCTTAATGGAGTTGGCGAAGTCGCAAATGGCGTCACAGAACTTCTTCTGCACCTCGCCGACGGTAACGGCGACGGAGACGGCGAGGCACCGCTGCCCAGC
>Ga0126370_10000915_pt1 | contig 13048 bp, 9 predicted proteins | sample PanSoiMetaPlot_3_FD_92586 | JGI IMG/M metagenome (GOLD analysis project Ga0126370, IMG submission 92586) | Tropical forest soil microbial communities from Panama - MetaG Plot_3 | ecosystem: Environmental > Terrestrial > Soil > Tropical forest > Bulk soil | place: Panama | collected 2016-02-17 | reverse complement strand
TTTCCCTTGAGGAACTCGGCGACGTCCACCCAGACATCGGTGACGATGCGCTTGTGGTCCCCAGACCACCGGCTTTCCGTCTTGGTCACCTTTCCGTGGACAACCGCGTCCGAGGATTGCGTCAACGAGGCAACGTCCTGGTAGAGCATGCTCGTCGCCGCCGCCTGCCCGCGGGTAAGGAACAAGGCCAGCGCAGCGCCGACCACCAGACTGTAACGCCTCATGAATACCTCGAGTATGAATTATATCAGCTGATTGCTTGCTCTCGGGTGGTTCATTGACCACCCTACCCTCGTTTGCTATCCCGCGCACCCGATGTCTTCCAATCCACGCGTCCGCTTCGCACCTTCACCGACCGGATACTTGCACATTGGCGGCGCCCGTACCGCCCTTTTCAACTGGCTTTACGCAAGACGTACCGGCGGAACATTCATTCTAAGAATTGAGGACACCGACCAAGAGCGGTCAACGCACGAGTCCGTACAAGCCATTCTGGACGGGCTCAGCTGGCTCGGCATCGACTGGGACGAAGGTCCCATCCATCAGACCCAGCGACTCGCGACATACCGGCAATACGCGGAAAGGCTGGTCGCCGAGGGCAAGGCCTTCCATTGCTACTGCAGCAAGGAGCTCATCGAGGAGCGCCGAGCGTTCTTCGAGCGGCAGAAGCTCACGTACAAGTACGAAGGGACCTGCCGCGAGCTGAAGAACCCGCCCAAGGGTCAGCCTTCGGTCATCCGCTTCAAGATGCCGAGCGCCGAAGGGGGCGTCGCCTTCAAGGACAAGGTGCTCGGCTCCATCTCCAAGGAGTACTCAGACCTGGATGACTTTGTGATCATGCGCTCGGACGGCATCCCGCTCTACAACTTTGGCGCGGTGATCGACGATCACGACATGGAGATCACCCTCGTCGCTCGAGGGCAGGAGCACGTGAACTCGACTTTTCCGCAGCTGATGCTCTATCGAGCGCTGGGTTGGCAGCCGCCCGAATTCGCGCATCTGCCGCTGATCCTTGGACCGGATCGGGAGAAGCTGTCCAAGCGGCGGCACAAGGAAGCGGACGTGATGGTGCACCGGAGGAACGGCATTCTTCCCGAGGCGCTGGTCAACTTCATCGTTCGCCTCGGGTGGGCGCACGGCAACGACGAGGTGATCAGCCGGGAGCAAATGATCGAGTGGTTCGACTTCGAACAGGTGGGGACGACCTCGGGCGTGTGGAACCCGGACAAGCTCCTCTGGCTGAACCAGCAGTATCTGAAGACGCTCCCGCCGAGCACGGTCGCTGAGCGACTGGTTCCGTTTCTCGAGGAGAAGGGCTTCGCGGTGCGAGGCGATCCGCGCGTCGAGAAGGTAGTCCTCGTGCTGCGCGAGCGGGTGAAGACGCTGCGCGAGATGGCGGATACCGCGGCGTACTTTTTTTCGAGCGGCGTCTCACTGGAAGAGAAGGCGGCAGCGAAACAACTCACCGCCCAGACCAAGCAGTACATCGAAGAGGCGAGCCGAGTGTTGAGCGACCTTCGCGACTGGAGCACCGCGCAGATCGACGATGCGGTCAAGTCCGTCGCCGCGAAGTTTAACGTCGGTATGGGCAAGGTCGCTCAGCCGATCCGAGTGGCAGTGACCGGCGGCACGGCGAGCCCGGGAATCGGCGAGACGCTGGAGATCGTCGGCCGCGACGAGACGCTGCGTCGGCTCGATGCGGCCATCGCTCGCATTTGATCGCCGACGTGGATCTACTTCCGAGGGAGAGGTATGGTTTTGCCGCATGACAGGCTGCTTCGACAGCATCATCACCCGCGCTCGGTGGGTCGTCGCACCCCTTCTGCTCGCGTCCGCGCTTGCCCGAGGCGAGACAGTGCATGGCGCGCAGCTTCCGGACGGATCGCAGAAGGTGGGCGAAAACCGTTATCGCGCCAAGGAGGATTTCGAGGCGGTTTTGAAGTACTACAGGACCGTCTATCCCGCGGCGTCGCATCCGCGAAAGCAGATCGTCAATCGACCAGAGGTGAAGGCGGTGCACATCACGAATCCCTCGATGAAGAACTTCGAGGGCCTGAACATCTACGTTGCGAACGACGAAGTCCGGATCTACGTAATCCCGGTGGCGGAAACGAAGCCGGCCAAGCCGGTCAAGAAGAAAGGAAACGAAAGACCCGCGAAAAAGTAACGAAGAGATCTTTGGGGGATCGTCTAACGGCAGGACGCCAGGCTCTGGATCTGGCTATCTAGGTTCGAATCCTAGTCCCCCAGCTTGTAAGGCTCGGATTTCGAGGGCTTATTTTCCACAACTGCCCACGGAAGCCCACCAAAACGGCCCAAGATTCCGACCGCGTTACGACCAGGACGTACGGCCATCTTCAACTTGCGCCCGACGTGACCTCATCTAGAAAATCCGACCGAGTTTCCGTCGATCAACGCCCCAGGTTGATAGTCGGGAGATTCATTTAGCGATAGTGCAGGACTGTTCCTCCCTCTCCGACAATCCACATCTCGCCGAATTCATCGCCCGTGATTCCCTTGAGCCAATTGCTCGTGATGCCGACGCTTGACCACGACCTCCCGTCCCAGTGCAAGAGCGTTCCGTTTTGACCGACAACCCAGACATTGTCCGTCGCGTTACCCCAAACGCCTTCCAGAGTTCGAGTCAAAGTCGTGTGCTCGAAGGACCAGCTCATTCCATTCCAATGAACGAGCTCACTTCCAGTCACGTCCCAGGGACCGACGACCCAGATATCGTCCGACGCGCGAGCCCAAAGACCGTGAAACATTCCGCCCGGACCGAGGGGCGCGCGCGTCCAATTTGTTCCATCCCAATGCATTATCAAGCCGTAATACCCAGCTGCCCATATGTCGTTTGCCGCGATGCCTGACATCCCGCGCAGCCAATTAGGCGGCTGGGTTGAATCCCTCCATGTCGATCCGTCCCAGTGAACGATTCCGCTGGTCCCGACGCTCCAGATGTTGTCAGGTGCGCTGCCCCAAATGCCTGTGAACGAATAGTTGCGCGTCACCACCGTGCTCCATGCAATTCCGTCCCAGTAGTAAATGCGACTGCCTGCGATCCACAGATGGTTCGCATCGGTTCCCCAGATACTCTGCAGAAATCCGCTTGGAGCGTTCGGGACCCCTGCCCACTGCTCACCGTTCCATCGGAGTGCGGTTCCAAAATCGCCGACCGCCAGCGTGTCGGCTTCCTTTACCCACAACGCATTCAGGTCGAATGTCGTGCCGCCTTTCGAGACCCGGGTCCAAGTGCTTCCATCCCAACGGACCATTTCACCGAGCATGCCCACAGCCCAAACGTTCGACCCCTCGCTGCCCCAAAGCGCGGTTAGGGTTCGGTGGGCATTCGTTTCAGCGCGCGTCCAGGCGGAGCCATCCCAGTGGATCGTGATCGGCGGCGCGCCCAGCACGCTTCCCGTAGCCCACACGTCGTTCTCGCATGAGCCCCAGACAGCAAGAAGCTGAACCCCCGAACCGGTCGCGGGCGAGTCGACGATGCTCCACCTCGTCCCATCCCAGTGAAGAACAATCCCTTCATCGCCCACTGCCCAAACGTCGTTCCTGCCTGTGCCCCACACTCTGAGAAGAGCGCGATTCGACGGCAACCCAACGGCCGTCCAGGAATTTCCATCCCAATGGAACGCGGTGCCCCCGGTTGATCCACCGCCCACTGCCCAGACATCATTCGGAGCTGCTCCCCACAAGCCAGGTAATAGAGTGTCTCGCGGAAGCTCGAACGTCGACCAAGAAACGCCGTTCCAGAACTGCAGATGGTTGCGGCCGCTAAACCAGACATGCTCCGAGTCTATGCCCCAAACGGCAAAGAGCGATTCATCTTCGCCGGGCGTGCGCTCCATCCAAGAGAGTCCATCCCAGTGCAGCAGGCCAGAGCTCGAGGTGACCCAGATGTCCGCGCTGTGCCATCCCCAAATGCTCGACAGGTCGGCTGAGATTCCGCTCGGGCTCGCCGTCCATTCCGTTCCATTCCAATGCAGAATCGTCCCGGCCGTCCCGACGGTCCAAATGTCGTCGGCGGAGTTGCCCCAAATTCCCCGCAGTGGATTGCCTTGCGGGAGTGGGTTTTCCCAGCACCATCGGGCAACGCAAATCGGCCTGAAGTCACAAACGTGGCGAACGCACTCTCCTGCGCACAGGTAAAATCCAGCGTTACAACTGAATCCGCAGCGTCCGTGCTCACAGCTGGCGGTCGCGTGGGGAGGTACTGGACAGACCATACAAGACGGTCCGCAGCTCTCCGCAGATTCGAGCACGCATCGATCGCCACACTCATGTTCATGAGGACGACAATGGCAGTGATGCCCGTGGCAACCGTGGTGTTCGTCGGAATCGGCATCATCGTCCGTGTCAGTCGTCGGCTGAAGGCTCGCCGCGGCGTTATTGACCGGCGTCGAATTCGTCTGTCCACACGCAATGAATGCGAGGATGGCTAACACGCACGACGTTAGGGCCTGCAGCCTTGAACGCACTCTGATCGGTAGCGAGGCTTGCTCGAGCATTTTGTCAGCTTACGGCCCGGAGCGCACAGCACAATTTTTCGGCGTGATCGTTCTGGAAGCTACTCGGCAGAAGGCAGTCGCAGATCGGATCTGGGTGTCACTGCAATCCCGTCCAATTCGCCGTGGATGGTGCAGTCAACTCCATCTGAGCTTGTCGGAAAGGATCGCGCAGAGCTATGCCAGCGAACTAGAGTTCGCGGATCACTCGTGACCAGACTGTAACAGAGGCTTGAAATTCAGCCTGTGTGGCTTGAAATCTAGCCCTTCGCCAGGTTTTCACATTTATTTTCCGGGCATTTAAGTTTCGCTCCACACTCGCGACGTTCAAAGCCGCCTTCGAGCAAGATGAAAACGCTTGCGATTTCACGAGGAGTCATGTAGCTCGCATTGTACGCTTGATCTCGGGGCTGCGACGATCCGTCCAGGTCTCGCGGTCAAGTGCATTTCGGTTGCGAGGGAGGGGTTCCATGAGCGCGCGTAGCCGCAAGAGAGTGCTCACCGGCTTTGCTTTCCTGTTCGGTATTGCCTGCGGTGTCGGGATCGGCACTATGCATTTAGGGCCCAACGAACCCGCGCCGGAGGTGGTGACCGAACATCGCGCGCTCGACGGTGGCACTCCTACAAGACACCTCGGCGAGGACTGCACGACACACGGCCGAGCGGATTGCATCTCTGCTGTCTGCTTGCACGCGAAGCCCGATCGAGCCCGCGGCTTCTTTTGCAGCCGCAGATGCAATCGCCGAATCGATTGCCCTGTCGGTTGGCACTGCCCACAGATTTATCCGGGGCCACAGGGCCACTTCTGCGTCCCGCCTTCGAGTTGGACGGCGCACGTCGGTTACTACCGTGACGGTGGCACGCTATGAAACTTGGGCTCTTTGCGGTTCTGCTCTGGTCGAGTACACCGACCGCGAGTGCCGGATCAACATATCTGATTTTTGGCTCAAAACTCAGTGGTTGGATTGCGGTCGACCCGAAAACGCACCGCGTGGAAGCGCTTCACTTCCCAGCACCATTCAAACCAGAGGCGATCGCAATCTCCCGCCATGGCACGGAGCTAGTTTTCACTGCCTTTCACCCTCCCGCTCGAAACGTTTTGCTTTTTCGCTGGCAACGAAATTCAAGCGGGTCGCCGGTGAGCATCGGCGATGACCGCGGCTATCACTCAGACCCCAGCCTCAGCGAGGATGGGCAATGGGTCTATTTCGCGCACAACCCTTTGGCATTCGGGCCACCGGGACAGCATCAAGGGCAGGCCTACGCGCAGCTGTATCGCGTCCGCCTAGATGGAACACAGCTGATGCCGCTCACCGAGGAGAGCGGCTGTCACTTCGGGCCAACGAATGCCACCGGAGAGCAGTTGATTTACTTGTACACCACCTGCTCAGGAGACCGGGTCTTGCGACGATTGGATTTAAAGAAGTTGATATCTATTGACTTACACAAAGCCGGTTGGGCCTTCAACGAGGCCTCTGCAAGCCCGGACTCGCGAGCGGTGCTCATTTCCATTGGCGGGTTCGACTCGGTCAGCATCGCGGAAGTCGACTTGCGCTCGCTTCAAATGCGTACCGTTCTTCGGATCGCTGGGGCATCTCCTCCGGTTCGCCCTCGGTACGGAGCCCAACGCAACGAAATCTTCTACCAGGCAAGAGGTGCCGTTTGGGTGTCACAAGGGAATTCAACGAACCAAATCGCCCAACTTCTAGGTGAACCATGAAAGTCGACACGCTCACCGTTGTTGTGATCGCGGCGCTGCTTGTCTCCTTCGAAGCTGGAGCTCAGTATTGCCCAGTAACGGACAGCCCAGACTGCAAGACCCAGTGTTGCGGGGCCGGAGGACCTCCTTCCGGCGGCCCGCCGGGTCCGCCCGGGCCGCCAGGTCCGAGTCCAGATCCGCCGCCAGGGCCATATGACGAACCAGGTCCTCTAGACGAGGGCGAGCCTGTCAATGTCGCGACCGGCGTGGCGACCGAGCGTCGCAATGACATGAGAATTTCAGGGACAGCTGGAGACTTCCTTTTCCAAAGAACATTCACCCAGACTCCGGAAATCTGGCAAATAGATCACTCCCTCCAAGGAACCGGTGCAACCACATACGTTCCCAGGCCATTTGGGACATCACAAAATGCCCACGACAGCCTCTACTGGTGGCACAACCTCTACACTTACGTTTATATCGAAACCGCGTCTGGGTCGCCCACTGGTTTCCGCGTGCGCAACGGCGACTCCGCTACGTATATTTTCACGCCGTGTTCGACAGACCTGTCCATCCCGTGCTGGGCAGTCCCGTACGGCGCCTTCGGAGGAGGCGCGCAATTCCGCCTCTACTGGACCGGCACGAGCAGTGGGCCTGGATATTTTATTCTCTACCGCAACGATGGCTACCGATACGTCTACAATGCGAAATGGGCACCGGTCGGCGATATTGCCAACCATTATTTTGTTGGCCGCATCGAAAGCCCTCAGTACCAAGCTTCGGGAGGCGCAGCGGCTGTTCTGGTGAATGTCAACTATGCCGATCCAAACCTCAATTGTCCGGGTCTCAATCATCCGGGCTCTGACTCGGGAGTTCCGTACATTCGTTCTGCGACTACGTCAGACGGGACTTCGGTACTTTTCTACTACAAGAATCTGCCGAGCCGCCCGGACATGTCCAGCATCACCTCCGAATGCGTGCTCGACAGGATTTCTGTCACGGACCAATTGACGGATGGGGGCTCCAGCGAACGCACCGTTGCGCAGTATACATACGTATCGGACGGAGGCACGCCGGAGTGGGCGGGCTTGCTTCGCGCGGTGACGCTGCCTGAATACAGCCCCCCTCAGGTGAGGACCTATGCTTATAACGACGGCGCATTTCCCGCCTTCATTGAAACGCAGAGTGGATATAGAAGCACCTATCAAGTCGCGGGATCGCCGCCCTACGGCAACATCACATCGTCGATCGGCGATGGGCGAAACCTCACATTCAAGTATAACGGTTCTGACTATCAGTTTACCTCGTGCTCAGGGCAGGTTTCCGGCAACGCTACGTGGACCGATTCCTTCTCGTCCGCCGGCGATGGAGTGCCAGGAAGCAGCATCGGTTGGACTCGGAGCACCGAGGGGTTGACAGCTAGTTATGTGCACAGCGGTACGCGGATCGTTCAGGCCACCGACAGTTGCGACGCAGGCGCGTGCAGCGGGATGTCGCCAGGTTCGATGTATTGGGACTACGCGTGCAACTCAAGCCCTGGGGGCCCAGGGTTTAGCAACCTGCGCGCAGCAAAAGACAAACGAGACAACTGGCGATTTTATGACTATCAACGAGGGGACGCCGGAATTATCGCCGCTGGAGATCCCGACGCAGGCCCGGGCCTGTTTCTCATTCCCGAAGAGAGGGAAGAAAGGCTCGGGGCAAAAGACATCAATGGAAACGACTTTCTCCAAAGCCGAAAGTTCAGCTTTGCCTACGGTGGCGTCGGCCAATCTCCGCGCGCCTATGAACAGCTTCTAGATGCCACTGAACGCGACTCCGTTGCTGCGCCGAGCGGCACGCCCAATGCGAAAGCTCGAACCAAGAAGGTCTACGATTTGACTACAAACAGGTTGAAAGCAGTCATCAAATCTGGATGGACAAATAGGTTCGATACGGGAACGCAGACCTTCGTCAGAGAAAAGAAGTACTTCAGCACATTCTATTTCACGACTCGGGTTTGCAGCGGCGAAAGCACAGCCGACCCGCTGGGCCGGACAGTGGAAGTGCACGGACCTTGCTGGGTTGCGGACGAGAGCGCAACGGATTGTCCTGCCGGGAGCCCGACGCCTGTGACGCAGTATTTCTTCTGGCCTTCGACTGACTTAACGAATCGTCGAAACCGCATCCGACTGATGTCAACATTCCCAAATAATACGGGGCCGACCTCGTGCTCGACTTCTACCCACCTCGACACTCAATACAATCAATATGACATTCGCGGAAATGCCACTCAAGTCGTAGACGCAAACAGCGTCACAACGACACTTGCTTACGAGGGAGATTCGATTAAGAGCGTTGCTACCGCCGGCCTGGTAACAAATTTCACCTACGACAATGGCAAGCTGACGTCAATTCAATATCCGCAAGGTAACTACGACGTGTTTTGCTATCGAACCGACACCTCAGGCGCAGCCTGCTCGGGCGGCAATTGGACGCCGCTTCTTCAATGGAAGGCGAAAGCAAGTGCCGCGGACGGTTCGGGCTATTCGGAGAAAGTTGCTTATACGTATTGGCCGAACTTCGAGGTAAGAACAGAGACCTTTCTCAGTTCGTCGGGGGAAGTTCGGCGCGTTCGCGAATACGCCGCCGACGCTCACGGACGGCCCACTTTCGGGCAGTGGGGCGATGGGAGCACGCCCGTTGTCGCGGCTCTCGGGTTTGACGGCGCGAATAATTTGGCACGCGTCGGCCAACCCTACAATGGCGTTCCAGCGTGGTGCCTCGATTCGGGAACGGGACTGCCGTCGACCAAGTGCTCCCAGCTCACCTATGACCGCGCCAATCGCCTTTCAATACTAGACGAGTATCCTCAAGCGTCATCGAATCCCGGAATACGGACCTGCATCGATCATGACGCTCACGGCAATGTCATTCAAGTGAGTCCTGGCTGTCAAACGTCTCAGCAGTGCGCCGGTCTGGACGGAGGATTGTCTTCTTGCACAACGGCATCCAGCAGCTATCAGTATGACGACTTCGGCAATCTAGTGCAGGCGACCTTTCCGTGGCTCGATGACGGGACTGGAGCCAAGGGGACTATTCAGTACGAGTACGATGCTCAAGGAAATCTACTGACGCGACAGACCCCCGCCATGGTCGCGAATCGCGAATGGTTAGCCTATACCTATGACACGATAGGCCGAAATCTGTCGGCCACGCACTATTGGTGGCTGCCTTCGCCCGGTAACGAGGGGCTTTATACGTTAGCTTATGATTCGTCGCAAACCATCAGCGTGAGCTGCAGCGATCCAAACCTCCCTGCGAATACCCAGGGGCGTCTGCTACTGAGAACGGATTCGTTTGGCCAGACCTGGTATCAGTACGACGTCTTTGGTCGAGTCACGAGAGAAATTCGACTGCGGGACGGAACCTGCACGGGATCTTTAACAAATAACCCTCACACGGCCTATACGTATACGCCCAATGGCAATCCTGTTACTGTGACTTATCCACTGGGTCGCGTGGTGACCTACGTGTATGGTACCGGTGCCAACAGCGATCGGCCGCAGGAGGTTGACGTCGCCATTTACGATGGTTCGTCTTGGACGGCTGCCATTGCGATCACTGGAGCCGTCTGGGAACCATACGGCGGGTTGCGCGGATATCAAGTCGGCAGCTCGACAAACGCCGCTGCTGTGGAATACTTTCTCGGGGACAATGGGGCATCGCCCGGCTGCCCGACATTGCCTCCGACCTCCAATGACCACACGGGTCGCCTCCGAGCGCTGCGCGTCTCAACCGGCCCTTTGACACTCGGGACATCCGCTGGGGACATTTACAAGCGCACCTACACTTGGCAGGGAGACCAAGTGTCTGAGATTGACACTTGCTTGTTGAGTACCACGACGCCTCGCACCGAGAACTATACGTACGACCAACTTTTGCGACTGTTGAACGCATCAGGGACCCCTGGCGTCGGCGCGTTTGTGTCGCGCACCTACTCCTACGACTCGCGAGGAAACCGAAGTGGGCAATCTGTGGAGGACTGCCCTTGGAACCTGACTTACGGATCGATGAATCATCCCGATCAGCTCACCACGAGCAGTTCGGCATGCCCGAGCGCTATCTTGAGACACGATTACAGCTTTGACTCAGATGGGCGCGTCGCTGCGAAAAACTGGCCGCCCGACTCCTCCGGCTCACCAGCTTATAGCATCGTGCTACAGTCCGGCCCCTCGGGCAGCGGGGCCGCTGACAGTGTATTCAAGGCAGCCGTGGTCAATGGCGCTGCTTACAATTACTACTATGACGCCTTTGGCCGGCGGCGGTTTAAGTCATATCCGCTCGACGGCGTCAATGACGAATATTTCCACAGCGTTCGCGATGAATTGCTGACCGACCAAGGCGTGGACTCCATTACCCTTGGCGTCACTGGCTATCCCGTCGATGATTACATCTGGTTGGACGGCAGACCGGTGGTGGTCGTGCGCGGGAGGTTCGATGGAACGTGGACCCGACTGGCTGACTCGACCGCCAATTGCATGCGCAATGACGAGCCTGCAGTGTGTGGACTGTATTCGATTGTCTCGGACGACTTGGGCAAGGCAGTGCTCTTGCTTGATTCCTCTCAGAAAGTCGCCGGGGCGCTAGACTATGAGCCCTTTGGCCTCGTCAACCGCGTGGCGCTAGACCGCGAGACCCCGCACCCCTACCCAAACAATTACAGCGCCCCATTGCTGACTTCACCCAATCGGTCGGTGGTCCATTACTGTCACTGAGAATGAGGGTCTTGCTCCACATGGTTGACGTTGAGGATGGGCCGGGAGACTACGCCAAGCTGCGGGACGGGGACACGCTTCAAGACTTCTCCATTTCGCCCATTGGTGGCTACCACCGTGGTCAGATCTGGACACCGTGGGTGCAGCCCCAGGCTGGACATATCGTCATCCCATTTGTCTCGGACGGTCAGAATTGCTGTCCGGATGGGATGGGCGGGCTGATATGCACCCCTAACCTCTGCCCGAGCTACCCGAATTACCCCTATCAGGGCATCGTCGCGCAGGGTTACGAATATCAGCGGTATCAAACAGGAGCTGCCAACTTCACAATCCCTTTGCGGTTCCCCGGGCAATACTTCGATTCGGAGACAGACCATTTTGAAAATTGGAATCGATATTACGATCCGCCAATAGGCAGGTATCTTCAGCCGGAGCCGCTGCTGGAGCACCCGCGGCGGAGTCGAGTAACCGCGTTGCAGGGGCGCACCCTTCCCGCCTACCCATATGCCTTGAACAATCCATTGCATTTCACAGACGAAACCGGGCTAGCGCCATGGGATCCGCCTTGGATTCCGCCGAAGGTTCCCGGTGGCCCGTTCGCCGTGTGCGAGCCAGGCCATGAAGAAACGCCTTGCGAACTCCAGTGCATGGAAGACTACGAACGAAATGCTGACATATGCCGGAAAGGTGGAAGTCTCAAGGACCGACAGACTGGTCTCGGCGTTCCAAAATATAGTAAACGTGCTTGCTGGGAACGGATCGCCCAGATCTTAGGGGACTGCCTTATGGAGTGCGAAAGGAGCGGGAAGTAATTGTCGTGAGCACGGGCAGAATATTTGAGTTTCGCGGCTACATCGCTGACCCGTCCGGAGTAAGGGATCTTCTCTTGTGGATTGAGGCGCCTCTTCGTATGGCGAAGAGCGAAGAGTTCTACTGTCAGATAGGCGGCTCAGTGTTTTCGAGGCCTATGAAGATATACGGCGAGGACGCAGAGCAGGCAAAAGCACTTGCCCATTCTGTCATAAAACGGAGGTTGAACGGCAAGACACTGCTTGACTCGAACGGAGCCCCAATTGAGTTTCCCAGTTTGTCCAGTGAGCGCAGTTAAGATGAAGCGGCCAGTTAAAGTCGGACTTGCGATTCTCCCGCAGGTTCCGGTACCACAGTGGGCCTGCTGATCTCTTGTTGAGATAGCCGTCAAGAACGGCGCTCGTCGAACGCATACGCTAGGCTTGGCGGCACGGCCAACGCCCTTTATCGCGCTCCTTCGGCACGGTTTGTGCGAGCCCAGCGCTCGAACCTCGAACCAGGAGCCTGCCCATGCCCTCTTCCATCCCTCTCGTCAGTAATCCGTCGGCTCCCCCGCGTACTTGGCGCATTCAGCTCGACTTCATCGACCCGAATCCCCACCAGCCCCGCTCGGAGATGGACGAGGCAGCGCTTGCTGAATTGATGGCGAGTATCTGTGAGCATGGCCTGCTTCAGCCGATCACGGTTCGAAAAGCAGGCGCACGCTATCAGGTTATTGCCGGGCACCGCCGGATCGAAGCCTTCCGTCGCCTCCTTGCGGCCGCTGCTGATCAGGGTCAAGATGCCGCCGAACGCTTCCGCACCATTCCTGCCCACGAGAAGTTCGACGTCACGGACGAAGAGATGGCGCTCTTCGCGCTGATCGAAAACCTTCAGCGCCAAGAGCTGTCTTCCCTCGAGGCTGCCCTTGGCCTGGCGCGCTTTCAGGAGGCACATCAGCTCTCGGCAGAGGCACTGTCGAAACGCACCGGCCTGGAGCCCGACCGCATCAAGCGACTGCTTCGCTTGGCTCGCGGGCCCAAGGTGATCCAGGACGCATGTCAACAGGGCGTTCTCGTTGACAAGGTGGATGAGCGGGGCGGTGTAAAGCTACTCGCCTCGGGCGCGCCGAAACGCGAGCGAATCCGGCTGGACCTGATGGCCGCGCTCGAGTTTGCCAAGCTGCACGCTCACGCGATGAAGTCCTCGCCCAAGAAGGCGGATGAGCGTACTGCACGCGCCATTGAGCGCGCGCTCCTCGAACGCTGGAGCTTTCGCCGCGTGCA
>Ga0126370_10000914_pt1 | contig 13050 bp, 12 predicted proteins | sample PanSoiMetaPlot_3_FD_92586 | JGI IMG/M metagenome (GOLD analysis project Ga0126370, IMG submission 92586) | Tropical forest soil microbial communities from Panama - MetaG Plot_3 | ecosystem: Environmental > Terrestrial > Soil > Tropical forest > Bulk soil | place: Panama | collected 2016-02-17 | reverse complement strand
ATAGTTCATCGCGGCCTTCGCGCGGCGGTCGCCGAGCGCCAGGTTGTAGGCGTCCGTGCCCCGCTCGTCGCAGTGCCCCTCGATCAACAGGATCTGGTTCGTGTTCGACGAGAGCCACTTGGCGCTCGCGTCGAGGATCTTCGCGTCGGCCGGACGGATGTCGGCCTTGTCGAACGCGAAGTGGATCGGCTTGAGGGCGTCGTTGGCCATGTACTCCTTCGGCGGTGCCGGACGCGGTGTCGGCGCGGCGGCGACGGGCGGCGGCGGTGCAGGCGCCGCCGGCGGCGGCGCGGGGGCCGGGGCCGGGGCGGCCGGGGGCGGCGCGGGTGCGGGTGCCGGGGCCGCTTCGCGGGCCGTGGCGACCGGCCGCTTGGCGCAGGCCGCGACGAAAAGGAGCCCGACGATCATCGTGGCGAGAATTGAACGATCAATGAACGTGCGCACGGTTAGCCCTCCGCTCCTTTTCTGCACACCACATCGGTGCTGATACACCTATACGGCCCCATGAGCCCACTCAATGGGACGTTGGTCGGATAGGGTCGCGACCCAGGGCGAGAGGCTACCACAAGACCAGAACGGGCGCTCGGTGATGGCTGCGACGCGGTAAACTCTTGACGCTCTCGGCAACGCGAACCTTCTCGGGAGGGGCCGATGCGGGCTGACAAATCACGTATCTGCGCGCTGGCACTGGTGTGGGCACTCGGGCTCGCAGGCTGCGCCGGCAGCGGATCGTCGACGACGACCGCGCCGATCGCGATCACGGAGTTGGCCAGCATCGCCGGGAAATGGGTCGGGCTGCTCGAGGTCGCCGGCTCGCGCGATCGGGACGACTACGTCGAGGTGACCATCGCGCCCGACGGTACGTATCGGGCCGCCTCGGCGCGCACGATCGGTGTGATGGACGCGCGCGGCACGGTGAAGGTCGCCGACGGCCGGCTCCTGATCCAGGGGGCGAGCGGTGGCAAGGGGACGGCGGTACTCTACTCGCAGCCCGGGCAGCCGCCGCGCCTCTTGCAGGTGAACGGCACGTCCGGCGACGGACGCCCGTACATCGTGCGTCTGCGGCCACAGTCTTGAGGCGTCGCCGGTAAGAAGACGAGACGCCGCCGGTAAACAGGGCTCGACAGAGCATGAGCAAGATCTCGACGGACCGAGCGTCCATGATGATTGCAGCGGCGCTCGTGTGCGCCGGGTACTTCTTCGGCTCGCGGGTCGGCTTCGCGTTCACGATCCACCCCTCTCCGGTGTCGACACTCTGGCCCCCCAACTCGATCCTGCTGGCCGCCCTTCTGCTCACGCGGCCCCGATTGTGGGCGGTCATGCTCCTCGCCGCGTTCCCGGCGCACCTCGCCATCCAGCTGGCCAACGGCATCCCGTTGACGATGATCCTGCTCTGGTTCGTCAGCAATTGCTCGCAGGCGCTGATCGGCGCCACGTGCGTTCGCCGCCTCACCGGGGGCCCGATGCGGTTCGACGATTCGCGCCACGTCGGCGCCTTCGTCCTCGGCTCGATCGTCGGCGTGTTCCTGTCGTGCTTTCTCGACGCCGGCTTCGTGGAGCTGGTGGGGGGCTGGGGCGAAGGATCCTTCTGGCAGATCTGGCGCGCGCGCTTCTTCTCGAACGTGCTGGCCGAGCTGACGGTGGTGCCCGCGATCGTCGCGTGGTTCCAGCTAGACGCGCGGAGCCTCCGCAGGGTGTCGGCGCGCTCGCTCGCCGAAGCGGCAGGCGTGGCCGTCGGCCTCGTGGGGGTCAGCGTGCTGGTCTTCATGTGGCAGGACTCTGGGCTGGGCGGGATCCAGGCGCTTCTCTACGCGCCGGTGCCCTTCCTGGTCTGGGCCGCCGTACGGTTCGGCTCGATCGGCACGAGCACCGCGACCATGGCGGTCGCGCTGCTCGCGACCCGCGGCGCGATGAATGGCGTGGGTCCGTTCCTCGGGAGCGCTCCGGCCGACAGCGCCCTGTCGATCCAGCTGTGTCTCATCTTCACCTCCATTCCGCTCCTGCTCCTGAGCGCCGTCATGCGGGAGCGGCAGCGGGCAGAGCGTGCGGCGGTCTTCAACGAGGAAAGCCTGAAGCTGGCGCTCGACGCCGCGCAGATGACGATCTGGGACTGGAGCCTGCCGGCGAGCGACGCGACTTGGCGGCGGGAATCGAGCTCCGCGCCGTTCGGCGCCATGCTGCGTGTCGTGCACCCCGACGACCAGCCGGCGGTCGCCGACGCGATCAGCGCGGCCATCGAGAAGGGCGCGCCGTGGGACGTCGAGTTCCGCGTGGTGTATCCCGACGGCAACGTCCGCTGGGTCATGGGTAAGGGCGAGGTCTTGCGCGACGAGGCCGGACAGCCCACGCGGCTCCTCGGCGTGAACGTCGAAATCACCGACCGCAAGCGGGCCGACGAGGCGGTGCGCGCGTCCGAGGAGCTCTTCGCCCGGGCGTTCCGCTCGAGCCCGGACGCGATGGTGATCAGCCGGCGGGCGGACGGCCGGATCATCGATGTCAACGATCGCTGGGAGGCGCTCTTCGGCCACGCCCGCGCGGCCTCGGTGGGGTGCACGATGGCCGAGCTGCCGCTCGCCGCCGGTGCCGAGGACCAAGCCACGTTGCGGCGGCTGATCGAGGCGCCGGGGCCCGTGCGCGACGTCGAGGCTCGGTTCGTGACCCGATCGGGCGAGCTGCGCGAGACCATCATCGCGACCGAGACCGTCGAGATGGGCGGCCACGCCTGCTTCATCACGACGATCCGCGACATCACCGAGCGCCAGCGCGCCGAGCGCGAGGCGCGGGAGCAGCGCCAGCTCCTGACGCACCTGGGCCGCGTCGCAGTGCTCGGCGAGCTTTCCGGCGCCCTGGCCCACGAGCTCAGCCAGCCCCTGACCGCGATCCTGTCCAACGCGCAGGCCGCTCGGCGCATGCTGGCTCGGCAGCCGGTCGACCTGCGCGAGATCGACGAGATCCTGGAGGACATCGCCAGCGCCGACCGGCGGGCCGGCGAGGTGATCCGGCGGCTGCGCGCGATGTTCAAGCGCGGCGAATCGAACCGGCAGCTCCTCGATCTCAACGAGATCACGCGGGACGTGCTCGACTTCGCGCGAAGCGATCTCTTGACCCGGCACGTGCAGGTGACGACGCGGCTCGCGTCGGACCTGCCCAAGGTCCGGGGCGACAGCGTCCAGGTGCAGCAGGTGCTGCTGAACCTTATCGTCAACGGCTGCGAGGCGATGATCGGCAACGAGCCCAACGACCGCTCACTCGTGATCGAGACGAGTGTCGTCGATCACATCACGGTGGGAATATCAGTCCTCGACAACGGCAGTGGCATCCCGGCCGACATCCTCGACCAGCTGTTCGAGCCGTTCGTCACGACCAAGCGCCAGGGGCTGGGGCTCGGGCTGACGATCTGTCGGTCGATCGCCACCGCGCACGGCGGGCAGCTGTGGGCCGGCAACAACGCCGATCGCGGCTCCGCGTTCCGCCTGCTGCTTCCGCGCAACGACGACTTCACGCCGCCGGCCTGAGGTCGTGCGCGGCCGCAGGCCGTCGCGGGGCTGGGGCCCCGCCGGCCGAGGCGCGCATATAAGAGACGGACGACCCAGGGCGCGGTCAGTCGCCGGGGCGAAGCCCCAGCCGGTCGGCCTGGCGGACGAGCTCGGCGACCGACCCGGCCTGCGTCTTCTCCATCACGCGCCCGCGGTGGAACTTGACGGTCTTCTCGCTGATGCCGAGATCGCCCGCGATCTGCTTGTTGAGGCGCCCCTGGATGACGAGCCGCAGCACGTCCCGCTCCCGCGGCGTGAGCGTGTCGAACCTGACGCGGATGCCGGCCACTTCGGCCCGGTCCTGGCGCGCCTCGCGGTCGCGCCGCAGGGCACCGTGGATGATGTCGAGCAGGGCCTGGTCGCTGAACGGTTTCTGCAAGAAGTCCACGGCGCCGGCCTTGATCGCGCGCACGCTCGAGGGCACGTCGGCATGGCCGCTGATGAAGACGATGGGCACGCGGTGGCCCGCGCGGATCAGGCTCTCCTGCAGCTCGAGCCCGCTCGGCCCAGGCAGCCGCAGATCCAGGACGACGCAGGAAGGCCGGTCCGGCAGAGGCTTCTTGAGGAAGTCCTGGGCCGAGGCGAACGTTTCGACGTCGAGGTCGACCGAGCGCAGGAGGCGCTCCAGGGAACGACGCACCGAATCGTCGTCGTCGATGACGAAGACGACCGGCTGGTCCTGGGGCTCTACCTGGGTAATCGCCATGCTCCCCTGCTCCTTCCGACAGGTCCCCGCCCGCGCTCGGGCGCATCGGCGTAGCGTAGTTGGTCCGGAGCCGCAGGGCAATCCGACCTTGGTCCAACGCCGGGGCCCCGCACGTCTTTGTTACTATCGAGAAACAAGGACGAGCGCAAAGCCGAGAGCAAAGGAGCCGCAGTGTGACCCGTCCCCGACCCCTCGTCGCGGTCGTCGACGACGAGGAATCGATCCGTAAGTCGCTGCGACGGCTGTTCATGGCTGCCGACCTCGACGCCGTGGTCTACGCCTCTGGACAGGAGTTTCTCGACTCCTTGCGAGGGCGCCAGCCGGATTGCCTCGTCCTGGATCTGCAAATGCCCGGGTTGACCGGCCTCGAGGTGCAACGAGCCCTCACCGGGGCCGGGGCGCGGTTCCCGACGATCATCATCACCGCCCACGACGAACCCGACACGCGCGCCCGATGCCTCGCCGCCGGGGTCGCGGCGTATCTCTGCAAACCGCTCCACGACGAGATGCTGCTCGATGCGATTGCTGGCGTGATGGGGCGCGTCGCGGCGTCGGCCATCCGCGACGCCCCGCCGAGCAGCTAGCTCGCCGCCGTTGCCGTTCGTTGTCATATTCTTGAGCCCAGGAGGGCCACAATGAGCCTGAAAGTCTCTGCAGTCATCGCGATCGCGAGCATGCTGACGTGGTCTCAGTCTCCGGCGGCGGCCGACCAGCTGCGGCTGGCCCAGGCCTCGGGGACCGACAAGGCGCCGGCGGCGGCCGAGAAAACGCCGGGCCGCGCGGCGGGCAAGGCCGTGCAGGTGAAGGGCACCGTCGCCGCCGTGGACAAGGACGCCAAGACCATCACGCTCAAGGGGCCCAAGGGCCGAACCCTGACCCTCGACGTGCAGGATCCCTCGAAGCTCGAGGCGGTGAAGGTCGGCGATCCCGTCGTGGCCACCTATATGGAAGCGGTCGCGTTCCAGATCAAGAAGCCCGGTTCCGCGACGCCAGGTACGACTGTGCAGGAGAGCCGGGTCAGCTCGAAGCCCGGCGAGACGCCGGCCGGCGCGATCGGCCAGGAGGTCTCGGTCACGGCCACCATCACCGAGATCAACAAGAAGGCCGGGACCGTCACGATCAAGGGGCCGCAGGGCAACTCGGAGACCATCAAGGCGCGGGATCCTAAGAACCTCGATCTGGTGAAAGTCGGCGACCTCGTCGAGATCACCTACGCGCGAGCGCTCGCCGTCTCGCTCGACAAGCCCGCGAAGAAATAGCCGGGGAGCCGGGAGCCGGCACCCCGCGCGCGCTGGATCACGACCGGGTTTTGAGCGGAAACTCCGGTAGCGGCAGCTTGCCCTCGTTGCGCCAGCGCTCGACCTCGGCGGCCGCGGCGCCCGCCCGCTCGGCATCCAGGCCGGTCGCGCCGTCGTAGTTGGTCTGCGCCGGCAGCGCGAACGCCGTGCCCGCGGCCGACACGATATCCATCATGCGCAGACAGAGGTCTTCGCGAACGGCCAGGTAGTCGTTGGCGTCCCGGGTGCGGACGTAGACGAAGAGCTCGACGTCGAGCGAGCTCAGCCCGAAGCCGCTGAACCGCACGCGCGAGGTGTCGGGATCGAGCCGCGGGTGCGCATCGATCAAGCTCCGGATGCTCACGAGGACCCAGCGGAGCTGGTCGGGCGTGGTCTCGTAGCGCAGCCGCAAGGTCGTGTTGAACAGGATGCGGTCGCGCTCCTGGAGGTTCTCGACCTGCAGGGTGAGGAACTGCGCGTTGGGGACCGTGAGCACCGAGCGCTCCGGCGTCCGCAGGCGCGTCGACCAGAGGCCGATCCGCTCGACGGTGCCCTGCTGGGTGCCGAAGCGACAGAAATCGCCCTCCTGCACCGGCCGGTCGCCGACGACCGCGAGGCCGCCGAACAGGTTCTCGACGGTCCGCTGGGCGGCGAGCGCGACGCCGATGCCGCCGACTCCGATCGCGGCGATCAGCGCGCTCACCTGCACCCCAACGGCTTCGAGGAGCATCAGGACCGCGAGCACCGACACCATGATCTTGAGCCCGCGCTGGATGAAGTCGATGACCGGCTGGTTCGGCGGCTCCTGGCGCCGCAGCAATCGCCGGCGGACCACCTGGCTCATGATCTCGATGAGACGCAGGGCGAGCCAGGTCATGATGACGATGAGCACGAACTTCTGGATCCCGATGATGACCGGCTGCACGACCACCGGCAGCGCGAGGCTCGACTCGCCGATCTTGAACGCGATGAGTCCGACCAGCCCCCGCAGCGGCGCGAGCGCCTTGCCGAACGTGGGATCGGTGACGTCGAAGCCCATCCGGATCGCGATCCGGCGCGTCAGCGGCAGCCCCGGCCGCACGACGAGCATCGCGATGAGCGCCGAGACCCCTAACAGGACGACGAGCCCGATCCATTGCCACAGCGCGAGCCGCAGCACCCGGGTCTCCACCAGGAATGGCGGCAGCCGCTCGCCCACGATTCCGTAGGTCAGGTCGCGGTAGAGGTCGGGGATTCGCGACACGGTGACGTTCGAGAACTGCCAGATCATGACGCCGTCGTCGCGCGGCACCCGCTCGAGATACATGGAGAACGTTCCCTTGTCGGTCTCGACGCGTCCGATGAGCTGACGGTTCTTCGGCAGCCCCGCCTCGGGCCGTCCCTCGGGCTCGTCCGAGATCGCACCGAGATCGTAGACGGTATTGTCCAGCACGACGCGAAGCTGATTCGCCAGCGCCGGTCCGCGCGCGGCGACTTCGACCTTGGGAAGCCGGCGCAGATCGAGGTAGTTCATCGCGCGACGGTAGTTGTGCAGGGTCGCCGCCTCGAGAAAGCCGCGGAGGCTGGACTGTGGCGTACCGCGGCCGAGCTCGTCCGGCGGTGGCGGTGGAGTCTCCGGCGCGGCCGCGGGGCCAGCGGCCTGCGCGGCGGCCGCGGGCGACGCCGGCGCGAGCGCGGCCGCGACGATGACGACGCCGAGCGCCAGCCGCCGAACTGCACACAGGCGAGCGAGAAGGCCGATCGTTCGCATCACGTGGACTCCCTGGTCGCGAAGACTATCAGAGGTCGAGGAGGGATCGCGATCCGGTCCTGCCCTCGAGCAAGTCGTGCTGGATCATGCGGCGCCAGAGCTTCTCAGCCATCTCGTCGATGGGGACGATCCGGTCGTGTCTGAGCACCTCGCTCGCGGTGGCGACCTCGCCGGCCGACTCCCAGACGATGTGGCCCGTCCGCGTGTCCCAGAGCTGCAGCCAGACGCGGAGGACCGTGGCCCGCGTCCTGATCACTTTGACCCCGGCGATCTCGAACCGGTCCAGGATCGTGTGATCGAACTGCGCCAGCCCCGGAAGCAGCAGGTACCGGAAGCCGAGGGCCGATCCGATGCGCGAGAGCCGCTCGCGGTCCATGATGCCGCTCTTCGCGAAGCCCGAGAGCAGCTCGGCGTACTCGGTCGCCAGTCCCTGATCGTTCACGGCGTTCGCGACCTCGTGGGCGGGAATCGCGCGGATGGGCGGCGAGACTTCCGCGAGGGCGGCGACGAGGGCATGCGACATCGCCGTGCTGTGGCCTGAAAGTCCCGCGGACGCCACGAGGCCGACCGTCGCCACCGACTGACGCGACAGCTCGCCGACGTCGAACGACGGTGGCCGCGCGGTGGAGTTGGTGCTGATGTCCCACATGTAGATCGGCGAGCAGCCCGCGAGCAGCGCCGCCGTGAGCGCGATGATTGGCCACCTCCCCCCGCTCGTCACGGTGGCTCAGCGTACCCCGATCGCGCGGCCCGTGAAACGCCTCGATCCGCATAGACCGGCTGGACCAAGGTCCAGTTCCCGGGGCCCAACCGCGAGCGTAGTGCTTCGATGCGAGGGACCCACGCAAGAATCGATCGCTTCGGTGTTGCGCGAACGACCAGCCGAGAGGAGGAGAACAGTGAAGACGATTGTCCTGGTGGCGTGCACGATGCTCATCATCGCGGCCGGCGCGGCCGACTCGTCGGCGCAGACCGCCGGATCGACCGTGGTCAGCGTCTCGAAATCAGAGCTGCGACAGATCGCGACCGGGTGGAGCGCGAAGAAGCAGATCCTGGGGAAAGATGTCTACAACGATTCGGGCGAGAAGATCGGCGAGATCAACGACCTGATCGTGGCGCCCAACAAGTCCTTGTCGTACGCGATCGTCGGCGTCGGCGGGTTCCTCGGCGTGGGCGAGCACGAGATCGCTGTCCCCGTGTCGAAGTTCAAGCAGCAGATGGGCAAGATCGTCCTGCACGGCGCGACCAAGGACGCCTTGAAGGCGGCTCCGAAGTTCGAGTACGCGAACAAGTAGGCCGCGCGCGCGGCGCCCAGCGGGCCCCTGGGCGCCACGCGTCGCGGCGATCTCGCCCGGCGCGCTTCGTCGCCTCGGCCGGCCGCCAACCGGACCCTCGTCCCCAGCGCTGATAGAATGGCCTTCCATGACTTCTTCCGGAAAGGTCGGATAGGCGGCATGCCCTGGGATCCGCGAATCCAGGCGCTGGTCGATCGTTACCCAGTGCTGAGGGCGGTCGGCAACACCGCGCTGGTGCCGGTCGACGTGCTGCGCCGCGAGCTGCCGGACGTCGAGGTGTTCGCGAAGATGGAGTCGCTCAACCCCGGGGGCTCGCTCAAGGACCGGCCGGTGCTGAGAATGCTCCTGGGCGCGCTCGACGACGGCCAGCTCAAGCCCGGTCGGACCGTGCTCGACAGCTCGTCGGGCAATGCCGGCATCGCCTACGCCATGATCGGGCGGATCATCGGCGTGCCCGTCGAGATCGTGATCCCCAACAACGCGAGCGCCGAGCGCAAGAAACGGATGCTCGCCCACGGGGCAACGCTCACCTTCACCGACGCGCTCCTCGGCTACGACGAGGCGCTGCGCGAGGTGCGCCGCCGCTACGAGGCCGACCCGGACCACTACTTCTTCTGCGATCAGTACAGCAACCAGGACAACTGGCGAGCGCACTACGAGACGACGGCGGTCGAGATCCTGCAGCAGACCGGCGGCCGCATCACGCACGTCGTCGTCGGCGTCGGCACCGGTGGCACCTTGACCGGCCTGGGCCGGCGCCTCAAGGAGCACGATCCGGCGATCCAGCTCGTCTGCGTCATCCCCGAGGCGTTTCCCGGCGTGGAGGGGCTCAAGCCGCTCGGTCGTGCCGAGGATATCGTGCCCGCGATCCTCGACGAGAAGCTGATCGACGAGCGCGTTCCGGTCAGCGTCGACGAAGCGTACCGGATGTGCGTACGGCTGGCGGGAGCCGGACTGTTCGTGGGCCAGTCGTCGGGTGCGTACATGGCCGGCGTCGAGCGGATCGCGCGGCGTCTCGGCCGCGGCCGCTTCGTGACGCTCTTCAACGACATCGGCGAGCGCTACTTCTCCACGCGCCTCTGGGACTGACCGATACCGATCCGCGGCGGCGTCCGGCCAGGCGCGGCACGACGCGATCGGCGAAGAGCCGCATGGAGGTGAGCACGCGCTCGTTGGGGATCTGCCCGCCCGGATTCATCCACATGGAGAGCGTCGAGAATCCCATCGGCTCGCGCAGCGCCGAGAGCCGCTCCGCGACCTCGTCGGGCGATCCGACGATCGCGTAGTCGGCGAGTACCTCGTCGTAGGTGATCTCGGCGAGCCGGGTGGCCCGCGCCTCGCGCGCCTCGGTCGTCTGCGCCGTCGCGCCGTCGGACTTCCTGATCGCCTTGGCTGATCGAGTGGAAGAAGCCCATCGTGCTCGCCTCGGCCTCCTCGCGAGCCTGTCGCGCCGTCTCGGCCACGTAGAGCGTGACGCTCATGCCGACGTCTCCGCGCCCGGCGTGCCCCGATGCGGTCCACGCCGCCTGGTACAGGTGGCGCTTGAGATCCGAGAGCGCGACCGTGCGCACGGCCACGAAAAGGGGCGCCCCGATCTGTCCCACCAGGAGGTACGTCTCCGGAGTCGTCGCGGCGATGCGGATGGCCGGCTCTCGCTGTACGGGATGTTGAAGCCCTGATCGTGCCCAGGAAGTCCGCTTCGGCCCACGCCGAACTCGAGCCGGCCCTTGGCGAGATGATCGACCGTCGGGACGTCCTCGGCCAGGCGGAGAGGGTGGCTCAGCGGCAGCACCTGGACCGCGATGCCGATCTTGACGCGCCGGGTTCACGCCGCCAACGCTGCCGCGATCACCAGAGGCGATGCAAGTACCGATCGATCCGTCTGGAAATGGATCTCGGCGAGCCAGACGGCGTCGTAGCCCATCTCCTCCGCCGCCCTCATCTGGCCGAGCGAGACGTCGAACGCCGCGGCGTCGCTCACCCACGGCGGGCTCGCGACATCCGTGAACAGGCCGAATTCCATCCCACCCTCCCCTTGAAATTCGGGATATTCTACGGCTGAGCGCCCCATGACGGGGGGCCAAGACGGAGGGGGCCAACAATGGCAGGCGACAGGGTGTTCGATCGGACGGCAGAGGACCTCGGCAACATCATCGGGCTCGAGCACGTCAACGTGAAGATCCCGGACCAGATCGTGGCGACGAACTTCTACGTGACGGCCCTCGGGCTCACACGCGACCCGTACATCATGACCGGCACCGAGAACATGTGGATCAACGCCGGGCAGCAGCAATTCCACATGCCCACCGGGAAGCCGGAAGTGCTCCGCGGCACCATCGGCTTCGTCGTGCCCGACCTCGAGAGCCTGAAGATGCGTCTCACGAACTCGCGCGAGAAGCTCGGCGGGACGAAGTTCATGTGCGCCGCCGACGACAAGTACGTCAGCGTCACCTGCCCTTGGGGCAACAAGATGCGGTTCCACGCCCCCGGGCCGGAGTTCGGCGACATGACCCTCGGCATCCCGTACGTGGAGTTCAACGTGCGGCCCAACACCGCCGTCGGGATCGCGAAGTTCTATCAGGTCGCGATGGGGGCGCCGGCAACCGTCACGTTCAACGGCAACACCTCGGCCAAGGTGCAGGTCGGCGTCAGGCAGCACCTGATCTTCCGCGAGACGAGCGAGCCCGAGGTGCCGTACGACGGCCATCACATCGCGATCTACGTCACGAACTTTTCCGGCCCGCACCGCTGGCTGAAGGACCGCGGGCTCATCAGCGAGGAGTCGAATCCGGTCCAGTACCGCTTCAAGGACATCATCGATCCGGAGAGCTCGAAGGTGCTCTTCACCATCGAGCACGAGGTGCGCAGCGCGACGCATCCGATGTTCATGCGCCCGCTGGTCTCACGGAACGCCGCGCAGGTGCAGCGGACCTATCAGCGCGGCCGCGACGCGTACTACCCCGGCGCCAACTAGACCGCCCACTCAAAAGCTCCCCGTCGCCCGAACCCGCGGCGACGGGGAGCGTATGTCTCGCGACCTCGTCCTGTCGCTCGGTGCATCGCGCGGAGCGCGCCTCGCTCAGCGCTCCGCTTCCGGCTCAGCGATCTTCCTCTGAATCTGCGTCCGGCGGACATCAGGGCGTGCGCGCCGCGCGCTCTGCGTCGCGCGGCGCGCGCGCCGGCCTTACGGTTTGTGCAGGAGGTTCGGGAGGATCGAGTTGGTCACCGGGTTCGTCGCCTGGGTCACGGTGTTCGTGGCGGTCGTGACCAGGTTGGTCACGGGGCTCGTCACGGGGCTGACCACAGGCGCCACAGCCTGAGTCACGGGGGCCGTCAGGCCCGTCACCGCGCCGGTCGCGCCGCCGGTCATGGTCCCCAGCGTGCCCGGCGCGCCGCCGGTGACCGAGCTGAGGGTATTGGTCGCGCCGCTCGTCAGGGTCGAGAGAGTGCTGGTCGTTGTGCTCGTCACACCATCCACCACGGTGGCGAGCCCGCCGGTCCCGGACGTGACCGTCATCGAGGAGACGCTCGTCGCGCCCACGAGCTGCATGGTGTCGCGCAGCGTGATCAGCTTCACCTCGGCGTTGAGCGCTTCGGTGCTGGCCGCCGGGGCGGTCTTCGGCACGACGCTGAACTCCGCCGCGAGACCCGCGGCGGCTTCGCGCGTGATCTTCTGCGGCGCGGGCACCGGCTGCGCGCCGACCACGGTCACCCGCTCGAGCGCCCCGACCTTCACCGCGAGCCCCCTGAGCGCGCCCGTCGAGTCGACCCCGGTCACGTCGACGAGCCCGCGCAGGATCGTGATCGTCGACTGATGACCGCCGGACACCGGCTGCACCTCGGCGATGACGACGGTGCCGCGGATGGCCGTGACCGCGTTCGGCGTCTTGATCTCGATGACCTCGCCGGGCTTCATCAGACCCTTCGCGACCGCCACCGCCACGCGGCCGTCGCCGAGATTGATGGTGGCCACGCCCGGCACCTCGGTGATCGTCACCACCGAGCGCTCGCGCGCGGTCACGGTGGCCTTGCCGCCGAGGAGCACCCGGACGAGCGAGCGCTCGCCGGTCGTGATCCGATCGCGAAGGAACAGATCGTCCTTGAACTGCAGCGGCCGGGGCTCGGGCAACGCCACGCGTGCCACCGTCGCGACACCTTCGACGTTCGTCACCACGCCGACCGGCTCGAGCGCGAGCGTGGAAGACGCCAGCAGCAGCGCCGCGGCGCCGGTGAGCAGCAGTGCTGCGATGAGTCGCCTGACAAGGCTCATAGATCTCCCCTGCCGTCGCCACGTCTCACGTTTCGGTCGTGTCAGTGCGCGGCGAAGTGCAAGAGGGAGCAAGCAAAATGCCACGCGAATCCGGATTTTTCGACACGAGCATTCTTCTAGGTTTGGACCACCGGCCACGACTGCGCGCTGGTCACGCGCGCGCCAAACTGTCCGCTTCAGGCCAGCCTGCCCGTGTCAGGAGAGATTCCGGATTGT
>Ga0126370_10000913_pt1 | contig 13052 bp, 9 predicted proteins | sample PanSoiMetaPlot_3_FD_92586 | JGI IMG/M metagenome (GOLD analysis project Ga0126370, IMG submission 92586) | Tropical forest soil microbial communities from Panama - MetaG Plot_3 | ecosystem: Environmental > Terrestrial > Soil > Tropical forest > Bulk soil | place: Panama | collected 2016-02-17 | reverse complement strand
GCGATTTTGACATGCCAGCGTTGCTGCGACGCAAAAGCGCCAAGCGACCGCGAAGTCATTATTTATGTTGCGGGAACGGGTGGATAACCCGCCGGAGACATTGACTATATGGCAGATTCACGACAGTATGTTGCAGTGCGGCAAAAGCCGCTGAGGGCCGGGTCAATGGCGATTGGCGAATTCGGGGGCGCGCCGCTCGCAACGGGCCCGATGTATGCGGCGCCGGCCTACTGGCTCTATGAAATGAGTCAGGCCGCGCTCAACCCCTCGCGCGCCTTTGCCGATGCCGCGCGGCTGTTCTTCCGTAACCCGGCCAACCCTCTGTCCTACACCGCCTTCGGCAAGACCATGGCTGCGGGACTGGAACTCTTCGAGCGCTCGACCCGTCGCTACGGCAAGCCGGAATGGAACATCAACGCGACGGTCGTCGGCGGGGAGCGCGTGCCCGTGCATATCTCGGTTGTGTGGGAGCGCCCGTTTTGCCGGCTCCTGCATTTCGAGCGCGCCTTCGAACACCCACCGCGCCGCCCCCAGCCTCGTCTGCTCATCGTCGCCCCCATGTCGGGACACTATCCGACGCTGTTGCGCGGCACGGTCGAGGGCTTTCTGCCAAATCACGACGTCTACCTCACCGAATGGGTCGACGCCCGCATGGTCCCGGTCTCGCAAGGTGCGTTCGATCTCGACGACTACATCGATTACCTGATCTCGATGCTGCATTTGCTCGCTGGCGACGTGCACGTCCTTGCGGTGTGTCAGCCGTCGGTCCCGGTGCTCGCGGCGGTCGCCTATATGGAGGCTGACGAGGACCCCTATGTTCCCCATTCCATGGTGCTGATGGGCGGTCCTATCGATACCCGCGTCAATCCGACGGTGGTGAACATTCATGCGGAACGCCGCGGCGTCGACTGGTTCCGCCGCAACGTCATTACCAAGGTGCCGTTTCCAAATCCTGGATTCATGCGCGACGTTTATCCGGGGTTTTTGCAGCTGCACGGCTTCGTGAGCATGAATCTGGATCGCCACATCGAGGCGCACCGCAAACTGTTCCTTCATCTCGTACAGGGCGATGGTGATTCCGCGCAGAAACATCGCGAGTTCTACGATGAATATCTCGCGGTCATGGATCTCGCGGCCGAGTTCTATCTGCAGACGGTGGACACCGTGTTCGTCCGCCATGCCTTGCCGAAGGGCGAGATGACCCATCGCGGCGTTCGCGTCGACCCGATGAAGATCCGTCGCGTCGCCTTGCTCACGGTGGAAGGCGAGAATGACGACATTTCCGGTGTCGGTCAGACCGAGGCGGCGCACCGCCTGTGTGTCAATATCCCGCCGGAGCGTAAGGCGCACTGGCTGCAGCCGGCCGTCGGCCATTACGGTGTCTTCAACGGCTCGCGGTTTCGTTCTGAAATTGCACCCCGTGTCGCGGATTTCGTGCTTTCGAACAACGCAGGAGTCGCGCGAGGCGCCAGTCGGCGCGCGCCGACCAAAATTGCGGGGGCAGCGCTGCGCACCATGTCGGCGCCCGCCATGGCCAGCGCGGCAAACGAATAGGAATCTGCGAAAAGGCGTTCGCCGAATAGGCGGCCGTCGCGCCGTATATGCCCCTTAAGCCGCGTCGTGCCGCGCTTTCCGCATGATTCGTCATGTGGAGCATCTTCGCCGTGTCCGCTAACCCATTGAACCACCTGTATTTTTGAGGGACCCGCAGCATCAGATAGGCTGTGGGCTGGGCGCCGGTGCCGGGACCGGCCCGCGAATTATGAAAATAAATTCAATGCTTGAAGACTACGACCTGTTGAGTCCTGTGCGTCAGGACCCCCCATAGCTGGAGAAGAAACTTTATTTGTTAGGTGTCAGGCTGCGGCCTGTTGCCGGTATGGCAGTATTTCGCTGGGTTGCTCCAGGGTGGATAAATGCCGCTTCGCGCCTTGCTCTATCGGCGTCCGAGCGAGCCCTCGCTCGTCCAAGTCGTATTCGACGAAGCGATCTATCCCGTGCGTCTGCGTCGTCATCGCCAGGCGCGGCGCTACACGTTGCGTATCGATGCCGCCTTGCGCGAGGTGGTTCTCACCATGCCGCCGCGAGGCAGTCTCAAGGAGGCAAAGGAGTTCGCGCAAAAGCACGGCGGCTGGATTGCTGCACGGCTGAAACGGCTGCCGGAGGCGGCGCCTTTTGCGGACGGGGTGGAAGTCCCGCTGCGCGGTGAGCCACATCGTATCGTCAACCGCCGTGGCGCGCGCGGCACGGCGTGGACGCAGATCGACGACAGCGGCAAGCGCGTACTCTGCGTCGTCGGCGAGCCGCCGCATGTCGACCGCCGCGTCAGCGACTTTTTGAAGCGCGAGGCGCAGCGCGATCTCGAGGCAGCCAGCCGCCGTTATGCGGCCACGCTTGGCGTTCCGATCAAGCACATCTACGTGCGCGATCAGTCCAGCCGATGGGGTTCGTGCTCCAATACGGGCGTATTGTCGTTCTCCTGGCGCCTCATTCTCGCGCCGTCCTTCGTGCTCGGCTACCTCGCCGCGCACGAGGTGTGCCATCTCGTGGAGCTGAACCACTCGCTGCGGTTCTGGCGCTTGGTAAAGCGGCTTTATCCGGAAGCCGAGCGCGCCAAGGCTTGGCTCGATGTGCACGGCACCGATCTGCACCGTTATGGTCTGTCCGGTCGGCGCCGGGTGAGCGACGTCTGATACCGACTGCCCCAGCTGCGGCTACGATCAGAGCTTGATGTTCTTGAGCGCCCGTGCGCGCGCCGTGCAGGCGTCGGCGAGAAACGCGAGGTCGGTGCCGGTCGATACGTAACGCGCGCCCATCTTCACGAACTCGGCCGCGAGATCGGGACGCGTCGCCAGCCCCCCCCGACGCCGCAGTGCTTGCTGCGCTTGCGGCAGGCGGCGATGGTCTGTGCATAGATCTCACGCACGCGAGGATGATCGTATTCGCCGGGAATGCCCAAGTCCCCGAGCAGGTCATTGAGACCGATGAGCACCATGTCGTCCCCATCGACTGCGATGATCTCATCGGCCTGCGCGAGCGCCGCGGCGCTCTCGAATTGTACGATGACCATGGTGGCGTCGTTGAGCGCGGCATCGGCTTCCGCCGCCGGGAAGGAGCGGAAATGAAGATGCGGGAGCCCGCCCGCACTCGATCGCTCGCCGAGCGGAGGGAATTTAGCGGCCTTGACAACGGCTCTGGCGTCCTGCGCCGAGCGGATATGCGGCGCGATCACGCCGAGTGCGCCGCCGTCGAGCACGGGGGAAATGTAATCTGGCGTGTTGGCGGGAACGCGCACGAAAGGCGCGATTCCTGCCTCGAGCGCGGCCATGCAGATCTGGCCGCAAGTCTCGAGTGAGAAGCTCGAATGTTCGAGATCGACATAGAGGGTATCGAAGCCCGCAGTGCGCGCTATGCGCGCAATCTCGATGGTACGTACCAGTCGCACCGTCATGGATGCGACCACCTCGTCTCGCGCAAGCTTCTCTTTGACGGTGTTTCTCGCCATGGCGGGCCCTCCCTTTTTGTCCCGTGTTGGCCTCCGCCATGAGCCGGCGCTATGCTGCCGGACTCAGGCCCAACAGGCGAAAAGCACCCGGAAACTATCCATGAATTACACGACCGAGTTCAAGTCGATCCGCGCCGAGGTTTTCACCCGAGGAATGGCAAGCGCGCGTTGATCTCGCCGCCTGTTATCGCCTAGTCGACAAGTACGCGTAAAGGTTGATCAGCAGGTGGTCCTTGCTGCCCGGGATGCGCGCGGTGATGTGGTTATAGATCAGGCCATTCCAGCATTGAGATCGGCCTTGGCAATTCCTCCTATTCTGCGTACCGCGGTCGCAGGGCTGCTGCTCGGCAGCGTGCCGGTCGCGGCCGGTTCGCTCGGCCGATATGACGAATACGACCGCGGCGTTTATCTCCCGTACGTCAACGCGACTGGTCCAGGCGAGGACATCACTGCGGTGCCGCGGCTGCGCATCTCGTTCGGCGAACGCAGCTACGGCGCCGTTATGGATACCGGCTCTACGGGTGTCGTCCTTTCGGCGGATAAGATCCCGAACATCGACGGGTTGCAATCGCTCGGGCCAGGCGAGCTCACCTATTCCAGCTCCGGCCGCATCATGATCGGACGATGGGTTGTGACATCGATGACGATCGCGGGCGGGGATGGAACACGCATTACCACCGCGCCCATTCCGGTGCTTGCCGTCACCCGGGTTGCGTGCACGCCGCGCGCGCGGCGGTGCACGCCAAACGACGCGCCGCACGGGATTTCGATGATGGGGATAGGATTCGGCCGCCGGCATGATCATCAGGCCCAAAGCGGGCCGGACAAGAATCCGTTCCTGAACATCGCCCATCTGAATAACGACGGCGCCAATGAGGCGCGCATGCGGCGCGGCTATATCGTTACCCGGCGAGGGGTGCACGTCGGATTGACCGCGGCCAACACGCAGGGGGATTTCTCCTACGTCAAGCTTGCCTCTGCGCCCGACGGGCGAGACTGGGCCGCCACGCCGGCTTGTATCTCGGTCAACGGGACAAAGCCTGCCGCCTGTGGGAGCCTGCTGATGGATACGGGCGTGACCGTCATGTATCTGACCGTGCCGGAGAGTCAGGCCCCGGGCGACATCCGCACCGTCAACAGTGTCGGGCCGACGCTGGCGGCGGGCACCAAACTCACAATTTCCATCCCCGCTGAGCGTTCGCCGCAGGTGCGCTATACCTTCACTATCGGCGACGATCTCAACCCGCTCGCTCCGAGAAGGCTTAATCTCGTCGACGGCAGCCGCCCGCCGTTCGTCAATACCAGCGTGCGCTTCCTCAACGGCTTCGACTATCTCTACGACGCCGACGGCGGTTTCGTGGGCCTGCGTTGGACCGGCCATGCCTCCGCCATTTTTGGCAAGGTGACGCCCGGCTCGCCGTAGCGGTGATGCCGCGGTGATGACGTCAGGATCGAGTCAGTACCGGTAGTCATCGATCTTTAGCAGCGGAAACGCGCTCAAGACGTGTGGCGGATTCGCGGGCGGCGCGGCGTGCAGGTAAGTGGGGTCGAGCTCGGCCAACGTGTTGACCCCGAGCAAGCCGAGACAGCGCTGCGCCTCGTCCTCCAATAGCTCCAAAAGCCGCACCACGCCGGCCTCGCCGCCCGCGGCGAGCGCAAAGCACTGCATGCGGCCGATGCCGACCAGGTCGGCGCCGGCGGCGATTGCCTTGACGATATCGCTGCCGCGACAGATCGATCCATCGATGATGATTTTGGCGCGGCCGGCAACGGCTTTCACTACTTCCGGCAGCACATCCATCGAGCCTCGGCCATGATCAAGCTGGCGGCCGCCATGGTTCGAGACGTAAATCCACTCCACTCCGTGATCGAGGGCGATGGCGGCGTCCTCGGCAGTAGCGATGCCCTTGATTGCCAGCGGAATCTGGAACCGCATTTTGATGCGTTTTACCGTGCGCCAGTCGAGCGCGGCTTGAAAGGCGCGGCCTTGCACCCGCCGCCGTCCGGCGGTCACGAAGCGTTTGGCGATGTCGCGCTCGCGCCGGCTGTAATGCGCGGTATCGACTGTGAGGCAGAATCCGGCATAGCCGTGCGCGATCGCGCGCTCGACGTGATCGTCAACCCAAGCCTCGTCGCCGCGCACGTAGAGCTGATAAAGCCGCAGCGCATTGGGCGCTGCCGCCGCCAGCTGCTCGAGCCCGGGATCGCAGACGGAGCTGAGCATGTGCGCGGCCCCGAATTTGTCGACGGCGCGCACCACCGATTCGGCGCCCGTGGCATGAAAGCTCTCCAGGGAGCCGACCGGCGCCAGCACCACCGGCAGGCGAAGTCTGCGCCCGAATTGGCTGACCGAAGCGTCGACCTTGCTGACATCGCGCAGCACGCGCGGCCGGAACGCGATTGAGTCGAGCGCCATGCGGTTGCGCCGCAGCGTGGTCTCCGATTCGACGCCCCCGACGATATAGTCCCAGTCGTTCTGGTTGAGATTCTGCCGTGCCTTGGCGACGAGCTCGTGCAGATTGAGGAGCTGGCTCGGGGCCGTCGTGATGTCGTGCACGGACGCTTGCGAGGGGTTACGTTCTTGCATGAAAGACCAAGTCGGGGAGAGGGAAAGAGGCATTCATGATGCTCATCCTCGCGATCGGTCGTCAACCAGCCTCGGAATTGGGTAGTGCCTCACTTTGAATTTTCTGACGGGCGGTGTCTCCTTAATGGGATGCGGGACAGCATTCCGCCCACTGCGCCAGCCCCGACTACGCCCCACGAAGCGTGCCCCCAGTACTTTGGCGCGATCCAAGAGGCTAGAAGGTCCAGGAGGAAGGCGCCGAGGGCTCCGATGATTGCGCGGGAGAGCAAATCGGAAATCCACCTGCCCGCTTCTATGATGTTCTGTCAGCCACGCCCAAGCTTGCATGACCCCGAAAACGATCACGACGACAACAGCGATGAGAAAAATGTCCCAGTACTCACGTCCCCACTCCATCGCCAAAGCACCTTTCCAATTCCGTCCAGCTGGGTTGTGTATCAGGGTTTGGTATCAAACCGCCGCGCCGGGCTGCTTGCCGAGACTGCGCGTCAGCAGGCGGCCCAACCGATCGCAGAACGTCCGTGCATCCGCCGGGGGCTCGCCGTCGAGCACGCGCGCCTCATCGAACAAGAGGTGGGCGGCATCCTGCTTGAAAGCCAAGTCGTCTTCGCCCAGCGACGCGAGTGCCACGACGATCGCGTGGCGCGGGTTGATTTCCAGGATCGGCTTGGCGCTGACCTTGAGGCGTCCCGCGCTGGCCAGGAGCTTCTCCAATTGGCGATCGATGCCGGTTTCCGGCGCAACCAGACAGACTGGACTGTCGGTCAAGCGGTCCGAGGCGCGAACGTCGGAGACTGCCTCGCCCAGCGTCTCCTTGATGAAAGCAAGAAAATTCGTCACCGCCTGATCGGCCTGCGGCGACGGCTCGTCTTTGGCGTCGATGCGCGGAATGAGCGTCAAATCCGTGGCCCCTTGCGTGACTGATTTGAGCGGCTTGCCCTCGAAGGAGCCGCCTGAAGTGACCCAAAAGTTGTCGACCGGGTCGGCCAGAAGCAGAACCTCGACGCCACGGGCGCGGAAGCCTTCGAGGTGCGGCGAAGTTTCGAGGCGAGCGATGTCGTCGCCCGTTACGTAGTAGATCGCGGTCTGGTTCTCTTTGAGCGAAGCCAAATAGTCTTTCAGGCTTCGCCATGCCCCTGCCGAGGCGGTGGTCTTGAAGCGCGAGAGTGCAAGCAGCGCGTCGCGCCGCTCAAAATCTTCGTAGATTCCTTCCTTCAGGACGGCACCGAAATTCTCCCAGATCTTGGCATAGGTCGCAGCCTGCTTGTCTGCGAGTCTCTCGAACTCGCCCAGTATGCGGCTCGTCACCGCCTTCCTGATTGCAGTCAGGATGGGACTTTCCTGGATCATCTCGCGCGAAAGATTGAGCGGCAGGTCGGCCGAGTCGACGAGCCCACGGACAAAACGCAGATAGCGCGGCAAGATCTCCGCTTCGTCGGTGATGAAGACCCGTTTGACATAAAGCTTGATGCGGCCTTTGCGGTCCGCATCGAACAGGTCGAACGGGCGCGAGCCGGGAACGAAAGCGAGCACCGTGTATTCCTGCCGCCCCTCGGCGCGGAAGTGGACCGTCAGGTCCGGCTCGTGGAGATGGCCCGTGAGGCTGCGGTAGAAGTCGGTGTAATCCGCTGCCGAAATCTCGGATTTGGGTTTGACCCAAAGAGCTGCCCCGTCGACGAGCTCGGACGGCTTTTCGCCGGCCTTCTCCACGATGGCAATAGGGACCGGCACGTGTCCGGATTGAGTCTTGACCATGCGCTCCAGTCTGAAGCGCTCGAGGTAGATTTTCGCCTCTTCCGCCAGATGGGCGACCACGCGGGTGCCGCGGCGTGGAGCGCTCTCGAGCGCAACAGGCGAAACCGAAAACGTGCCCTTTCCGTCGGAAGACCACTGCCAGGCCTCCTCGGCCCCGGCGCGGCGGGAGAATACGTCGACGCGCTCTGCGACCATGAACGCCGAATAGAAGCCGACGCCGAATTGTCCAATCAAGGTCGCGCTTTCACTTCCCTGGGCGGCCTCTATGCGATCCATGAAGGCCTTGGTTCCCGAATGCGCGATGGTGCCGAGCCCCTCAGCCAGCTCGTCGCGGCTCATGCCGATGCCGTTGTCTTCGACAGTGAGGCACTTCTTGTCGGCGTCGATCGAAAGCGTGATGCGCAGCGCCGGATCGTCTCCGAGCAGCTGCGGCTGCGCGATGGCTTCGTAGCGCAGCTTCTCGCAGGCATCGGCGGCATTGGAAATCAGTTCGCGAAGGAAAACGTCCTTATCGGAATAGACCGAATGGACGATCAGGTGCAGCAGCCGCGCGACGTCTGCGTCGAACGCGCGCCTTTCCTGGCGGCTCTCATCAACGACACTCATGGCAGGCAGTTTCCCCTCACGGCATCCGACAATGGCGGCGGGACCATGCGCGCTCAGCGCACACGCCTCCGCCGGTGCCGCGCATCGAACAGGTGCTCGGCGTTCAACGAGTTGGTTGAGGGGCGGCGATTTTCAAGGGCGAACAGACATAGAACTGTCCGGCTTTGCCGAGGCGTTGCATCGTTTGTGGCGCCGGGCTTGCGCCGTTTTTCTAGCCCTTGGTGGCGCCGGCGGTCAGCCCGGCGATGTAATAGTCCATGAGAAAGGCGTAGATGATGAGCGGCGGGGCCGCGCCGATGAGCGCGCCGGTCATGATCTGACCCCAGTTGAATACGTCGCCCTTGATCAGCGAGGTGACGATGCCGACCGGCAGCACCAGCTGCTCCGCCGAGGTGGTGAAGGCGAGCGGATAGAGAAACTGCGCCCAGGAGACCGTAAAGGCGAAGATCGTCGCCGCGATGAGGCCGGGCAGCGCCACTGGGATGAAGACGCGGGTGAGAATCTGCCGATAATTCGCGCCGTCCATCAGTGCGGCTTCGTCGAGTTCCTTGGGGATCGACGCGAAGTATCCGATCATGATCCAGGTGCAGAACGGCACCGTCAGCGTCGGATAGAGCAGCAGCAGCACCCACCAGCGATTGATCAGCTGGATCCCGGTGTACTCGTTGACCAGCGCAAACATCTTGAACAGCGGGATGAACAGCAGGGTTTCCGGGATCAAATAAGTCAGGAAGACTCCAGTGGCGAGCGCGGTCGAGCCCCAGAACCGCATGCGCGAGAGCGCAAACGCGGCGGGCACGCTGATCAGCATGGTGACGGCCACGACGATGACCGAGACCAGCGCCGAATTGCGGAAGAAGGTCAGGTACTGTCCTGAGCCCAACAGCTCGAAGTAGTTGGACAGCGTCGGATGATAGACCCACCACGGGTTGGTTGCGGCGGAAATCTCCGCGCTGGTCTTGAGCGACGTGATCAGCATGTAGATCGGCGGCATCAGGAAGAAGATCGCGAATACGGTGAGGAAGAAATACGACCAGCGCAGCGCCCAGCGCCGGTCCTGGGTGATACTGCCGTATCTGCGCCGGCGCCCCAGCGTGGTTGCGGTGGTGATGGATGCCGCGGTCATGACATGTCGCTCGCGCGTCGATGGATATCACGCAGTATGAACACCGCCGCGACGGTCAAGATCGGCACCATGAACAGCGAGACGCTGGCGCCGAGCGGAATGTCATTGCCCTGAATGCCGATCCAGAACGCCCACGTGGCAAACACGTGCGTGCGATCGGTCGGGCCCCCGGCGGTAAGGATACGCACGATGTCGAAATTGGCGAACGTCACGATCAGCGAAAACAGTGCGGTGATGGCCATGATGTTGCGCATCATGGGCAGCGTCACATAGCGCATGCGCTGCCACCAATTGGCGCCGTCGATGGCCGCAGCCTCGTAGAGCTGCTCGGGAACCGATTTCAGCGCCGCGAGATACATGATCATGAAGAACGGCGCGCCGATCCACACATTGACCAGAATGACGCAGAAGCGCGCCCAATACGCGTCGCCGGTCCAAGACACCGGACCGACGCTCAACTTCTCCAGAATCCAGTTGAACGCGCTGTAGGAGGGGTCGAACAGCCACAGCCAGGCGAGGCAGCTCATCGCCGGCGGAATGACCCAGGGCACGAGCAGCATGCCGCGCCACTTGCGCTGGCCGCGGCTCGGGATGTTGTGCACGAAATGCGCGAGGATGAATCCGATCAGCGCCTTGAAGATCACGGCCGTGATGGCGAAGATGCAAGATTGCCGCACCACCATCCAGAACGTCTCGCGCTTGAATAGGAACAGAAAATTTGAAAACCCGACGAAGCGCTCCATCGACTTGTTCAGCGTGGCGAGATGGATGGAGTAGAAGGCGGGGTAGAGAACGAGAAACGCGATGAGCAGGATGAGCGGTAGCGTCATCAGGAATGCAATGGTGGATTTGCGCCCTATCGCCTTGCGCAGCGCGGAGCGACGGCGGCTGCCACGCGGTATTGAAAGCGCCTCCAACGCGGCGTCGGCCATCGAGTCGTTCTCCTGACCCCGGAGCGCTCAGCGCGTGCACCACGTCCTCGCGGCAGCGGGCACCCTCACCCGGCGAAGGAGCCCGCTGGCGACCGCGGCGGGGAATTCGCCGCAGTTGGCAGTGGCGCCGCGTAGGCAGCCTCAGGTCCGCATGAAGCCTTCGACCTCGGTCTCCGCCCAGGCCAGCGTCTTTTCGAGCGGCTCGCCCTGCATGAACCGCACCACCATCTTGGTTTGAATCGCCTGGGTATAGATCTGCACCGCGATCTTCGGCGGTGCGGGTTGCGCCGCCACCGAGAGGATCTGGTGATTGTGCGGATTTGGATAGTGGTAGAGCGTGCCCTTCGGTGGGCCCTCTTCGGCCCAGACCTTGAACGTTGTCAGCTTTTCGAATGCCGGCAGGTCGTAGCCGCCACTCGCGTTAACCAGCGTCTCGACCGCCGACGGTTGCGAGAGGTGCACGAGCAGGCTCTTGGCCGCCGACCTGTTCTTGCCGAAGTTCCAGATGCCGTAGAAGTAAGGGATGAATGGCGCGTAGCGCCCCTTCGGACCGGCCGGCATGCCGTGCGTCCATAATTGCTCGGCGATCTGCGGTGCATCGCGCTTGGCGACCGCCCACGCGCTCGGCGGATTCATGATCAGCGCGCCCTTGCCGGCGATGAGGTACTTGTTGTTGGAGGCGTTGTCCCACGCTGGCGCGTCCGGCGGCAGCCACTGCGCAAGTCGCTTGTAATATTCGAGCGCCTGGCGCACGGGGTCGGATTTGACGGCGACATTGCCCTTGGCGTCGACGAGATTGGCGCCGAAGGATTGGAAGATCGCCCCGGCGGTGTCGACGTTGTCTTCCGTGACGCCAAGCCCAATGCCGAAGGGATAGCCTGCCTTGTAGCAAGCCTCGGCGGCCTTGAGCATCGCATCGAGTGTCCAGGCCTCGGCCTTCGGCGGCGAGCCCGCCGGATACATGTCCTGCACGTCAATGCCGGCATGTTTTTTCATCAAATCGATGCGCGAGCACGGGCCCTTGATCTGGCTCCCCACGCAGGCGGGAACCGCGACCCAGCGACCGGTGGACTTGGCCAAATATTCGACCGTCGGGTTGACGGCGCCGTTCTGCTTGATCAGTTCCGTCATGATGTCGTCGACCGGCTCAAGTCGGTTGGCTTGGTCGGCCGGTTGCCAGCTCGGGAAGGCGAAAATGTCGTGGCCCGACCGCGCCTGCGCTTCGGCGGCGATGGTAAGCAGATTCTTGTTCCCCATCGAGGTGATGTAATCGATCAAGATATCGACCTTTTCCTTGGCCGCCCATTCCTCGCACAGTTTCTGGGACGCAGTGTTGGCGCCCGGCACCCAATGGTCCCAGAATCCGACGGAGAGTTTGCCGGCCGCGTGAGCGCCGCGCACGTATGGCATCGCAATGACCGATGCCGCCGCAGTCGCCAGAAGCCGCCGACGCGTCAGTTTGCTCTTGAGCATGATCGAAGTCCTCCCATGAGTTCTCGCGCGCGCGCTGCCGAATTCTGCCGCAGCCGTCGCTTACGGCTGGCGGGCGTTCGGCTTCGCGCCATCTCGTTGAGGAAGCTTAGATCAAATTCGCCGCGCCGTCAGCGCAGATTTGCGTCATAGCGCGTTACGCGACCGCGGCATTGTGCGCCAGTGCCGAGAGCGGGGCGGAGCGGCGGTCGAGCCGCAGCGTCAGGCAGAAGGCCGAGCCGCCGCTGCGCAGGAAAGAGGCGAGGGGCGTCGTGGCGACCGCGTAGCCGCGCTCGCGGAGCTCGGCGCGCAGGCGCCGCCCGCCGCCCGACATGATCAGCGTGTTGCCCAGCGCGACCGCATTGGCCGCGAGGCGGCAGCCGTCCTCGATCGCGATCTCGACCCGCTCGTGCGGCGCGACCCGCTCGCGGATCGCCGCCCGTCCGGCCGCGCTGAAGGCGCCCGGCAGATACATCACCTCCCCGCCGGGCAGCGGCGCAAGCGCGGTATCCATGTGATAGAAGCGCGCATCTGCGAGCTCGAGCGCGACAACGTCCTGGCCGAACATGTCCTCGACCGCACGCGCGGCGCCGGCGTCGGAGCGCAGCCCATAGCCCATCCAGAACAGCTTGCGCCGCGTGTCCCACACGCAGTCGCCGGCGCCTTCGAGCACTAAATGCTTGGGAAGCTTGCGCACGACGTCAATGAGGCCGCGCGCCTGCAACGTGCGAAACGCCGCTTCAAAATGCCCTTCCTCCCGCTGCCGCTCGGGATGGCGGAAGCGCGCCAGCAGCGCCTTGCCGTCGAGCACGACAGCGGCATTGGCGGTGAAGACGAGATCGGGCAGGCCAGGCACGGGTGGGACCAGCTCGACCGCAGCGCCCAGCATGAGCAGCTTGCGATGCAGCGCCGCCCATTCGCGCTCCGCCGCCGCGTGCGCGCCGGCGTCGCGCGCCCAGCGCTTCGGATCCATCCACGGATTGATGGTGTAGCTGACCGCGAAGTGCTCCGGGCGGCACATCAGGAACCGCGCGGTCGGATTGTTGAGCAGCGTCATTTGCATCTTCCCCT
>Ga0126370_10000911_pt1 | contig 13073 bp, 13 predicted proteins | sample PanSoiMetaPlot_3_FD_92586 | JGI IMG/M metagenome (GOLD analysis project Ga0126370, IMG submission 92586) | Tropical forest soil microbial communities from Panama - MetaG Plot_3 | ecosystem: Environmental > Terrestrial > Soil > Tropical forest > Bulk soil | place: Panama | collected 2016-02-17 | reverse complement strand
GGCCGACGTCGAGATCTACGCCGAGCAGCTCGAGAAGACGGGAGCGATGATGATCAAGCTGATCGCGCAGCACACCGGGCAGCCCGTGGAGGTCGTCGAGCGGGACAGTCTGCGCGACCGGTGGTTCACGGCTGCCGAGGCGCGCGATTACGGCATGGTCGACCACATCGTGGAGCGTCTCGACGACGTGCGCCCGGCCGTGACCAGGATGGCAGGGCTGTGATCATGGGCCAGTACACGATCCCCACGGTGGTCGAGAAGACTCCGCTCGGCGAGCGAGCGTACGACGTCTACTCCAGGCTGCTCTCCGAACGCATCGTCTTCCTGGGCACCGAGATCGATGACGGCGTCGCCAACGTCGTGATGGCGCAGCTGCTTCATCTGGAATCGGCCAGCCCCGACCTGGAGATCAGCCTGTACATCAACTCGCCAGGCGGCTCATTCAGCGCGCTGACGGCGATCTACGACACGATGCAGTTCATCAGGCCGGAGGTGGCAACGATCTGCATCGGGCACGCGGCCTCTGCTGCGGCCGTGCTCCTGGCGGCGGGAGCTCCCGGCAAGCGCGCCGTGCTCCCGCACGCGAAGGTCCTGCTCCACCAGCCGTCCAGTCAGGCCCAGGGCACTCTGCCCGACCTGGCCATCCAGGCCAAGGAGGTGGCGAAGGTCAGGGCCGAGGTGGCCGAGATACTCGCCAGCCACACCGGCCATCCGGTTGCGAAGATCAGCAGCGACACCGACAGGAACAAGACCTTCAGCGCCCGCGAGGCCGTGGACTACGGGCTCGCCGACAAGGTCATCTCCAGCCGGAAAGCCGGCGTCCCGAGCGCCATGCCCGGACTGGTCAGCGCCTGACGCTCAGGCGGCGAGCAGGCAAGTGGCCGTGTTGCTGGCGCCCAGGTTGCTGGTGACGGCTCGCGGCTCGCTGCTGCGGCTCGCGCTGTCCCTGACCACGTCCAGCCTGACGACCGCGGAACTACGTGCGCGCTGGAGGAGCAGGTCGCTGCCGACCTCGGTCACCAGTTCTGCCAGCTCGATGCCGAGGGCCGCGCAGATGGCGGCGAGCACTTCAGACGACGCCTCTTTTCGGCCACGTTCTACCTCCGACAGGTAAGGCATCGAGACCCTGGCAGCGCGGGCCACGTCGGCCAGCGTTCTGCGCTGCTCGCGCCTGGTCCGGCGCAGCACGTCGCCGAGCACAGTCCGCAGCAGCGGCCTGGGTTGTTCACGCCGATCCGGGGGACCTGCTTTCGCCGGATCGAACATGACCGCTCCCTTCCGACCGCCGGGGTTTCACGCTACTTCGCTGGCGGTTCGCGGCCCAAGCTGGTTCGCGGCAGGCGTAAGGCGACTGCAGGGATCCGGCAGCCGTCCCCCAGGGGCCTATGTCAGGCGGTGGGGTTGTGCGGTGCTCGAACCTGTTCCGCCGCCCGCACTATCGCCCGGTCAGGCGCGTCGATCGCGGTCGGGCCGCCTGGTATGGGCACGAACCAGACGTGCATCATCGGCGGGGTGATGCGGTTGCGAGAACCTGCCGGGCACGCCGGGTGCGCCGCGTTGATCACCGCGACCACCCCGACGCCCCCGGCCAGACACAAGTTCGTGTGGATGTGCCACTGCGTGAGGCAGCCGCCGGGTTGCGGAGTCGGCCCGCCGGGCGTCGTGATGTACATCGCCGCCACCAGCACGGCGCCATGCGGGGTGTTGGCATACACCAGGGACTGCGGGCGCTTCGTGCTGAGGATCTGCTGGTGCAGCGCGTCGCGCACGTAGTACCCGACGTTCAGGTAGTGCACGACGGGCAGGCCGGCCGGCGTGATCGGCCGATAGCCAGCCGCCTTGGCGGCGGCAAGGCTCCTGAACCTGGCCGCGCCCTTCCAGCTCGCGTCCACCAGCCGGACAGCGGCCTTCTGCTGGGCGGCGGATGGGCGGGCGTCGCACGCCGCTGAGCTCGCCATCCGCATGCCGTGCGGCATCTGCATGTTCGGTTCAGGCATCGTGATATCGCCGGCCGGAGACGCGGTGGCGAGCCGGACCCGGGACTTCGGCATGCGCATCGTCGCGTGCCCGGATGTCCGCATGCGCCCGGATGTCCGCACGTGGTGGCCGTGCGACCGCGAACTCGCGGACGCGCTCATCACCATCTCTGGCCCGCCCGCGACCAGCGCCACGCTCAGCAGTACCGCGGTAGCGCTGCCGGTGGCCGCTGCGGCCGCGACTAGATGGCCCCGGTGTACCCGGCGATCGGCCGAGGTCGCCAGCAGCCACGCGCAGCCGGCGACGACAGCGACCTCGAGGAACGTGCACAGTGCGTCGCCGAAGCCGACAGGTTCCGCGGTGTTCCGCCCTGGGCCGATGACGTCGCCGACCGTGCGAGTCACCAGGTACACGGCGACGATGCCGGAGTTCAGCAGGGCTCCGCTCCACAGGAGCAGGCGTGCTGGCGAGGCGATTGCGACCAGGGACCAGAGCAGCTGGAGCCACGCGGCCACCAGCATGAAGGTGCCGTAGAGCCAGTACTCCTGAAAATGCGGGCCGGCCGCCTTGAAGTGAATGACGCAGGTCGCCAGGCCAATGATCGCCAGGCACGTCAGCAGCACGCGGCGGCGGGAGATCATCGGCTCATTCCGCGTCGCACAGCAGCATCATCTATCGGCTGAGCGAGAGGGTCCAGGGGATTGGCCGGGATTTCGGTGTGCGCGCGGCCGGCGGGCCACGTCAGTCACCGCCCTGGTTGTTCTGGCCGTCGCCGTTCCCGTGATCGTGGCCATTTCCCGGCCTGGTCGCCACGACGACGGTGATCAGGGTCGAGACCGGCACCCGGCCGTTTGGGCTGACGGACAGGACGCTGCCGGGCACCTCGTGCGGGTCTGGCCGCCTGGTCACGCTGACCTGGAAGCCGCGCGAGCGCAGCCATTGCAGAGCGACCCTTTCCGGCTGGCCGACGAAGGCGTCGGCGCGCACGTAGACAAGGGTGCCGCTGCTGCTGCTCGCGCTTGGCCCGCCCGACACGCCGTGCTGCGACGAGCCCGGTGAGCTGGCGAGCATCCATCCGCCGAGGCCCAGGATCGCCGCGAACGCGACGCCAACTGCGACGGCGAGAAGCCGCCAGTGCGAACGCGATCGCGGTGCGGTCACCATGCCCGCGGGCCGGCCGGGCGCGCTCAGGTAGGCCGTGTCGGCCTGGCCGGGAGGATCGGCGGGCGGCAGCGGAACATAGCCTGGCATCCCAGCTGCCGGTTCATCGGATGCACGGGCGGGCTGCGGCTCGGATCGGGTTGCCGCCGCGCTCGTGAGGGAGTCGCGCAGCGCTGCGGCCCTGGCGGCGACCTCGGCAGCACCGCTTGGCCGGAGGGCAGGATCCTTGGCGGTCATGCTGGTGACCAGGTCGGCGACATCGCCGGGCACGGACGCAGGCAGGGGCGGCAGCGGCTGGTGCTGATGCGCCAGGGCGATCTCGACGGCAGTTCCCGTGAATGGCAGACGCCCGCTCAGGCATTCGTATGCGACCATGCCGAGCGAGTACACGTCGCCGGATGGACTCGCGCCGGCACCGGAGAGGCGTTCTGGCGCCAGGTAACCCGGAGTTCCGATCACCGTGCCCGTTCTGGTCAACGGGGCTGAGCCCGCCGCGTACGAGATGCCGAAGTCGGTGATCTTCACCTGGCCGCCCGCGCCGACCAGCAGGTTGCCAGGCTTGATGTCTCTGTGCAGCACTCCCGCGGCATGCGCGACAGAAAGGCCAGCCGCGACCTGCGCAACGATGTCGAGAACCACGACAGGATCCAGCGACCCCGCGGCGAGCAGCCTGGTCAATGCCGGACCGTCGACAAGTTCCAGCACGAGGAACGGCGGGTGCCCGTCGACGGCGTCGCCGTAGTCGTAGACCTGAGCGATCGCCGGATGCGACAGCGCGGCTGCGTGCCTGGCCTCGGCGCGGAACCTGGCCAGCGTCTCGTGATGTTGCGCGTATTCGGGGCGCAGCAGTTTCACCGCGACCGGACGGTCGAGCACGACGTCAATCGCACGCCAGACCTCGCCCATGCCGCCGCCCGAGATCCGGCCTTCCAGTCGATATCGGGAAGCCAGCAGGTTGGCACTCGTCGGTAGCGGCACGTCGCCACATTACCCGTGCGGCAGTGGTCCATGCGGGTGCTCGCCGGCGGCTGCACAGCGGCTAGGCCGCCGCGCGCTGACAGGCGCTGAGAGCGGCCAGCCTGAGGCGCTGTGGGAAACTGGCCATCAACGTCGGGCCGGGCCAGCGAAGGGGAAACGCAAGATGGCCGAGCCGGGTGAGCCGCAGCCTGTCCTGAGTCCGCTGACGGCCGCGGCAATATTCCTCGTGCTGGCGATCGACAGCGGGGGCGAGGCCGCCGTGCGCGACCTGCTTGGCGATCTGGCCGCCCTGCAGCGCTCCGTGGGCTTCCGCATCCCAGAAGGCGAATTGGCGTGCGTCGCCGCGATCGGGTCCGCGGCGTGGGACCGGCTGTTCAGCGGGCCGCGACCGGCCGAGCTCCACCCGTTCCGCGAGGTTGCCGGGGATCGTCACGGCGCCGTCGCCACGCCGGGCGACGTGCTCCTGCACATCCGCGCCACCAGGATGGATTTGTGCTTCGAGTTCGCCACCCAGGTGATGACGAGGCTCAGGGGCAAGGTGACCGCCTGCGACGAGGTGCATGGGTTCAGGTACTTCGACGAGCGCGACCTGATCGGGTTCGTCGACGGGACGGAGAACCCGTCGGGGCCCGCGGCCGCGGCTGCCGCGATCGTGGCATCGCAAGATGAGGACTTCGCCGGTGGAAGTTACGTCATCGTGCAGAAGTATCTGCACGACGTGCGAGCGTGGAATGCGCTGCCGGTCGAGGAACAGGAGCGAGTGATCGGGCGGACCAAGCTGTCAGACATTGAGATGCCCGACGACGTGAAGCCGGCCAACTCGCACGTCGCGCTCAACACGATCACCGGACCCGGCGGCGAGCAGCGGCAGATCGTTCGGGCGAACATGCCGTTCGGCGCTCCCGGCAGCGGCGAGTTCGGCACCTACTACATCGCATACTCCGCCACGCCCGCGGTGACCGAGGAGATGCTGAGCAACATGTTCATCGGCCGCCCGCCTGGAAATTATGACCGGATACTCGACTTCTCGACCCCAGTCACCGGCGGGCTGTTCTTCGCGCCGCCGGCGGATTTCCTTGCCGATCTGCCGGAACTCCCGGTTCCCGGGGCGTCATCCCGGCGGGACGGCTCGCTCGGGATCGGCGGCCTGCAAAGGAGCGTGCAGCCATGAACAACCTGCACCGTGAGCTCGCACCCGTCTCAGGCGCCGCCTGGGCCAGCATCGAGGAGGAGGCGAAACGGACCTTCACGCTGCACCTGGCCGGGAGGCGGGTCGCAGACGTGCGGACGCCAGGCGATGAGGCGCTGGCAGCGGTCGGAACCGGCCACATCGACGGGATAGAGCCCCCGGCGGCCGGGGTTCTCGCCTGGCGGCGGACCGTGCTCCCGGTCGTCGAGCTGAGAGTGCCGTTCACGGTCAGCCGGCAAGCGGTCGACGACGTCGAGCGAGGAGCCAAGGATCCAGACTGGCAGCCGGTCAAGGAAGCCGCGCGCACGATGGCGGTCGCCGAAGACCGGGCGATCTTCGAGGGCTACCAGGCGGCGGGCATCGCGGGAATCCGGGCGGCATCCCCGAACGCCACGCGCGAGCTCCCCGCCGACGCCAAGCAGTACCCGGACGCGGTCAGCGAGGCGCTCCAGGCGCTTCGGCTGGCGGGCGTGGGCGGGCCTTATGTGCTGGTGCTCAGCGCCGCTGCCTACACAGCGGTCAGCGAGACGTCGGATTACGGCTACCCGGTGCGTGACCACCTCGCCAGGCTGGTGGACGGGCCGATCATCTGGGCGCCGGCGGTCGACGGCGGGTTCGTATTGTCAGCCAGGGGCGGCGACTATGAGCTGTCCCTGGCCCAGGACCTGTCGATCGGGTACGAGTCGCACGATGAGCAGAGCGTGCGGCTGTACTTCACCGAGGCGCTGACGTTCCTCGTGCACACAGCGGAGGCTGGCGTCGCGTTCCGCGCCTCGTTAGGGTAACGAGGCGTGCGGCAGCCTCAGGCGCGTGAAGCCGCTACCGCCGCCCTTTGCCTGGCGCTGGTCATCGTCGGCGGCAGTGCCGGGATGCCCGCTGGCGCACGGCCGGCCGCCACCGCCGGGATGAGTTCGCACATCGAGTCCGTCTCGTGCTCGTCGCCTGGTTTCTGTGCCGCGGGAGGCCTGTACAGGGACCGGTCAGGACGGCACCAGGGGTTCGTGGTCAGCCAGCGGCGGGGCGTCTGGCAGCGGGCGACGCCGGTTCCGGGGCTGGCGAAGCTGAATGCCGGCGGCGATGCCGAGATTGACGCAGTGTCGTGCGGGTCGCCGGGCAACTGCGCCGCCGGCGGCACCTATACGGACCGCCGGCGGCACGAGCAGGCCTTCGTTGCAACGGAGAGAAACGGCACGTGGCAGCAGGCCATCGAGATCCCCGGGCTGGCAACGCTCAATGCCGGCGGATACGTCTATCCCATCGTGTCGTTGTCGTGCGCCTCAGCCGGCAACTGCGTGGTCGGCGGTGCATACGAGCTGCGCTCCGCCCGCGACGTGGCCTTCGTCGCCGACGAGGTGCGGGGCACCTGGCATCGGGCGCACCGGGTGCCAGGCATAGATGCGCTCGACGCGCACGGGAATGCGGAAGTCGCGGCGATATCGTGCGCGGCAGCTGGGAGTTGCGCAGCGGTCGGCGGGTACGCGCGCGGATTCGCCGGTGTCCTCGGTTCGAAGGTGTTCGTGGCCGTCGAGTCGCAGGGCAGATGGGGGGTCGCGCGGGCGCTTCCCGGACTCGCAGCACTGCGGCCGCGTCTGCCGTACGCGGCGGGAATCTCCTGCGGCTCGCCTGGCAACTGCGCTATCGCCGGGGCTTATATCAGCCGCTCGGGAAACATCCAGTCTTTCGTTGCCGACGAGGTTGGCGGCAAGTGGGTACCGGCGCTGCACGTCGCTGGGCCGCGGCCGCGCCGCCATGGTGCGGCTCTGACACTCGAGGCGGTGTCGTGCCCGGCGTCCGGCGACTGTGCCGCCGGCGGGTCCTACGAGCGCCAGTCGCTGCTCGGCAGCGCGCTGGCTGCCGAGCAGCGGCACGGCACCTGGGGCCGGGCGCGAGTCCTCGCTGGTCCAGGCCGGCTTGGAGCGTACGCCGATGCCGAGATCAATTCCATGTCGTGCACGTCGGCCGGCAACTGCGGCGCGGGCGGCATCTTCTTCAATCGCGCAGGTCACTTGCAGCCGCTCGTGGTCAGCGAACACGACGGAGTCTGGGGTCCGGTCATCCTGGTCCCCGGATTCCGCGCCCTTGACGGCGGCCGGAACTCCTGGATGGCGTCGATCTCGTGTAGCGCTGCGGGCTACTGCGCCGCCGGCGGCGCATACAACGCCAACGACCTTGCTCACGCGTTCGTGGTCACCGAGCGGAACGGCACCTGGGGCCGGGCGCGGGCGATCGTCGGCCCGTGAGCCGGCCTGGCCATCGCGGGCATCGAGTCATAACTTGTCTTTCGCATGAGCGCGTCGTAGGCTGTCGATATATCGTGATCCTATCGCGATGAACTTCGAGGAGTGAGGCGCGTGGCGGCGACAGGGGCATCTGGCTTGGGAGATTTCGGCCTGGGGGACTTCAGCGGGCTGGTCGGCCTGCGCGACGCCGGCGCCGGCTTGCGCGAGATCCTGATGCGCGCGAGCCGTCTGCTCGGCGAGTTCGGGTGCGGCGAGTTCGAACCGCACGGCTCGTACCGGCGCGGCGCGGGTGCACGTGCCGGCGGGCCAAGGCACGGCGGGCCAGGGCGCGGTGGGCCAGGCCACGGCGGGCCCTGGGACAGGAAGTTCACAGGCCGGCGCGGGCCAGGGCCGTGGGGCGGCGGCATCGGCGGTCCATGGGGCGGCTGGTGGCCGGGTCCGCCGGAGCCGCCAGGGCCGCCGCGCGGCATGAAGGCCGGGCGTGGGGATGTGCGAGCCGCGATCCTAGCGCTGCTGCGCGAAGGGCCGAGGAACGGCTACCAGATCATGTCCGAGATCGAGGAGCGCAGCGGCGGGGCCTGGCGGCCGAGCCCGGGAGCGGTCTACCCGGCGCTGTCGCAGCTGGCCGACGAGGGCCTCATCGAGGGAGCGGAATCAGTCGGCCGGCGGGTGTTCACGCTGACCGACGCCGGGCGCGAGTACGTCGAGCAGAACCCCGAGATGGCGCGCGGCGCGTGGGAGTCGACAGCCCAGCAGGAAGCATGGCAGCTGCCTGGCCTGTTCGCGGAGGCCGCCAGGCTCGGCGGCGGGATCGTGCAGATCGCCCACGCGGGGACGCCGGAGCAGGTGCGCGCGGCGGAGCGGCTGCTTGAGCGGACCCGACGTGATCTCTACCGGATCCTGGCTGATGACGATGACGATGACGGCGCTAGCGAGCAGGAAGCATAGGCAAGGGCGGCAACCAATGGACGATCGAATCAGGATTTCTGACGCTGACCGCGAGCGCGTAACGGAACGGCTGCGCGAACACTACGCCGAAGGCCGGCTGTCCTCCGACGAACTCGAAGAGCGGATCACCGCGGCTCTGAGCGCCAAGACCTACGGCGACTTGCGCCGGCTCATGGCCGACCTGCCCGACGCTGCACCGGTGCCGCCGCGGCAGTGGGAGCCGCCGCCGTGGGTCGGTCGCAGGGGCGGCATGGCCTGGCGGGGCCCGCGCCTGCTGCCGGTGGCGCTGCTCGTGCTGATCGCGGCGCTCGTGATCCCGGGAGCGGGCTGGATATTCCTCGCCTTCGTCAAGGTCGTCTTCGTGCTCTGGCTGGTCGCGCTGCTGGCCGGGGTCGTCGGTGCGGCGCTGTTCCGCCGCCATTTCCGCCGCCAGTGGCGGTCAGGGTACGGCGACTGGTGGCGCCATCACGAGTGGCATGGCGGCGAGCGCTAAGGCGCTACCCCGCCCGCCGCGTTGCTAGCGGTGAGCGGTCACCTTGCCAGCGTGACAGCCGACCGCTTTGCCGACCCGGTAGCTCCTGACGATGACGGGCGGATTGCCGCCTGACGCTGCCCTCAGCACGATGCGCGAGTAAATCATGCGCCGGGTGAATTCATTCGGCCCGTACTTCACAGTCAGTTCAAAGCGGCTTACCAAGTGCCTGCTGTTATTGCCGAGCCCATTCTGGAATACGACGATCGCGTATCCGTGCTGGACGACGCAGGTCGTCGTGGCCGACGCGCACGCGGTCAGTCCCAGTGTCGCTCCTGCCGGGATAACCGCCCCCGCGAATGCCCTGAAATATTGCCGCGTCATTGCCTGCCCCCGAAGCTGGCTTGGTGCAGCGTCGCTCGATCAAGCCGAGCGATTGTCTTTATACCCAATGAGCGGCAGGTAGTTACCCGATCGGCATCCGGTGCCCTTGCCAGTACGCGGACCGCAGCACGCGCCTTGCCGCCTCCGCGGCGAACGGGTCGTGTAGGTGCGTCCGGCCGGGGTGGTCCACACCAGCACACCCGGGCTCGGCTGGGCGAGGTGCCAGCCCGGTGCTTGCTTGACTTTGATGCCCGGCGGCAGACGGCGACTGCCGCACCCACCACCAGCTCAAGCAGCACCCCCTCTACGCTCACCCAGACCACCCGCGGGCGAGCTCTGCTGGACTACCCCCGCCGGACGGACACCGTGAGCCGACCCGATCCGTACCTTCTCTAGGCGGCACGCGGTGCAGGGCCCGGCTCGGTTGACCAGCTCTGCTGCGGACTGCGGCGCCGCGTCGAGGCGGGCGAGTGGGCCAGCGGCGAGGTACTGCCGGCGGTGGCCGAGCTAACCGGCCACTACAAGGTGGCGCGCGGCACCGCGGCGCGGGCGCTAGCGGCAGACGAGTTGGTCCGCATCGTTCACCGTAGGGGGACCTTCCGCGCCTGAACTGGCAGCCGGTCAGGGCCACGACTCCTAAAGTCAGTAGCCTACGAGCGGATTCGCTCCGCCAGCGGTGACGCCGCCCTACCGCCGAAGGATTATCTGATGGGGACCAGCGGATACATCAGCTTCATCGCCGATCACCAGGCCAAGAATGCTTACAGCCACCTCGATAGCGGACCCGATGACCTCGGCTTGAAGATGCTTCGCTGGCTCCGGTCTGCGAGCGCCCAGCCTGAGCCGCTGAAGGCGGCGATCAGAGGGCTCAAGGTCGTCAGTGATGACGGCGAACCGCCGACTGCCGAGGAAGTCAGCCGCTTCCGGCATTACAGCGATCGGTCCGTCGGCGACCCGAGCATGGAATGGTATGCCCTGCTGCGGCGCACGCAGGGAGATCCCACAGCCATTCTCGCGTGCGGTTACGTCGTCTACGAAGATGACCCATCCGGCTGGATCTACGAAGTCAACGCAGATGAGCAGAGCTTCACCGTCAACTATTGCTACGAGAACCAACTGACCTGGCCGTGGACCGGCCTGCCAGCAGATGGTCGCTTTCTAGCCGAGGCAAACCAATTGGAATCGGATGAGGAAGAAGAAGAAGACGAAGACGGTGACGACTTCGACGAGGACTACTAATCCGTGACTAAGACAAGCAGCCTATAAAGGCTTCCTTCTCGGCAACGACAGCTAGCGAGTCTTACCCCGCGGCTTACAGTTGCGTTCTCATGCAACAACGTCGGACCACAATTGCATTCGCGAGTCCGGCCGCCCTGATCGAACGGCAGTGTGTGCTCGTTGTCGCAGGCGGCAGCGGGGCGGCGACAGCCTGGGGCGGCACGTTGGATTGCGCACGGCGAGCAGGTCGCGGAGCCGAGGGCCAGGCTGGCCGGCGTTGGTATGCCGGGGGTGCTGGCACTCGCCGCGCTCAAGCCAGTCGAAGGCCAGGCCGGCGAGCACGATCCCGGCGTCTAACGCATCGAGCGGCCCGTCGGCAGCGAAGCCGGAGGCGGGGCGGGCCGGCTGGGGTGCCGCGTCATGCGGCTGCCAGCCCACCTGGCCGGCGGCGATCCCGGCAACCGCGGTCCGATGGGTGAAGCCGGCGGCGACCGTCTCGCGCGCCGCGGGCGGGCGTGCCGCGGCGAGCTCGCGGCGCATTGAGTGCCGCGCCTACGGCTTGCCTCAGAACGCTTAGTTTTATCGAACTTCAGTCCTGAGCCGTGGCGGGCTGCTTCTGGTCTGCTGCAACGGCTGGCTTCGAGGGTAGGAGCACGCCGAGCAGGAGTCCGACGAGCGTGAAACCAAGCATCACTCCGAGTGCGACGGCGAACTTGCCTGTCGGATGCGCCACGGCGACCAGGATCGAGCCGACCAGCGCGGTCCCGAGCGAGGAGCCAAGGTTAGAGATGCTGCGTGACAGGCCAGAGATGTCACCCTGCGTAGCACTGTCGAAACTCGACTGAACCACGTTGACCGACGAGGTCAGCATCATGCCGACACCCGCGCCGAACAGCAGCAGGCCTGGTACCCATGTCGAGACCGCCGAGTGAGCCCTGACCAGGACGAGCAGCAGGATCATGCCGAACGCGGCGCTCGCGAAGCCGGCCATGATCAGCCGACGCTGCGGATGCCGTCTGGCCATCCGGTCGGCCGCCGCCGAAGTTATCAGGATTCCGATGGTGGCCGGGGTGAGCAGCACGCCCGTCTTGATCGCGTTATAACCATCGACCTCCTGCAGGTAGACGGAGATCACGAAGAACGACCCCTGCAGTGTCAGCCACTGGATCAACTGGGTGCCAAGGCCGAGGTTCGAGACCTTGTTGCGGAACAAGCGCAGGGGCAGCAGCACGTCACGATGGTGCCGCTCGCGGCCGCGTACGTGCAGGAAGAACCACAGCAGGAACAGGGCGCCGATCAGCACCAGGATCCACACCACGGAGATCGAGCCTTTGGGGATCACGACGGTGCCGCCGATCGTGAAGGCTTTCCGCGATGCCCCGAAACCGTAGGACCTCGACTGCAGCAAGCCGAGCACGATGAAGAACAGGCCAGCGGCGGACAGCACCGCGCCGGTCAGGTCGAAGCGCGGCTTTGGGCCCGCCCTAGCCGGGTCGTCAATCGAGCGGGCGAGCATGATGATCCACGCCACGACCAGGACCTGCAGGCCGAACGAGGCCCGCCAGCTGATTGCGGACGTTATCAGGCCGCCGATCAGCGGTCCGGCCGCCGCGCCGAGGCCGCCGGCCCCGCTGACCACGCCGAAGTACTTCGCACGCGCCTTGACATCGGGGTAGGCGACCGTGATGAGGATGTAGATCGGCGGGATCATCAGCGCCGAGCCAATGCCCTCGAGCAGCGAGTACCCGATGATCAGCAGCGTGATTCCCTGCGCGAGCAGCGCGATGAGGGCGCCGGCTCCGTAGACCGCCAGACCCGCTACGAAACACCTTTTACGCCCAAAGATGTCGGTGAGCTTGCTGCCCGGGATCATCAGCGCCGCCATCGTGAGCGTGAACAGCGTGATAGCCGTTTGCACGCCTGACACATTGGTGCCAAGATCCTTGGCGATCGCGCTGATGGCGACGTTCATGTTCGATGCGGCGTAACTCGCGATGAATTGCGCGAGAGCCAGCGGGAGGATCATTGAATGCCGCTGACCGCCGGAATCCGATCGCGCAGCGTCGGCCGCGGACACCGGCTAGGCCAGCATCGCGTCGAACAGGCGCTCGTACCGCAGCAGGTGCCGGTCGCCGACGTAGTTCTCGCTGATGTGGGCGTGCGCCGCGCGTCCCATCCTGTCGGCATTGTCCGGGTCGTCAAGCAGCATGCGGACCGCGGCTCCGAAGGCGTCAAGGTCGCGCGGGTCGGGCAGGAGCACGCCGGCGCCCTCGGGTATCTGGTCGATGATCCCGCCGACCGCCGAGCCGATGACGGGCCGGCTCTTCCACATGCCTTCTGCCACGGTCAGGCCGAACCCCTCGGCGAGGCTCTTCTGGACGATCACTGCGGCGTGCCGCTGGAGCGCGTTGACCATGACCGCGTTCTCGTCTGCGTCCTCGAGCGGCAGCGTGACGAGCACGATCTTCGCCCTGACGGCCGCGGGCAGCTCGTGCCAGCGCTCAAG
>Ga0126370_10000910_pt1 | contig 13086 bp, 16 predicted proteins | sample PanSoiMetaPlot_3_FD_92586 | JGI IMG/M metagenome (GOLD analysis project Ga0126370, IMG submission 92586) | Tropical forest soil microbial communities from Panama - MetaG Plot_3 | ecosystem: Environmental > Terrestrial > Soil > Tropical forest > Bulk soil | place: Panama | collected 2016-02-17 | reverse complement strand
CCCAGCAGAAAGGAGGTGAGTTGACGCGTGAGGATCCCGACAAATAAACAGAGGATGAGGACGATGACTTCGTCCAACTCCCAGAACAACAACTGCGGCTGCGTATCGATGTATCGTGGAATCTTGACCATGATGGCTCCCCTCACTGACCGAAGCGACTGAAGGCGGGCCAGCGACCCGCCCTCCTCGCAAGACTTACATCAAGCCCGTGGTGATGGTGGGAATGATGTTCGGCAGATAGAACGCCCCCATCGCCACCCCCACGCCGGCGGCGAGGCCGATCCAGTTGCCGCGGATGGCGGACCCGACGCCCATGAGGGCGGCGAACAACGCCATCAACGTACCGAGTGAACCCTGGAGCCAGCCGGACACCGTGGTGACCAGCGGGGCAAAGGTGGCATCGGCGCCGGCGAATGCGGATGCCGCACCCACGACCAACAGTGCTGCAGCGAGAACGATTGACTTCCGCATGAGAGATCTCCTTCATAGGTTTGGATGACATCTGACTTCGTCACTGCATGCCAAACTGAATGTGGGTCGCCCCTCGATTACTTCGCCACTGCGGTCCCTCCCTTGTCGTCATTCCATCGCGACATCGTTGGTGCACTCTGCGGCGGCACCACGCGCTCCCCGCAGGGATTGGCCAGCACCGCGGTGATCAGAATCAGTTCTCCTTCCCCTTGCGCCAGGCGCTTCGCCGAGATCGGCCGCTCTTCGAGTGTGACCGAGGGCGCCGACACCGCCAACCGTTCGATCTGCGACCGAATCGCCTGTATCCGCGATCGAGCAATCTTGTCACTATGACGCTGCGTCGCGTGTTCCTCGATGTACCCCACGAGCGAGAGGCCGACCGGACTCTCCGCCATCACCGTCGCCACCTGCGCGCGCACCTCTCTCGTCAGCTCCGCCTTGCCCTTCGGAAATGTCAGTTCCAGGGTTTTCACCTGATAGGTCGTCCTACAGGGCCGCGCGTTCGGGCCGTCAGTGGGCTTGGGGGGAATCAAGGTGGTTTCCATGATGTCGCCCTCCGTCACCCGCGTGTCGCTCGACGGGCGCGCCACCGACTGGTCGGTCAGCGGCGTGAGATCCAAGGGCTTCGATCCGTCGGGCGAGAGCACGGTCCGCCGCGTACACAACGTCGTGTCTCCCACGATATATTGCGGCCCCTCTTCGATCTTGGCCACGCCTCCATCGAAGGTGCTGAGTTTTTGGCAAACCATCAATCCGACTGCGGCGATCAGCGCGGTCACCATCGTCTCCTCACCTGGTCCTCACGATAGCGTCCCCGACACCACCGACGGTTGCTCGACCTTTACGTTGGGCCCGATCGGCTCGGGCGCCGATTTCTGGCGCGCACGCCCCACCCAATAGTCGACGACGAATCCGCCGCCCACCGCCAAAGCCACGCCCGCCACGCAATGCAGCAGATTGAATTCCACGGCTCCGTCCATAGATCACCTCTCACATGTAGAACTTGCCGCTCCTCGCTACGGAAGTATTACGGTCCGACCAAGGATGACAGTCCGACGCTCAAGCGGGGATGGAGAGGGGGAACGGGGTCGCGGGCATCCAGCAATGCGCACAGCTGGGCCGATCACACTGGGGGGTAGAGGACAAGGTCGGAGACCCCAGCGGAACATACGGACGCAACACGATCACCACGCGGGGATCCTGCTTATCGAGGGGCATCGTCCGCCACAGCGGATCTTCGATCAAGCGATCATTGGCAATAACGCCGGCATGCTCCAACAGATGACACAACGCATCCAGCATCCCGGATCGGTCGCGCGTCCGGCGATCGCCGGGCCAGTTCCACATATACATCAACATGGGCACCGACACCGGCAAGGAGGCTCGCCACGAGCCGATCTGCAGCAACAGTTGTTTTTCCGCATCGCGCCGCCACCGCTCAAACCGCGCATTGGGATGACGACGCACGGTCGCCGGCGCCAGGGGCCCCACCGGCGCCTCGTGCCGAATCCCCACCTGATTCTTGCCACTCGGCAACTGTCCATGCAGCACCAGACGCAACCCGGGCACCTGATTCCAGGGCACACTCAGTTCCGGGCGACGCCGAAGCTGAGCGAGTTCCGGCAGATACGTCACGCGAGCTCGGGCCCGCCTCGGCTGCCACGGGGCTGGGAGCACCTCGCCTGCCACGGCATGCAGCCACACCCCCGAGGGACATTTCGGTCGAGGCGCACGAATGATCAGACTACCAGGCATAGCACCACGTCGCGCGGCGGCCACGCGTCAGTCCCACATACTGCATAGGCACCTCTTCCGCGAACTCCTTGGCGACGGGCGGCACGACGAACCCGACCGTGTCGGATCGAGTACCTCGCGGTGTATGAACCGTCGAACAATTCGCCAACTCGAGATCGCGCGCTCACACGTCCACGGTTTCCCTTCCGTCTCATCGCACCCGCCGCTCTTGCACGCGTTTCGCCGCGAGGCGCCGCAGACCGGAGGTCAACAGCCAGCCCAGCGCGGGCGCCAAGACCGTGAGCACCGCCCTCTGCTCCCCAGTCGGCGGAGTCGGACCCAGCAAAGCACGGCTGAGCCGCTCAACACGTCACGGTTCCCTCGTGTTCCACGGGAAGATCAGGCCCGGTCGGCCTCACGGCAACCGACAGCATGGCTCCTCCCACCTCTGTATTACGTTCGAGCGGAAACAGGTCGAGGTCATGTTGCTCGCGTAGGGTTGTCGGGACCAGAATCCTCGATGGGACTATTGGACACCATGAGACTCGTTGAGTGGAAACCGATGCTTGATGGTAGGACCCCCGGTTTAGGAATTACCCCTCGTACCACCTCAGACAATCTCACCCGACAAGAAACCACAAACCAGGAGACTCCCGACAGGGGGCCAGATGGGGCTGATTTGTCCTGGCGAATATTTTCTGTACCACCAGCACCAGCCCTACTCGACCAACATGTGGTTGACATTGGTGACATCTGACAGAAGCACGTCGGCAATGGTCCGTCCTTACTTGTCCTTGCCGTAGGGTCGAAGCGTAACTTCCTTGCCAAAGTTCAGGGCTGAGGCGGCTTGCTTCGCCTTCTTCGGGTAGGCTTGTCCCTTCTCGGGGGCAGTCAATCCCATCGAGGCGAATCCGTTCAGCCCGGTGGTTGTGCAGGACTTCGATGGTGTCGCCGTCGAGGACCGAAACAACTGGGCCGGAGAAGTCTCCAAACGCAGGCGTTGCAAAGGTTCCAAACTGGATTGAAGCGGTTTGGGAAACAGCTGCGGAATCGGGGTGGTGGAGCCAGCCAAATCTCGTCGGTGTTTTCAAAAACATGGCCTGAAGAGGTCCGCTCCGCTGGTTAAGGACTGTCTCTGAATGGGGCCACCGTGAGAACGGCGAGCTGTTTTAGTTTATGAGATCGGGATTGTCCTCCAGTATTTTAGAACCAATGTACTGAGAACCATAGATACTCAGATGCCATGGGTCTCGATAGTATAAGACACCGTGTTTGGCCATAAAACATGTCTCCTGTTCGCAGAGATAATTTGCCGGGTATAGAACCCTAACCTGACTGTTGGATTTCGCGATGCGTTCCAAAATGGTTTGGTATCTTTTGACTTGGGCGAAGAAGCCGATACTCTGTTCGCTGCATTGATGTGCTTGGGCGAGCATTCTTTTGTATTTGCATTTTTTGGGAGAGAAGGAGAAGTATGGAACATCCTCAATAAGATAGACGCTTTTCTTGGCGCTCGTTAAGGCTTCCACTGATTGTTTCAGCGCGTGTTCGTATTGGCGGGGGTCAGGATGAAGTCGGACGATCCAGAATGCTGAAATGATGACTTTTTGAATGGAGGGATCGCTGATGACATACGTGTAGGTGTTTTTAAATTCCTCGTTATCTAGAACGGGTAGTGAACCGTGGACATAATAGACGATGTTTTTTTGCTTTACGGCCTCAGCCAATCCTAGGAATAAGTCTTCAGCGTGACTGTCTCCGATTATCGCAATATCTTTCTTGTCTGTATGTTTCGATTGGAAGCATCGACCATAGCCGTTCCATGGAAGTGCTGCCTTGGCGATTTCAGGGGGAGTGCATACATAGAACTGCCTGGATGCATATCTGAAAAACTCATCGTGTCCGATATCTCCCGCATTTAATTCTTGCACTTGTACCGCTTTCCGTGATTCGAATCCATTGTGAGAGAATGTTACATATCCACCCGCGCCCAGCAGAACAGTCAAAGTGAGCAAGACTGTAATTTTTATCGCTGTCTTGCCCCCGAATCGAATCTTACGCTCAATGAGCCTGTAGGTAAGCCAAGCAAGTGCAATGGAGGCGACGACTGCACTAATCCTCATGCTTGCTTTGGGTTTTCCGCTTTCAATGATCTGAGCAAATGAAAGTAGTGGCCAGTGCCATAAGTATAGGGGATAGCTGATGAGCCCAAACCACACGAGTCCCTTATTGGATAAGATTCTCTGATTCATCCAGGCAGTCGGACCGGCGGAGATTGTGAAAAAGGAGCCGACTATTGGCAGAAGCGCCCACCAACCTGGAAATTCTCGTGATTTGTTGATTATGATCAAGCTCAAAACTACAAGGGCAACTCCCACGAGCGACTGTGCATCTTTGTAGCGGCTCGTTAGCTCAGGTCTGTGTAGCGTTATGTATGCGAGGATACCGCCAATCATCAGCTCCCAGAACCGACTCGCTGACGAGTAGAATGCTGCTGGTTGATCTCGGCTCACGAGATAGATATTTGCCGCAAACGACATCAGGGCTATGAGCGCGGTAATACGAAAAAAGCTCCAATGTCGTCTCCATACAAATGCTAACAACAGCGGCCAAACGATATAAAACTGTTCTTCAATCGCCAAGCTCCATAAATGCAGCATCGGCTTTGATCCTGCTTCAGTGTCAAAGTATCCGCTTTCCCACCACGAAATAACATTTGAGATAAAACCCGCCCCGCCCGCTATGTGTTTGCCAAGCTGTGTGTATTCCTCTGGGAGTAGTGCGAACCACCCAAATGCAAAGCTCACCAGCAAGACAGTGAGGAGGGCAGGAAAAATGCGGCGAATGCGTCGGTTGTAGAACTCAAGTATGCTGAAGCTATCGTGTTCTAAGTTCGAGAAGATAATTGATGAAATGAGAAAGCCGGAAATCACGAAGAACATATCTACGCCAATGAATCCGCCAGCAACTGTGGCGGGAAACGTGTGAAAACCGACGACGGAGAGAACGGCAATCGCCCGTAACCCGTCGATGTCTGCTCGGTACTCAGGGTGAGTGAGAGGCGCGGATTCGCGAGACTTCACAATGTCCGTTGTCCGTTTAGGTGGAGTGTGCAGAGTACATTATCGCAAAGCAGTGTCATTCCACCATGGCCGTGTGGCCAGCCGGGAGTGTATGTACCACCTCATTAAAACCGTATTGACGGTCACCCGCTTGGACGCGCTTCGCGCCTCTCTCGAACCGACTTGAGAAGGAGGGGAGAAACTCGTTCTGGCCGAATCTTGTATACACCCCTTGGTTCAGTTCATTGGCACATCGTGTAAACGAGTCCATTCGAAAAGGAAATCCTCGTTTGTTACCTGGTACAGAAATCGCAGGCCGACCAGTGCGGTCCAGTGTCATACTTGGTCTGGACCAGATTTTCCCGGGCGGGTCACACAATGCTTAGTGTTGGGGTTGCCAGAACACACTTGTCCAATCAATTTTAATCAGCTGTTCCGTAATCTTGTTTTTTGCACGGAAGTCATCCGTGGCCTTCTGACAAGCAGCCACGTAGCCATAGTCATCGATAATGCCGTAACCGCCTATTGACACCTTTTTGTACAGATTCTCCAATACGACAATAGTGAATTCGTACGTGTCGCCATCCAGTCTCAAGACCGCTAGTTGATTGATCGGAGCATTCGGCATCGTATCGCTGAAACACCCTTCGATACAACGAACTCGTTCGTCCAACAGAGCATACTTTTCGAAGTTTCTTCTCACCTCGTTTACTGACACTCCCAATGACTGCTCCCAGCATCGATCGCCCTCATCCTCTGGATACAAATCCGGCTTTGGCTTCGGAAAGCCCTGGAATGAGTCCGCAGCCCAAACGACGCCTTTCTGATCTCCATACACATGGAGCACCGCCTTCATGAAAATGGTGGCCCCCTCCTCTCCAGACTCCTGTTTCGACCAGATCGCCTGGCACGCCTCGTTTCAGCACATCCATAATACAGTCCTGAAGGTTATTGAGCCGTTCCATTCCAATCATCGTCTCCTCGGTTGGCCTGAGATTGTGAACGAGAATGAGATTCCACGGAGAAAGGAGACGATTAATAAGGATGTACAACGAGTACCGAATAAACCGCCAGAGGGTTTTGACGTTCCTGGGAATACGGTCATAGCGCTCATCCAGGAACGACCGCGTCAGGCATTTCTTGAGAAGATCAAGATATAGAAGTCTGACCCTTTCGATTTCGCTATCCATGACCCTCCTTTGAATACTCGCTACCGAACTTCCACACCGTCTCAAACAATTCTCTCAATCTTTTATGACCCGCCCTGCGAATGTAGACCGAGTGGCACCTGAGGATTCGACCCGGCATTGCGGTCCAGTTTCACATTGGAACTGGACCAGGTGAGCTCGGGCTGGGCAAGGAGGCTATTCGGTCCTGGCCTTGGAAGTAGGAGGGAGCCACGCTTTGATGAATGGTCGGGTTCCAGCAGGAAGGCGCAACCGGCTAGGGATAAATAGGCGCGATTGTTAGCGCCCTACCCGCTCAGATTTGTTCTCCAGTTTTGAGGTCAGGACTTCTTGAAGCCTGACTAACTCATGAGCTCCGATCGGATCAACCTTGATGCAGCGCCGCGGGTCTACTCCAAGCTCATCCAGTTCATCCGTCTCAGGAATGTCATCGTCGATCCAGAACCATTTATCCTTCAGAAGCAAGTCCCGCTTGCTGGAGAGCCAGACGAGCTTCTCTTCGCAGTTCGTCCAGTCGGCATACCGAAGATTCGCCAAAAATTCGCGGTTATAGGTCGCCTCGAGAAGCTGTGCCACGCTCTCCCTACTCCAAGCTGTCAGCCATATCACGTCAAACATCCTGTGCGCCCAGCTGAGCCACGAGTTGACGCCGGGGCGAAGCTGGAACGCACCCTCATACATACCGAACAATACTCCATCAATATCGTGGAACAGAATCGGTTTCATCCAGGAAAGCTATCTAGAGCGTTGCGTCCCGGCTTCGTCACCATCGGCCTTCTCGAGCAGCACGCTCAAGAAGAGTGACCTTGTTGCCATCGAGCGTTAGCGGCCTTTCTTGCCGACGCAGACCGTTCTTCCTTCGTCATCTTCGCAGCTCGTGCAGGCCCACCCTTTTTGCCACCTTTCCGGCCTAGCGCCACAGCATGAGGGTTTTTTCTTCGTTTCATGGGCGCATGATGCTGGAGACGGTACAGGCTGTCAATAACGCTTGGCAGTGTGTGACCGCTCACGCATAATATGTGCAATGACTGTGCGGTCCTGGCACAGGGCAACCGATAGAAGAATCCCTGGCTAAGCGATGCGTGTTTCCTTTACCCCCTGCGGCTAACCGATCCGAAGTCAGCAAAAATATGTGGTCAAATCGACGAGTGTTGGTGTGTAGAAAACATCTGTAATGGAAATGGAGGATTCGCCATGAAAGACGGCAAGACTAAGCGAGCCGCGATCTACGCTCGTGTCTCAACGGATGGTCAAACAACCGAGAACCAACTGCGCGAGCTTCGGCTAGTGGCCGAGCGAAACGGGTGGCCCATTACCCAGGAGTTCGTTCATCAAGGGATCAGCGGGGCCAAGGACCGAGACCAACGGCCGGCCTTTAATGCTCTGTGGAAAGGAGCGATACGCAGGGAGTTCGATGTCGTGATGGTGTGGGCGGTGGATCGGTTGGGACGGTCCCTCTCCCACCTGATCAATTTCCTCTCCGAGATCCATGCGAAGAAGGTTGATCTCTTCATTCATCAGCAGGGCATCGACACGACCACGCCGGCGAGCAAGGCGCTCTTCGGGATGATGGGGGTGTTCGCAGAGTTCGAGCGATCGATGATTCAAGAGCGGGTCAAAGCCGGCATCAAACGTGTGAGGGCGAAGGGCCAACGGTGGGGAAGACGAAGGATTGAGGAAACCGATCCCGCCGTTTGTAACCAAATCCGCCAGCTTCGGCAAGAAGGTGTTGGAATGGCGGCGATAGGAAGACACATAGGACTGAGTTCTCGCACGGTGTGGCGATTCTTGCACAGCTCAGAGGCGACATCGCACGTCCCATGAAACAGTGCTCAGGTCCTTTCTTTCAAGGAAAACAGGTGCGCACCGTGATTCCAGGCAGTCAGGATTAGAATCTGTTAAACTACGGAGCGCGCGCGGACGAATGGGGAGAGCCATCCCCATATCAGCCGACTCAAGACGAGCTACGGGTCGTTTACGGTACGCTCTTTTCCTAATTCCCTCAGTGAGATCACCATTACAGACAGAAGGACTTTTATGGAACCCACAGTCATGTCAACACCGGAGCGAGCTAGGCGTTCTCTGAGGCAGGACCCATTGCTCCGTCGCCGGCCGCATCGACCGAGCGAAGCGTCGCACGCTGGTAGGCCGGATGTTCCTTCACCCTTTCCGAGGAGGTAGGTATGTTGACGTCGAAACTGTTGAAGTCCACCCTGGGCGTAGCCCTGGTGGCGGCACTCGTTGGAGGTTCGGTTGCCCCAGTGATCGCCCAATCGCAATCTCAAAAGGCTCATCCTCGCCGGGATCAGGTCAATGATCGTTTAGCCAACCAGAACAAGCGCATCAATCAGGAAGTCAAGGAAGGCGAGATGACCTCGCAGAAAGCGCAAAGGCTGCATAAACAGGATCGTCAAATTCGCCAGGAGGAACGAGACATGGCCAGCCAGAATGGCGGTCGTATCACCAAATCTGAGCAAGGCGTCCTCAATCAGCAAGAGAACGCGGTGAGCCGCCGAATCGGCCAATAAGAACAATCCATGAGCCCCGCAAGACGCCGAGGGTCTCGCCGCACTGATCCGGTCTCAGGCTGTCGGTTGGAGACGAGCGCCTTCGGCGACTTGTATCCGCTGGCACTGGTCACTGATGGAGGAGGGATGGTCTCCTAGTCTAGGCGGGGTCATCCAACCTGAGCGCAAACGACAACTACTCATACTCAATATGTGGCGGCCTTCAATGTTGCGTCTGTAGACCGGCTTCATGCACCGGTGTTGGATCACATGGAGCCTCACATGCACAACCCTTTGGTCTGTTTGCTGACTTTGCGACACTCGATTGCAGGCTCTCGAGAGCCTTCGTATGGGATTGCCTTCGTCCTCCTTGCCGGTGGGTTCTTGGCGGCCTGTTCTGGGTCCACTGGTCGATCGGCAGGCATAGCTGACACCCACGTGGGTTCCCTCGAGCATTCGGACTCCAAGCCTCGACTCGAAGTCTCGGCCCCTTCCTTGTCCGAGCACCAGCGGCTTCTTCATGCCCTCAACCGGTTGAGCTATGGGCCGCGGCCTGGAGAGGTGGCCCGCGTCCGGCAGATGGGTCTCGCGACCTGGATCACCCAACAACTTCACCCCGACACCATTCCCGATGAGGCCGTAGCCCCCTTACTGCGAGGCTATCCGACGCTCGATAAGCCCACACCCGAGCTTCTGCGGAAGTTTCCGAACAATCCCCCACCCAAGCCGATCGAACCTCAGATGGGCCCGACTCAAAACCAGATGGCTCAAGAACCGCCTCCCGAGCGACGTCCGTTCCGCATTATCCAGGAACTCCAGGCGGCTCGCATCATGCGGGCTGCCATGAGCGAACGACAACTCCAGGAAGTGATGGTGGATTTCTGGCTGAATCATTTCAATGTGTACGCCCACAAGGATCTCGTCAAATGGATGCTGCCGGCCTACGAACGGGAGGCGATCCGGCCATACGCCCTCGGACGCTTCAAGGACCTCCTGCTCAGCACGGCGCGGCATCCTGCCATGCTGTTCTATCTCGATAACTGGCTGAGCGCCGGCGCAGGGTCCGGCAAGATAGGTCAAAATTCGGGATTGAACGAGAATTATGCCCGAGAGTTGATGGAGCTGCATACGCTGGGGGTGGACGGGGGGTACACCGAACAAGACGTGCGGGAGGTGGCCCGCTGCTTTACCGGATGGACCATCGACCGGCCTCGTGAGCTGGGGCACTACATTTTTCGGCCCAACCAACATGATCGCGAGGAGAAGCGCGTATTAGGGTCCGTGATCCCTGCCGGTGGAGGAGAAGATGATGGCCTCCGCGTGCTCGACCTGTTGGTCCGCCATCCGTCGACGGCACGGTTTATCGCCACGAAGCTCGCCCGGCGATTCGTGCGTGACGATCCCTCGCCAGCAGTTGTCGAGCGAGCCGCACAGGCATTCAGAGAGACTGATGGCGACATTCGTGCAACCCTTGAATCAATTCTTACGTCGCCGGATTTCTTCTCGGTCGAAGCCTATCGTGCCAAGATCAAGACGCCACTGGAGTATGTTATCAGCGCCGTGCGCGTCATGGGCGGGCAGGTCTCCGTAAGCGGCACCGCCTCTGACGGCGCGTTTCAGCTGGCGCGGACTGTCGCCAACCTGGGGGAGCCGTTGTATGAAGCGCAGCCCCCAACGGGCTATCCTGATATCGCGACAGCCTGGGTCAATTCGAGCGCATTACTAAGACGGATGACCTTTGCACTCGCGTTGGTCCCGAACCGTGTCCCCGGAGTGTGGGTGAATCTCCCTCAGCTCCTCACGAACGTGGATCGGCGCCGTTCGGACGAGGTGCTGAATCGGCTACTCTCACTTGTTGTCTCTGATGAGGTGACCCCGGCGACCCAGGCCATTCTCGTGCGCATGTTGAGTGATCCGAAGATCAATCATGCCTTGGAAGACGACCAGGGTCTCGTGACGACCGACGCAGAGACCTTAGCCGCGCTGGTGATCGGCTCGCCCGAGTTCCAACGGAGGTAGCGGATGTGTACGTGTAGTCGGCGCACGTTCCTGACGCTTGGGGCGCTTACGGTCCTCGGACTGAGTCGGTTGCCTGCGTTCCTGATTCGGGCGGCGTGCGCTCAAGAGAAGAAGGTACGGCGGAAGGTTCTGATCTCAATCTTTCAGCGTGGCGCCGTGGATGGGCTGAGCATGCTGGTTCCTCACGGTGAGCGTGCCTACTACGACGCGCGTAAAAGTATTGCCATCCGACCTCCCCAAGCAGGCAATGCAGACACCGCGGTGGATCTGGATGGCTTTTTCGCGCTCCACCCGGCCCTGGCCCCCCTCAAGCCGCTGTGGGCAGCGCGGCGACTTGCCGTCGTTCACGCCTGTGGATCTCCCCACCCGACACGCTCACACTTTGATGCCCAAGACTATATGGAATCAGGCACTCCAGGGGAGAAGAGCACGGGCGAGGGTTGGCTCGCGCGCGTGCTGGAGGCCCGTCCGCTGATACAAGCGAACCCGTTCCGCGCCGTCGCCTTCTCCACCACGGTGCCACAATCTCTTCAAGGCAAAATCGACCCAGTCACCGTGAGTAACCTGGCGGACTTCGATGTGAAAGGGGGAAGCCCCCTCCTGGGAAGTGGCATTGAGGCGCAACAGGGATTCGAGCAGCTGTATGAACAAGGCATCCATGATCTGCTTTACGAAACTGGTCGCGAGGCTTTCGATGCAATGAAACTCCTCAAGGCTCACAACCTCCCAGGGTCGACCCCAGCGAACGGGGCCGAATATCCACGTGGCCGCTTCGGTGACAGCTTACGCCAGATCGCGCAGCTCGTTAAGGCCGATGTCGGTGTAGAAGTCGCGTTCACGGGGTGCGGTGGATGGGATACCCATGTGCGACAGGGGAATGAGCGAGGGCAACTCGCGACACGGCTCACGGAGTTCGCGCAAGCCTTGGCCGCGTTTGACCGGGACTTGGGCGATCGCATGGAAGATGTCGTGGTGCTGACCATGTCGGAATTTGGTCGACGGGTCCAGGAAAATGGGAACGGCGGGACCGATCATGGTCACGGCACCGCGATGATGGTGCTAGGCGGCACAGTTCGAGGAGGGCACGTCGTAGGTCGTTGGCCGGGCCTTGCCAAGGAGCAGCTATTTGACGGGCGCGATCTGGAGGTCACCACGGATTTCCGCCAGCTTTTCTCTGAGGTAGCGGTCCGCCACTTCGGGCTTCCCTCTGACATTATCCTCTTCCCAAAATTCCCAGTGAAGCCTGATTTCTACCCAGGAGTAATGCCGTTGTCAGCATAAGAGCCTATCCCTACATCCGTTTTTCCCGAGAGAGGACGGAGGAAGCTGAGGAGAAACAATCGGATGACAATTCGATGTCATCCGATGAGTAACAAGCATTTACAACTGTATTGAGGACACCAGAAAAGAGGCGATGCAAGCCGCATGGATCGCGGGGATTGTGGCAGTATGTCGGGAAGGGTTTTTAGGACAGCTATACAGGCGTGTTTGCCGGAACGCGACTGCAAGGGGTCAACCGAGAGGATCTAGTTAGCATAGCCTAGTTCCCTGCTGATTAAGAGTCAGCGGCTTTGTGCCGCCCGGTGCGCACGGACGGGAGACGTTCAAGGGAGATGCAGGTGATAAGACCGACCTGCCACGCGCCGCACCACCGGATAGTTTAGGACGGTTTGTTATGTTTTTTGGTTTCTTTGGTACGGGGACGAAACCAACCAAACAAACCATACGAACCGTACGAACTAGATCAACCAGATGCCCGCCACGCGCCGGGAAATGGTGCATGATAACCTTCAGCTGACTGCGGGAGGTTCCGCGACAACGCCACACGTGGGGTAGGGTTTAAGAAGGCGATTTGACGGTTCAGACCCCTTTATGTTCTCCTGTGAGGGTATTACCCTGTCCGAGCACTAAGGATCGCAATGTCAATCCGGCGAGTGCCTGTTCGACGGCTTCATCGCGCCGACGCAGCACGTCATCGACACGATCACGAGGATCGCGAGGTATTCGCCCCGCGCCTGGGTCTCCTTCGCTAGTTGCATCCAGGACCTCTTTGATGAAGATCAATTCAGGCGGCTTGACCAAACTCACACCTTCCGGTTCGGCGAT
>Ga0126370_10000909_pt1 | contig 13092 bp, 13 predicted proteins | sample PanSoiMetaPlot_3_FD_92586 | JGI IMG/M metagenome (GOLD analysis project Ga0126370, IMG submission 92586) | Tropical forest soil microbial communities from Panama - MetaG Plot_3 | ecosystem: Environmental > Terrestrial > Soil > Tropical forest > Bulk soil | place: Panama | collected 2016-02-17 | reverse complement strand
GCGACGACGACCCATTGGCCGGGCGGCAGCGGCACGGCCATGCCCTGCGTCATGACGTAGCCCGTCGCGGTCTTGTCCATCGGCGTCGCTGCGCTCGGACCCGCGCCCGCTCGCGTCGCGGCCGAGGGACGCGGACGCGAACGCGTGACGCTGGGGTCGGCGCGGCCGGCGGACGCCACGGGTGCAACGGGAAGCTGATCGACCGCCGCGATTTGCGTCGCCGGCCCTGTGACGCTTGGGGCGACGGCCGGCGGGACCGCCGCACCGTGCCGGCCCGGCCGCAGCGAGAGCGCGGCGACAGTAAGCAGCGCAAGCCCGGCCACGACCACGACGATGCCCTTGAACGCGCTCGAACGACGCCAGAGCGCGCCGAGCCGGCTCATCGCCTCGGACCGCAGATGGTGCGCAGAACTGGGGGAAGGTTGCGGCGCTTGCATGGTGCCTACAACACTCAACAACCAGCCTAACGGCCCCGCGGACGCCGGGGAATCCAATTTCGCGCCCACGAAATGCGGGGGCCGGACGGGCCCCAGCACCGACGCATGGGGCCAGCGGCTTGGTGTTGTCGGACTACCTCACCAGAGGCGAAGCGAGTCGCGCAGGATCGCGGCGATCTCCGTCGAGCCGACCGCCCGCGGCGCGCCGCTCAGCAGGCGCGGCTGCTTCAAGGTGCCCTCGACCAGCGCGGGAATGTCGCCCTCGCCGTAGCCCAGCGCGGTCAGGCCGTTCGGGATCCCGACGTCCCGCATCAGCGCCAGCAGCGCGGCGGGCAGCGCCTCTCGCGCCTCGCGCTCGGAGAGCCCGGCCGTCGGCGCGCCCATGAGCTCCGCCGCGCGCAGGTGCCGCTCCGGGGACGTCGCGTACGTGTAGCGGAAGGTCGCCGGCGCTGTGACGACGACCGAGACGCCATGCGGAACCAGCGCGTGGGTCGTGCGATAGCCGCTCGGCACGTAGTCGCGCACGAGGCCCGCGATCGGATAGGCCAGGGCGTGCGGAATGTGCACGCCGGCATTGCCGAAGCCGACCCCGGCGTAGTTGGCGGCCAGCGCCAGGTTCACGCGCGCGTCGAGGTCGAGCGGGCTCAGCACCGCGCGCCTGAGGTAGCGGCCGACGTACTCGATGGCCTTCTCGCACCAGATGTCGCTGGCGGGATTGGCGCCGATGTAGGCCGGGCGGTCGGGCGGATGATGCTTGGCGCGCGCGTTGTACGGCCTGGTCGTGTACGACTCGATCGCGTGGGTGAGGATGTCGCAGCCCGCCGCGGCCGTCACCTCCGGCGGTGCGGTCAGCGTGTTGAGCGGGTCGACGATGCCGAGGGCCGGACGCAGCAGCCGGTTCGACACACCGGCTTTCACGTGCTGGGCCAGCACGTGGGTCACCGCCACCGCCGTCGTCTCGCTACCGGTGCCCGCGGTCGTCGGGACCGCGATCAGGGGCTTGAGCGGACCGGGAATCGCGCGGCCGCGGCCGACGGGCTGATTGATGTAGTCGAGCAGCGGCGCCGGGTACGTGGTGAGCAGATTGACCGCCTTGCACGTGTCGAGCGCGCTCCCGCCGCCGACCGCGATGAGCCCGTCGAGCTCGCGCTGCCGCGCGTACTCCGCCGCCTCTTCCATCGACCGGTCGGTTGGCTCGATCTCGACGCCGTCGTAGACGTCGGCCTTGATGCCTTCCTCTTCGAGAAGGGCGCGGACGCGATCGGGCAGCCCGAGCTCGCCGATGTGGCGGTCGGTGACGATCAGCACACGCTTGAGCCCGAGCCGGCGCACGTCGTAGGCGATCTCGTCCATTGCGCCGAGCCCAAACTTGATCGGCGAAGCTTCCATCACGAAGACGGTCTCAGTCGGCAGGGTCACGCCCTTCATCAGATCCTCTCTTCTAGCGGCGCCTCGGCCGGCGGGGCCCCAGCCCCGCGACGGCCTGCGGCGCCTACGACCACTCTCTTAGCGTCGGATACGAGGATTATAATCGTCGCGGTGAGTCGATCGCCGCTCCACGCCCTTGGCCCCCCGCCGGGCACGAAGTTCGGGGCGCTTCACCACCGTGACTACCGCCGCTACTTCGCGCTGGTCCTGCTCAGCGCCACGGCCGACAACATCGAGCACGTGATCAGTTACTGGGTGATCTTTCAGGCGTTCCATTCACCGATGCTCGCGGGATTCGCCGTCATCAGCCACTGGGTGCCGTTCCTGCTCTTCTCGGTGTACGCGGGTGCTCTGGCCGATCGCTTCGATTGTCGAAAGCTCATCCAGATCTCGCAGGGGCTCTTCGCGCTCGCCTCGCTCGCGTGGGCGGTGCTGTTCCTGACCGGCACCTTGAGAATCTGGCATGCGGCGGGGATCCTGCTCATCCACGGCGCCGCCGGCGTGATCGGCCTGCCCGCCTCGCAGCTGCTCGTCTACGACATCGTGGGGCCAGAGCGGCTGCCGAGTGCGATTCGGCTCAACGCGACGAGCCGCTATCTGGCGATCCTGTTCGGCCCGGCCGTCGGTGGGGGACTCATGCTCCTGCTGGGTCCGGGCTTCGGGCTGCTCGCAAACATCGCCATCTACGCGCCGTTCACGCTGTACCTGCTGGTCATGCCCTACACCGGTCACCGGCGCGACGCCGGCGGACGGCGCTCGGCCCGCTTCAGCCTCGCCGAGATCGGCCGCCTCCTGGGCCAGGCGCGCTCCGATCCGCGCCTGCTCACGATGATCCTGCTCGGCGGCGCCACGTCGTTCCTGGTCGGCAACGCGTTCCAGGCGCAGATGCCCGAGTATGCGCACCACCTCGGCGCGGATGAGGCCGGCGCCTGGTACAGCGTGTTGCTCGCGGCCAACGCCGTCGGCGCCATCATCGGCGCGGTGCTCCTCGAGAGCGCGACGCTCATTCCAATGACCGCGCGCGCCGCGATCGGGTGCGGCGCGGTGTGGGGCGCGCTGATGGCGGTGTTTCCCGCGGCGTCGAGCTATCCGGCGGCCGTGACGGTTCTCGTGCTGGCCGGCATCTTCAACGTCGCGTTCACGTCGATGGCTCAGACGATCGTGCAGTTGCTGTCGCCGCCCCATCTACGCGGCAGCATGGTCGGCCTCTTCAACACCTCGATGCTCGGCCTGCGCGCGGGCAGCGGCCTCACGGTCGGCGTCCTCGGCGCCTTGATCGGCGTGCAGTGGTCGCTGACGCTCAGCTCCGCCGCCGTCGTCGCAACCGCCCTCGCCCTCCTCGCGATCGAGGCCCGAGCCCGCCCCGCGCTATCGGGATAACCAGGCTGCCCAGAATGGTCGACAGACCGCCCAGAAGTCTCCAGCTACGAGGCGGAGGGGGCCTCGACGGCCCCCTCCGATAGAACGGTGCAGATGCGCCCTTATCGACGAGTCTGCCTACAGTTTGGCGGTGGCGCGAATACTCTTCAGGTGCTCTTCGATGTGATTCAGCAGAATGCCATTGATGACCTGCTCCACCGACATCGGCGGCATGCCCGACAGAACCGTGCCGCTCTTGCCGAGGTCTGCGTCGCTGAGGCCGCGCACGACGGCGGCCGCCGTCGCCGCGCTCTTCTTGTGCAGCGCGATCGTGTCGGCCTTGGTGGCGCCCGCGTGCTCCTGCGCGTGCTTCGCGTTCATGTCGTGGAGCATCTGCATCGTGAAGTTGCCCATAGACTGCCCGGCGGCGACGGCCTTGACGATGTTGGCGATGCCCTCGTGCGAGCCCGCCATGTGATGGGCGACGACGCCGACCGTCCATTTCTCGGACGCGGTTGTCTTCTTCCAGTCGGCGTCGCTCAGACGCTCGAGCACCCCCGTCACCTCCTGCACCTTCGCCTCGAACTGCTTCGCCAGTGCTTCGGACTTGCCTGCCATAGGGTCCTCCTGGTGAGAGTGATCGAGCCTGCTTGGCCACCCCGATGATAACGCCGCTTTCAAGTGCCGGGGCGGGCCGAGGCGCGCGATGCGTTCTTGACACGGCTCGCGTGCTCCACGATCTTCTCAGGGCGACACGTCCTTTCCTGCCTAGCCTAGGAGAGCGGCGATGAGACATCGGACGCTTCGCTCGGCCATGCTCGCACTGGCCCTCTCGCTCGTGAGCTTCGGTGTCGGGGGCCAGGAGCGGGAGCCAGTGAAGATCGGCCTCATCTTTACCAACACGGGGCCGCTCGCGCAGCTCGGGATCGACATGCGCGACGGCAATCTCCTCTACTGGAGCCAGGCGGGCGGCCGGGCCGGCGGGCGGCGGGTCGAGCTCCTCACCGAGAGCACGGGCAGCAACAAGCCGGACGAGGGCCTGACGAAGGCGCGCAAGCTCGTCGAGCGCGACCACGTGCAGATCCTCACCGGGGTCCTCGAGACGCCCGTCGCCTACGCGCTGTCCGGCTACGTGAACGACAAGAAGATCCCGCTGATGATCAACATCGCGGGCGCCGATGGGCTCAGCCAGAAGCAGCGCAGCGAGTACGTCTTCCGCTCGTCGTTCTCCAACAGCCAGGCCTCGCATCCGCTGGGCGAGTGGGCGTACCGGCAGGGCTATCGGCGGATGGCGCTCGTCGCGTCCGACTTCGCCGCCGGGCACGAGCACATCGGCGGCGTGGCGCGGACGTTCGTCGCCGCCGGCGGGCAGGTCGTCCAGGAGATCTATCCGCCGCTGGGCGCCCCCGACCTGGCGCCGTATCTGGCGCAGATCCGTCGCGACGCCGACGTCGTGGCCGTGGCGATCTTCGGAGCCGACGCGCTGCGCGTCGTCACGCAGTACGCCGAATTCGGGCTCAAGGGCAAGATTCCGCTGATCGGCAAGGGCGGGCTGACGGACGAATCGTTCCTGGACAAGATGGGCGACGCCGCGCTCGGCATCGTCGTGGCGTTCAACTGGAGCGCGGCGATCGACACCCCGGAGAACCGGCGCTTTCGCGAAGCGTTCGAGAGCAAGTACAAGCGCCCGGTCAGCTTGACGGCCGAGTCGGGCTATGTCGGCGCGCAGATGATCGCCCGCGCGCTCGAGAGCACCCGGGGCAACGTCGAGAGCCTCGACGCGTTCCTCGCCGCGCTCCGAGCGGTCGAGGTCGACGCGCCACGCGGCAAGGTGAAGCTCGACAGCTTCCACAACCCGCTCCAGACGGTCTACATCCTCAAGACCGAGCGAAAGGACGGGGTGCTCCAGAACGTACCGATCGCGACCTACCCGAACACGAGCCAGTTCTGGACCTGGACTCCCGACGCATTCATGGCCATGCCGTCGTATGTCGAGATGAAGGGTAAATGGGCCCGGTAAGGGACTCGTTGTCAACGGCGGCGCCCTAGGCGATAGTGCGGCCCTGAAATTCGGCGCGGGCTCAAGGGCTCGCCCGGAGATGCCGGCGACGGCGGGGAGATGACATGCAGGTCTACGCGTTCGATCTGATGCCGTGGCCGCATCTCGCGGAGCCCTCCTACTACCCCGACTCGAATCGGCTCTACGATCCGGCGCTCGGCCGGCAGATCTACGACGAGCACTTCCGGCAGATGGAGCTCTACGAGGAGCTCGGCTACGACGCGATCTGCATCAACGAGCACCACGCCAAGCCGTACGGCTTGATGCCCTCGCCCAACCTGATCGCCGCCGTCCTCACGCAGCGGACCCGGACGATCAAGATCGGCATCTTCGGCAATCTGCCGGCGCTCCACGCGCATCCCGTGCGCCTGGCCGAGGAGGTCGCGATGCTCGACGTCATGTCGGGCGGCCGCGTCATCTCGGGCTTCGTGCGCGGCGTGCCGCAGGAGTTCCTCGCCTACAGTCTGCCGCTCGCCGACGCGCGCCAGCGCATGACCGAGGCGTGGGACCTCGTGGTCAAGGCGTGGACCGAGCGCGAGCCGTTCGCGTGGAAGGGAAAGTACTTCAGCTACGACCGCGTCTCGATCTGGCCGCGGCCGCTGCAACAGCCACATCCGCCGATTCTGCTGCCCGCCGACAGCGACGAGGGGCTCGAGATCGCGGCCAGCCGCCGCGTGCCGACCGGCTCGGCGTATCGCTCGGTCGGTCGGGTGCGCGCCGTCTTCGATCGCTATCGCGAGCTGGCGCGAAAGCACGGCTGGACCCCCGGCCCCGAGCACTGCCATCTCGTGCGGCACGTCTACGTCGCCGAGACGAACGCGCGCGCCCGCGAGGAGGCCGAGCCCCATCTGAACTACTTCTGGCAGAAGCTGCTCAGCTATCACCGCGGCTCGATGGCGCTGATGGGGCAGTCGCCGCCGGCGCGGCCGGCCAAGGTCGAGCGCGCCGAGGACCTTCCGCTCTACGAGTTCGATTTCGAGCTGTGCCAGAAGGAAGGCCTGTCGATCGTGGGCGACCCCGACTACGTCGTCCGCGAGATCCAGGCCCAGACGCGCGAGCTCGGCGTCGGCGTCCTCGTCGGCCTCTTCCAGTTCGGCTCGCTGCCGCACGCCCCGGCCATGAAGAACATCCAGCTTTTCGGCGACAAGGTCCTGCCCGCGCTTAGGCGCGGCTGAGCGGCCGTGACGTTCTGGGTGACGCAGGCGCTGAACGGGATCTCGTTCGGCATGCTGCTCTTCCTGCTGGCCGCTGGGCTCTCCTTGATCTACGGCCTCATGCGCATGCTGAACCTGGCGCACGGCTCCTACTACATCCTCGGCGGCTACGTCGGCCTGTCGGTGATCCACATGACGGGGAGCTTCGTGCTGGCCGCCCTCGCCGCCACGGCCGCCGTCACCGTGATCGGCGTCGTGATGGAGCGCTTCTTTCTGCGCCGGTTCCCGGAGCAGGAGCTGCCGCAGGCGCTTCTCACCTTCGGCTTTCTGCTGATCTTCGCCGACCTCTCGCTGTGGCTCTGGGGCGGCACGCCGCAGACCCTGCCCAAGCCCGAGGTCTTCGAGCGCTCGATTCGGCTCGGCGCGATCGTCTTTCCGACCTATCGCCTCTTCGTCATCGTCATCGGGCTCGTCGTCGGCCTCGGGCTCTGGTGGCTCCAGGAGGGCACGCGGCTGGGCGCCATGATCCGTGCGGGCGTGGACGACGCAGAGATGGCGCGCGGCACGGGCGTGAACGTCGGCCTGCTCTCCACGGCGGTGTTCGCGTTCGGCGCGTTCCTGGCCGCGCTCGGCGGCATCATCGGCGGGCCGTTCGTCGGCGTCTATCCCGGCGCCGACTTCGAGATCCTCGAGATGGCGCTGGTCGTCGTCATCATCGGCGGCCTCGGCAGCCTCAAGGGGGCCTTCGTCGGCGGCCTCGTGGTCGGCCTGCTCGACAACTTCGGCAAGGCGCTGTTCCCGGAGCTCGCCCTGTTCACGGTGTTCGCGCCGATGGCCGTGATCCTGGCGCTCCGGCCCACCGGCTTGTTCGGCGCCCGGTGAGCACGCGCGTCGCGGGTGGCGCGGTCGTGCTCGTGATGCTCGTCGGGCTGCCCGCGGTCCTGTCGTCCTATCAGCTGAGCCTTCTGACCAAGATGCTCATCTTCGGCATCTTCGCCATGAGCCTCGATCTGCTCCTCGGCTACGCGGGCTTGCCGTCGCTGGGCCACGCCGCCTACTTCGGCGTCGCCGCGTACACGGTCGGCCTCCTGGCGCTCCGGGTCGCGAACAACTTCTGGGTCGATTTCCCCGCCGGCCTCTTGATGGCGGGCGGCGTGAGCGCGCTCTTCGGTCTCTTCGCGCTCCGCACGCGCGGCAGCTACTTCCTGATGATCACCTTGGCGCTCGGTCAGGTCCTGTGGGGCATCGCCTTCGGCTGGCGCTCGCTGACCGGCGGCGACGACGGGCTGCCGAGCGTGCCGCGGCCCCGCCTGCCGCTGCCGTGGTCCTTGACCGAGGGCGTCCCGTTCTACTACTTCGTGCTGGTCTGCTTCGCGCTGGCGATAGGCCTCCTGGCGCTGGTCGTGCGCTCGCCCTTCGGGCGGGCGCTGGTGGGCATCCGCGAGAGCGAGCGGCGAATGGAGGTGCTCGGCTACGACGTGTGGCGCTACAAGTACGTCGCGTTCGTCCTGGCCGGGCTCTTCGCCGGGCTCGCCGGCAACCTCTTCGTCTACTTCAACGGCTTCGTGAGCCCGAGCTACCTCAACATCCTCTTCTCGGCCTCGGCGCTCCTGATGGTCATCCTCGGCGGCGCCGGCACCCTGGTCGGCCCGGCGATCGGCGCGGCCGTCATCGTGGCCCTCGAGAACGTGATCAGCGCCTACATGGAGCGGTGGGTGCTGGTCCTCGGCATCATCTACGTGCTCGTCACGCTGTTCGCGCCCAGCGGCCTCGTCGGGCTCGTCCAGCAGCGGCTGGGATACTCGCGGTCGTGACCGCCCTCGAGATCGAGGGGCTCTCTCACCACTTCGGCGGTCTCACCGCCCTCGACCGGGTGAGCCTCGCGGCGGCCCCGGGCGAGCGCCTGGCGATCATCGGGCCCAACGGCGCCGGCAAGACCACGCTGTTCAACATCATCACGGGGATCTATCGGCCCTCGGAAGGGCGCATTCGCCTCCTGGGCCAGGACGTGACGCGGCTGCCGACGCCCCGGCGCGCTCAGCTCGGGCTGGCGCGCACGTTCCAGATCACGACGCTCTTTCCGCGGCTCACCGTGCTCGAGAGCGTGCTCCTCGCCGTCCAGGGGCTCGACCCCGCGCGCTTCACGATTCTCAGAAGCCGCGACAGCTACGGCCACCTCCGGGAGCGCGCCGAGTCGCTGCTGGCCGACTGGGGGCTCGCGGACCGCGCCGGGCAGGTGACTCGCCGGCTCTCGTATGGCGAGCAGCGTCAGGTCGAGCTGGTCCTGGCCCTCGCGGGCGCGCCGAAAGTTTTGCTGCTCGACGAGCCGACGGCCGGCCTCTCGCCCGCCGAGACGGCGTCGGTCGTCGAGATGATCCGGCGATTCTCGCGCGACACGACGATCTTGCTGATCGAGCACGACATGGACGTGGCGCTCGACCTCGTCGACCGCGTCCTCGTGCTCTTCCAGGGCCGCGTGCTGGCCGAGGGCAGCAAGGACAAGATCAAGAGCGATCGCGAGGTGGCCGCCATCTATCTGGGGACGGACGATGCTTGACGTCGAGGACATCCACACCAACTACGGCGACAGTTACGTCCTGCAAGGCGTCTCGCTGCGGGTCGGCCGGGGCCAGGTCGTCGCGGTGCTCGGCCGCAACGGCGTCGGCAAGACCACGCTGATCCGCTCGATCGTCGGTTTCACGCCGCCCCGCCGTGGCCGCATTCTGCTCCGCGGCGACGACATCACGCGCCTGCCCGCGCACGAGATCGCGCGGCGGGGCGTGGGCCTGGTGCCGCAGGGCCGCCGCGTCTTTCCCTCGCTCGGCGTCGGTGAGCATCTCGAGATCGGCGAGCGGGCCGGCAACGGCTCGGGCTGGAGCTTCGGCCGGGTGCTCGATCTCTTCCCGCGGCTCCGCGAGCGGATCCGCAATCGCGGCAATCAGCTCTCCGGCGGCGAGCAGCAGATGCTGGCGTGCGGACGCGCGCTGGTCGGCAACCCCGACATCTTGCTGATGGACGAGCCCTCCGAGGGTCTGGCGCCGCTCCTGGTCCGCGAGCTTGGGCGAATTCTCGGCCGGCTCAAGGCCGGGGGCGCGTCCATCCTGATCGTGGAGCAGAACCTCGCCTTCGCCCTGCGCATCGCCGACCACGTCTACCTCATGAGCAAGGGCACGATCGTCCACGAATCCAGCCCGGCCGACCTGCTCGGCAACGAAGCGATCAAGGCGCGGTACCTGGGCGTGTAACCCGCGTTCGCCTCCGGGGACCGGCGATACGCTCGGGCCCTCTCCATCGGCAATCCCGATTTGCAAAACGATGGCTTACCTATAGGCTTCGCTCTGCCGGCTGATCGACATCGGCTCTGCCGGCTCATCGACATCAAAGGAGATAGACGACGACCATGCGCTCCGCACGGACATTGACCTCCTGCTGTTCCCGCGATTGCTGACGATCATCCTCCTGATCCTGGTAACGGTCACCGTCATCGACCACACGAGCGAATGGCTGCGACGGAAGCTCGAATGACCGGGAGCGCCAACGGCCACGGCCTGGTCGCGCGGGCCGACGGACTGACCAAGCGCTATCGGCCGGCAGTGACGGCGCTCGACGAAGTATCGCTCGGCGTTCGCCCGGGCGAGTTCGTGGCCGTGCTCGGCCCCAGCGGCGCCGGCAAGACCACGCTTTTCCGCTGCCTGACCGGGCTCACGCGGCCCGACCGGGGCACGGTCTCGGTCGCCGGTCGCGACATCTGGCAGAGTCCCCGCGAGCTCCGGCGCGCGCGCCGTGAGCTGGCGCTGATCTTCCAGCAGTTCAACTTGATCCGCCGCCTCTCCGCGCTCGAGAACGTCCTGGTCGGCCGGCTGGCCCACGTGCCGACGTGGCGCGTGGTGCTGCGCCGCTTCACACGTGCCGACCGGCAGCTGGCGCTCGGCTGCCTCGATACGGTCGGCCTCCTCGATCGCGCAGCGACGCGCGCTGACGAGCTGTCCGGCGGCCAGCAGCAGCGTGTCGCCATTGCCCGCGCCCTCGCGCAGCGCGCGAAGCTGATTCTGGCAGACGAGCCCGTCGCGAGCCTCGACCCGGAATCGTCCGCGACCGTGCTCGAGTCGCTTCGCTCGGCCGTCGCGACGGGTGTCGCCGTCGTCGCGAGCCTCCATCAGGTGCACCTGGCCCGCGCGTATGCTGACCGTATCGTGGCGCTGCGAAACGGGCGGATCGTCGAGGACACACCGACGTCGCGGCTCGACACCCGAACGATCGAGCAGATCTACGAGCGCAACGGCGAGCGGGGCGACCGGTGAGCGCGAGCGCCCCGGCTCCGCGAGCGGCCGATGCCCGGTGGGATGCGGGCGATCTCGGCTGCGGCGACCTCGTGCTCGAGCTGCGCTGGCGCATGGACACCCTGCGACCGGGACAGCTCCTCGAGCTCACCGCGCGCGACCCCGGTGCACGCGCCGACATTCCGGCCTGGTGCCGCATGACCGGACACACGCTGATCACCGAGCAGCATCCCGTCTACCAGATCCGTCGAAAGGAGAGCTGAGTCATGGCTAACCGATTCTGTGTCAGCCTCACCCACTCGAAGGACAATCCGGACAAGGCCACGGTGGGCTTCGTGGTCGCCAACGCCGCGGTCGGCTCGGGCAAGGAGACCCTGGTCTTCCTGAGCGTCGAAGGCGTCCGCCTCGCCCAGAAGGGCTACGCCGATGACATTCGCGAGGAAGGGTTCGCCCCACTGCGCGAGCTGATGGACAACTTCGCGAAGGCCGGCGGCACCATCTACGTGTGCTCGCCGTGCTTCAAGAAGCGCAAGCTCGACGAGAACAACCTGGTGGCCGGCGCCGCGATCGTCGGCGGCGCGAAGCTCGTCGAGTTCCTGTCCGAGGGTAGCCCCTGCGTCAGCTACTGATCGGTGGCGTCGTGCGCGGAGGAGCCTGAGCGATGGAGCCCGTTGACTGCCACCAGCTCGAAGCCGATCGGAGCTTCGACGGCGGCGATCTGGATTGCGGCAACGGGCTCTTGCTCCTGATCCGCCAGCACATGGACCCGATGGAGCGCGGCCAGCTCCTCGAGTTCCGCTCCACCGAGATCTCCGTCGAGGAAGACTTCCCCGCCTGGTGCCGGATGACCGGCAACGAGCTCGTGTCCTTCGTCCGGCGCGGCAAACAGCGCAGCTTCCTGGTCTGCAAGGGCAAGCTCGCCGAGCGAACGCCGGCACGTCGCGTGAGCGCGGAGGCACTCGCGACCGTCACGCGCCAGCCGGTCGCCGTCACCATCCCCGCCGATCTTCCGCCCCCTGCGGTGGAGCCTGCCGTGGGCTCGCTGGCGGTGATGGGCATCGGCAGCTGGCCGCGCCCGCGCTGGATGCTCCAGGCGATCCACGAGCACCTCGAAGGGCGCCTCGCCGAGGCCGAGTTCCAGTCGACGGGCGACGATGCCGTGCGCCTGGCGGTCGACGCCCAGCTGCGCGCCGGGGTCGACGTCGTCTCGGACGGCGAGCAGCGGCGTGACAACTATGCGAGCTTCGTCGGCGGCCGCCTCGACAACTGCCAGCTGATCCCGCTGACGGACCTGCTTCCGCTCGTCGACGACCCCGAGAAGTTCGAGCGCGAGATGCGCTCGCTCGACGTGCCTGCCTCCGAGGTTCGCCATCCCGCCCTGTTCGGCCCGCTCGGCCGCAGCCGCCCGCTGGCCGGCCACGAACACGCGTTCCTGCGCGGGCTGACCGACAAGCCGGTGAAGATCGCCCTGCCCGGCCCGTATCTGCTCACCCGGCTGATGTGGCTCGAGTGCGTCTCGGACCGCGTCTATCGCTCGCGCGAGCATCTGGCCGAGGACGTCGTGCGGGTGCTGCGCGAGGAGATCCACTTCTTGCTCGCGGCCGGGGTCGCGCTCGTCCAGCTCGACGAGCCGGTGCTCGCCGAGGTGGTCTTCACGGGCGCCAAGAACACGCGGAGCTTCATGTGCGGAGCGCTCAGCGAGAAGGGCGACGCGAGCCGAGAGCTCGAGTTCGCGCGCGGGCTCGTCAACCGGGTCGTGGCCGGCCTGCCGCGCGCGCGCCTGGGCCTGCACGTGTGCCGCGGCAACTGGACGCGCAACGAGGAAGCGGCGCTGGCCGGCGACTACCGGCCTCTGCTCGCGCTCCTGTCCGCGCTCGACGTCGGCACGCTCTTTCTGGAGCTCGCCACGCCCCGCGCAGGCGAGCTCGACGTCCTGGCCGAGCTGCCGCGCGACGTCCGCGTCGGCGTTGGCGTCGTCAACCAGAAGCACGAGCGTGTCGAGGGGGTCGAGGAGATCGCCGAACGGGCGCGGCGAGCCGTGAAGGTCTTCGGCCCCGGGCGCGTGCTGCTCACGCCCGACTGCGGCTTCGCCACCTTCGCCGACAATCCCGTCGCGTCGGCGAGCGTCGCCGAGGCCAAGCTGCGGGCGATCGTGCAAGCCGCCGAGATCGTACGCCGGGGATAACCCGCGCCGAGCGATTGTCTCCGCAGCCGAGAACCACTACGATCACGCTGAGAGAAGGAGCGCCCATGGACATCGGCTGCCAGCTTCCGATGCAAGGCCCCGTCGCCACGCGTGACGCGCTCGTCACCTTCGCTCGCCAGGCCGAGGGGCTCGGGATGGCCTCGCTCTGGGTGAGCGATCACGTCGTCTT
>Ga0126370_10000908_pt1 | contig 13092 bp, 9 predicted proteins | sample PanSoiMetaPlot_3_FD_92586 | JGI IMG/M metagenome (GOLD analysis project Ga0126370, IMG submission 92586) | Tropical forest soil microbial communities from Panama - MetaG Plot_3 | ecosystem: Environmental > Terrestrial > Soil > Tropical forest > Bulk soil | place: Panama | collected 2016-02-17 | reverse complement strand
TGCTCTAATCGTAGCTCCTAGCCTTCCGTCCCGCCACTCGTTTCGCTCGCCAAGTTATAGAGCAGCTTTAGAAAACGCGAATCGAGAAACTGGCAGGATGGGAGATCCTGGGGCGATTAGCTCATCAGCGGAAGATATCTTTACGACGCGGGGACAGGAAAGTGACCGGGACCCAGACAATAATCCGGCGATCGAACAGGCGGTGAATCGGGCGTATCCGTTGACCCAGATTCCGATCGCCTACACCCAGGCAGCCGCCGCCACTTTTACTAAGTTGAAGGCTCAATCGAATCATGGCAATCAGAATGCGTTGAACTGGTACCTGCTAGGTCCGACGTATGCTATCCAGCCCGGCATTCTCAGCTTCAATGGCACGCAATATATAGCCTCCGGGCGAGTCACCGCGATGGCAATAGCGCCGACGTGCGCCCCGAACCAGTGCCGCTTGTGGGTTGGCGCGGCCGGGGGCGGCGTCTGGCGCACGGATAATGCCCTCGCGGGTTCTCCTACCTGGGTATTTCTTGCCAACGGAATCACTTCGAACGCTATTGGCGTTCTCTACGTCGATCCTAACGACTCCGCGGGCAACACAATTTATGCGGGCACGGGCGAACCCAATGCTTCGGCTGATTCCGAGGCAGGCACAGGAGTATTCAAGTCAACCGATGGCGGAAATACGTGGACAGTGTTGCCAGGCACGGTTTCGTCCACGTTGACTTTCTTCGGACGGGCGATCGGTTCTATCGTGGTGAAACCCGGATCTCCGAACACGATTTATGTGGGAGTTGACCGCGCGATTCGCGGGGCAACTTCGGTCAATGGCGGGGCAACCAGCACTCCACCTCCTCCGGTGGCAGCGCTCGGATTGTATGTTTCAAGCGATGGCGGGAACACTTTTAACTTTTTATGGAACGGGAATGGGACCGTGCGGGGTGTGAATCAGGTTGCACTCGATCCCACCAATTCCAGCACGATCTACGCGGCGGCTTTTCAGCAGGGCATCTGGCGCAGCACTGACGCGGGAACGACCTGGATGCAAATCTTTGCGCCCGGCTCTCCTGGTGCACCTTCTTTTACCGACCGATCGGAATTTGCTGTCGCCGCTCTGGCAAACGGCAAGCGCGGATGTATGTCGGGGACGGCGCGGTCGGCGCAAGCGGGACTGGCACTACCTTCAGCCAAGTATTTCGCAGCGACGATGTCACCGCTGCGTCCCCAACATTCAAACCCCTGACCGATCCCACCAACGGCAATCCCGGTTATGCCACGTTTAACTACTGTGAGGGTCAGTGCTGGTACGACAACGCGATTGCCACGCCGCCCGGATATCCGGATCAACTATTTGTGCTGGGCTCCTATGCCTATTCGGAGATTGGCTTGCGTTCGAATGGGCGAGCGGTGGTGCGCTCGACCACAGCCGGCGATCCTGACCCGAACAACAATAATCGAACCTTCACTGATCTGACCTGGGATGCGGAGTCCTCGCCGCAAGAACTGCATCCCGACATGCACGCCGTTGTTTTCGATCCTAACAACCCGAACATTGCGTTCATCGGGTCGGATGGCGGAGTCGTGCGTACTGACGGCACGTTTGTGGATATCTCAAGCGAGTGCGATTCCCGCCCGATCGGCGTCGCCAGCATGGCCACATGCCACCGGTTGCTCTCCGCGGTTCCGGGCAAGCTGTTCAACATCAACAAGAACCTGAGCACTCTGCAATTCCAAAGCGCCTCAATTAACCCGCTGAATCCGACAGGAGAAATAATGGGCGGGACGCAAGACAACGGTACTTGGCATTACGTGGGCTCGTCTCGTACCTGGTATCAGACCATCTATGGCGATGGCGGACAGTCCGGCTTCGATTCTGCCAATCAGGGGGCGATGTTCAACGAATTCACCGGCTCAGCTACGGATTCGAATTTCCGAGATGGCCTCGAAACCGCGTGGGTGGTGGTCTCCGGTCCGCTGGCCAATTCAGGCGAGGTGGCGCCATTCTACAGCGCGATTGTCCAAGATCCGGTGGTAAGCGGAACACGCTTCTTCGGCATGAACCATATCTGGCGAACTCTGGACAATGGGGGTGACCAGGCGTATCTGGAAGCAAACTGCCCAGAGTTCACTACCTCGTTCGCGCAGCCCAATTGTGGCGACTGGGTGCCTCTGGGGACGACGGCTCTTACCGATCCCGCGCTCGGTACACGTGCCGGTGGTGCCGTAATCGCGGTGGCCCGCAGCAGCAATGATTCGTCCACGCTCTGGGCAGCGACCAACCCAGGGCGCGTCTTCATTTCAAGCAATGCCAACGCCGTGCCCGAAGGCTCGGTCTCCTTTACACGGCTAGACGCACTATCTGGGGCGTCGCCAGGGCGGTTTGTCAGTGGTATTTATGTCGATCCCGGCAATTCTAATCATGCCTGGATTTCGTATTCAGGCTATAGCTTTGCGACACCAACAACTCCGGGCCACGTGTTTGATGTTCTCTTTGATCCAGTGGCTGGTACGGCGACCTGGACTAACATTGACCCGGCGAATGGCATCTCGGGCGGCGGGGACCTGCCGGTCACCTCGATCGTGCACGACGATAAGACGGGGATCTGTACGCGGCCACCGATTTCGGGGTAGCTCGTCTGCCTTTCGGAACCACTGCCTGGGAAGTTCCGCCTGGACTTCCGATCGTGGAAGTTTCCGGGCTCGCTGTCTCGTCTAGCGGACGCCGGCTGTATGCGGCCACTCACGGGCGCAGTGTGTGGGCGCTGGCATTGCCTTAAGGGTTAAATTCGAAAATGCCACAGGCCGCCCGGACCCCGGGCGGCTTTTTTCTGCATTTGACACGGTCTTGCTGCACTTACAGCGGACTAAGGCGCGAGCGAAGCGAACCCGCCGGAGAGAAGCTCATTTGTGCCGGCGAATCCAGCGTGATAAATCGGGTAGATTTCGCGACATCGGAGTTACGCGAATGACAAGCTCGCAAGGGCCTGGCCGCGATTTGTTGCAAGAGATTCTAACTGCCGGGCACGATCATTGAAACTGGTCCACCTATGACCCTAACTGCCGCAACAGGTTTAGACGCACGGTATAGCTCGACGCTCCCGCTGAAGACGTGGTGCGTGTGTAGAGTTCAGCCGAACTTTTCCCGAACAATACTACCCCGTCAACGACGCTCACCAGGCCGAGTTCCGGTTGGATTGAGACCTGCGCTTACTTTTGAATTCCCGGCCTCAGTGCCAGTTGCTCAGCGGGTGTGAAGGCGTGGGTACGGATCAGCAGTGTGCTCACCAGTGACGTCAGGCCAGAGGCGGCAAAGATCATGGCCAGCACCACGAATTGATAGATGGCGGCGTATACGGGTCGTGCGCCTGAAAGCAGCATGCCCGCCATCAGGCCGGGAATCCACACGATGCCGAGGGAGCGCAGCGAATCGATTGCCGGAATCAGGCTAGCCTCGAAGGAGGATTGCGCATAGGGATAAACGCTTTGGCGCGGATCGGCGCCGAGAGCGAGGGCGGTTTCGATCTCGCCACGGTGCGCCAGAACGTCCGAGCGAAAGCGGTTCAAGGCCAGACCGTTGGTGTTCATGGCATTGGCAATGAGCATGCTGCCTACCGGGATCAGTGCTGTGATCGGCGTGTCAATCACGCCTAGCCACGTCATGACGGCAATCACCGTACCCGCGCCGCAGGCAATCGAATAGGTGGACACCTTGAATGAGCCGGGAATCCCGCGAGCCCGCTTCGCCGAGGTCGCACCGGCGGCGATGATCATGGCCAGCAATAGCAAGCCGCCTGTCCAGCGGGGTCCGCGCAGAAGCACAACCAAAATCGAACCGACCGCCATGATTTGCACAAGGCCGCGAACCAGCGCGATGACGGTTTCGCTTTCCAAGTGAATCTGGCGCCTGCGAGCGATCAGGATAACTATGCACGCCAGAAGAGCAGCGGCGGCGGCCTGTGCCAAACCGAGTTGCAATTGGTTTGAGAATAAATGTTTAAGCATGGAGAATCTCATTGACCGAACCGAGGCGCACGAGACGCCCCGAATCAAGAATCATGGCACGATCGGCCAGGCGGGCGGCCTGGGCAGTGTCATGGGTAACGATCACGCAGGTTAGCTTGCTGTTTCCGATGACCTCGAGAATCAAGGACTCGACGCCAAGCTTCGAGCTTTCGTCGAGAGCCGAAGTAGGTTCGTCCATTAACAGGACCTGCGGTGAGTTGGCCAGGGAACCGGCGAGTGAGATACGCTGGGCCTCGCCTCCAGACAGGTTCGTGACATCACGAGAACCATAGCCGGTCAGTCCTACGCGGGTAAGTAGAGCTTCGGCGTCGGCATCGGAAAGTGTCTGGCCTCGCTGGCACGGGCCGTAGCGAAGATTGTCGACCGCTGTGCCGGGAAAAAGGAAAGGACGCTGCATCACCATCCCAACCCGGCGGCGCAATTCGCGCGGCACGATCTGGCGGTAATCAGTGCCTTCCAAAAAGACGGTTCCGGAGGTGGGCTCGTCGAGGCGATTCAGCAGGCGCAGGAATGAACTCTTTCCCGACCCGCTTGGTCCGACGACGGCCAGGACCTCTCCCCGGCGAACCTCCACGGTGATCTCATGGATGATGGCCCGGCTATCCACCTCGCGACTGAGATGATCGGTCGAGAGAATCGTATTAGCAGCGCCGGGTTTGCTGGCGGGACTCACCGAGACATTATGGCGTAGGAGTCAGCAGGAGAGGTAGTTCGCGCCCAACAACTCTGAGCCCAAACTCGATAGAGTAGAGTCTAATCAGCAATGAGTCCTGCTGCTAAGGTCGAATCGGACACTGCCTCAAAAACACCGCAATTGCGTACGATTCTTCCCATCCTGTGGGAGTTGATTCGTCCGCGCCGAGCTGTGCTGGCCGTTGGCTTTGTATTGATGGTGATCAATAGGGTATCCGGGCTGGTGCTGCCGTATTCCACCAAGTATCTGATCGATACGGTTATAGTTAAACATCATATTGAGCTACTTAAGTCTTTGGTATTGCTTGTGTTATGTGCGACGGCAATTCAGGGGATAACTTCCTTCGCGCTGACCCAGTTGCTCTCCAAAGCCGCCCAGAGACTGATTGCTGAACTACGGATACGGGTACAGGCTCATATTGGCCGGCTGCCGGTGGCTTTCTACGATTCGACCAAGACAGGGACCCTGGTGTCGCGAATCATGAATGACGTCGAGGGTGTACGAAATCTGATCGGAACGGGGCTCGTTGACCTGTTCGGCGGTCTAATCACGGCCGTTATCGCACTCGTCGTTTTGTTCCGCATCAGCGCCTTGATGACTATATTGGCCGCGGCTTTTCTGCTGAGCTTTGCCTTTGCTTTGAAAACCGCCCTGAAGACGATTCGACCTATCTTCCGCGAGCGCAGCAAAATCAACGCCGAGGTGACTGGGCGTTTGGCTGAATCGTTGGGCGGGGTGCGAGTGATCAAGGGGTACCACGCGGAGCAGAGGGAAGAGAAGGTGTTCGGGGCCGGAGTGGCGCGGTTGCTCAACAATGTGTTGCGGACCCTGACGGCCACGTCGGTGATGAGCCTTTCGGCCAGCTTGCTACTGGGAATTGTGGGCGCGGTGATTATGTTTGTCGGGGCACGGCAGATCATCGCGGGAACGCTCACCATTGGCGGCTTCTTTACTTACACGCTGTTCCTGGGATTTCTGGTCGCGCCCATCATGCAGATTGTTTCCATTGGCACGCAGCTGACTGAGGCTTTCGCCGGCCTCGAGCGCACACAGGAAATTTTGAGCGAGCATGCGGAAGATCATGACCCTCGCCGCACGGTGGCTCTAAAGGAAATTTACGGGCACATCAGGTTTGAAGACGTCAGCTTCAGCTACGACGGTAACCGCACGGTACTTCAGGATGTCTCGTTCAACGCCGAGCCGGGCACCGTGACGGCGCTGGTGGGATCGTCGGGCTCGGGCAAATCCACGACAATTGGATTGATTTCTTCCTTTTATGTCCCTACCAGGGGACGCATCCTTGCGGATGGTCTTGATTTGAGCACCGTGCGATTGGATTCATATCGCACACAACTGGGTGTGGTGTTGCAGGAATCTTTTCTTTTTGATGGGACTATTCGGGAGAATGTGGCATTTTCCCGTCCGCAAGCTACCACCGACGAGATCATGCGGGCCTGCCGCATCGCGCGGGTGGATGAGTTTGCAGAAAGCTTCGCCTCCGGTTATGAGACGATAGTAGGCGAACGGGGGGTGAAGCTATCGGGAGGGCAACGGCAGCGCATCTCGATAGCAAGGGCTATTCTGGCTGAACCGCGCATTCTTATTCTTGACGAGGCCACCTCCAGCTTGGACTCGGAATCGGAGGCGCTGATTCAGCACGGGCTCTCTTACTTGATGCAGGGGCGAACCACCTTTGTCATCGCCCACCGGCTTTCGACGATTCGACGTGCGGACCAGATTCTCGTGATGGAGCAGGGCAAGATTTTGGAGCGCGGAACCCATGAGCAGCTTTATGGAATGCGCGGGCGCTATTACGATCTGTACACGCGGCAACATGGCCTGGAGACCAATCTGTTCTTAGCTCCAGGTGAAGGGGATCGGATCGCCGAGCCTCGAGACGGGAACGGAAGCGAGAAAAAGAAGAGTGATCTTACTCCGGCCGATGCTCTGGGCCTGATCAGGGGAGAAGTCCGATAAGTCTGTTCATGCCGCCTACCATTTCCAACGAACTTGTGCCCTTTGCCGTTGAAACCGACAATATTAACAAGCACTACCCGATGGGCGAGACGCTGATCCGGGCGGTGGATGGGATTTCCCTCGAGATCGCTAAAGGTGAATTTGTGGCCCTGCTGGGACCCTCGGGTTCGGGAAAATCTTCGCTGTTGAATTTGATGGCAGGGCTGGATCGGCCAACCAGCGGTTCGATCCTCGTAGAAGGGCGAAATATCTCTGAGCTGTCACGCAATGAGCTGGCGCAATACCGGCTGAAAGCTGTGGGGATGGTGTTTCAGTCATTCAATCTGATCGCAAGCATGAATGTGATCGAGAATGTCGAGTTGCCCATGAGATTCGCCGAAATCGACCGTGGAGATCGAGACCGGCTAGCCAGAGAGGCTTTGCAAAGGGTAGGCCTGAGTGGACGTCTTCGCCATCGCCCGGCAGAGCTTTCCGGTGGGGAACAGCAGCGGACGGCATTGGCGCGCGCTCTCATCAATCGGCCGCAGCTGTTACTGGCGGATGAGCCTACAGGGAATCTCGACAGCCAGACCGGAATGGAGATCATGGACCTGATTGGTGAATTCAACGATTCGTTAGGCATGACCGTGGTCATGGTGACGCACGAGCGCTCATTGGCTGAGCGCTATGCCGGCCGCATGGTGTTTCTGGCGGACGGTAAATTGGTTGGCGATCAGGCGAATGTTCGGGCGGTGCCAGTCCAGAAGAGGCGCCGATGAAGACTTCCGATCTCAGCGAGCTGGCAGTGCGCAATCTGAAGGAATCGTTGTTGCGCAATTCACTGACTACCGTCGGAATATCGGTTGGAGTCGCATCTTTAGTGGCGATGCTGGCATTGGGTATCGGACTACAAAGGTTGGCATCCAGGCGACTGAAGGCATCGGGGCTATTCGACACCGTGGTCGTCACCTCCCGACGTGATTTGCGCAGCTTTAGCCGCGAGCAGGAGATGAGTGGTCCGGCTCCGGCGGAATCGCCGGCGCTGGATGAGCCGGCTCGCCAGAAGATGGAGAAACTGGCGAATGTGATGGAAGCTTATCCTGATATTCGCTTCATCACCGAACTTCGATATCAGGACAAGGCGCATCTGACCATGGTTTCGGGGTTGCCAACCTCGTCTCGCAGCAACGACGCTTTTGACTCCATGCAGGGGGCATTCTTCTCATCACCGACAGCGGCGGAAGTCATCCTGCAGAAGTCATTCGCCGAAGAACTGCTGGGCAGAACGCGCAGGCTCGGGGACAACGATGCTCCGCTTGCCGACATCGCCAAACCGCTTCTTGGGCAGGAACTGGTGATGCGCTATTCCGAGCGGGTGGAGAATCTCGCCGGTGGCGAAGCTGCTCAATCCCCACCTTCTGATGAGGAAAATCGCGAGGCTTCGTATTCCATTGTCTCTCATCGGCTGCCGCTGAAAATCGTAGGGGTAACGGATCTTGATCCGGAGAGCATGCGCGGGCAGTTCCGCGCGAGAGTTTTTCTGCCCTTGCAGCTGGCACAGGACTTGCATGTACTACAAGCGGGAAATGTTCGCGATACGACACGGGCGTTCAGCCGTACGCCGCAATATGCCACGGTAGCAGTGAAGGTGAAAAGGGCCAGGGATGTGCCAGCGGTGGAAGACGCGATCAGAAAAATGGGCTTCAATACGCTTTCCATTGTGGACGCGACACGCAGCATGCGGCAGTTCTTTGCCGTTCTCGACCTGTTCCTGGGAATCTTCGGCAGCCTGGCATTGGCGGTGGCTTCTATTGGGATCATAAACACACTGGTCATGGCAATTCTGGAAAGACGCCGCGAGATTGGAATTATGAAGGCTATCGGCGCCAGCGACAGCGATGTGAAGAGGCTTTTCTTTGCGGAGGCTGGAGTTATGGGCGTGGCCGGCGGTGCTTTCGGAGTAGTGCTGGGTTGGACGATTGGCCGGCTGATCAATATTGGGACGAACATTTATCTAAAACGCCAGAGTTTCCCGCCCGAACAGATGTGGGCAACTCCCTGGTGGCTGGTGGGCGGAGCCATCGCGTTCGCTCTCGTGGTCAGCCTATTGTCGGGACTGTACCCGGCCGCCAGAGCAGCCGGGCTCGATCCGGTCGAGGCGCTGCGTTACGAGTGAATGCGCCCATGATTTGCTTTACGCGTCTTCTGTTTTTATTTCTTCTGCCTACTGTTGTCGCGGCGCAAAGTCGGATCGACTGCAGCGCCATGAAGAGCCACATCCTCGGCGAGCCGGTCCGATATTGCGTATGGCTGCCGGCCGGATATGACACGGCGGGCGCGCGTCAGAGCTATCCGGTCTTGTATTTCCTGCATGGCCTCGGTCAGAGTGAAAAAAGCCTGTTTGATACGGGGGGCTGGACGCTCATTGATGATCTACATCAGGATTCGGCGATTGGTGATTTTCTGATCGTTGCGCCGGAAGGGAAGAGCAGTTTCTATATCAACTCGGCTGATGGAAAGGTGCGGTACAGCGATTTCTTTATCCGCGAGTTCATGCCATACATCGAAGGCAAGTATAGGGCTAGGCGTCAGCGCGAGTATCGCGGCATTACGGGTGTTTCGATGGGCGGATATGGGGCGCTACGATTCGCTTTCGCATATCCGGAACTGTTTGGATCGGTAAGCGCGCAAAGCCCGGCGCTCATTACCGAAGCTCTGCGGGAACTGGACGGAGCCGGACGGTCCTCGGATCCAATGACCAGAGTGATCACAAACGTATTCGGCAATCCCATCAATGTCGTGCACTGGCGACAGAACAATCCCTTCGTGCTGGCCAAGAAGAATCAGGCTAAATTGCGCGGGCAAGCCATTTATTTCAATTGCGGAATTCGCGACCAGTACAATTTCGAAATTGGTGCTAAGAACCTGGATCGGCAATTGGCGGCTGAGCATGTCAGCCACGAATATCATCTGTACCCTGGGGATCACAGCCTGGAATATTTTCTGGAACATATGGGGGAGACGCTGGAGTTCCATTCGCGAGTGTTTGCGAAGGGTAAGGGTCGAGGGCGCGCTAATCTCGAATCGGCGCGCTAAATCCTGAATCACTGCGGCACTAATGCCCAAACGGCTCAGGCGATCTGCCGCGCGCTTGTCAGGAACTCTCTCTATCAGGGCGAGAAGATCGACGAACAGGTTCATCTTGGCTACCATCTCTCGAGCACCCAACATGCCGACCTGGTGAAGATGGGACAAAGCATGGTGAGAGCGGCACCACCGGCAAGGCGGGAGGCAATCGAGTTCATTTCAGCATCCAGCGGGAGGGGATCCAGATCGACCCCGAAAGAGTGGGGTGGGATGCCCACTTGGATACAGGACCACGTCGCGAAACGCGTAAGCTTCGCCTGGCTTTCCCACCAGTAGGGGTGGGGTCTTAGCCATAGCCGACTACTCCCGCGTCGTTCCACCACCTTGGACCGAATCGGCTGAAGCGCGAAAAGATTTGGCATCCTCGACGTTTTTTGAACGCATGTTACGGCCCTGAAAGGCTAGGCACCGGTTGCCAACCTAAACGTTGTAAGAGACTTGTAGGAACGATAAGACACTCAGTCAAGTTGTAGCGTGGTTGTACCCGCGCAGAGACCAACTTAGGTGGTCTCTGCTTCCACTCTGACCAAAGCAACCTGGAGGCCTGTTTGAGGCTTCCCATAGCGGGCTGGCCTGATGTAACAACCACTGGCCACTGGTGCAGCCATAGGAATCCAACAGCATGCCTACGCTGCTGAGTTCGTCCCCTCCAGGCGTGATAGAGTCCGTTTTGAACGACGTTGGTATCGCGCTCGTGATCGTGGACAACATCGGCCGGGTGGTCCTGGCGAATCGGGCGGCGCTTCGTCTGTTTGGCGAAGATGATTTGGTGCTCGGGAGTACCTTCACCGAGTGGCGGCGCTCGTTCCGGTTTCAAGACGGCCAGGGGCGCGACATTCCCGTCGAAGAATGCGCGCTTGTGCGTTTATTGGCAGGCCAGCCGATGGAACCCGAGGACTTGGGCGTGATCCTGGCCGACGGCCGCCGCAAATGGCTGCATGTCTCCGGCTACCAATTCTCCGTGATGGCCCTGACCGGGGTACTGATCGCAATCGCCGATGAGACGGAACACGTAGAGCTCAGGCGCAGCGTCGAGCGGTTCCAGCGGGTGGAGTCCATGGGATTGCTGGCTGCAGGGTTGGCCCACGACTTCAACAACTTACTTGAGGTCATCAGCGGAAACGCGGGGCTTGCCTTGACCGATCCTGGTGTCCCCGAAGTTACGCGCGAGCGGCTCGGGCAGATGTCGCTGGCGGTCAAAAAAGGGGGCGATCTGGTAAGAGGCCTGATTCAATTCAGCCACACAGGCGAACTTCGGAAACTCTCGGTGCAAATCAACCAGGTAGTTGAGACTGCGGTCGGGCTGGTTCGGCCGGTGATCGGGAGCAACGTGGGCCTCACGGTCAACTTGAATCCTGACTTGCCTTCGATCGAGGCCGCCCCGCGTGAGATCGAGCAGGTGCTCGTCAACCTGATGCTGAATGCCTTGGACGCAATGCCCACCGGCGGAGAACTGACGGTCGAAACCAAATTGTCTGGTCCCGATGCTGTCACCAGCCACGCAGGCGAACGGCCAGAGGGATTCATCGCTATCAGTGTAGCCGACAATGGAGTCGGAATCCCGGAAAGCCTGCAGCCTATGCTCTTCCAGCCCTTTTTCACCACCAAGCCACCGGGCAAGGGAGTCGGCTTGGGACTCGCGACCGCCTATGGCATCGTGCGCCAGCACCACGGCAGCATCGAGGTACAAAGCCAGCCCGGTGCCGGAGCCAGATTCACCATTTACCTTCCTGTGAGATCGACTTCCGCCTCCGCAGGCAAGGCCGCTTGAAGGAATCGAAGACGAGGCCGGCTAAGAGTCCCGTTGGGCGACGGGGCTCGCGGTTCAGCTAGGCGCCGGAGACGCAGGAGGGGTGCGCGGCGTTAGGGATCCGGGAACAAACTCGATGCCGGCTTTAGCTTTAATCAGGTCAAGGGCCCATGTGCGATAGGCGTCCTCAAGGCAGGTAATCTCGATGCCGGCTTGACCTTCCTGCTGATCGATCCAGCGCACCACGCCCTGCCCGGAGAGGACTCGCTGGTCGGAGGTGAATGTGACCACGAAATCAACTGGCCCCTCGTAGAGCAAGGCGGGTGACTTGATGCAGAATCCTCGGCGGCCAAAGGCGATGTCCGCCTGGTTGAGAGCTGCGGCGAGACTGGGAAAGCTGGCACTGAGCTTCATGGCCGCCTCGGTTTGACTTGGCTGGCGCCAGAGGTCCGCGGGATCGGAGAGACTGTTCCGCATGACGCGAAGGAGCTCGTCACGGTCGATGGGCTTCTCGAAGATGGTGTCCACGCCCAGTTCATAGGCCTGGCGCAAGGTGAGGTCGCTGAATCCGGTGACCAGAATCACGCGCGGTGGGGCCGCGAATTCGCGAAGTTTTCCCACCAAGGCGATGCCGTCCATGACCGGCATGCGCACGTCGGACAGCAGCAGGTCGATCCTGTTGGCAGCCAGGATCGCCAGGGCGGCCTCGCCGTGCTCGGCGCACAGAGCGCGTCCCACCTGTTGCTCCAGCCACCCGCCCATGCTTTCGCGCAGAAACGGCTCGTCTTCCACAAAAAGAACTGCGGCGTCGTTCAGCTTCATGCCACTCCGACCTCTCGAGGTTGAGACGCTGACCATCGGACGTCTGCGGGGAGCGGCGTAGTCGCTCTGGCGATGGTGCCGGTGCCTCCCTCGCACCCGAGTTGGGCCGAGGTTTTCCTCAGAAATGCCAACGATTTGGCCGCGCGCGTAGCCAAAGAACGGTTACCACACGCTCTTTCGCCCACGATCCGGGCTGAACGGTCAACGACTGTAGGGGCGTCCATTGAAAGCTTCGACCAACCGTCTATGGGGCTCTTTTCCTTCTAGCAACTGGCAGCTGCCCCAGTCAAGTCTGCTGCGCCTGAGAGACGGCTCGCAAACCAGCATCGCTCCCACGATGCCCCGGAGAGCTTCGCCCTCATGCGGCCTTGGCTATTGTAGTCAAGGGCAGGACCAGCGAAAAGCGCGTGTGACCCTTCTCTTCACTATATTCAAGACTGCCGCCATGGTCCTCGGCGATGGTTTTCGACAGGCTCAGACCCAAGCCAACGCCCTGGCCCACAGGCTTGGTGGTAAAAAACGGTTCCATCATGCGCGAACGAATCTCTGAAGGAATGCCCGGCCCGCTGTCGCTGACCGAGATAACGGCGTACCCGCGGACGGGTTGGACCTCAAGCCGCACCCAGCGTTGCCCCTTCAACCCCACCACTGCGTCAAATGCGTTCTGCAGAAGGTTGAGCAGGGCTTGCGCAATCTGCACCTCGCGGAC
>Ga0126370_10000907_pt1 | contig 13097 bp, 10 predicted proteins | sample PanSoiMetaPlot_3_FD_92586 | JGI IMG/M metagenome (GOLD analysis project Ga0126370, IMG submission 92586) | Tropical forest soil microbial communities from Panama - MetaG Plot_3 | ecosystem: Environmental > Terrestrial > Soil > Tropical forest > Bulk soil | place: Panama | collected 2016-02-17 | reverse complement strand
TTCTTCTTTAGACCGTTGATCGCCTGGGTGAGGCACTCTGCATAAAGCCTCGCGTAGACCACCAGCACTTTCATGAGCAACCCTTTTAGCTGATGCGCCGTCGCGACCCGAGCGAGATTGCCATTACTCGCGGCGCAGGCGGGAAAGATAGTGCCCCGTCCGATGAGTCAGCTCGCCCGTCTTCTCCAGCAGCGAATCAAGCTCTCGATAGGCATCTTCGGCAGAGGTCGGATCCCCTCCCGGTCCCGATGAGCGCAACCGATTGAGCAGTGCCAACACCTTGAGCAGGTGCTGATGCGCGAGCAGCAGATCCCGGCCGGCGCAGCTGCCTTCTGCGGAGAAGATCAGCCCGGTCGTGTAGAGGCGACCGATCGACCGGCGGTTCGACTCCAAAGCCTGCGAGATCCTCTTCTGGTAGGCGAGGAGCCGCCGCTGAGCGCGCAGCTTGGCAAGCTGGATTACCACGCCTGATTCAGTAGCCGCCTTTCCCACGAGCGCAGGGTACGCCACCCCTTGTGACGAGTGCAACGACGCCTGCAATTTGCTGCGGTTGACTGCGGCGTTCCCGCTTGCCACGGCCGAGCGCCATCGCTAGGTTGCCGGACCTTCTGCACCAGCTCCGACTCTAATGTTCACCAAGCTGCTGATTGCGAACCGGGCAGAGATTGCGCGGCGGATCAATGCGGTCGCACAACCGATGGGGATCTCGACGGTAGCGGTCTACTCGGACGCCGACGCCGACTTGCCCTTCGTTCGGGAGGCGAGCGAGGCGGTGCGAATCGGTCCCGCGCCGGCCAAGGACAGCTATCTGAACGTCGGGGCGATCCTCGACGCCGCGGAAAAAACGGGCGCACAAGCCGTCCATCCCGGCTACGGCTTTCTCTCTGAAAGCGCGGAGTTCGCCCGAGCCTGCAGCGCGGCAGGCCTGGTGTTCGTGGGCCCGCCGCCGGACGCCATGGCGAAGATGAAGGATAAGAGCGAAGCCCGCCGCATCGTTCGCGCAGCAGGCGTCCCAGTGGTCCCGGGCAGCGAAGGGATCGTGCCGAGCGCCTCTGCCGCGGTCGAGGAGGCCGAGCGCATTGGCTTTCCAGTGCTCTGCAAGGCCGCTGGGGGTGGCGGCGGGATCGGGATGGCCGTGGCCCGCGACCGGGGTGAGGTCGAGAAGGTTTTCCGGCAATGCACCGACCGGGCGCGGGCAGCGTTCGGCCGGGAAGGCGTGTACCTGGAGCGCTACTTCGATGCGCCCCGTCACATCGAAGTCCAGATCCTCGGTGACCGCCGCGGGCACCTCATTCACGGCCTGGAGCGCGAGTGCTCGATTCAGCGCCGCCATCAGAAGGTCCTGGAGGAGGCGCCTTCGCCGCTTTTCGCCGGTGGAGCGAACAGCGGCCTGGCAAGCGAGATGTTTGAGGCCGCGCTCGCGGCCGCCAAGGCCTTCGGCTACGCCAATGCCGGGACGGTGGAGTTCCTTTATGCCAACGGTGCTTTCTACTTCATCGAGATGAACGCCCGCCTCCAAGTGGAGCATCCCATCACCGAGATCACCACCGGCCTGGATCTGATCGGCTGGCAACTGAGAATTGCCTCCGGAGCCGAACTGTCGATCGAGCAAAGTGATGTCCGCCGGAAAGGAGCGGCAATCGAGTTTCGAATCTACGCGGAGGACCCGCTGCGCTTTCTGCCTTCGCCGGGGACGTTGAAGCGCTTCGTGCTGCCCGTTGGAGAGGGCGTGCGCGTCGATGCCGGTTACCGAGAGTCGAACGTGGTGACGCCGTACTACGATCCGATGATCGCCAAGCTCATCGTGTCGGGATCCACGAGGGACGAAGCCATCGAACGCTCGGCGCGGGCGCTGAGCTCATTTATGGTCGAGGGAATCAAGACTAATATCCCGCTTCACCTTCGGATCGTGCACGATCCCGGCTTCAGATCCGGCGCCGTGGACACGTCCTTCTTGGAGCATCTGGGCAAGCCGTCGAGCAGCTCATGAGCTGATTGAAGAGGAGTGGAAATGGCAGAAGTCTCGGCGCACATCACCGGCACTGTGTGGAAGATCGAGGTTGCGGTGGGCCAGCAAGTCTCGGCGGGAGACACGCTGCTCATCTTGGAGTCGATGAAGATGGAGATGCCGGTCGAAGCGCCCGAAAGCGGCAAGGTGATCGAGATCCGATGCGCCGAGGCCCAGCCGGTCAGCGAGGGGGACGTGCTCGTTGTTCTCGGCTGACCTTCAATCCGGAGCTGCGCGCGGGCCGTCGGCTGTCGCGCTTTCTACTCGTTGCTCGACTTGCGGGTTTCGTACTGATCCAAAAGGAGCTTCACCTTGGGCGCCTCCGGATCGTTGGGGGCGAGCTGGACGAAGCGGCGGTAGTGCTGCGCCCCGAGCTCGGGCTCCCTCAGCTTTGCATACGTCGACCCGAGCACCATGTGGCACTTGGCAAACGACGGATCGACTCTCAGACACTGGTTCAAGGTGTTCGCGGCGTCCGTGAACTGGCCTTTGCGGTAAAGACTCGTTCCTTGGTCGAACAGCTTCTGGGCATCCTGGTCCCCGGCTGGCGGAGTGCGCACCTCGGCGGCGTCGAGGTTCGCGGATTTGCTCGCCTGGGCGACTTTGACATCTTTGTCCTTCTTCCGGGTTGGTGCGCGCCGAGCCGCTTCCGCGCGGGTCTTGAGCTGCTCGCGCTCTTTGGCGAAGGCGACGGTTCCGGTCGCTTCCTCGAGCAGTCGAAGCGTCTCGTCGACCTTGCCCGCGCTCAGGCTCTTTTGCGCCTGGGCAATCTTTTTCTTGGCCGCGAGCTCCGTGTTTGCCCGGGCGAGCGGTTGGTCCACCTCGCTAGGGCGCGAGCCATCTGAGTTCTTGATTGGCTCCAAGATGTCGATCGCCTTTTGAAAATCTTTCCGCGCCATCGCCGAGTTGGCCGACCGCAGCTTCGCATCCAGCTGAGGCGGCGGCGAAGGCGCAGGTTCCTTGCGCACGGGCGCTGGGGGCGTTGCGGGCTCCTTCGCGAGATTGACATCCGCCTGCTGCGTCGCTTGAGCCGCAGGCGGCGCAGCTGCGACCGGTTCCTCTTTCGGCGCACTGGGCGGATTCGCAGCGACCAGCGGGGAGCCCGACGTCCCGATTAGCCAGTAGGCGGCGGAGCCACCCGCAACGAGCAACAGCAACGCCGCGATCAACCAACCGCGCCTCGGCGATCGGCTGCTCCCCACGTCCAGCGAGTCGGAGATCTCGTCGTCGTCTGGGGTGACGAACCTGAGCTTGACCTCCCCCAGCTCGAGCAGGTCTCCGTTGCGAAGCCTTGCCTTTCCAAACGCTTCGCCGTTGACGAACATGCCGTTCGAGGATTCAAGATCGACGATTTGCCACTCGCCCGACGGGTCGCGCAGCAGCCGCGCGTGAGTTCCGGAGAGCGACGGATGGTCGAGCACAATGTCGTTCTCGCGAGAGCGGCCGATCTTGAGATCGTTGCCAGCGCACGCAAATTCCTGGCCGGCGAGCTCGGTGTTCAGCACGGCGAGCGTCGCCAGTGCTGTCGCGCCGAGCTCGGCAGGAGGAGGCTCGTCAAAAGCCAGCACGGGCGGCGGCCGGTCCGGATGAGCCGTCACCGGCTGAACCGCAGCTACTGGCGAGAGCACCGGCACGGCCGGCCCCGGCCGGACGGTTTCCGGACGCTGATCGGGCGCGGTGGACATCTCTGTCCCGACCCGAGGCGCAGTCGTGCTTTGCACCGCGGCATCCAGCGCGGCCAGTGGCGGCCTTTCCAGCTCGCGGGTAGGTGTGCGGTCTTGTGTCTGAACCGAATCATCGTCGATCGCCAGCTGGTAATCGCCGATTTGGACTCGATCTCCGCCGCGAAGCGGTGCGACACCTTCGATCCGCTCGCCGTTGACCCGAACGCCGTTGTAACTGCCCAGATCCTCCACCATGATCGCCCCGTTCTGGCGAAGGAGCCGCGCATGATGGCGGGACACGTTCCGTTCGGTCAGCCGGATGGTGTTCCCCTCCTGGCGGCCAATGGTGATTTCTTGGCGAATGAAGGGGACGACCGTCCGGCGGCCCTCGTCGTCCACGATGATCAACTTCAGCAAGGCGGCACCCGGCGGAAAGTTTACAGCAATGAGCTAACGGGGGTGAACAAGGGGATATTCTCTTTGAAGAAAACAGGAAGTTACGCTCTTTGAGCCCCCCTCTCACACTCCGGATGGTGTCCGGCGACGAGCACGTGGACCTTCACGAGTTCGAAACCCGTGCACGGCGCGGAGAAATTTCGCCCGAGTGCCTGGTCAGATTTCCTCCGGTGACTGGCGAACACTTCGTGGCTGCCCGAGAGCTGAGCCTCTACCGGGCGTTTCACGAGCCGAAGAGAGCGCTGTTCGCCAGGACTTTTCGCCTGGGTCGGTTTCCGTGGCTGACCGCGGGCGTGATCCTGCTCAACATCGCCGTCTACGCCTTCACCGCGCGCCAGGGACCGCTGGACATCGACGCCATGGTGCGCTTCGGCGCCAAAGTGGGTCCGCTGATCATCGACGTGGGACAGTTCTGGCGCCTGCTGACCGCAAACTTCCTTCACCGGGACGCCCTGCACCTCGCGCTGAACATGTTCGTCCTCTTCAATGTCGGCGGCGCGCTGGAGAACGCCTATCGCTCGCTCGATTATTTGGCGCTTTTGCTCTTTTCAGGCTTGGCGACGATGTCCGTGTCCCTGCTGCTGTCCGATGCGATCAGCGTGGGAGCCTCGGGGATGGTCTACGGCTGCCTCGGCGGAGTCGTGGTGTTCGGGCTCAAGTATCGCACTCTGCTGCCGGCGCGGTATCGGCGAATTCTCGGAGAAGCGGCAATTCCGACGGTGCTCGTTTTTCTGTGGATCGGCTGGACGTCCTCCGGAGTGGATAACTCCGCGCATCTGGGGGGTCTGGTCGCCGGAGTTGCGATCGGGGCGTTCCTTCGGCCGAAGCTGATGGTCGACGATACCCGCTCCCGTTGGTGGATCCTTCCTCGCGCCATGGCGGTTGCCTTGCTGTTGGCGGCGCCGATCGCCGCCGGTTCGCTGCTGCGCCGGATGCCGCCGCTTCGCACCGAGCGCGACGACGGCTTCGGCATCTCCATTCAGCTCCCCCGCGACTGGCGGCGCGGCGCCAATCGGCTGGGCCAGCTCGCCTATTACAATGGCTTGCCGGGGCTCGGCCGCGCGACTTTTGCCGCCGAGGCGATCGCTCTCGATCAGTCGTTCGACGTTGCCGAGCAGGCGCAGAAGTTCATTCGCGAGAGCTTGCGGCAGCAATCGCTCGGGCCGGAGGTGGTGAGGGTGAATGCCTCGGCCGCCGTGCCGACGCGGATCGCCGATCGCGATGCGCTCCGGGTGGAGGCAAGCTTCGAGGAACCATCGGGCGTCACGCAGCTGGTCGCCTACTTTGTCCGGCGCGGAGAGCTCATCTATCAGCTCGTCTTCACCCACCCGGCCGCATTCCCTCAGTACGCGGCAGTGGTTCAGCGAATGGTGCAGGCCTTGAGGTTCGACGAGCCGCGCGAGTTGCGAGAAGCGCGCGCCCGAGCGCTGCTGTTTCCCGGCGCGCCCTGGGCCTCGGCCACGCTGGGCACTGCGCTGCGGCAGCTGGGGGATCCGGCCGCGGCGATTGAGGCACTGCGGTCAGCGGTCCGCCAGCAGCCGACTTCCGCGCTCTTTCGCGCACAGCTTGCTCTGGCGTTGCTTCAGGCAGGCGAGCTGAAGGAAGCTTGCGCCGCTTCAGCGCAGGCAGTCAGGGAATCGCCCAAGGACCCCCAAGCATTGGAAGCCGACGCGCGCTGCGAGCTTGCCCGAGGCGATCCCAACCGAGCGCTGGACCGCCTGCGTTCGGCGCGAATGCTGGCGCCCTCGGACGATCGACTGCGGAGAGCGGAAGAGGCCCTTCGGGCAGCGTTGGCCGCGCACCAGAAGTAGAGTCCCGGCGTCGCTTCGGCTACAGGCTCACCTCGCCGGACAAGTGTGTTCGTTTCTGCGCAGCGTGATCTCGAAGCGATGCAGAAAAGCGTTGTATGGTGTGGCTCTGCCGCGGTCAGGAGGCTGTCGGAACTGGTGACGACCGAAGTCGAGCAAGCGCAAGCCGCGCCCAAGGAAAGCTTCACCGATGCCATCTTTGGGGCGGCCTTTTTCGAAGCAGGTGCGGCAAAGCTCCGGGCGTCGACCAGCCGCGGGCTGAGCGCGATCGGGCGAGGGATCGACGCCGTCCTGCGCCTTCCCGCCGAGTATCGCGTCGCGGGAACGGTAGCGCTGTTCGCCGCGTTGCTCTTCATCCCCTACCTCGGCGCCGTTGGGCTGTGGGATTGCTGGGAGACCCACTACGGCGAGGTCGCGCGGTCGATGATCCAGCGCAACGACTACCTCTATCCGTATTGGGAGAGCGCGCCGTTTTTCTCCAAGCCTCCGCTGACGATGTGGATCCAGGCGCTGGGAATGCAGATCGTCGGCACCAATGGCACCGATGGGGCGCTCGGCATTTACACCGAGTGGGGCATGCGGCTCCCCTTCGCGCTTTGGTCCATCCTCGGGCTGGCGCTGCTCTCGTACGCGCTGTGCCGCTTAGTGAATCGCCGCGTCGCGCTCGCGACCGGATTCGTGCTGGCAACGATGCCGCTCTATTTCCTAGTCACCCGCCAATCGGTGACCGACACCCCGCTGGTTGCGGCGATGACCTGCGCGCTCGCCTGCGGGCTGGTGGGCCAGCTCGACGGCGAAACCAAGCACCGAGCAGCCTGGTGGTATGCGTTCTATTTCTTTTGCGGGCTCGCAACGTTGGCGAAGGAATCGCTCGGCGTCCTGGTGCCTGCCATCTTCGCCGTGTTCCTGGTGCTCTGCGTCGTCCCCTACGACGCGAAGAGCTGGGAGGAGCACTTCCTCTGGCTCATCTCGAAGGACTTTCGCCAAGACGTTGAGGCGGGTCGCCGGCCGATGCCGGCGCTGTGGGACCAGTTCTTCAAGATGCGCCTGGGGAGCGGCCTGCTGGTGTTCGCTGCCGTGGCTCTGCCTTGGTACGTCGCCATGCTGCTCACGGCGGACGGGGTGGATGATGAAGGCAAGACGTTCCTGGCGAGGCTCATCCACGACAACTTCAACCGGCTCGCCGTAGGCGTGCACACCACTACGCCCGGCGGCACGTTCATCTATTTCATCGAGCAAGGCGGGTTGGGAACCTTTCCCTGGGTGGCGCTGATTCCCGGCGCACTGGCGGGGGCCGCTCGATTTCGGCCGCGGTCGGGGAGCAGGGTTGATTACGTCGGAATCATCGCTTCGATCTGGAGCGCCGGCGTGTTCCTTCTCGTGGCCCTGTCGGCGACGAAATTCCACCACTACTTGCTCCCCGCCCTTCCGGGGTTGGCGATCCTGGTCGCTCTGTTCATCGACCGATTGTGGGAGGACGGAATCCCGGCGCACGCGATGAGCCTGGTGTTCGGCTTGGTGCTCTTCATCCTCGTCGGCAAGGACCTTTCCAACAATCCCAAAAACTTCACCGACCTGTTCGTCTACAACTACGACCGCCCGTATCCTTTCGAGATGGTGCAAAGACCGATTTCGCTGTTCGGCTCGCGCGGTCTTTGGGCGGGGGATCTGCTGGCTCTGGTTCTGATTGGAACGGGTGCCTACTTGCTTCTCGAGACGTTCGCCGCGAAGGGCAGGGTGGTCTACTCGCGAGCGCTGGCGCTTTTGCTCGGCCTGGTCGGCACCGCGATTCTGCTGGCCACCGCAACACGCGGGCGGATTTCGGCGATGCTTTTCATCGGGCTCGCGCTGGCGCTCGTCGCTCTCTACCTTGGGTGGGAGCTCGGAAGAGCGGAGAAGTCGCAGAGGGGCCTGTTGCTTCTGAGCAGTGGCGCGGTTGGGCTGGCTGCCTTGGTTTTTGTGGCCCAGGGAGTTCGCTCGCAGAATTTCGATCCGCTCCTTCCGAATCTGCTTCAGGGAATGAACATCAAAACGGCGCTGGGGTTCGCCTTCGCCGTCGCGGGAACGCTTTGCGCCGTGGCGGCGCTGATGCGCTCGCGCGTCCTGCTCTTCGGAAGCTTCTGGGCGCTCGCCTTTGCATTCGCGCTTTGGTTCAACTGGTCGCACTGGGTAGACCTGTCCCACCACTGGACCCAGCGCGATCTGTTCTGGCGCTACTACTCTCAGCGGAAGCCCGACGAGCCGATCGCCGCATTCATGATGAACTGGCGGGGCGAAACCTTCTATTCGAAGAATACCGTCAAGCAGATCAAGGAAAGCCCCAGGCTGACTCAATACGCGTCGTTGCCCGGTCGGAAGTGGGCGCTGGTGGAGCACAATCGCCTTCAGATCCTCAAGAACGCGGTTGGACCGGAGAAGACGGTCAACACGATCGATCGCGACCTCAACAACAAGTTCGTCCTGGTTACGTTCGAGTGAGCGCGATCGACGTTTCCGCCTTGACCAAGCGATTTGGTCATAGAGCGGCGCTCGACAGAGTGACGTTCGAGGTCCATTCCGGCGAGGTCTTCGGCCTCTTGGGACCGAACGGCGCCGGGAAGACAACCACCGTCCGGATCCTCACCGGCTTGCTCTCTCCAACCGAAGGCGAGGCGACGGTTTGCGGCCTCTCTGTCCGGGATGGCGGCGAGTCGCTGCGGCGGTCGGTCGGCCTGCTGACCGAGAATCCCGGTCTCTACGATCGATTGACCGCGCGAGAGAACCTCCTCTTCTTCATCAAGCTCAATGAGTTGGAGCCGAGCGCGGCGTGGATGCGAGCCGCAAGCTACCTGGCCCGATTCGGGCTCGCCGGGCGCGAAGACGAACCCTGCGGCAGCTATTCGAAAGGCATGCGTCAGAAACTGGCCATCGTTCGGGCAATCGTTCATCAACCGAAGATCCTCTTTCTCGACGAGCCGACCTCCGGATTGGATCCGGAGGCGGCGCGAACCGTTCGCGATGCGATCGCTGAGCTTGCGGCCGACGGGAGTACGATCGTGCTGTGCTCGCACAATCTATTTGAGGTGGAGCAACTGTGCCGCCGAGTGGCGGTGATCAAGACCAAGCTGCTCGCGGTCGCCACCATCGATTCCTTGCGCAAGGCGGATCCGGTCCTTGAAATTCATCTCGCCGGAGATCCCGCGCGCTTCTCGTCCGCGGTCGCGTCGCTGCCGTTTGTGCCCGAGGTATCGGTGAGCGACAGCGCGCTGCGCGTCCATCTGCAGCGAGAAGATCAAGCCCCGGATGTCATCTCCTGCCTCGCCTCCGCCGGAGCGCGGATCTACTCCGCGGTGCCAACACACACGCCGTTCGAGCAGGTCTACCTCGATCTGATCCGCCAGCAAGAGGTGGGCTGATGGCCTTTCATCCGCGGCGTGCCGTCGCCGTCTTCTGGAAGGATTTTCTCGATCTGCGAAAGAACAAGGGACTGCTCTGGACAATGGCCGCGCTGCCGGCGGTGCTGGTCCTAGTCCCGGTGGGCATCGTCTACGGCTATGCTCACGACCCGGGCGATCCATCCCTGCGCACGATGGCGCTCTTTTATGATCCGCACGTTCAGCTGAGCGTCAACGCGGCGCGGTTTTTGATCGACAAGACATTGACCGACTGGTTCGGGCTGTACCTGATCATGCCCGTCTTCGTCCCGATCTTCATTTCCTCTCAGAGCGTCGCCGGCGAGAAGGAGCGCAGAACGCTGGAGCCACTCTTGGCATCGCCGGTGACCGCTGCCGAAATCTTAGCCGGCAAGAGCGTCGCGTCCCTGGTTCCGGCGGTCGCTCTAAGCGTGCTGGCATTCATCTTGCTGTGCGTGCTCGTCGATGCCGTGGCCTGGCCATTCACCCATGAGCTTCTACTGCCAAACCAGATGTGGCTGTTTGGCGTGCTGGTGATTGCTCCCTTATTCGCATTTTTTGGGAATGGCGTTGCGGTCCTTGTTTCCGCGCGCGTTGCGGAAGCGAGGATGGCACAGCAACTCTCGGGCCTGGTGACCCTCCCGCTCATCGGCCTGGTCGGCGGACAGCTGGCGGGGCTGCTGAAGGCAGGCACGGTCTATTACGCCGTCGAAGGAGGCGTCGTTTTGCTGCTCGACGCCGCGCTGATTGTCGCCACCGTCCGGCTGTTCGATCGAGAGCGGTTGATCAGCCGTTGGGTATAGCCGGCGTGTTTCGTTGCAATACGGCCCGGACCCGAGCACCATTCCCTCCCCATGCGGACCGTCCGTAGGGCTGCACTGGCTGGAGCCTTCTACCCGTCCAACGCGGCTCGCCTGTCAACCACAGTCGACGAGCTGATGTCCGCGGTGGAGATCTCCGGTGAATCGCTACCGCTCAAGGCGGCGATCGTGCCGCACGCGGGCTACGTCTATTCCGGCGCGGTCGCCGCCAGTACGTACGCGCGGCTTCGCGCGGCACAAGATCGGATTCGCCGCGCGGTGATCCTCGGACCGTCGCATTTTGCCCGGGTGAACGGCCTTGCCGTCGGCAAATTCGAAGCCATGCAAACTCCCCTCGGGGAGGTGTCGATCGATGTGGAATCCGTGAAGCGCGCGTGTGAGCTCCCCCAGGTGCTGGAGAGCGCCGAGGCTCATTCCCGCGAGCACTCGCTCGAAGTGCAGCTTCCCTTCCTGCAGCGGGCGCTGAGGGAGTTCACCGTTGTTCCATTGGCGGTCGGCGATGCGGATCCCGAAGCGGTGGCTGAGGTGATCATCGCCCTCTGGGGAGGCGAGGACACCGTCATCCTGGTCAGCTCCGACCTTTCTCACTACCTACCCTACGAGCTGGCCTCGAAAGCGGATCGCCGCACCGCGGGCCGAGTGCTCGAGCTTCGCCCGACGCTCATCCCAAACGACGACGCCTGCGGAGCCACCGCGATCAACGGCCTATTGCTCGCAGCAGCGAAGAAGGGACTGCGACCGGCGCTTCTGGACCTTCGGAATTCCGGAGATACTGCCGGTCCGCGGTCCGAAGTGGTGGGCTACGGCTCCTTCGCATTCTACGAGGGCCGCAATGCCGCTTGAGGCGCATCCGGCGCGCTGGTGGCACGCGCTTGAGGACGGCCGCATCCAGTGCGACCTCTGCCCCCGGGACTGCAAGCTGCACGAGGGCCAACGCGGATTTTGTTTCGTTCGCCAGCGCGACGGCGATCGGATGGTGCTCACCACCTACGGGCGCTCTTCCGGTTTCTGCGTCGACCCAATCGAGAAAAAGCCGCTCAATCACTTTTACCCGGGCTCGAGCGTCCTTTCGTTCGGCACCGCCGGATGTAATCTGGGCTGCCGTTTTTGCCAGAACTGGGACATCTCCAAGTCCCGCCAGGTCGATCGGTTGGCCGACGAGGCAAGCCCCGAAGCGATCGCCGCGGAAGCCGTAGCGCGCGGCTGCAGAAGCGTGGCGTTCACCTACAACGACCCGGTGATCTTCGCCGAATACGCGATGGATGTGGCCGATGCTTGCCGAGAGCGAGGAATCCGATCGGTCGCAGTGACTGCCGGCTACATCCACGAAGCTCCGCGCCGCGAGTTCTACTCGAAAATGGATGCAGCCAACGTCGACCTCAAGGCGTTCACCGAGGACTTCTACCAGAACGTCACCTTTGCACACTTGCAGCCGGTTCTCGACACGCTCGAGTACTTGACGCGCGAGACGAGTGTCTGGTTGGAGGTCACCACGCTTCTGATTCCAGGGCACAACGATTCGGACCAGGAGGTCGCCGCGCTAAGCGAGTGGGTGATGGAACATCTAGGTCCAGACGTTCCGCTTCACTTCACCGCCTTCCACCCCGATTTCAAGATGCTGCAGGTGCCGGCCACGCCTGCTACGACGGTGAAGCGCGCGCGAAGAATCGCCCTGGAATGCGGGCTGCGCTACGTCTACACGGGAAATGTCCACGACCTCGAGGGCGGAACGACGCGCTGCCCAATTTGCGCCGCCGACTTGGTTGCCCGCGATTGGTACGAGATTCGAAAACTCCGCCTGGCGTCGAACGGCTGTTGCGCAAGCTGCGGGGCGCGAATCCCTGGTCATTTCGACGAGCGCGTCGAAAGCTTCGGCCGCCGCAGGATTCCGGTATCGATGCATCGAGCGTAGGAGCGCCTACCTGGCAAAGACACAATGAAAATGGCATCCTCGAAGGTGACCCAGGGTGCGAAAAGTCCCGTCAAGCAATGGAGCAGCGGTTGGGGCGTAGCGCCTGTGACCCGGCGCAAGTGTCCCGGCGCGAAGGAGCCTAGGAGCCGATGAGCATCTTCCAAACAATCAAGGATGAATCGAAGCGGAACTTCATCGCGCGCGCGGACGAAGCGAAGGACGACATCATCTACAAGTATCCCGAGCACAACATCCGGATGATGACCCAGCTGACGGTTGCGTCGGATGAGATCGCGCTTTTCGTCAAGGACGGCAAGGTGGAGGGGAAGCTCGGGCCGGGCCGCCACAACTTGGATACCAACAACGTGCCATTCGTCTCCCGGCTGTTGGAGAAGTTCACCGGTGGCAATCTGTTCGTCGCCGAGGTGTTCTTCGTCAGCGTGCGCGAGTTCGCCGGCGTCAAATTCGGCGGACCGATCGGCGACGTGCGCGATCCAGAGACCGGTCTTGGGATCGGCACCATGGTTTACGGCGACTTCTCGATCAAGGTGACCGACCCCGAGCGGCTGGTCATCGGTCTGGTGGGAATGCGCAGCGCGGGCAACGAGGAATTTCTCGGATGGTTCAAGAACCAGGTGCTGAAGGTGATCCGCGATCGCATTGCCGAGCTTCTGGTGAAGAAGAAGTGGCCGCTCTTGGATGTGACCTCCGGGGCCTACACCGAAGAGATTGAGACCGAAGTGCTCGGCGGCGTGAAGGTCCACGTCGATCCTTACGGCGTGCAGGTGGTCCGGATGGGCAACTTCAATATCAGCATCAAAGAGGAGGACGAGATCACGCTGAAGAAGCTGTCCAAGGACGTGGCGTACACGCGCCTCGCTGGCGGATTTCAGAACTACGCCCAGGGCCAGGCGATGCTCGGCGCCGCCGAAGGGATGGCCAAGGGAGGGGACGGCGGAGGGGCAGCCCTTCAAGGATTGGGTCTGGGCGTCGGCTTCAACATGGCCAACACTTTCGCGAATCAGCGCGCGCAGGG
>Ga0126370_10000906_pt1 | contig 13112 bp, 10 predicted proteins | sample PanSoiMetaPlot_3_FD_92586 | JGI IMG/M metagenome (GOLD analysis project Ga0126370, IMG submission 92586) | Tropical forest soil microbial communities from Panama - MetaG Plot_3 | ecosystem: Environmental > Terrestrial > Soil > Tropical forest > Bulk soil | place: Panama | collected 2016-02-17 | reverse complement strand
GGCCAAGGCCGGAGAAAAATTCGATGTCACGATTCGTTATGAAGGCAAGCCTACCAAGGGCATGTATTTCATCCTGCCCGACAAAGATTATCCCGATCGCCCGAAGCAGATTTGGACGCAAGGCGAGTCCGAGGACACGCGCTACTACCTTCCCACCTACGACTATCCCAATGATCGCCTGACGACAGAAACCATCCTCACCGTTCCCGCTTCCTGGATCACTGTTGCCAACGGCAAGCTGATCAGCGTTTCCGAAGCTGGGAAGGGATGGAAGACTTGGGACTGGCGCGAATCCGTTCCCAGCTCGACCTATCTCATCACTGTTGTTGCAGGCGAGTTCGACGAAGTGAAAGACGCCTGGCGCGGGATGCCGGTCACCTACTACGCGCCGAAAGGCCGCGGCGATCGCCTCTCCGTGAACTACAGCCGCACCCCCGCGATGATCGATCTCTTCAGCAAAAAACTTGGCGTGGACTACGCCTGGGAAAAATACGCGCAGGTCATGGTGGACGATTTCGTGGCCGGCGGTATGGAAAATTCCAGCGCCACCACGAACACCAGCAGCTCCCTGAATCATGCCAAAATCGCCGCCGAACTTTACACCGATGAAGATGGCCTAATCTCCCACGAACTGGGCCACCAGTGGTTTGGCGATCTTGTCACCTGCAAGGACTGGGGCGACATCTGGCTCAACGAAGGCTTCGCAACTTTTATGGAAACGGTTTGGACGGAGGCGCATTACGGAAAGGATGAAGCCGACTACGAACGCTGGGAAGGCGCTCGCCAATGGTTTGGAGACGGCAATCTCTTCGGTAAACCCATCGTTCGCCACGACTTCGACGATTCCGGCGAATTTGATGGCAATGCTTACGGGAAAGGTGGATGGGTCTTGTACATGCTTCGCCACCAGCTTGGCGAAGATGCTTTCTACCACGGTCTGAAGCACTATCTCGAAGTGAATCGAGGCAAGAACGTCGTCACCGCGGATCTTGCCAAAGCCATCGAGGAATCTTCCCACACCAACGTGGACCAGTTTTTTAGCCAGTGGCTTTACGGTGCTGGCGCGCCAAAATTCGATCTGGGTTATTCCTACGACAGCGGCAAACGTGAGGTCGCATTGACGGTCAAGCAAACGCAGAAAGTCGAAGGCCGCGTCGGCATTTTCCGGGTTCCGGTCGCGGTGGAAGTCACAACGTCTTCGGGACCGAAGCTTTACGACGTCACGGTTTCGAAAGCCGAGCAGGTCTTTACTTTCCCCGCCGATTCCGCGCCGCTCATGGTTCTTTTTGACAAAGGCGGGCAAATCCTCAAGTCCTCCGAATTTCATAAAGAGAAAAAGGAGTGGCTCTATCAGCTGAAAAACGCGACCGAGTTTGCTGACCGAGCTGATGCTGCAGTGGCTTTAGAAAAAATCAAGAACGATGAGGAAGTGGTCAGCGCGCTCGGCGCGGCTCTGCACACCGACAAATTCTGGGGCCTCCGGGCCACTGCCGCCGACGCCCTCGGCCGAGTTGGCGGAGCGGCGGCCGCGAAGCAATTGCTTGACGCCCTGAATTCCGCCAACGAGCCGTGGCTGCGCTACCGTATCGTGAATGCCCTCGGCAATTTCAAAGATGACGCCACCATTGCCGCCAAGCTCACTGCCCTCGCCAAAAACGACAGCTCCTATCGCGCCCGCGCTTCTGCGCTACAGGCCCTTGGCCGCCTGAAATCTCCGGGCTCATTCGCTATTCTCGAAGCTGCTGTCTCCGGCGACTCCCCCGACGGCTACCTTCGCAACGCTGCGCTTCGTGCCCTTGGCCCGCTCGGCGATGACAAAGCGGTTCCGCTGCTCCAGCAATGGTCCGCTCCGGGGAAGTCAATCGACTCGCGCACGGCCGCGATCCGCAGCTTGGCGAGCCTTGAGAAGAGCAACAAGGAAATCACGGCACAAATCGCCGGCTACCTGAGCGAGGCGCATTTCCCGGTTCGCATGGCCGCAATTTTTTCTCTCGGCGGCCGTGGTGACACGACCGCGGTCCCCGCACTCGAAGCTCTGCTCAAGAGCAGCGACCTGAGCATCGAAATGGTTCCCATGATCAAGGAACAAATCGTGCACCTGCAGAAACCAGCCAAGGTTGCCTCTTCGCGAGCAGGGGAAGGTCCATCCTCTGACGCGAGCGCCCCTGCTTCCGAGAATAGTGACTCCGCCGCGGTCCTTCAGCGGCTAGAAAAGCTGGAACATCTTGTGGAAGAAATGAATGCGCGCCTCAAGTCATTCGAAACGCGCCTGCCTCCGCCGAAGCCCTGAGATGTAGTTTGCCTGGAGGAAGAATGTAAGAGCACGGTCGCCGGGAAACATCAGGGGGCTGGCCCTGGTGAAATGGAAGTTTGCCTTCCTATTTTTTGTACTCTCTGCGATGGTTCTCTGCGTTTTCCAGGTCGGCCTTTTCTTAACCCTCCGCAAGCAGAATCCGCAGGTCCCGTAGATTATTTCCGGTCGGAGCTGTCACAATGGCATCGTCCAGCTGCGAAAAAAATGTGAAAGCGTCGCTTTGCCGAAAGTAGTGTCCTACATTGAGCCCCACCTCGCGGGCTCGTTGCATGGTTTCCCCATCGGCAACCGCGCCGGCGGCCGGGCTATTCCCATCGGCTCCGTCAGTCCCCGCGCTCAGCACCGCGATCTTTTTGCCGGCTATTTTTTCCACGCAAGCCAAAACGAACGCGGAGTTTCTTCCGCCAATGCCGCCTCCGATGACCGGCGAACTCACTTCTCCATCCGCGATGAGCGCTACACCATGCCCGCGATGCATTGCGCGCCACTCGTCGAGCTGCCCCAGCAATGTTTCCGCTGCTCTCTCCACCGGCCAATCATCGGTCGAATTATCGCAGCAGGTCACGAATCCCAAAGACTCGGCCGCATGGTGAGCCGGGTGAAGCAAATCATCCATTCCGAGCGTCAGCGAAAAGTACGATTTCCGGAACGCCGCGTCAGTGGCCTTGGGCGTCTCCGGCATTTTTCCATCGTCAATCCATCGTTGCACACTCGTCGGCAGTTTCTCTCTCAGCGAGTATGTCTTGATAACCTGCGCGACGTCTTCCATCGCAGTTGGATCGGGGAGCGTTGGCCCGGATGCCAACGCGGACTCCTTGCCCATCGGCACGTCGCTGACCGCCAGGGTAATCTTCGTTGCCTCTCCCGCAGCGGCGGACAGGCGGCCGCCTTTGACCGCCGAGAAATGCTTTCGCACCGTATTGATTTCGTCGATATTCGCGCCGCAAGTCACCAGTGCCTTGTACAACTGCCGTACGTCTTCCAACGTTTCCTTCGGATCCAGCGGCAATTCCACCAGCGCGGATCCCCCGCCCGACAGCAAAAAAAACACGAGCGTCTTCTCATCGCATTTCTTCAGCAGCGCAAGGATAGCTTCCGCCGCTTTCCAGCTGTCCTCATTTGGCAGGGGATGTCCCGCGGCAAAATATTTGAGGCCCGGCACCGCTTTCTTCGGAAGGGACGGTGCCGACACCACTCCTTCAAATTTCACGAACGGCGCAAGCGACAAAACCAGTCCTTCCACCATCGCATGAGCGGCTTTTCCCATCGCCACGACCCGGATTTTCGCGAAATCCTTCAGGTCCATCGTCTTTTCGCCGCACACGATACGCGTGCCCTGCCGCCGCAGTTTCCTTTGCATCGTCAGAGGGATATCTATCGCGGCCAGGGTTTCATGGAAGATTTGGCGGGCGAGTTGTTTCAGATCCGCCATGGAAGGTCGGCCCGAGCTTTCGTCTAACCTTTCACTACCTCTGGATTCAAAATGTTCGCCGGCCGCCGCCCTTGCAAAAGGGCGACCACGCTCTCCGCGGCTATGACAGCCATTTTTGTGCGTGTTTCGAGCGAAGCCGACGCGATATGCGGCGCGAGCACAACATTCGAACGCCGCAGGCCAGGATGAATTGCCGGCTCTTTTTCAAAAACGTCAAGCGCAGCCCCGGCAATCTTCCCGCTCTCGAGTGCCTCCGCCAGGTCGCCTTCATTCACGACTGGCCCCCGCGCGGTGTTGATTAGAAACGCGGTCCTCTTCATCCGGCCGAATTTCTCGGCGTTGAACAGCCCGCGCGTTTCCGGAAGCAGCGGCGTATGCACGCTGATGAAGTCCGCCTGCGCCAGCAAAGCATGCAGGTCTCGATATTCTGCTCCCAGCTGTTTTTCCGCGTCCGGCGTGGCCCGCACCGCATCGGTATAAATCACCTTCATCTGAAAGCCGCTTGCTCGTCGCGCCATCGCTCTGCCAATGCGGCCGAATCCGACAATCCCGAGCGTCTTCCCCCACACATCCGCCCCAACCAACTGGTCCAAATCCCAGCCCTTCCAGTTCCCCGACCGCGCCAGCGCGTCACCTTCGAGCAGCCTTCTCCCAACGGCCATCAGCAGAGTCCAGGCAAAATCCGCCGTCGTCTCATCCAGGACCCCCGGAGTATTTGTCGCCGCCACGCCGCGCTTGGTGCACGCCTCTACGTCAATATTGTCGAAGCCCACGGCGACATTCGCCGCAATCCTCAGTTTCGGAGCCGCTTGCAGCAATTCATCATTTACTTTTTCGGTCAGCAGGCAGACCAGTGCCTGTTTGTCCTCGACGCGCCGCAGCACTTCCTCGCGCGGAGGGCGCTCGGGCTTTTCCCAATATTCCACTTCGCAGTGTTCCTGGAGAATTTTTCTCGCGGGTTCAAACAACCGGTGTGTCGCTAAAACCTTTGCTGTCGCCATTTCTCCTCATTGCCGCCTGCGGCATTCACACTAACATACCCGCTCACCATCCATGCAACTTCCTTCATGCAACTTAAAGTTGCGCCTCCTTGAGGATCCTCACTATAGTGCGAGGTGCGCTTCCAAGGCGTTGCTTATGCACTCCGGTCTCCTTCGCGAACTCGAAAAGCTTCTCGGCTCTTCTGCCGTTCTATACCAACCGGAAGAAGTTCTACTTTACGAATACGACGGCTCGGTCGAAAAAGGCCGCCCAGAAATAGTGGTTTTTCCCACTTCCACAGAAGAGGTCTCGCAAATTGTAAAACTTGCCGCCAAATGTAACGTGGCCATCGTGGGACGTGGCGCTGGCACCGGCCTTTCCGGCGGCGCGCTCGCTCGAACCGGCGGCCTGATGCTCGTTTTCTCGCGGATGAACCGCATCCTCTCGATGGATCCGGAAAATCAGCGTGCCGTCGTCCAGCCTGGTGTCGTCAATTACGATCTTACGCTTGCCGCCGAGCCGCACGGCCTGTACTTTGCGCCCGATCCCTCGAGCCAGAAGTCCTGCACCATCGGCGGCAACGTCGCGGAAAATGCCGGTGGCCCTCACACACTGGCCTACGGCGTCACCACGAACCACGTCACGGCCCTCGAACTCATCCTTCCTGAGGGCGAAATCGTTCGCGTTGGCAGCGCCCCAGGCGATGGGCTGGGGTACGACCTGACGGGCTTGTTCGTCGGCTCCGAAGGCACTCTCGCTCTCGTCACCGAAATTACAGTGAAACTCTCTCGCAAGCCTGAAGCCGTTAAAACTCTTCTGGCCATTTTTGATTCCGTGGACGACGCCGCAGAAACCGTCGTTGACGTTACCGCTCGCGCCATCACTCCGGCAGCTTGCGAAATGCTCGATGGCTGGACGCTTCGCGTCGTGGAAGACTTCGTCCACGCCGGATTCCCACGTGACAGCGCCGCGGTTCTTCTTCTCGAGGTCGAAGGCCTCTCGGAAGCCGTTGCTGCCCAAGCGATTGCTATCACCGAGGTTTGCAACTTGCACCACGCTCGCGAAGTTCGCCTCGCCCGTGACCACGCCGAGCGCGAGCTCCTCTGGAAAGGCCGCAAGAACGCCTTCGGCGCACTCGGCCGGCTTGCCGCCAGCAATTACGTCCTCGACGGCGTCATCCCTCGCACCAAGCTTCCGCAAGCTCTTCGCCGCATCCGCGAAATCGGCGCGCGCTGCGGATTCGACATCTGCAATATTTTTCATGCGGGAGACGGCAACCTTCATCCGATTGTTCTTTACGACCCCCGCGACAAGGGACAATTTGAGCGCGCCATGCAAGCATCGGCCGAAATCATTCGCTATTGTGTCGAAGTTGGCGGCGCGCTTACCGGCGAGCACGGCATTGGCATGGAAAAATCGGAATTAATGCCGCTTCTTTTTTCCGACGCTGATTTCGACCTCATGCGCCGTGTTCACGACGCGTTCAACCCCAATTGCTCGCTCAACCCCGGCAAAATCTTCCCGCTCAGCAAAGGCTGCGGCGAAATACGCGTCCGGGCTCATTCCTCCTTTCGTCCGAGCACGACATGATGCTTCTCTCTGTGCCGGTGCGATTCTCCGCGCCTCCGCGTTATAGGTTCTCTTTCTTTTTTCGACTGCGGCTGCCGTTCCATGGCTAGCGTTGCTTCCAACTTCGTCTCCCGGCTCGAATCCGCTATCGGCGCTTCTCACGTCACTGCCGACCCGGCGGTCCGCTCGCAATATGCGGTAGACGAAGTCATCCCGTCCGCCGTCGCCCAGCCGACTTCCGCTGAGCAGGCCGCCGAAACTGTGCGCTTTGCTGCGCTCGAAAGGCTCGCTCTCATCCCTTCCGGCCATCGCACCAAGCTCGAAATCGGCATGCCTCCCTCCCGTTACGACATCGCTCTCGACATGACCGGTCTCAACCAAATCGCCCACTACGATCCCGGCGATCTCACCGTCAGCGTGGATGCCGGGGCGAATTTCAGCGACCTGACTGCTCCCCTCTACCAGCAAAAACAATTTCTTCCGCTCGCCGTTCCTTTTTATTTCGAATCGACCATCGGCGGCATCATTGCTTCTGGCGTGGACTCCTCTCTTCGACACTCCTACGGCACGGCTCGCGACTTCCTTATCGGCGCGGAATTTGTGGACGGCACGGGCCGGCGGTGCGAGAGCGGCGGGCGTGTCGTCAAAAATGTCACCGGCTACGATCTGCACAAACTTCTCATCGGCTCTCTAGGCACTCTTGCGGTCATCACTCGGCTCAACTTCCGCACGTTTCCGGCAGCGCCATCGGGCTGCGGCTTCGTCTTCTCTTTTCACGGTCACGAAGATGCTCTCGCTTTCAGCAAACTTGTCGAACGCTCTCCGGTTCGAGCCGCGTCAATCGATCTCGTCAGCCCTAAAGTCATGCAACTGTTCCTCGAAGCCGAAAAGAATTCTCCCGAACCGCCAGGCACCCGGCTTCAAGGAAAATTCCCGGCGGATTCCTGGCACCTTTGTGTGAGCGTAGAGGGCATCCCAAGGGTTTGCGAGCGCGCCTCCCGCGAATTCGCTCAGTTTGCTGCTTCGTCGACTGCGAAACCCGCACAGTTCCTCACCCTTGACGAATCCGAAGGCGCCGACCTCTGGCACTACATCGGTCAAGCGATTCCGCTTCTTCTCGGGGCTTCTCCCTCCGTCGCAATTCTCAAAATCTCGACTTTGCCCGCTCGCCTCACCCAGCTTCTCCGACAGTTGCACGCCGCGGCCGACCAGGCTTCTCTCGCGCACGCCGTTCTTGCCCGCGCCTGCGGCGTCCTCTACTTTGCCCTGCTCCCGAACTCCGAAGACACCGTGTCCTTGCAGTCCCTCGCTAAAGCTGCCTTAGAAATCTCTTCCCTCTGCACATCCGAAAACGCCTCGAGCTCTATCCCTTGGTGCCCGACCGCCCTCAAGCGCAGCGTCAACATATGGGGGATGCCCCGCCCTGATCTCGGCCTCATGCGCCGCCTCAAATCCGCCTTTGATCCTCAAGACATCTTCGCTCCCGACCGATTGCTTTCTCGGTAAGCACCTCAATCCTCGCTACAGAAAAACCATTCAGCACACCGCCGCTTGGCCGATGCTATTCTTCCAGCGTGCGACTCTGTCCGCATGTGTTTCTTCTGATTACCAGGGAGCGAGCGAAATGTACGGACTGATCGTGAAAATGACGATTGTTCCTGGCAAGCGCGAGGAGATGATTCGCGTTCTCCAGGCGACGGCCGCGGATATGCCGGGCTGCTTCAGTTACGTTGTTGCCAAAGACGCCGCAGACGAAAACGTCCTCTGGGTCACCGAGGTGTGGGACAGCGCCACCAGTCACGACGCTTCGCTATCCATGCCGCAGGTGAAGAAGGCCATCCCTCGGGCGAAGCCACTCGTTGCGAATTTCGAAAGACTCGCGGTTACAACTCCAGTCTGGGGCCAGGGGCTGCCGTCTGCTCCTTCAGATTGAATCGGGAGGAAAGTACAAGGTCTTTTCCACGGAAAATAATGTGGCTTATTTCGTTTCTCGTAGTTTTTTTCAGCCGCTCCACGGCATTCTGGTTTTTCGGGTCCAGTTGCAGCGACTTTTCGTAATTTGCAATCGCCAAGTCCTTTTCTCCTACTTTTGCGTACGCCTCGCCCAGGCTGTCGTACACGTTCGACGATTGCGGGAACTCCTGCACGTTGCGCTGAAACACGGCAATCGCATCCTTTTCATGCCCGGAGTACAGCAGTGAATAACCTAGTTGATTCAAGGACCGTTCGGCCTGATCAGCTGGAAGCTCTCCGGACTTTCTCATCTCCGCGTAACGATCGAGCGCGGCTTGCACGCCCCGTGCCCTCGCCAGAGTCCCCATCATTGGCAATGGCCCTCCGAATTTATAGTTCCAGGAATACTCTTGTGCTACGCCCCGCAACACATAGTTGGCCAACGTGATTCCATTGTCCGATGCCGCCATAATCGCTACGCCTTTGCCAGTCTCCGAATTCATCGTTAGCAGCGCCTGAAATCCTTCATCTGCGCCGTCGTGCCCGAACTGCCCCGGGTTTTCCTTCTCCACGAAAAACCCGAGTCCCGCTCCATCCATCACCGGGGTCAACATCTGTTCCGTCATCTTCTGCGAGAGCACGCGGTTTGATTTCCCATTTCTTGAATTTGCAATCTCAATCGCGAACCTGGCCAAGTCTGTCGGCGTTGTCCAGAGTCCTGCCGCGGCCATTTCCGGATACACGTGCCAGTTCCCATGCACGGGCTTTCCGTCGCTGTAGGTTCCAATCGCCGTCAGGGCCGCGCGAGAGGCCGGCAGCGGCTGCTCGTAGCTGCTGTCCGTCATGCCAATCTTGTCCAGCACCGTTTCGCGCATGAATTCCGGAAACGCTTTCCTCGTTACGTCGATCATCAATTGTTGTTCGATGGTCACTCCGCCACCGGAATAACGCCACAGCGTTCCGGGGACAACATCCACGCGAATCGGCATGGTGTTCGCAGGTTTCTCGCCATTGAAAATCTGTTCTAGCGTGGGTACTTTCTCGTCCACATCGTATCCCGGAAATCCGTGCACCGTGAGCCCGCCGGTGTGCGACATCAGTCGCCGCAGCGTAACCTTCTGTTCCTTCGTAAACTCATTTTCGGGAACCTTCCATGTCTTCAGCTTTACGTTGACATTTTCGTCGAGCGACAACTTGCCGTGCTCCACGAGGTACAACGCGGCCGTCGCCGCAACGGGCTTGCTTATGGAGCCCGCCTGAAAGAGCGTCTTCGTAGTCACCGGCGCGTTCGAACCCATTCCGATCGTTCCATATCCTTTGGCCCACGCGATTTTGTAATCTTCGATCACCGCGATGCTCAGGGCGGGGACCTTGTACAACTCCATCAACTGCACCAGGCTTAGACGCAGCGGCTCCTTGTCCCCCATCGGAACAACTACTGCCGTCGCTTCGATCTTCCGGATGCGCTCTTCGTGTTCCTGCATGGGCGCAGCCGTATTCGGGCGAACTGAGGCACCGACGGCGGCATTGCTTTGACCACGGGCTTGTTGGAACGCCCACACGAATGCGAGCGCAACCACAATCACAGCTGCTGTTCCAAGACCCCGCTTCCTGAATGCGAAACTCCAGGAATTTCTCATGAATCCTCCGATGCTGTACGAGTGGAATGGATGCCGGACAAGTTTATTCCCTTGCGACCACCCGGTATAGACTCTGCTCCCCGTGAACCCGTTAGGTCGTCGTCTCGCAAAGTGACCCAGCACGAATTCATGGAATTGTTCCGTGGAACATTCTCCCATCGCACTCCGTATCTTCTTTCGCGACCGCAAATCTGAAGGAAAAGGACTACCTCGATGAAGCGTTTGTCGTCAAAACCCCGGCTGTTTCTGTTTCTGCTCGCGATTTGCGTCCCCAGAAGCTCGGCCCAGGCCGTGCCGTCTCTGGACAGCATCAAATCCCAGGCAGAACTCGACAAGGCCATTGGGGCGCTCGATGCTGCTCTCTTCGATTCCTACAATCGCTGCGACCTCGAAAAGTTTGCTTCCTTCTTTGCGGACGACGTCGAGTTTTATCACGATCAAGGTGGCGTCACCGTCGGCAAAGTGGCACTCACGGACAGCGTGAAGAAAAATATCTGCGGCAAAACGACTCGCGAACTCGTCCCCGGAACGCTGCAAGTCCATTACATGAAGGGATATGGCGCCGTCGAAATGGGTGTCCACCGTTTCCATCATCCAGGCCATGAGGACACCGAAGGTGTAGGTGAAGCCAGCTTCATTCACCTCTGGCAATACAAAGATGGCGCCTGGAAAATCACCCGTGTCATCAGCTACGACCATCACTCCGCCAAAAAATGACGTGTCCTTTCTGAGCAGACCCTCTGCCAGCGGGCCAGCTCGAGTGTTGCAGGCAAGGAAACGGCGCAACCTGTACTTGGCTCCTTTCCACAGAGTATGTGAAGAATAGAGTAAGCCTCTGCAAACAGGCTGTTTAGTCTGCCGATAAGGTGCGGCGGCTTCGCGTTCCCAGCTCTCGAAAGTCCCTCGAAAGGAAGGAACCGAATGAAAAAGCTTGCTCTTTTGGCTCTAGGCTTGGCACTCTTTGCAATTCCTTCACGCGCTCAATCTGTCGACGCTTCCATTGGCTATTCCTATTTTCGCCTTGGAAATTCTGGCGGACTCAACCAGAACGGCGTCAGCGGCTCGATCGGCTTCTACCCGATCCGTTTCTTGGGATTGGTCGGCGATTTTGGCGGGTACCACGCTTCTCCTAGCGGCGTGTCCACGAACACGCTCACGTACATGTTTGGGCCGCGGCTGATGCTTCGCAACCCACTCAGGATTAACCCCTTCGTGCAGGCCTTGGCAGGCGGCTCGCGTGTTTCCGTCAGTGGAGTTTCCTCCAACCAATTCGCATTCAGCGTTGGCGGCGGCGTAGACCTTGGTTTGCTTCCCCACATGTATTTGCGTCCACAAGTGGACTACGTCGGTCTCCGCAATTCCGGCCAGACGCTCAACTGTACGCGCGCCTCGATCGGCGTTGCCATCCGTTTCTAACTCGAGCCCAACCGTAGTCCCGGGGGTCGCTATTGGCGGGTCGGATCGTCTTTCCTTCCCGCCTGCTCTTTTCGTGCGTCGTCGGTTGCTACAACCGTTTGCCTTTCAAGAATCTGCGCACGCTCCACGTGCCGTCGCCATGCGAAGCAATGTAGAGGAAGACGACGCATAAGAGCACGGCCAGTTCGCCATGGTTGCGGATCGGCCAGAAACCGTGCGGAGCATGCTGCAAAAAATAGGCCGTGGCCATTTCGCCGCTGGCGACAAACGCGGCAACGGCCGTAAATGCCCCCAGCGCAATCAGCACGCCGCCAAAGAATTCGATGATCCCGGCTGCCAGCATCAGGGGCACATGCACCATCTGAGGACTGCCCAGAACCCCAAACAGTTTCTGCGCGCCATGGCAGGCCAACAAAAAGCCGGCCGCCAACCGCATCAGGCTGTAGAGCTGATCTGAGAATCGCTTTAGAAATTGCATAGTTTGGCCTCGCGTTTTTTATGTCTTGGCTTACGAGGCCAGCAGCCTACCGTCACGAAGGGGCCTTCGCAAGGGATTCCAATCGGCGTCCCGGCCCTCCCGAACGGTTGCGAACTCAAGGGGCTGTAGGAGGAGGGGGAGCGGTTGGGGACGCACCCGGCGCGGGGGGAGCGGTCGTCGAGGCGGGGGCAGTCGTTGTCTTTGCTGCGGGAGCGGTTTTGTTCTTCTGGTATTTGCGCTTGACCTGCTTTACGTAAGACTGTGTCTCGCGGTAGGGAGGAACATCACCGTATTTTTGCACCTTGTCAGGGCCGGCGTTGTAGGCGGCGAGTGCGAGTGTCAAGTCGTTCTTGTAGAGTTGCAGCAGGTCATGCAAGTAGTGGGTTCCGGCATCAATGTTTTCTTTTGGATCGAAAATGTCTTTCACGCCGAAACGTGACGCGGTTTCTGGGAGCAACTGCATCAAGCCGCGCGCGTTCCTCACGGAAACGGCCCTTGGATTAAAGTTGGATTCCACTTCGATCACACTGCTGATGAGTTCCGCGTCCAGACCGTAGCGGGAAGCGGCCGCCAACACAAATTCGTGATACGGATGCTGATTGGCGTCCGCCGGAGGTGGCGCCGCGGGCGGCGGGGTTATCGGCGCGAAGACTTCTTCCGGCTCAATCTTCAGCACGTCGGTGGTGCTGACATCCATCCAACCGCCTTGCAGTTGAAGCCGGTATTTGTCGCCCATGAGTTGATAGCCGGTGACGTGGAGGCGGAGGCCGTTTTGCAGCACGATGTACTCGGCGCGGGCGGAAGGAGCGGCAAGCAAAGCCAGGAGACTGGAGAGGATGGAGAGGGCAGCGACGTGGATTGCTTGACGGAAAAGGACAACCAGAGCCGGTCTTGGCAGCACCGGCAAACTTGCCGGTGCGGTTTTGTCTTTGCCAGGAGCCGACCGGCGAGCACAGCCAGGAGTGGCTGTGCCACCGGCACGTCGACCGAGGCGCCTCAGTTGCATGGGGCGGCCTCGCGCAAAGCAAATTGCTTGATGGCGTGGGCGACGCCGTTTTCGTCGTTGGTGCCGGTTTCGTGCCAGCCATAGGTTTTCAGCTCGGGGACGCCATTGCCCATCACTACGGGAATGCCTGCAAAGGTCAACATTTCCAGGTCGTTGTGATTATCGCCGATGGCCATGACGTCTTCGCGCGCTAGGCCACGCAGGGTGGCCCATTCTGCCAGCGAAGAGCCTTTCGAGCACATTGGGTTGAGCACATCAATCATGGCGAAGTCTCGAGCTTCGTACAGAGTCACAGCCAGAGCGAACTGTTGAGCAAAACCCGC
>Ga0126370_10000905_pt1 | contig 13116 bp, 14 predicted proteins | sample PanSoiMetaPlot_3_FD_92586 | JGI IMG/M metagenome (GOLD analysis project Ga0126370, IMG submission 92586) | Tropical forest soil microbial communities from Panama - MetaG Plot_3 | ecosystem: Environmental > Terrestrial > Soil > Tropical forest > Bulk soil | place: Panama | collected 2016-02-17 | reverse complement strand
GCTCCGACACCACCGACCGTCACGCTTAAACATCTTGCAGCCGCACTCGCGGAAACGCACGAGATGTCGAAGAAGCAGGCGGAGACCGTGCTCGGCGATCTGGTCGGCAACATTGTAAAGCATCTGAAGAAGGGCGAGCGCATTCGCATTGGCGGCCTTGGCATTCTCCAAGTGCGCAAACGCGCTGCGCGCATCGGCCGTAATCCTGCGACTGGCGAGCAAATTCAAATTAAAGCCAGCAAGAAAGTCGCTTTCCGCGCTTCCAAGGAATTGAAAGAATCGATCTGACGACTTTCTGCCTGACCCTCCGGGGAACAATGGCAGGCGCGAAGCTTGGCTTCTCGCCTGCCATTTTGTTTTTCAAGCGTTGGTTCTCGCGTACGGCAGTCTCACTGTAGCGTTTGGCAACCCAGCCGCCTGCGCCGCTCAAAATTCCATAAAAGCCTATGAGGAAGGCAGCTCGTGGGCGCCCTGCCCAATCCGCGTGATCTGCTTTCGCGCCGCGATCGCTTCGTCGCTCGAATCGCCTGACCCGTTAGTCACCGCGTCGAAATGCTCGAACGTTTCACGTCCCAATTATTGATGGGCGAGGCCCGCGTCCGGTGTGGCCGGTATCGCACTCGTTAATCGACCCGGCTGCTCGGCAATCGCCGGCGCGGTTGGACTCCGTTTCGCTGCCGTCGATGCGGCCTTTGGTCGGCGTGGACCGCGTCGATAGGTGACACCACGCACATCGGGCTGCTTTGGTGTGACATTCAGTGCTGGTTGCAGCGTCTGCGAGCGCACCTCATGCCCCGGCGGCGGAACAATGGCTGTGTCGTCAATCAGCGCCGCGGTAACCGGTCTTTCGGCAGGCGCTGGCTCGGACGTAGCTATAGGCGCTGGCTCGGATGTAGCTACAGGCACCGGCTCGGATGTAGCTGCAGGCACCCGTTCGGACGTGACTATTGTCTTCCCTTTGATTGTGCTCGTCGTAAGGCCGATGAGGCCCGTCGCATTTTTCTCCAGCCGCTCCTGTCGCTGCTTCAACGTGGTAAGGGCCAGTTTCTATTCGGCGCGCTTCTGGTCCATCAACTGAACGACGCGGTCGACCTGCTTGTGCAATTCTTCGTAAGTAACCTGCTTGCGTCCGATCAAATACGCGAAATAGTTGCTGGTTGCGATCACCGAGATTGCGGCAACTGCCAGCAGAATTGACCTGATAACTGTAACGGCAGATTCAACCCGCGGCGACCAATTCCTCCCCGCCTGGGGCGGGTGCGAGGGACGGCGGGGTTGGCGAGTGCGCACCGGGGAAGAAGTCGACATGCAGCGCTCCGTGCCGGTTCCATATATGCCGAGCCAGATTCGCTGTGATGTGTCAAAGCAAACATCGTCCCCGACTCAGACGCGATACGTTTTTGCCACTCTGGTCGAGCACGCCATCGCGATTGGCGACGAAAAAAGCGCTGGGAGAGTGATAGCTGTAGTACTGAAGCAGATTGACTCCGCTAAGATCCCGGATCCGGCCGGATATCCGCTGGTTGCGTCGCAGCAAGCGGTCTAAACGCCACTATTCCCGCGCACACGACCTATCGAGCGGGCGCAACATCGCCTCGATCTCGACGCCATCGTCCGATTCTGGATCAATATCCTGAAGTCCGTTCATCAGCGAGAGATATTCGGGACCTAGTTGCTTTTCCAAATCCCGCATTTTTTGCGTCAGCGCATCGGCTGTTTTCTTGTCTTTTGCCTCATTGGCATCTTCGATCTGCACACCGAGTTTGCCGATAGCGCAATAGGTCTCGATCTTGGCGGGATCGCCGCTGATAATGTCGACAACCTTCTGCGCGGCAGTCACCACCGGGCTCTGGTCTTGAGCCTTCGCATAGATCGCGGTGGTCGCCAAGATCGCAACAATCAACTTGAGTTTCATGGTCTTCGCTCTTCTGCTCGCTTCCATGATGAAGCCTGATGCAAAAGTTACACAAATAAAAATTCCGGAGCCGCACGCATCGCAGTGGAATACGTCGTGAGCCTGCTTGAAATTTAGCCGTGCTGATGCTCGGCTCGTAACGTTCCTCCCATACGACTTAGCCCGGCTTTCCGGCGAGCCGGGCCATTTCTTTGCACAAACGCAGTTCCAAGCATATCAGCTCTCGGTCAAAAGCGGACGCGACACCCTCTCACCGCGGTGTGCTTGCCCAGAAAGCGTGCACCCGATCAACATTTCTGTCACTTCACTTCCCCGACCCCTTACTGTAGCGAAGGTGGGCTGAACTAATCGACCGATTGTAGAGCGCGCAGTAGCGGTTGTTCGATAATCAGGCAGGCCCGTCATGCGGATCGATGCGATCAAGATCGGGAACAGCCCCCCAGATGACGTGAACGTCATCATTGAAGTTCCGATTGGTGGCGAGCCAATCAAATATGAGTTGGACAAAGCCGCTGGAACTCTGGTCGTTGATCGTTTCCTACACACGCCGATGCGCTATCCGGGCAACTATGGTTTCGTTCCGCACACGTTATCGAAGGACGGTGATCCGATCGATGTGCTGGTCGCCAACACCCGGCCGATTGTACCCGGTGCGGTCATCAATGTGCGGCCTATTGGTGTGCTTAAGATGAACGACGAGGCGGGTGGGGACGAGAAAATCATAGCCGTGCCCATGCCCAAACTGACCAAGCGCTATGCCCATATTGCGAACTACACGGATATGCCGGACATTATGCTGCAGCAGATCCAGCATTTCTTTGAGCACTACAAAGATCTCGAACCCGGCAAGTGGGTGAAAGTCGTCGAGTGGGGAAATGCGGCAGAGGCCAAGAGGCTGATTGCGGAGGCAATCGCGCGTGCGCAATCATAACATTCTTCGTCCGCTAAGGCGGACCACTTAGGATCCAGACAGCCGCGCTTTCTTGTGTCGAAAGCGAATCTAGCCCACCAGCGACATCAATCCGTTCGGTTGACGGGTGAAACCGGCTCGCTGCTTTGGCCGGTGTCGCCGCGCTGCGTGAGCAACCCGCCGATCAATGAAGACAAGATACCCGGGAGTTCGGTGCGCTGAAACGGAATCGGCCGGCACAGACCCATTGTAACCAGGCCGAGCCGCGCGATGCGCTGGGCCGCATACATCGACTCGGCCGTACTTGCGGCCAAGCGCTCGACAACGGCGCCTCCTATGTGCTGGGTCAGTGCAACGCCCGCAAAATCCACAACTCCGAGTTTTCCGGCTTCGACCACGAGTCGCCGCAACAGATGAGCAGTGTTGAGGGCGGTCGGCCGATGGCCGTAGCTGGCGGCGATCTCGCGCACCATGCGGACACTGCATGCGACAAAGAACAGAACATCGGTGACCGCGGTCGGGCTGATGGCGGTTATGCCGAAGGCGCGTGCGCTCGCCCTGCGCACGATTGCTTCGGCGCGTCTGTCGAGCGGAATCATGACCGTCTCAGACAACAGCTCGATTTGCTGGACCGGCGAATGATGCGGCTGCACCTTGCGCTGAAACGCCTCAATTGCGGCGGCGCTTTCGCGATCTCTGGGTATCTCTGCAATCACTTCGCGGATCGCCTCGCGTACACCCGCGGTGTGCATATTCTCCCTATGCAAGCTCAAACGCTGTTGGTTCGTTTCAACATTCTTTAGCGCAAGGTAGCTCCTCACCTCGTGCACGATCATTGCGCTCGCGGCGGCAATGCCGAGCCCCGCAGCTGCTGCCGCGGTCCAGCCAAGCCATGCGCTAAAATTGAATGCCGCTGCGATCCAGAGATACAGATCAACGCCGAGCCAGCCACAGAAAGCGACAGCCAGACCCGCCAAGGCCAGCTTCATCGGCCACCTTTGCCGCCGGCGGCTGCGCAATTCGACCATGGGCACAAATTCGACCGGAGGCGAGGAAACGATAGGATCGGTCTGCGCAGTCGCAATGATGCGCGGCGACAATGGTGCAGCGACGCCCGCACTCGATTTGTAAGGCTTCTCCATCACGACGACTTGCGGACGCAGGGCATCGTCGTGTCCGGTTCTGTGGTTCTTGTTGCTCACTGCAACTGATCTCCAATTAGATATTCGAGCGCGAGATCCAAATTGATGTGCGCGATGCCGTCGATCGGCGACACGTCGATGACCGGAGGCTCGAAAACAGGAATGTTGAGGAACGGCTTGCCCCAGGCCTCTGGCCGGGGCGGACGCGCGGGCACGTTGCCAACAAAAAATTTCGCTCTGGTGTCGCTACCAACCGGCTTGCCGACAACAACTTGAACCCGGTGTCCATCGATCTCCTGCATATCTTCTTCCGTCGAAATGACCGACGCGAGCGCTTCGACATCAAACATGGCATTGCTGCTGCTGACATCAAGCGCAGGAAGCGCGACCATATTGCGCAGCAGCGCGGCAAGATGGTCGCGTTGCACCTCGGGAACATGATCGGCCTTGGTCGCAGCAAAGAGCACCTTCTCGATACGCGCGCTCTGCAGCAAACGCGAGATAATTCCGCTATGTCCATAGCGAAAGCTTTCCAGGATCGCATCAAGGGCGTGCCGCGTGTCTTCGAACACCTCGCGACCGGCCAGCAGAGCACCAAGGACGTCCACGAGCACGACTTGCCGCGAATAGTTGCGGAAATGCCGGCTATAGAACGGCATGACCACTTCAGTCTTATACGCATCGAAGCGTCGTTCCATCACAGCGGCCATACTGCCATCGGCGCCACGTTCGAGATTGTCCGGAATATCGAGCGGAGCAAACCACATATAAGAGGCTTCGCTGGCGGAATCAGGACCGAGGAAGCGTCCCGGCTGCAAAAAATTAAGCCCGTGCTCGTCGCGCGCTATCCGCAGGTATTGTCGATAAAGTTCATGCGCGCGCCTGGCATCTTCATCGCTCGCTGAAGAGTCATGACGGTGATCGGACAGAAAGGCGAGAAAATCACGCGCCGTGCCGGCGCGCAGTCCTCGGCGACAGAGCTGCAGTGTTGCGCGTGACCATTCGGCGTAGCTTTGGTCGAGCAGCGGCAGATCGAGGAGCCACTCACCGGGATAATCGATTATCTTCAGTTTCAGGGTTGCAGGACCGCTACCGACCCAGCGAAGAAGAGCGCCGAGCAGACCAGCAGGAACGAAGCGGATGTCAATTTCGATTTCGCTCATATCGATGGTGCGGGCCGGCCAGTTCGCGGGGCTCGCCGCCATGCGCTCGATATTTCGTCGATAGGGAAATCGCGGTAGCCCATCGGTCTTGTCGCCAACCACCCTCGCCGCAGCCAACCGGCCGTCTCCAACAACTTTGAGAAACGGCATTCGGTACGGTTGGTGCAGGGCACTGAGCAGGTTGTGTACAAGACTGGTAATGAACACAGTCTTGCCGGCGCGGCTTAAACCCGTGACAGCGAGACTCACGGTTGAGCCTTTGGCGAGTTCGGCGAGATCGAACGCGCCCAACAACCATTCTGAGAGATCCGCCCCGGCCCGCTCGAAAATCGATTTTTCGGACATGCCTTTCGCCATCGGTCTGATATCGCGCCGGCGCCCTTCGGCGTCCAACCACAAAAGACCTCGCGGTGATTACGTACCTAACATCGAGGCTGGACCAAGGTCCACTATGCAGGTCGACTCCTTAGAGCCATGTGTCTGCGCTCGAGACGCAAGCAAGCGAAAGCAGAGGAGCTGACCGCCATGACGGGCAAGACCAATTTCACACCTGACGAATGGAAGGTTCTTTTGGAAAGCGTGATGGCGGCCGGTATCGCTATTACCGCCGCGGAGCCAAGTGGACTGTGGGGCCTTCTGAAGGAGAGCTTTGCGGGAGGCACAGAACTGGCAAAAGTGAAGACCGACCCAAACGCCAACGCGCTCATCAAGGCGGTTGTCGACGATTTCAATTCGGCCGATGGCAGCGCGGCGCGCGACGCACTCAAGGCCAAGTTCAAGGACAGTAAGCCAGCCCAGATCAAGGACAAATGTATCGAGACGTTGCGGGAGGCCGCGGCAATCGTCGATGCCAAGGCGCCCGGCGATTCCTCGGCGTATAAGGGATGGCTGCAGCAAATTAGCCAGCACGTCGCCGAAGCATCCAAAGAAGGTGGGTTCCTCGGTGTCGGTGGCGTGCCGATAAGCGAGGCCGAGAAGGCGACATTGACCGAGATTTCGACGGCACTCAAAGCAGCTTGAAATCTAGCAACTTACGAGATCTCGTGTCGCAGTCCGCTTTTGTTCGATAGAGATTTGAGCGGCAGACTGTTCGCTAAGTCTTTCTCGATCGATATCCTCTTTGGATCACTGGCGGGTGACCGACCCGTGTGATGGCTGGAGCGATTTCCCCAAGCCTGCCGCTCGACCTGTTGCCGGAACCCGAGCAGAATAAGGTGCTCGGCGATATTTACCGCAAATGAAGGCCGCCGTTTTGGTTCAATAGGTAGTGCAAAAACGGGTAACCACGGGAGTGAAACAATGACAGTCTATGTTATCGCAGATATCAAATTGACGGACGACAAGTGGGTGCCGGCATATGCTGCGGCGGTCCATGATATTGTACACAAACACGGTGGCAAATACCTCGCACGCAGCGGCAATGTGAAGACGCTAGAAGGCAAGCCGCTGGACACCACCCTTATCGCGCTTTTGGCGTTTCCATCGGAGGACGCGGTCAAGGCATTCGCTTCTGATCCCGCGTACGCACCTCACGCAACGGCCCGTCAGCGCGGCAGCGAGAGCCGCTTCCAAATGATCGACGACACAGATCTAGCAGGGACAATTCCTTATTTGCGCAAAGGCTAAGGAAACGACGCATCGATAGCGTCGCCCCAAAAATAGTTGGTGGTTTCGCTGATGTCCGCTTCATTCACAAAGCGGATGTTTTGTCCTGTCCGAACCACAAACGGGAATTCGATGTTGCGTTTGATTATCTATTTCGCACGCAAGATCGCGCCTAATTTTTCAGAGACAGGATTTGCCACGGATCTGGATAAATTGATCCGAGCAAATCTGGCCAGAGCCACAATAGACACGGCTGGCGCGATGATGATTCCTCCCGCCACGATCAAAACAATGGCGAATTGATTTTTGATAGCAATAGCAATTTGGTTTTTCATTTTATGCCCCCAGGACGACCGTCAACAGCGGCCATCGCTGAGGGTGATTTAAGCGCAAGTCGCGATCTTTCTCGGGGTGGGATGGTACCCGCATGCAAAAAAGCCGGCCGGAGCAAGCGACCGCCGTGCGGGCATCCATAGCGACGGGCCGGCCTATACCACGTCTATACGAGCGTATAGCTCCCTAAGCACGGCTGTGCCGCTACCGTAGGGACTGTCCCAAGGACAAGTCGTCCCCTACTTGTCCCCATGTGCCGGTCACCGTTTCCCCGACGCGACCGGCACATGCATTTTGAACCATCATTTTAGTGGTCGCCGGCAAAACATGCATTGACGCATAAGGCGAATTTCCGAAATCGCGCACCCCTCCTGTTCTAGAAGAGCCATCGCCGGAAATGAATCGCCGTGGGGTTCAGTGAATATCCATCATGACGTCATGCGAATACGCTGCCGCAACGCGTGCTGGGCCCCGATGTTCGCGCGATGCGGTCTTGCGGTTCTTGTTTTTTGGCTGTCGTTCTTTGGCCAGATGTACGTTCTGGCGTTTGGGTATGATCGTTTCTTTTGTGAGGTTCATATCGGGCAATTTGGTATCTACGCTCGCCATTGGAGCGCCGAAATTGGAAGTGGACATTAAGGGTGGCTCAGGGTCGGGCCGCGGCTCGACTTTGGGCAACCCTACCAATTGCGACGTCTTGATCGGCGGACCAACGTCTGTGAGCGCATAGCTTGATACGTTCAAGAGCAGGAGCAGAGTCGTTCCGATGATGATGAAATAAGCGAGGATGGGCATACGCATTGGCGAACCCAGGTAAAACACTACTAGCCCCACGCGCAGCCCACTGAATATTTGTTCACCTCCGCGGCAATCTTAGGGCAGATCGTCCAAGGAACTCGATGCTTACGAGCTTGGTTGGTTTTCGATTAACGCGGATGTCCGCGATGGACTTCGATTAGAGCGGCCGAGTTCTGCGGTACGGGGATAATTACGGCGCGCGATTATAAATATTCCCCCCGCATCATAGCGGATCACTGACGTTGCCAATCTGTTGCCAAGTGACAGGAAATGACCGGACGACGACAGTTAGACCCGGTGATTTCTTGGGTTTTTGAACCTGGGCCAACTGGGTGACGACTAGTTGGTCCTGGCGGACTGCGTCCGGCACACTAACAAAGCAGATTCTGGACCGCGTTGGCTTAAGTACAAAAATCAAGCGTAATGCGCTGGGCTTTCCTCCAGCGAACCAATAACTCGTGCGGGAACACCCGCCACGAAGCTATTCGGAGGAACATGCTTGGTGACAACTGCCCCGGCTGCGACCACCGAATTTTCGCCCACTATAACGCCACCGAGTATGGTTGCACCGGTTGCGATCCAAACGTTCTTTTCGATTACAATCGGCCTTGCCTCTATGTAAGCCCGTCGCTGGGCTGGATGTAGCGGATGGCCTGAGGTGATGATGTTCACGTTCGGCCCGATCATGACATGATCGGCTATGTCGACGCCGCCCATATCGTAGAGTGTGCAGCACTGATTAATGAACACCTGGTGTCCAACCCGGATATCCAAGCCGTAAGCTGAATAGAAGGGCGGTATGAGGATGAACGTGTCGTCTACCTTTCGACCCGTCAATTCGCTGAATATTTCCCTCACTTTGGCAAGATCGTCGAAGGAAAGCTTGTTGATCTCCGAGGTCATCCGCATAGCGCGCCTGATGGCGCTGAACGCCGCGTCCCATTCGGGGCTCGGGATTTGCACCCGCTTGGCGAGAAATGGCCTCTCGGCGTTCATATCAGCCTTCCTTTGGATTTCGATTCGTGATCCTGCAATTCGAACCTCGCCTTCGCGTGAAATCAAGAATTCGCACGATGGTCTCGGTCAAACAATTTCAATTGGCGGACGCAACTTTTTCACCTGGAGACGGAAGAATGAAAGCAATTCGCGTTCATGAATTCGGCGGTCCTGAGGTCCTGAAGCTTGAGGAGGTGGTGACGCCAAAGCCTTCAGCTAGTGAGGTGTTGGTGCGAATTCATGCGGCCGGGGTAAATCCCTATGATGTCTACATGCGCGCGGGTACCTACCCCGTGAAGCCGCCACTCCCCTACACCCCTGGATCGGATGGCGCCGGAGTGGTGGAAGCGGTTGGCGAGGGCGTAAAAAAAGTGAAGCGAGGCGATCGCGTGTACACCGCGAAGACCCTCACCGGTGCATACGCGGAATATGCACTCGCGCACGAAGAGCAAGTGCATCCACTCCCTGAGAAAATTGATTTCAAACAGGGGGCAGGAATCTGGGTCCCCTACGGAACGGCGTATCATGCGCTCTATCACTCTGCGAAAGCGCACGCTTCCGAGACCGTATTGGTGCATGGCGCAAGTGGCGGTGTAGGCACGGCAGCACTGCAAATCGCCAGTGCCATGGGTCTTAAGGTTTTCGGCACTGCAGGGACCCCGAAGGGTCTTGAAATGGCCAAGCGAGAGGGCGCGCATCAAGTTTTCGATCACCGCAAAGCCGGATATCAAGAAGAAATTCTGAAAGCGACGGGCAACCGGGGGGTGGACATCATTTTGGAAATGCTAGCCAATGTGAATCTCGCCCACGATACGAAGCTATTGGCCAATAATGGGCGCGTCGTTGTCATCGGCAGCCGTGGCGAGGTTACCATCAATCCCCGAGATCTGATGTCGCGCCGCGCTTCGATTCGCGGGTTCACGCTCTGGGCCATCACAGCGACCGAGGAGGCAGACATCCACGCCGGACTCTTTGCCGGCTTCGAGAACGGCGCGTTGCGACCCGTTATTGGCAAGATATTGCCACTCGCCGAGGCCGCGCGCGCACACATGGAGATCCTTGAGCCCGGATCGGCCGGCAAGATTGTGCTTACAACTTAGTCAATCGGTTCAGAGGGACTGCTCGTGATCCAAAGCGGATGCGTCGGTGGTATTTGCGCCAGTTCAACAACTTCGGACCTGGGATTGCGCGAAGTGAAATCGTTGTCTGCTTTTAGTCATAGCGGACAGTCAAGGGTCCCCGCGGAGGGCGCCTACGGCAGTTCGGAGATGATCTTCGTCATCTCATCCAACGACCAGGCGCGCACCGTACGACTGCGTACAAATCCCAAGCTGCAGTTGGCCAGCGCGTATTTAGCGATATTGTCCTCGTTCGCTGTCTCGATGACCTGCATCAGATCGTATTCGCCGGAGGTGAGATAAATCTGTTTGATTTCGCAGCCGCATTTCTTGGCAAGGTCCTGCGCTGCCTGCGCGCGTTTGGGATCGTCTTTGATTTCGCGAATGCCCCGCTCGGTGAAGTTCAAGGACACTATGAACAGCATGCTCGTTCTCCCATAGGGTTGCCGTCATTCAGCGCCCCCGAGGAGCATCAGCGAAAGCGGATGCGCGTACAAGATGTGCCATTCGTCACTTCTCGTAAAAGCTCCCCACGCGGGCCCTTTCTGAACATAGGTGAAACTTGATAGAATCCCGCATCGAGCCGCGCGGGGGCGGCAATGCGACGCCGCGAGTTCACTAAAGTAATTGCTGGCTTAGCTGCTGCTTGGCCCCTTTGAGGACAATCCTGGCCGCACGACAGATGTCCACTATTGGAGGTAAAGCGGGCGTTACAGTCGCAGTGTTACGCTCTTTTCAGCAAAAACTCGTGAGGGCGCGTCCTATGTTCAATCCTACCGATGTCGTCATTAAAAGTTTCGTGAATGAACTCCACGAAATGTACGTGCAGACGTACGGAATACTTGAACCGAGCTATCCCGGCATTATGAAATTTGTTGCACGGCTCGCGCTTGAGAACATTTCACGAAGCGATGCCGCCTATCATGACGTTAATCACACAATTATGGTAACGCTGGTTGGGCAGGAGATTTTACGGGGTAAACACATCAGTGTTGGCGGGGTCACTCCGCGCGAATGGCTGCATTTCATCGTATCACTTCTTTGTCATGACATTGGTTACGTTCGCGGCGTGTGTCGCGGCGACAGCGATGGCCAGTACGTCATTAATACGGCCGGTGAAACGATAAGCATTCCAGACGGGGCGACGGATGCATCGCTCACGCCATATCATGTAACACGTTCAAAATTATTCGTCCGCGAGCGCTTCGGAAAGGTGACGCTCGTGCATCTGGATACTTCAGAAATTGAAATCAACATTGAACATACAAGATTTCCGATCCCGGAAGGTGAACAGCATTCAATGACCAACGATTTCCCGGGGCTGCTTCGGGCAGCTGATTTGATCGGTCAGCTCGCAGACATCAATTATCTGAAGAAGACTGCGGCCTTATTTAACGAATTCGAAGAAACCGGGACGAGCAAGATTTTGAAATTCAAAAGTGCTGCAGACCTGAGGTCAAATTATCCTCATTTTTTCTGGAAGGCTGTGAAACCTTATATCGGTGACGCCTTGCGGTATCTGGAAGTCACCCAAGAAGGTCGACAGTGGGTCGCCAATCTTTACGCCAACGTGTTCACAGCTGAGCACAAAAATCTAATTATACCCGAGACTTGATTTCCGATTTTGCGGACAAAGCTGGTTAGCGGCGATGGTCGCTGTCATGGTCAAAATGGCCTCTGACATGCCTGAATCGCCGACCGTTGCCTGGAGGAACGTAGGTCGGCAACGTCACACGATAGACCAGCACGAGCGTATCGACATTGGCTCCAGAGGCATCTTGGTAGGGCTGACCGGCCATGAAGCCGTTCTGCGTAATGAAGTCGTTGTCACTCCCCACGAACAGGAAATAATCGTGAGGGCTGCGCGGATCCTCAACCGGGACGACGGCCATGCTTTCCCACTTTTCATAGAGGTCATTGTTGTTGTTGGGGAGACCGTTGTGCAAGCCGAAGCGATTGAGCTGGGCATTGTCGTTGATATCGAGAAATTTGACGTAGGTCACGGGTTTGATGCTGCTGTTGAGAACCCCCAACGGCGCGATAGGAGTCGTTGGGCTGTCATAGGCAGTCCCGGCGATATTCGTGGCGCCGGAGATGTCGATGAGGTCCACGCTACGATAGGCTGATGTCGCGTTTGCCAGGCTGAACCCAGCACCGCTGTCACGGGCGAGGACCAGGAACTGGTGATCGTTAAGCGCCAGCAGTTCACTCTGGGCAGCAATCAACAACGTCGGTTTTGTCGTCGTGGGATCCTGATAAAGGGGCAGTTGGACGACGTATTCCGCCCTCAACTTCGGCTTGAGACCCTTAAGATCGTAAGCCAACAAACGCGTATTGCGGCGTGTTGTCTTGATGGTGCTGGTGTCGAGATCTTGAATCAAAGCGCTTTGCAGCAAGACAAACAAAGTGTTCCGATCAGGGCTCATCGCCATGCCTTCAAAGCCCTGGTTGTTTTGACGTCCTGACACGGGATTGCCGGGGCTCGGATTGTAGGTCACGCCGATCGGTGGGCTGTTGGCGGAAAAATTCTCCACCGGATGTCCGGATGCGTCGAGCCGCATCGGGATAAATGCGTCAGGCGGTCGGATCACATGCAACAACGTCCCGTTTTCGGTGTAGTGGTAGATGTAAGGACCGTATTCGTCACTGACCCAGATCGTGCCGTCGCCAACGTGCACGACGGTCTCGTTATCGACGCTGATCAATCCGTTCGACCCGATCGGAAGATCCGGAAAAATCGGATTAGCAGGCCTCACGCCATTTGGATCAAGGCCCGTGGTCGGCAGGCCGCCAATCTGATGAAACAGAACCGAGCCCTTGTAGAGCATCTTCAGTTGATTCTGACTGGTGGTCGTGCCGCTGAACAACGGATTTAGGGTGATATCGAAGCGATGTAAGCGACCGTGGAAATTCACCGTTCCCTGCGTATTCCATCCGCGGTCCGGAATCATAAAGAGCGTGCCTCTGTAGCTGCCGCCACGATTTTTGTGCCAGCTGCGAAGGTCCATCGCCATGCCGGAGCCAAATCCGCCGAGAGTTTCGCCAAACTGGTCTTTTGCGTTGGACGGCACGCGCGCAACGCCAACAAGGCCTTTATTGATAAAGGTCTGTCCCTGAAACACGACCGACTGTGCCG
>Ga0126370_10000904_pt1 | contig 13121 bp, 14 predicted proteins | sample PanSoiMetaPlot_3_FD_92586 | JGI IMG/M metagenome (GOLD analysis project Ga0126370, IMG submission 92586) | Tropical forest soil microbial communities from Panama - MetaG Plot_3 | ecosystem: Environmental > Terrestrial > Soil > Tropical forest > Bulk soil | place: Panama | collected 2016-02-17 | reverse complement strand
TATATGTCAAGGCAGCGGAAGATGCGATGAAGAGTCCGTTCGGTACGCGTAAATGACTCGTTTTCATGAACCCGACTAACCACGATTTCAATAGTCCCCTTGTGAGGGACGCCTCGAATAAGCCACTGGCTTAGATTCAGCGACAGTTTGGAGGCTGATGCCATCTCCCTGAAAGAGGTAGATTGCGTGCAGCCGAATTGACTGACCCAATCGATACAATCAGTTCACTGTTGCCTGAGAATATCGCAGGTGAAACTGTGACACGCGCTGCTGCCACATATCAACAAAAGCACCTGAGGTGAGATTTTTAACGGTTTTCCAGATGTGTTTGATTTTCGGAAGCGAATTACCCCAAATAGCTCGCACACCACTTCTCACCTTTCTCTCTACCTTCATCGGTAGCACACATTGATTTCCAAGCAACGCGGCCAGGGTGGCTTACATGTTCTGCCGCGCCTTGCATACCTTGTTGGTGAATGAGGTAAATATCACTCAACGTGGGCTTTTTGTGGGTGAAAAATTTCGAACAAGATATCTTCAGTCAGAAACTTGTACGCAGCAGCGACCGCGTTATCCCGCGAATCAAGGATTCCCCGGACCCGTATTGTTTGAATTCGGCGTTGCTCAATTAGGTTGCCGTCTGGCTGTGCTTCGTCGTTAGCAGTCGATTCGTCAGTGTTCAGATTCGCAGGCACTACATCACCGTCCTGCGAACGCGATAGCTTTGTAAATCTGCGGCGGATCGGAGGTTGGAGCTGCCGGAACTGCACTGTCCGCCGCCGCGCACGAGGAATATGCCGCGCTTCTCTATTGGTAATTGGCAAGCCGGCGCCGGCCTCCCAGAGAGCCCGAAGCTGCGAATCGGACAAGGCGAGCATGTCGCAATCGTCTTGCGCTCCAATGTCAACTTTTTGACGGACCAGGGCGGCGGGAAGCGGCGGCTCGCCATTGAGAGTTCTCTATGGTCGCTGAACTTGAGCGCTCGTGGAACAGTTCGAGCTGCTACAGCCAATGCAAGTTCGCAGCCCATCAGACCGGCAAAGAACAAACACAAGATCGCCGTAGAGAAAAGTGTCTGCACTATCCAAGGAGATTTTTGGAAGATCGGGAGAGCGTCACCATTTCGTCCGCGACCGAAAAAAAGCAACGCAAGTGACAAGGCCAATACCGCCAAACTTGCAGGAAGGTTCATGTTCGGCCCCGCCGCATAACGATGAGGAGCTTAAGGCCGATCCCGCTTGGAGTGCTTTGGTCAGATCGTCACTGTGACAGCTTAGCTCAGTTGGATGAAGCACACCTCTTGTTCTTCGGCAGACCAGGGCGGCGGGAAGCGGCGGGGTTGCCATCGGGGGCCAGGCTGGCCTCGTTTTACCGACCGATCACTTTGCGCTTCTTGTCGTACTCGGCCCTGTCGATCTCGCCGCGAGCAAGGCGCCGATTGAGAACGTCAATCGCTGTGGCGCGTCGTTGGCCGCCGACGGACGTGTAATCCGCCACCCAGATAATAATGCTGCCAACGCCACAAAAATGATCAGCAGGATGATGATGTGCATGCAAGCCCCCTGGTTCGCTGACGAAACACTGACGCGATTTGCGCGGACATTATCGGCCCCAATCTTCCTCAGCCTCGCGCGTCACGGCGAGGGCTTTGGGGTTCTTGACCTTCACCCAATACGGCGAGCGCCCGGAGCGGTAAAGCGAGCCAAGCCGCTTCGATACAATCCCTTCACAGCCAAGCTTGCACGCCTCGCGGAATACGATCTCGCCATCTTCCTCGATATGCTCATAGTACGCTCACGCAACGACATGCGGTCTTCAATAGAAACTGCTCAGAAAAGAGTCGAGTCAGTGTGGTCCCGGCCGTCTGGGGTTAGGGGATGGGGGCGACCGGGACCGGGCGCGGCCAGCTACCCTGCCGGGGAACGCCGACCGGCCTGCTTTGAAGATGAGAAAGCTTCAGCGTCGTTGAAGATAGGTGCGGCAATTTCGAGCATCGCCCGACGAAATGCGGGAAGAAACGACGAGATGCGCGAAGAACATCGTCGTAGGCGAATGATTGAAAGTCCAGGGCGGCGGAAAGCGGCGAGTTGTCACTGTCCCCAATAACCGGGAGCGTAGTCATACGACGGCTGTGAAGCCACGATTGACTTCCCTGTGTAATAGCCCGGCTCCGCCGGCGGCGCTGGGAAGGCGGGAGTCGGTGCGTAGAGTTGTGGTGTGTAGATCAGTGGCCCGTACCCATGTGGTGGTGCCGACGAGGCTGGACCTGCATAATCATAGAGCGGAGCTTTGGCTGTGTTGGGATTCACCGCTTGGGCTGATGCGGCAACCGCTGAAAGCGCCAAAGCGGCCGCTCCGAGAACGAGAGCTCTCGTCATTGTATTCTCCCCTGTGCTGCGTGGACGCTTGCCGTTCCGAAGGCTTAACCAGCATCGTGGGTTCTGGTTCGACTATATTTGCGGATAGCGCCTCGGCCGCTGAAAGGGTTTGAGTGTCGCACCTTGGGAAAACGCTAATGAAAACAACGGCAAAATTTCACTATGGTGGGGGAGGTAGGACTCGAACCTACGAAGGCGTTAGCCAGCGGATTTACAGTCCGCCCCCTTTGCCGCTCGGGACACTCCCCCATCTTGGGAAATCAATCGCCTAGCAAGTCTTGGCGCGTGCGCGGGCGTATATGGTTTGGCCGCAGGGTCTAGTCAATCGAATATCATGGGCGCCTTGATTGGGGCGCCTTGATTGGGGTGCCTTGGCGCGCCGCCCCGGTTTGTCGTTTTTCAAGCGCCGGCTGGGCTACGCATGTGCTGGACAACAGGTGTGTAATGAAGCTTTTGCGCCAAACCTTCCTGGTTCTAGCCGTTCTTGCCGCCGCGACAACCGCGATTCTGGTGCTTACTAGCGGCCGTGACGCGCAGGCGCAACTCGCAAAGACGATCAGGGTCGTAGTTCCTTACGCGCCGGGCGGCGCTGCCGACATTCTCGCGCGCCTCATCGCCGAACAGGTCGGGCGCGCCGGCGGACCGGCGCTGGTCATCGAAAACCGGCTGGGGGCGGGCGGCGCGATTGGCACTGAAACGGTGGCGCGGGCCACGCCCGACGGCAGCACGCTGCTCGTGGTTTCGACGCCTTTCCTGATTGACCCGCTACTGCGCCAGTTGAACTTCGATCCACTCAAGAGTTTTGCGCCAATCTGCAACCTGGTGAGTGCGCCGACCGTCATCGTGGTGAACAGTGCCTCGTCCTACCGGACGCTCGCGGAATTGCTCGGCGACGCCCGCGCCAAGCCAGGCCAGATCACGATGGCGAGCATCGGTCCAGGCAGCAGCTTTCAGCTTGGCTTTGAAATACTCAAGCGCGTCGCGAAAGTAGATATCACCTTCGTTCCGTATCCTGGAAATGCGCAGGCGCTCAATGCCGTGTTGGGCCAGCAAGTGACGTCCATGTTCGCCACCTATCCGAATGTTTCGGAATATTTGAAAGCCGGAAAATTACGGGCGCTCGCCGTCGGCAACCGCACGCGGGCGCAGGTTTTGCCCGAGATCCCGAGCGTTGCCGAGTTGGGTTACGGCGATTTCAACATCGATGCCTGGTTTGGCAGCTTCGCTCCGGCCAATACACCCCAACCTGTGATCAGTCAGATCGAACATTTGTTCACGGCGGCGGTGCAAGATGACATCGTTAAGGAAAAAATACTCGTTCAGGGTCTTTTCCCGACCGTTAGCTGCGGCGCGGATTTCGCCGCTTATCTTCGCAAACAGCATGACGCCTACGGACGCATTATTACTGAGGCGAATATCAAAGCTGATTAGTCGCCGATCGCTTTCGGTGAATAAAGTGTGTCGAAATCGGCCACATATTTAGCGGCAATTAGGACAGAAACACCGCAAATATACGTTCTTTTTAGCCTGTTGTTTAAACTGATCTTAGATCTCTGGCACTAGTGTGACGCCACACGACGGGAAACAGGGCCCGTCGCGACAAGAACAATTGGTTTGGGAAAGGCGTCACTTATGAAAACCGTCGTTAAGACGGTCGAACCCCTCGAGCGTGAGCCGCGGTTCGACCATATTCGCCCGCACTATCTCGAAGCACTCACCTCGGTCGAGCGCCTGCATCGGCGTCTCCTTGACGTCATTAAGGACGAGTTCGACCGTCGCGGCCGCGCCGACATCAATTCGGTTCAGGCGCTCTTGCTCTACAATATCGGTGACAAGGAGCTGACTGCCGGTGAGCTGCGCACGCGCGGCTATTACCTCGGCTCCAACGTCTCCTACAATCTCAAGAAACTGGTCGAAATGGGTTTCCTCGATCATCAGCGTTCACGGATCGACCGGCGTTCGGTACGCATCAAGCTGACCGATAAAGGCCGCGAAGTGCGCGACACCGTCGATGCGCTCTACGAAAAGCATATGCGTACGGTGGAGCATGTGGGCGGCATCAACGCCGATGATTTTGGCGTGCTCAACAAAGCGCTGCATCGCCTCGAACGGTTCTGGACCGACCAGATTCTCTATCGGCTGTAACGCCACGCTCTAGTGACGCCGAGCGCGAGGGCTCCTGCCGAGAGGCTGGGGCCCTTTCGCGCGACCCCGTTGCCCACGCCGTTTTTGGCGCTTTATGTTAGCCCCGATTTTCGTCGGGGGCGGCCGATTAAAGCCGCAATGGGCGCGCAGAGACACATCGCATGACTGGATCGTGTGGCCCGACTTCGCCGCAAGCCGGACTCTGCCGCCGTAGCGTGCTGCGCGGCCTTGCTGGCGCCACCGCACTCACGGCGGGGCTTCGCTCTGCGCGCGCCGAGGATCGCGCGCTCGATGCGCTCCTCGGCGATGTTGGCCGCGACGACTTCGGCCAGGGCTTCGATCAGGCGTCGCGCACCGTTCACATGCCGAAGGCGACAATTCCGATGTTGTCGCCGGGCACGGCGGAAGCGACGCGGCGCGCCGTCGAGACTTACGACGGGATCGTCGCCCGAGGCGGCTGGCCGCAAGTCTCGAAGGTTCTGGAATTGCGGCGCGGCACCCGGCACGAGAGTGTCGTGGAATTGCGCGAGCGGCTGGCAATATCGGGCGACCTCGACCCGAACGCCCGCGCCGTCGAGAACGACATTTATGATTCGTATCTTGAGGAGGCGGTGCGCCGATTTCAGGCCCGCCACGGTCTGACGATCGACGGTATCGTTCATGAGGCGACGTTCGATGCGGATGAACGTACCGGCAACGACGCGGCGCGATCAGTTGAAGGTGAATATCGACCGGTTGAAGTCGCTGACCGGCAATCTCGGCCCGCGTTACGTCTTCTGCAATATTCCCGCCGCGCGGATCGAGGCGATCGAACACGACGTTGCGGTTTCGCGTCATACCGGTGTGGTCGGCAAGCCCGACCGGCCGTCGCCGGAAATCGACAGCAAGATTATCGAGATCAATTTCAATCCATATTGGACCGTGCCGGCGTCAATCGTCCGCAAGGACCTTATTCCGCGAATGCAGGACCAGCCTGATTACCTGACCAAGAACCGCATTCGCATCCTCGACTCGGCGCATCGCGAACTGCAACCCTCGCAGATCAATTGGTATTCTGAGGACGCGACCAACTACACCTTCAAGCAAGATCCCGGCAGCCAAAACTCGCTGGGCTCCATCCGTATCAATTTTCCCAGCGCCTATGGCGTGTATATGCATGACACGCCGTTGAAGAATTTGTTCGGCGACGATTTCCGTTTCCACTCATCGGGCTGCGTTCGGGTACAAAACGTGCGGGCGCTGGTGGTGTGGCTCCTGGACGAAACGAAGGGCTGGTCGGCGGGCGATATCGACCGAGTCATCAAATCCGGTCAACAGAAGACCGCCAGCTTGGGAAAACCGGTGCCGCTGCACTGGGTTTACGTGACGGCTTGGTCGGGCGACGACGGCGTGGCGCAGTTCCGCGAGGACATTTACGGCCATGATGGGCTCGGCCGGCCTGCCATTCCGGCCTCCACAAAGCTTTGACCGCTTGCGGCGGACTGCGCTTGATCCCTAAATATAGCGGCGTTATCCGCTGAAATATCGCAAGGTCTTGCGGGTTCGGCTGGTATCGAGGTTGTGCGGGGTGTATCACCTCCGCACAGCTCGGCGACGAAACAGCGAGCAACGTGCGGTCGCGCCGACGACCAGGCAGCGAGGGACCGACAGGCCATGCCGGCAAGCCACAAGATCAATGCTGCTGATCAGGATTTCTACTCGGCGATGCTTGCCGAAAGCGATCCGGAAATTGCCGAAGCGATCAAGCTCGAACTGGGCCGGCAGCGTGACGAGATCGAACTTATCGCGTCGGAGAACATCGTCAGCCGCGCCGTGCTTGAGGCGCAAGGCTCGGTGCTCACCAATAAGTATGCCGAGGGCCTGCCGGGAAAGCGTTATTACGGCGGCTGCCAATATGTCGACATAGCCGAACGGCTGGCGATCGAGCGGGCGTGCCGCCTGTTCGGGTGCAGTTTCGCCAATGTCCAGCCGCATTCCGGCGCTTCCGCCAATGCGGAAGTCTTCATGGCGCTGATGAAGCCCGGCGACACTTTTATGGGGCTCAGCCTCGCAGCCGGCGGACATCTCACGCACGGCTCGCCCGTAAACCTTTCCGGCCGCTGGTTCAAAGCGGTGCCGTACGGCGTGCGCCGCGACGACCATCTCATCGACATGGAGGAGGTCGAGCGGCTCGCCAAAGAGCATCGGCCCAAACTGATCATAGCCGGCGGCTCGGCCTATCCGCGCATTATCGACTTCCGCCGCTTCCGCGAGATCGCCGATGAGGTCGGCGCCTATCTTGTGGTCGACATGGCGCACTTTGCCGGGTTGGTCGCCGGCGGCGCGCATCCGAGCCCGCTGCCGCATGCCCATGTCGTCACGACGACGACGCACAAGACGCTGCGCGGTCCTCGCGGTGGGGCCATCCTCAGCAATGACGAGGAGCTTGCGAAGAAACTCAATGCCGCGGTGTTCCCCGGAATGCAGGGTGGGCCATTGATGCACGTGATCGCCGCCAAGGCGGTCGCCTTCGGCGAGGCGTTGCGCCCGTCATTCCGGTCGTACGCGAGGAACGTGGTCGAGAATGCAAAAGCGCTTTCCGAAAGGCTTAAAGCCTGCGGCTTCGACATCGTATCCGGCGGCACCGACACGCATTTGATGTTGGTCGACCTTCGCAAGAAGCGGCTGACCGGCAGAGTTGCGGAAGCCGCGCTCGGCCGCGCCCGTATTACCTGCAATAAGAACGCCATTCCGTTCGATCCTGAGAAACCCACGGTCACCTCGGGCGTGCGGCTTGGCACGCCTGCGGGCACCACGCGCGGCTTCGGCATCGCCGAGTTCCAGCAAATTGGCGACATGATCGCTGAAGTGCTGGACGCGGTCGCAAAAAGCGGCAGCGAACAGGACGCGCAAGCCGAAGAACGAGTGGCAGAGCAAGTCAAACGCTTGGTCGGCAGGTTCCCGATCTACGAGGGATGAGGTATGCGCTGTCCGAGCTGTGCGAGCCTCGATACCCAGGTCAAGGATTCGCGGCCGACCGAGGATTCGTCGGTCATTCGCCGCCGCCGCGTTTGCCTGAGCTGCAATTTCCGCTTCACTACGTTCGAGCGGGTGCAATTGCGCGAGCTGATTGTGATCAAGCGCAATGGGCGGCGCGTGCCGTTCGATCGCGACAAGCTCTTGCGTTCGGTGCAGATCGCGCTGCGTAAACGGCCGGTTGATCCCGAGCGTATCGACCAGATGGTCTCCAAGATCGTGCGCGAGCTTGAAAGTATCGGCGAGAGCGAAGTGTCTTCGGAAACCATTGGCGAAACGGTGATCGCGCATTTGCGTGATCTCGACGATGTCGCTTATGTGCGGTTCGCCTCGGTTTATCGCAATTTTCGGGAAGCGAAGGATTTTGAAACGGCGCTTGCCGAATTGTCGGGAGATGAGGCCGCCGAGTGAGCGCGCCTGAAACTGCCGCAGCGAAGCCCGCCACGAACGACCATCGGTTCATGGCGCTTGCGCTTTCGCTGGGCCGGCGGGGCCTCGGCCGAACTTGGCCAAATCCGGCTGTGGGGGCGGTGATCGTGAAAGACGGCGAGATTGTCGGCCGCGGCTGGACGCAACCGGGGGGCCGCCCGCATGCCGAGATCGAGGCGTTGCGCCGAGCCGGCGCGGCGGCACGCGGCGCGACGATGTTTGTGACCCTCGAGCCGTGCTCGCATCATGGCAAGTCGCCGCCATGCGCTGACGCCGTTATTGCCTCCGGCATTGCGCGGGTCGCCTTGGCGCTTGAGGATCCCAATCCCAAAGTAGCGGGCGCCGGCCATGCGCGCCTGCGCAGCGCGGGCATTGCCGTCGATATCGGCATCCAGGCCGATGCGGCAAAGCGCGATCACGCCGGGCATATCCGCCGCATGCGCGACGGTCGCCCGCACGTCACGCTAAAGCTTGCAATTTCGGCCGATGGCAAGGCTGCCGGAGCTGGTCGAAGACGTGTGGCGATTACCGGCGAAGCCGTCCGCAACCGGGTGCATTTGTTGCGCGCGCACAGCGACGCCATCATGATCGGCATCGGCACGGCCTTGGCGGACGATCCGACACTGACCTGTCGCCTGCCTGGGATGGCCGGGATGTCGCCGGTACGTGTGGTCCTTGATACGCGGCTCCGCTTGCCGGTCGACTCACGGCTTGTGCAGACTGCCCGCCAAACGCCACTGTGGATCATCGCCAATGCGCCGCCAACTTCCGAAATAGCGTTGCACGCGCACGGCGCCGAGGTGATCCAAATGCACGACAAGGACGGTCTCAGGACCGTGCTGGAACATTTGGGTTCGCGCGGTATTACGCGGCTTATGGTCGAGGGCGGTCCGAGCCTCGCGTCGGCTATGCTTGCGGACGATCTCGTCGACGAGGCCGTTCTATTCCATTCCGAGACGATGATAGGCGAGGGCGGCTTGCCGGCGCTCGACCCCCGGGCCCAAACAATGCTTCATCGGCATCTTAAGCGTACCTCAAGCGAGCCGGTCGGGACCGACCGGCAGGACCATTACGAACGCGAGGCTGTTGGCGATGTTTAGCGGGATCGTCAGCGGCTTAGGCGAGGTTCTTGACGTCGAAGAAAGGTCTGCTGAGCTGCGGAGATTTGTTATCGCCTGCGATTACGAGCCCGATTCGGTCGCAGTCGGCACCTCGATTGCCTGCTCGGGGATTTGCCTCACAGTCGTGGACCGCGGTACGATCAGCGGACGGCCGTGCTTTGCGGCCGATGCCGCGGCGGAAACACTGCGCGTAACGACAGCCGGGAATTGGCGGCGCGGCACGCGCATCAACCTGGAGCGATCGCTTAGATTGGGCGATGAGCTCGGCGGGCACCTCGTCAGTGGCCATGTCGATGGAGTGGCCGAACTCGTCACCCGGGACGATTTTATCGACAGCGCCTCTTTTGGCTTGCGCGTATCGAGTGGACTGGCGCGCTTGATTGTCCCAAAGGGATCCATCGCGCTCGACGGCGTCGCGCTGACCGTTAATAAAGTCGAGAGTGTGATGTTTTCGGTTATGGTCATTCCCCACACCCTACAGGTCACCACATTCGGTCGGCTCGAACCTGGCGCACGGCTCAATATCGAAGTCGATCAACTAGCGCGCTATGTGGCGCGGATTTTGGAAACGGCGCCGCGCTGAGATGCGCTTGTGACGGCCCCACGCTCTTGGTACGACCACTGCAGGACCCACGCCGACACACGAAAATCGTTTTTCGGCTAAAACCGTGCTGGACAAATTGGAGCTTCGTTATGGCCGAAGCGCGTCGCGGCAAAAGCGACAAGAACAACGGCGCCAAGGGAGCTCGTATTCTTGTCGTCGAGGCGCGGTTTTACGACGACATTGCCGATGCGCTGCTGGCGGGTGCCACGAAGGTGCTCAAAGAAGCCGGGGTGCAATTCGATCGGCTCACCGTGCCGGGGTCGCTCGAAATCCCAGGCGTGATCGCAATTGCGCTTGAGGCTGCGAAGCGGCGCCGTCGTCCCTATGACGGAGTCGTCGCGCTCGGCTGCGTCATTCGTGGCGACACGATTCACTTCGAAATAGTCGCCCATGAATCCGCTCGCGGATTGATGGATCTCTCCGTGTCCCGTCAGGTACCAATCGGCAATGGCATCATTACCGTGGACAACGATAAACAGGCATGGGCGCGGGCACGGCCCGAGGAGCAGGACAAAGGCGGCGATGCTGCACACGCCGCGCTTGCGGTCGTCGCGCTTAAACGGCAGATCGGGAAAAAGTGAAATGCCCGGTGCGAACACGCCCGATCATCCGGATCGCGACAACCGCGGATCTCCCAAAGCGAACCAGCGCGGCGCCGCCCGGCTTGCCGCCGTGCAGGCGCTTTATCAAATGGATCTTGCCGGCACGGGGTTGAACGAAATCTTGGCCGAATTCGAAAGCCACTGGCTCGGCAGCGAAGTCGAAGGTGTGCAATATCGCCCGGCAGAAGCCTCCTATTTCCGTGATATCGTCGGCGGGGTAGTCCGTGAGCAAAGCTGGCTCGATCCGCAGATCGACGCGACACTAGCGAATGGCTGGCCGCTCAAACGGATCGAAACCGTGCTTCGCGCGGTGCTGCGGGCCGGCGCCTATGAACTTGCCTACCGGAGCGACGTGCCGGCACGCGTGGTAACCTCTGAATATGTCGACGTGGCCAGCGCTTTTGTCGACAAGGAAGAGACCGGGATGGTCAATGCCGTGCTCGATCAGCTCGCGCACCAGCTCCGCGCCGGCGAGTTCGCCGGCGGATAGGGAGGGGCAGCTTATGCCCTCCGATCACGACGGCTCCGCACACGAGATTTCCGGCGAGGAGCGCCTGATCGGCCGATATTTTCGACCGCTCGCAACAGCTCCGGGCGCATTCGGTCTCGGCGACGATGCCGCCGTGCTTACGCCGCCCGCCGATTGCGACGTGGTTTTGACTGCCGATGGGGTCATTGCTGGAGTACATTTTCTTCCCAACGATCCTCCAGGCAGCATCGCGCGCAAGGTACTGCGAATGAACCTGTCCGATCTCGCCGCCAAAGGCGCGTCGCCGGTCGGTTTTTTACTATCGATTGCGCTTCCTGTAGGCACCGAGGAAGCGTGGATCGCCGCCTTTACCGCAGGCCTCGCCGAGGACATCAAGCATTACGGGTGCCCACTCCTGGGCGGCGATACCGATCACACGCCGGGACCGCTTTCGGTTTCGATCGCCGCTTTCGGCGCGGTGCCGCATGGCGCGATGCTGCGACGCGCGACCGCTCGACCTGGTGACATCATCACGGTGACCGGCACGATTGGCGACGCCGCGCTCGGCGTCATGTTGCACAGGGATGCAAGCTTGGCCGAGCGGTGGCGCCTCCCAACGGCTTTCCAATCTACTCTGTGCGAGCGCTATCTCGTTCCGCAGCCGCGCAACGCGCTTGCCCAGGCGCTTCGAGATTACGCCTCCGCGTCGATGGATATCTCCGATGGGCTTGCGGGTGATTTGGCCAAATTGTGCCGGGCATCAGGTGTGGCGGCTGAAATCGATGTTGCCGCCGTGCCATTGTCGGAAGCCGCTCGCGCTGGCCTTGCCGCAGATTCGCGGCTCGTCGAGGCGATTTTAACCGGCGGCGACGATTACGAAATTCTGTCGACAGTACCACCCGCCAAGTTCGCCGCCTTCTGCGCTGCCGCAGGAAAAGTGGGCGTTACTGTGAGCAAAATCGGCGAGATCGGGAGCGGGCAGGGGGTGCGTTTCCGGCGTGACGGCAAAGTGCTCTCGTTCGCGCGTCCGGCCTATACTCACTTTTGACCACATGACCACAACGGCCGGCGCGAGTGTACTCCCAAGAGGACAATCAGATGGCAAGACCCAAGCACAAATCAAAGCAGCAGCGGAAATCTCAGAGCACCGCAGCAAAAACACGCGCGGGCAGGCGTGCTGGTCGAACAAAGACTGCTCGCAATCGCAGCGCGCCGACAAGGCGTAGCGCGAAGGGAAGATCAGGGCCTTCCAAGCATACCTTTGTCGCCACGCATCATCGCCCGGATGCGTTCGAACAGGGCTTGCGACGCTATGCCCAATACCGCGACCTTGGAATCGCCAAGGCGACCAGCGGTATGGTGCGAGCGCATGTGATCAAAATGGTCCCGCCGTGCGATCCCGACGAAGTGTCTAAGCAGCACTTCCATGAGGTCGAATTCCAGATGGTCTACGTGCTCAAGGGTTGGATCAAAGGCGAATATGAAGGCGCCGGCGTGGTCACGATGCGCGAAGGGTCATGCTGGCTGCAACCGCCGAAAATCAAGCACGCCGTGCTCGATTATTCAGACGATTGTGAACTGCTCGAAATTATCATGCCTGCTGATTTTGCAACCGTCGAACTGGAGTAATCGGATGAGCCCGAGGCGGGGCGTTTTGGAATTGCTCAAATGACTGTGGCGGGCTCGATGCATGATCTATCGATTCTCGCCGAGCTCGAGCGCAAGGTGCTGTGGCTCGCGACCTGGACGATCCACCAGGCCAATCATCTGCGCGACAATGCCGATGGAGTAAAAGTCGGCGGCCATCAGGCCTCGTCGGCTTCGCTCGCCACGATCATGACCGCCCTTTATTTTCACAGCTTGCAGCCGCAGGATCGCGTCGCGGTCAAACCGCATGCTTCACCTAATTTCCATGCCATCCAGTATCTGCTGGGGCGTCAAACGCGCGAGAAGCTCGAAAACTTCCGCGGCTATAAGGGCGCGCAATCCTATCCGTCGCGCACCAAAGATACCGACGACGTCGACTTTTCCACCGGCTCCGTCGGCCTCGGCGTCGCCCAGACATTGTTTTCATCGCTAGCGCAAGACTACGTGCGGGCGCACGGTTGGGGTCTTGAACGGCCGGAAGGCCGCATGATCGCGCTTCTGGGCGATGCCGAGCTCGACGAGGGCAACATCTTCGAGGCCATGCTCGAAGGCTGGAAGCAGGGTCTGCGCAATTGCTGGTGGATTGTCGACTACAACAGGCAAAGTCTCGATGCGGTGGTCCGCGAGGGTTTGTGGGAGCGCTATCAAAACCTGTTCCGAAACTTCGGTTGGGACGTCGTGCTCCTCAAATATGGCAGGCTGCAACAAGCG
>Ga0126370_10000903_pt1 | contig 13131 bp, 6 predicted proteins | sample PanSoiMetaPlot_3_FD_92586 | JGI IMG/M metagenome (GOLD analysis project Ga0126370, IMG submission 92586) | Tropical forest soil microbial communities from Panama - MetaG Plot_3 | ecosystem: Environmental > Terrestrial > Soil > Tropical forest > Bulk soil | place: Panama | collected 2016-02-17 | reverse complement strand
TCGCCGCGCAACAACACTTCATTGCCGACTACAACCGAGCGGATCGTACCGGGGTATTTGTTCGCAAGAGCAATCGCGGTTTCAATCTGGTAGTGGCTTTTGAGGGGGTTACTCGAGAGCCACAGCCCCTGCATAACTTTAAGGCCATGTTTGGCGGCAATTCCGGCAATCTTGTCGAGCCCGAAATCGACCGAATACGTTCGTACGCAGTCCGTAATCTGAGCGAGGCGCGTGAGGTCATCCTCGATCTGTTCGGCCGGAATCTCGATAGACGGATCGAGTGGCGTCTGGGCGCCCCGGAATGGCGTGTAAGAAACGCAATAGAGCTTTCCCGCCGAGCCGGGTTGGAATGGCCTCAAAGGCAGCGGAGCCCCAAGCCAGGTCCAGACGCCGGCTATGGCCAGCGCCGTAAAAGCAAGGCAGGCGAACGCATAGCGCATCGGCGACCTATTCGGGCACGTCAAATGTCGTGGCAACCGGCTTATCGCGCGCTACCGCCGCTGCCAAGTTGGCCTGTCTTAAGCAAGTAACGTGGTTAAGCTGGACAAATTTCGCGAGTTGATGCCAAGTCTCAAACTTCTAAACTCGGTTAAGGCGCCGGCGGACCCGGGGGGTGAAGCCTTATGCTTAACCACCGCCGTATTAGCGTCCCAATCCGGTCGCAGACACGGGGCCCAAGGGCGTCCAAGAGCAAGCATCTGACGGGGCCAATGCGGATTTCTCTCAAGCTGCGTCATTTACCAATCGCATTGTTTTGCGTGGCGGCGCTCAGTTTCACCCTTTCGGCTGCCTCTGCGCAAAGCGGCGGCAACGGCAAGCCGCCCGAACCGCAAAAACCGGCGGCCGACGCAGTCAAGGAGACCCAAAAAAAGATCGATGAAATCGCCGAAGCCACCCGTGTTTTGACCGGTCCGGCTGGCAATCCGGAGTGCGTTTGGCTAGGCCGCCGCGTAGTTAGCCTGCTCTGGCGCGACGACCTTGATACGGCCTTTCGCCATCTCGACCTTTACGACCGTTTCGGCTGCCCCAGTGCCCACATCCAGGCCACCTTCCGCTGTCTGGTTCGGCAGGGAAACATCGACCCGAAGGCCCAGGAGACCCTTAACGGCCGGGTTCATGCCTGTTGGTTAAATCCCGGGCTTGAGCCGGCCCCCGCGGAAGCCGCCGTCCAGCCGCCCCCCGCGTCAACTTCCGGCGGAACAACCCAGCGCTAGCCAGCGTTCCTAGTGACGGAAATTCATCAGGGCGCCATGCGCGTGCCAAGGATTTGCCATGTCGTCTAGTTACTTGAATGTCCACCTTACGCCACGCTACGCTGCAACCTCGCAGACGGAGCTTTGGCTGAGCCCAGGGGACGGGCTCGAGGGTCTGCCATCCTGCCCCACTTGGTTTTGAGTAGTATGCGCACCGTCGCTGCCGTCGTCGCCCTTGTGGCGTGCGTGCATGCCGGATTGTGGGCCCTGATGCGCGATAACGTTCGCGCGCCCAATTTCGACGGCCAGCTTGCGAGCGTTTCCTACGCACCTTTTGAAGGTTCGGCGCATCCCGATTCCGGAGCCAAGGCTCGCACGACGCAAATACGCGCCGATCTCAAAATGTTGGCGCCTCTCACACGCGCCATCCGAACATATTCATCGACGGGCGGCGTAGAACTCGTCCCCGGCATCGCATCCGAATTCGGATTACGTGTGACGGCGGGCGCCTGGATCGACAAAAACCAGGATCGCAACGAACGTGAAATCCATTCGGTTGTCGATCTCGCCAAACGGCACAGCAACATCAACGGAATCATCGTCGGTAACGAAACCATCTTTCGCGGCGAGCAGAAGGTTGGCGATCTAATCAAGATGATTCAGCGCGTGAAGCGCTCCACCAACGTTCCAGTCACGACAGGCGAAATCTGGCACGTCTGGATCGAGCATCCAGAACTCGTGTCTGCCGTCGACTACATTGCAGCTCACATATTGCCGTACTGGGAAGGTTTCTCGGAAGGACAAGCTGTGGATCAAGCCGTGCTGATCTATGACAAGCTTCGTCAGGCCTATCCGGGTAAACGGATCGTCATAGCCGAGTTTGGTTGGCCAAGCGCCGGCTATAATATGAAGAACGCCAATCCCGGACGGACGGAGCAGGCCGTCACTTTACGCGACTTTGTCAGCCGCGCCGAAGCCTACGGAATCGATTACAACATCGTCGAAGCAATCGATCAGCCGTGGAAAATTTTTGAGGGCGGAGTTGGCCCTTATTGGGGCCTCTTCGACGCCGCGCGTCATCCAAAGTTTGATTGGACCGGCCCCATCACCGATCCCGACCATTGGCGCTTGGCGACGATTGCCCTTCTCGTGAGTGTACTTCTTTCGCTTCCCCTGCTCGCAATGAGCACAGTCACGTTGACGCAAACCGCGATACTCGCCGGTGCCGCGAATGTCGTGGGCGCCTGGTTCGCTGCCTTGTTCGGCTATTGGAACGGGCATTATTTTGTGCTGGGCGCCGCATTCGCGCTTGGGCTTGGCATATTGCTGCTAATCCCGTTGATTGTGATCGCTCTCGCGCGCATTGAAGAAATCGCGGCCATCGCATTTGGGCGCAGGCCGCTTCGGTTGATTGCAAGCCCTCCCCTTGCTCCCGATGCGGTCACGACCAAGGTCTCAATTCACATCCCGGCTCACAATGAGCCGCCGGAGATGCTCAAGCAAACGCTCGATGCAATCGCGCGCCTTGACTATCAAAATTACGAATGCGTCGTAATCATCAACAACACATCGGATCCGGGACTTTGGCTGCCGATCGAAGAACATTGCCGTACGCTTGGCGAGCGCTTCAAATTTGTGCGCGCGGATAACATCGTCGGCTTCAAAGCCGGTGCACTGCGTCTTGCCCTCGTGCATACCGCCGCCGATGCGGACGTGATTGGCATTCTCGATGCCGATTATGTCGTGCAGCCGGACTGGTTGAAGGACCTTGTTCCACTTTTCCGAGATCCGACCGTCGGCTTGGTGCAAGCGCCGCAGGATCACCGTGACGGCGACCGTAGCGTCATGCATCACGCCATGAACGGCGAATATGCCGGTTTCTTCGATATCGGCATGGTGCAGCGGAATGAGGCCAACGCCATCATCGCCCATGGCACGATGTGCCTCGTTCGGCGCGCAGCAATCGAGGCCGCCGGCGGATGGTCGAGCGACACGATCTGTGAAGACACCGACCTAGGCCTCACTTTGCTAGAACTCGGATGGCAAACCCACTACACCAATAAGCGCTATGGTCACGGCCTACTGCCGGACAGCTTCGAGGCGTACAAGAAGCAGCGTCACCGCTGGGCTTATGGCGGCTTCCAGATTCTCAAAAAGCACTGGCGGCGATTCCTGCCGGGCGGCAGCCGGCTCACGCGCGAACAGAAGCGTGAATTCGCTCTCGGCTGGCTCAATTGGCTCGGGGCCGAAAGTATCGGTGTTGCAGTTGCCATCCTCAATATCGTCTGGGTGCCGGTGGTTGCATTCCTCGATATTGCGGTGCCCGATCGCATCCTCACCGCGCCAATCCTTGTGAGCTTCATCGTATCGGTCGCGCATTTCGCAACTCTCTATCAACTCCGCGTGCGCCCGCGGATGGGCCAGCTGCTGGGATCAGTTTTCGCGGCTATGTCGGTGCAATGGACCGTCGCGCGAGCGGTCAGCCTCGGGCTTATCAAGGATCACTTGCCATTTGTTCGCACGTCGAAAGGCGGCATGCGGCGGTCGACTGATTTCCACGCCTTCTGGGAAGCGGTACTCGCCGGCCTCCTCATTCTTGGCGCGATTGTGCTCGTGATGACGAACTACAAAGAAATCCGCGAAATCAATATTTTCGCCGTGGTGCTCGTCGTACAGAGCCTGCCCTTTATCGCTGCCGTCGGTCTCGCGATGATCGAGCGCACGCGACTCAACGATTTCGCGTATTGGCGCAGCCTCGAGGCTCGGGTCGTCGCCGCGCTTCCGATCGCCCGGCGGACCGCGACGATGGCCGAAGCCACCCGCACGGCTCCCGCGCCAAAGCCAGGTGAGCTGGTGCAGTAGTTGCCGATCACGCGGCCAGCGCCGTCTCGACCAACTTCACCCAATACGATGTTCCGAAAGGAATCACTTCGTCATTGAAATTGTAACCGGGATTATGCAGGCCCGCGCTGTCGCCATTGCCTATCCAGATGAATGCGCCCGGCCGCGCATTCAGCATGTACGAAAAATCCTCCGCGCCCATCATTGGCGGCAATGACGTGTCGACTTTGTCCCGGCCGGCAACCTGGCTGGCGACCGAAGCAGCAAATTCGGCCTGGCGTTCGTGATTGACCAAAACGGGGTAACCGCGACGATAGGTGAGCTTGGCCTTCGCGCCATATGCTGCGGCCGTGTTCTCCACCACCGTACGCAGGCGCTTCTCCAGATGGTCGCGCACATCAGGCAACAAGCTCCGCGCTGTTCCGCGCAGCTGGGCACTCTGGGGGATGACATTGTCTGTATTGCCGGCGTGAAACATGCAAATCGAAACGACGGCGGATTTGAGCGGATCAACATTGCGCGAGACGATGGATTGGATGGCGTTGATAATCTGTGCGCCCACCAGAACCGTATCGACGCCATAGTGGGGTCGCGCGGCATGAGCTCCCAGGCCTTCTATGTCGATGGTCAGCGAATCCGCCGACGCCATCATTGGCCCAGCCCTGACGCCAAAAGCGCCCAACGGCATGCCCGGATAGTTGTGCATGCCGTACACCTCGCCGATACCGAACCGGTCCATGAGGCCGTCCTCGACCATTTCCCTGCCCCCGCCGCCGCCCTCTTCCGCCGGCTGGAAGATCAGCACCGCGGTACCGGCAAAGTTGCGCGTTTCAGTGAGGTAGCGCGCCGCACCGAGCAGCATGGCCGTATGACCATCATGGCCGCAGGCGTGCATTTTGCCGGGGACGGTGGATTTGTAGGGAAGGTCGCTCGCCTCCTCGATCGGCAGCGCATCCATGTCGGCGCGCAGGCCGATTGTCCGGCCCGAGGCCCCCTTACGACCACGCACAATGCCGACCACACCCGTACGACCGAGGCCCGTCACAACTTCGTCGCAACCGAAGGTTTTGAGCTTCTCAGCGACCGCGCTCGCGGTGCGATGCACATCGAACAATAGCTCGGGATGGGCATGCAGATCACGTCGCCAGGCGGTGATTTCACTGTGAAGGTCGGCGACGCGGTTAACGATCGGCATAATCTTCCTCCATGGGCAGCACAGTCTAGCAAACGGATGGGTTCAGGCGCGAGTTCAACAAATATGCGGAATCCGCCTATTGACCGGGCAAGGCAGCACCCCTACACCGACCCGATATTCATGGTGACGAGCGCGTAGCTCAGGCGGTAGAGCAACTGACTTTTAATCAGTAGGTCATGGGTTCGAGTCCCATCGCGCTCACCACAAAAATCAATAACTTACGACCGATTTTTGCGGTTGTAGCTTTTTCCCAAAAAATGGACGAGTGCGCTCTACAGCGTGACAGCAAGCTGCCGGCGCAGTCGATGGCCGCCGTGGGAAACTGCAGTCGGCTTTGCTATCCTCGCCGAGGATCGGGCGCCACAAGAAGACCAAGCCCGAAGGCTGTCAAGCGATGCAAAAAGTTGTTGCAGCCGCCCTAGCGATAGGGAGCGCGTTGTTGGTCGGCGGCCTGGTGCAGGTTTACTATTCAGGCCTGCCGGCGGAGTCCGCCTGGAGCGGGCCGGCACTATATTCAGCCCTGGGCGTAATTCTTTTTTCCATTGGATTGTGGTTGTTCGCGTGGCACTGACCATCTGGCGACTGCACTGAGAAATGTCTCCTTATAATCCAAAGCCGACCTCATGCGCTTGAAGTTCGCAACCGCTTACGTTATCAAAAGCGTCTCGGGGCCTTCGACGGTCGCCCCGTTTCTCCAAGGCACAAACGCCCAAGCGCCGTCTCCTTCGCTCGCGGAGGGGACCATGTTATTGGGCTGACCACATTTCAAAACGGATTTGTCCGTTGGGGACCCTGCCGCCTCCCCGTTAGATGACCTTTGCCATCCAAGCGCTGCGACCCTCCGCATGGGGAGTGCTCGCTATGGATTGGACTCCGATTGGATTTTTTCTGCTTGCGACGTTTTTCGGCGGACTAACGAGTGGCTTGACTGGATTTGCCGCAGGTCTAGTCGTCTCGGGCGTCTGGCTGCATATCCTCACACCGCTGCAGACAGCGATGCTGATCGCGTCGTATGGGATGGTAAACCAGGGCTACGGCATATGGAAAGTGCGTCATGCACTCGACTGGCGACGCATTCTGCCGTTCGTAATCGGCGGCGCCATCGGAGTACCGCTTGGTGTTTATCTGGTAACGTACCTCAACCCAGCGCACCTGCGTATCGGCGTTGGGATCCTGCTGATCGCCTACAGCATCTATAATTTGGCACGGCCAAAAATAACACCCATCAAGTCCAACACACAGATGGACTTCGGCGTGGGTATTCTCAACGGGATGTTGGGCGGCCTCACCGGACTTGGCGGAGTAATCAGCACGATATGGTGCCAACTCGGCGGCGGAACGAAGGACACGCAGCGCGCTCTCTTCCAGCCGATCCTTTTCATTACCATGACGATGACGACCGCGACATTTGCTGCCTCCGGACAGCTGTTCAAAGTCGACCTCATGAGATTGTTCCTCGAAGGCCTGCCGGCCTTGCTGCTTGGGTTATGGGTCGGCGTTACGCTCTACGGCAAACTCGATGACGCGGCGTTCCGCAAGGTGATCCTTGTTCTGCTGCTTTTCTCCGGGATTTCACTCGCGGTGCCGACGTCGCTGCTACTGAGTGGGGCCAAGCTGACCCTGTAAACGCCGCGTATATAAACTCGACGAGCAACCGAATCCTTGAAACTGCCGAAATCGCCCCGCGTTATAGTTGCTGACAAACGGGGGAACGCAGGCTCCCCGTCAGACGGCCAATACCGTCCAAGTGCTGCGCAACACTCGTCTACACGAGGCGATTGCGCATGGCCCAAATCAAGCCCCCAGCCATCTGTCTCGTCTGCCTAGGCAAGCTACCAAACCCGTCAAACCTATTTCGAAATCCGAAAACAGGAGGACTCACTATGCGCGCCCCCATCATATTGGCCGCGGCCCTGTTCATGAGCACAGGTATTCATGCTGAAGAAATTGACTGGAAGACAATCGACGATGCGCTAGGCCGGACCGCAACTGTAACCGACGACGTTCACCGATATGGTTTCCCTCGAACTGACCTCAAAGTGACCCTCGACGGCGTAGCCATAAAACCTGCGCTCGCGCTCGGCGGATGGACGGCGTTTAAGCCAGTTCACGGCGGCGCAATGATGATGGGTGATCTTGTTTTGCTTGAAACCGAAGTCACGCCCGTGATGACAGCGGCGATTGAGAACGGCCTCGAAATAACTGCGATACATAATCATATTTTGCGTGCAAACCCGCCGACGTTCTACATGCATGTCGGTGGGCATGGTGACCCGATCAAACTCGCAAACGCTCTGCGCACGGCTCTTGCGGCCAGCAAGACGCCAATGACCGTTTCGTCGGGCGCTGCGCCAGTTGAAATCGGCTTAGACACTGCTGAACTCGATCGCATTATTGGCGCTAAGGGTAAGCCAGTCGGCGGCGTCTATCAGTTTGGCATCGCGCGGCGCGATCACATTACCCAGAATGGAATGTCGCTTGACCCAGCCGGTCCGCTCGGTGTGGCTACCGGCGTCAACTTTCAGCCAACGGGTAACGGCAAGGCTGCGATAACCGGTGACTTCGTTCTAGCAACCTCAGAAGTCAATCCGGTCATCCAGACCCTGCGCACGAACGACATCGAAGTGACAGCATTGCACAGCCACATGCTCGACGAACAGCCACGCCTGTTTTTCATGCATTTTTGGGCAAATGATGATGCGGTCAGGCTCGCCAAAGGCGTTCGCGCGGCGCTCGACAAGATGGCAAATGCCGAAGCCGTCGGTCGGGGCCCCGAAATGAAATAGGAGGCCTGCTTCCCTCGCCGACAACTGGCGCCACGCTGCGTAGATAAGCGCTGTGCCCCTTGGACTGATTTGTCGGCCAACTCGACAAAGATCGATTTAGTTTGGCCGTTTATTTCGGTTGCTTAAACCTGGACCCATATCGCGAAAACACGCGAGGCGTCGTCCAATAAAATTGGAACCCAAAACCCGGCTCACAAGTTCTTCAAAAAGGGGCTCTCCGGATCTCTGAAGGGATCGCGGATAACGGACTTCCAGATCGCGGCAAGTCTAAAATGCCCACTAAAGCAGTGACCAGTATTGGTTCTCACCTGGATACACGCGGACGCGCATTCGAACGAGACGCGTCCCTCGATAATCTTTGCATAAATACTATTCGCACGCTTTCGATCGATGCGGTGCAAAAGGCCAATTCCGGACATCCAGGCACGCCGATGGCGCTTGCCCCGGTGATTTACACATTGTGGCAGCGATTTCTGCGCTTCGATCCGGACGATCCGACTTGGCCCAATCGCGACCGGTTCGTGTTGTCGAACGGGCATGCGTCGATGCTGTTATACGCGATGCTGCACCTCGCCGGGGTGAAAGCCATCAACAAGAGTGGCGACATACTTGAACGCCCGGCAGTCAGTCTTGAAGACATCAAACGGTTTCGCCAACTCGACGGGAATTGCCCAGGTCACCCCGAATATCGTCGGACAACGGGGGTCGAGACGACCACCGGTCCTTTGGGGCAAGGCTGCGGGAACAGTGTTGGTATGGCCCTCGCATCCCGTTGGCTCGGCCGCCACTTCAACCGGCCACATTTCCCGATGTTCGATTTCAAGGTCTATGCGTTTTGCAGCGATGGCGACATGATGGAAGGCGTGTCGAGTGAAGCTGCATCGCTCGCCGGCCACCTAGGCCTCGGAAATCTCTGTTGGATCTACGACAGCAATCGAATTTCGATCGAGGGAAAAACAGATCTCGCTTTCAGCGAGGATGTGGCGACACGATTTCGTGGCTACCACTGGATCGTGCAGCGAGTTCGCGACGCCAATGACACCGAGCAATTGGCACAATGCCTCAAGCTGTTCCAGAACAACAACAGTGCTCCGACGCTCATTATTGTCGAAAGCCACATAGGGTTTGGCGCGCCACACAAGCAGGACACCAGCGCCGCGCACGGCGAACCTTTAGGGGAAGACGAAGTTCGTCTCGCCAAGCGCTCGTATGGGTGGCCCGAGGACGCCAAGTTTTTGGTTCCCGACGGTGTCAGAGATCACGTTCACGGCCGCATGACCGAAAGATGCCGCCCAGTTCGCGATACTTGGGTCGAACAATTTGCCGCCTTCCGTAAAAATCATCCGGAGCTGGCCGATCACCTTCAACGCATGGAAAGGGGCGAACTCCCCGACGGATGGGACCGGGAACTGCCAAGTTTTCCGCCGGATGCCAAAGGACTCGCCAGCCGCGAAGCATCTGGCAAGGTCCTCAATGCGCTGGCCCAGCACTATCCTTGGCTGCTCGCAGGATCCGCCGATCTCGCTCCCTCCACAAAAACACGCCTCACGTTCGACGGAGCCGGCGACCTAGAAGCGAGCAGCCCGGGCGGACGCAATATGCATTTCGGCGTGCGAGAGCATGCCATGGGAGCGATCCTGAGCGGCCTCACGCTGTCGAAGCTGCGCGCCTGCGGGTCAAGTTTTCTGATTTTTTCCGACTACATGAAACCGGCCATCCGGCTCAGTGCGTTGATGCGACTTCCGGTCATTTACGTATTTACTCACGATTCAATTGGCCTTGGGCAGGATGGTCCAACGCATCAACCGGTCGAGCAACTGGTGGCACTTAGAGCGATCCCTGATCTCATTACGCTCCGCCCGGCCGACGCCAACGAAGTGACCGAAGCTTGGCGGGTGATCTGCGGCCTGAAAGATCGGCCGGCATGCCTGATCCTCAGCCGGCAGGCACTGCCAACTTTTGATCGCTCGAAATATTCTTCCACCGACGACGTCAAACGTGGCGCTTATATCCTTGCCGATAGTTATGGGCGGACACCAGACGTCATCCTGATCGGCACCGGGAGCGAAGTCTCCCTCTGCATCGAGGCCCACGAGGCACTGAAAAAGGATCTCATCGCGTCACGTGTCGTGAGCATGCCGTCCTGGGAACTGTTCGAGCAACAGGACCCTCATTATCGTGACCACGTGCTTCCGCCGGGAATCTTGGAGCGCGTATCGGTCGAAATGGGCTCTGTGATCGGTTGGGACCGATATGTCGGTCCGCGCGGCGTCTGCATTGGAATGCATCAATTTGGTGCGTCAGCGCCATTGCCAGACTTGCTGCACAAATTTGGCTTTACCCGCGAAGCGGTGGTCGCCGCAGCGAAGCGTCAGATCGCAGACATGGTGAGGGACTAACGATGAACCATGCCAATCGAAAAACAAAGGGGACCAGCAAAAATCCGCTCAAAGCGTTGCACGATGAAGGCCAAGCGGTATGGCTGGACTTTCTCGCGCGTCGCTTTCTCGTTGATGGGGGACTCAAACGCCTGATCGAAGAGGATGGTTTGACCGGCGTAACGTCAAATCCGTCGATATTTGAAAAGGCGATCGCGGAAAGTGAGGATTACGACAAGTCGCTGCGTGAGGCCGAAGATCGCGCTGATTTGGACGTTATGGCGCTGTATGAGCGGCTCGCCATAGCGGACATCCGCCATGCTGCCGATGATTTGCGACCGGTTTTCGAACAAACCGATGGTGCTGACGGATACGCCAGCATCGAAGTATCGCCGTACCGCGCAATGGATACCGAGGGGACGGTGTCCGAAGCGCGACGGCTTGCCGGGTCGGTGGACCGTCCGAATGTCATGGTGAAGGTGCCGGCGACCACGGCTGGGCTGCCAGCCATCCGCCGCCTGACCGCCGACGGCATCAATGTCAATATCACCTTGTTGTTCTCGCAGCAGGTCTACGAAGAAGTGGTGGAGGCCTATTTGGCGGGCCTTGAACAGTTCATTGCACGGGGCGGCGATCCACGACGGGTTGCAAGCGTTGCCAGCTTCTTCGTCAGTCGCATCGACGTGGCCATCGACAAACTTATAGAGGAGCAACTCCGACATACCCATGACGCGCGTAAACGTCAAAACCTGTCTGCGCTCGGCGGGAAAGTCGCGATTGCCAACGCCAAGCTCGCATATCAGCGTTACTTGCATCTCTTTTCCGGCCCACGCTGGCAAAAACTGCAGGCTAGCGGCGCGCGCACGCAACGTGTGCTGTGGGCCAGCACCAGCACGAAGTCCCCGAACCTCAGTGACGTGATCTATGTCGAGGAGTTGATCGGGCGCGATACGATCAACACTATGCCCCCGAAAACCATCGATGCATTTCGAGATCACGGGCGGGTGCAACTAAGCCTTGAAGAAGGCATCGAAAGTGCCAAACGCACCATGCGTACACTAGCCGATTGTGGCATTTCGATTGACGCGGTCACCGCGCGGCTGACCGACGAGGGGGTGGAACAGTTCGCTGACGCTTTCGACAAACTGCTCGGTGCTCTGGCACGCAAACGTGCCACCTTGCTCGGGGATGCGCTCAACAGCCAGTCCGTCAGCCTGCCAACCGAGCTTCGTAAGGCGGTCGATTCTTCGCTCGAACAATGGCGGCGCGCCGGAAATGTTCGCCGCCTTTGGGCTGGTGATGCCACACTTTGGACCGGAGCCGACGAGGATCGGTGGGTTGGCTGGCTCGACATCATTGGCATCGAACGCAAGCGCCTCGACGAGCTGAATGATCTTGCTGCGAACATTCGCCGAGAGAATTTCCGTCATGCGGTCCTGCTCGGCATGGGCGGATCGAGCCTTGGACCCGAAGTCTTGGCAAAGACATTTGGGCACACGCCCGCCCACCCTGAGCTGATCGTACTCGACTCAACTGAACCTGAACAAATCCGTTCGGTCGAGAAAGCAATCGACCTTGTTCGAACGCTGTTCATCGTTTCAAGCAAATCCGGCAGCACGCTCGAACCCAATATTTTGAAGGACTATTTCTTTGAGCGTGTAAAGGCAGCAGTCGGGGCCGACCGCGCAGGCGCGTACTTCATCGCGGTGACCGATCCCGGCTCGGAGCTTGAGACGACCGCACAACGTGACGGCTTCCGATACCTCAGCTTAGGCCGATCGAGCATCGGCGGACGCTACTCCGTCCTCTCCAATTTCGGGATGGTTCCAGCAGCCGTAATCGGCCTCGACATCCGCAAGCTACTGGCAACAGCGCAGAAAATGGCAAATTCATGCGGATTTGCCGTCCCCCCGGCCGAGAATCCCGGCGTCATCCTTGGGACGGTTTTGGCTGAAGCGTCACGGCTTGGACGCAACAAGGTTACGATTGTCACCTCCCCGGGCATTGCCGACTTTGGCGCTTGGCTAGAGCAACTCCTCGCGGAATCCACCGGCAAGCAAGGCAGAGGACTCATTCCTGTGAACGACGAGCCCCTCACCTCGCCAGAAAACTATGGTGCCGATCGGTTGTTCACTTACATCCGTCTGGATGATCAACCAGAGCGCGGTCAGGACGAGGACATTGCGAAACTCGAAGAAGCCGGCCATCCCGTCGTCCGTATCGGCGTCTCCGATCGCTATAATCTTGCGCAAGAATTTTTCCGCTGGGAGATTGCGGTCGCGGTCTCCGGTGCCATCATCGCGATCAATCCATTTGATCAACCCGACGTGGAAGCCAGCAAGATCAAGACACGCGCTCTGACAAATGCCTACGAGCGAAATGGCGCCCTGCCGCGCGAGACGCCGATTCTGCTGGAGAACGGCATCAAGGTCTTCGCCGACGATGCGAATGCGGCCGCCCTGAAAAAGAGCTCCGATCACGAAACGCTCGCCGGGTCACTGAAAGCTCATCTGGGCCGCCTGCAGGCCGGAGACTATTGCGCGGTACTCGCTTATATCGCCCGAGACCAAGCCCATGAAAATATGTTGCAAGACATCCGTACAAGAATCCGGGACGCCAAACACGTGGCGACTTGTGTTGGGTTCGGCCCGCGGTTCCTGCATTCGACAGGCCAGGCCTACAAGGGAGGCCCAAACGAAGGCGTTTTCTTGCAACTCACATGCGACATACGCGCGGAC
>Ga0126370_10000901_pt1 | contig 13152 bp, 9 predicted proteins | sample PanSoiMetaPlot_3_FD_92586 | JGI IMG/M metagenome (GOLD analysis project Ga0126370, IMG submission 92586) | Tropical forest soil microbial communities from Panama - MetaG Plot_3 | ecosystem: Environmental > Terrestrial > Soil > Tropical forest > Bulk soil | place: Panama | collected 2016-02-17 | reverse complement strand
TTTTGCTCATCTCTAGCTTGCGTTCGTGGGCTGTCGGTTGTCATAGGCGGATTTTGGGGTAGCTTGTACTCACCCATTTGCTCCCAAGGGCGGAACCCTCCGCGAAAAGCATTAGCGTTATCGCCCGCCCGGCACCCTTGCGACAGAACCGTCAATTTCTTGACTTTGCCGCCACCTGGGACTACGTCATCTGGTAAAAGTGCAGCAGTCAGGTGGGGGACAACGTCTGCGACATGGCGCTGCCACTTCTTTTTGCCGAATTTTTCTAGCCCCAGAAGGCCTGCATAGTTTTCGTAGGTGTCCTTCTTATAGGGAAGATGCCCAAGCTCCATAGGTTCGACGACCCAATCGATTACCATCGCGGAGCCAAGGCCAGTCCCCAACCCGAGAAACAGCATTTTCCGGCCTTCATAACTGCCCAGGGCCTGCATCGCCGCATCGTTGATGAGTTTCAGCGTACGTCCGAACACATGTTCAAAGCGAAAGCCAACCGAACCTAGTGCGAGATTAGGCGGTTCAGCGATCGGACGTTTGTGGAGCGCGGGCCCCGGATAGCCAGTCGAAATCACGTCGTACTTCCAATCGCGGGTGAGTTTATTAACGCATCCACCATGTCCCCGGGTGCCATGGTCGGTCCGGAAAGAAATTTCCGAGCTTCGGCTTGCCCGGTCACGAGAGCCTTTACGTGTGTTCCGCCTATGTCGACAACGAGCACATTCACGCAATATTCTCCGACCGACTAAATGGGGTTCCGTGGAACGTCTCCCATTCCCGCCTACTCCGGAGTGCGGCCCATGGCATGGGTGATCTCGTCGTGCGCCTGTGTGTAATCCAGTTGCGACTGAAGCACCACAGCCCTTGTGTCCAACTCCTGAGCGACGGCCAGGTCCGCTTGGGAGTTGAGGGCGGCTCCGTGGGTGAGCTCCTGCTGCAGCACGCGTCTGGATTCAGCGCGTGTCGCCAGCAGTTCCTGCGATACCTTCAGCATTTGCTGGGTCCGTTCCAATTTGTTGTACGCTGTCTGTACTGCGAGCTCAACCTCGTCACTCACTCGTGCAAGGTTCTCTTTTGCCTGCGATAACTGGGCTTCGCGCTCGCGCAGCACCCCGCGTTTGTGTCCCGAATCGAACAGGTCATACTCGAGGTGAATACCGAAACTGCCGAAATTACGTGCAAGGAAAGGAACATTGTTCGCGTAGCTGTAGCTCAGGAATGCGGAGACATCGGGCACATCCTTGTCCACCTTAGCCAGATGAACTGCAGCAGCCGCTTTCTCTACTTCATTGCGCGCCTCGATGACTTCCGGGTGCGATGCTAGCGCCAGCTTCACACAGGTTTCGCGTTGGCATTCTTGCGGTATTTCCTCAACACTTGAGTCCAGATCTAGCCGAGTGCTGAGTGGCAGGCCCATAGCATCATTGAGCTGCAGCTTCAGGTCGGACAATTGTAGGTCGGTGGTCAGCAATTCCTGCTTTGCCTGCAAGAGTTGAGCTCGGCTTTCGATCAGCTCCTGTTCCAGGGTGCTGCCCAGCCTTACCTGCTGCACGCGTTCTCGCTGCAGATCCTGCGCCGCCTTGATCTGGGCTTCCATGGCGCTGCGGTGCGCCTGCGCGATCAATGTTTTGTAATAAAGTTGGTGGACTTCCAGTGCGACATCATTTTCTGTTTGTTTCGCGCTCTGGCGAGAAGCCTTCAACTCGGCTTGTGCAACCTGATTTGCAGCCCTGATCTTCAGCAGCGTGGTCAGAGGCTGTGTGAGCTGGGTGACGCTGGCCGTCACGTCGATTCCGCCCTGATTGATGATGGAGTTCACGGCAGGAATCGGCGTTCCCGCCGCTACACCCAGACTGCCGCGCGTGATCTCGATCAACTGCGTGTCCGTCAGGTGGGCAAAGCTGCTTATATTCTTTATGGAAGGAAAATAGCCACTGCTGGCGACCTCCTTTGCGTGCTGCTTCTCCTCGACCTTGTATACATTGATGCGGATCAGGTGGTTGTGCTGGCGCGCCAGCTGAACGGCCTCGTGCAAAGTGATATGTCGCGGAGGAGTGGTGTTATCCGGCTCTGCGGCAAATACGAAAGCGCCGGACAATGCCAAGGCAAGAACAATGTGCGTTTTTCGTTTCATTATCTCGACTCCTTCCGGGGGGGCGGAATCTGCTGCATGGCGCTAAGGTCACCATAGTTCAACGGTGATTTGCGGAGCAAAGCGACGAACGCAAGTGCAAAGACACACGAATATGCGAGTAGCAGGAAGCCGTCGACGAGGCTCAACGAGTACGCCTGGAGGCGCAGTCGGGCGGCAATCACATCGACAGCGCGGGCCCCGGCGGTGGCTATGCCAGAGGATTTGGAGTAGAGACCTGCCGCCGTGGCGCGAATGTTCTGATCGGTGATCCAGTTGCCACTGCTGACGTGGAGGCCCAAGAGGTTCGAGTGCAGCTTTTCGCGTTCAGCAATGAAATGGCCCATGTAGATTGCCCCTGCGGTCCCGCCGAACAGGCGGATGGTGTGAAAGAATGCTGAAAACGTCAGGACCCACTGTGGCCTGGACATCGCGACTGTGAATATCGCCTGGAGAACAATGCATGCCACCAGCCCAATGAGAGAGAACGCTTGCCCCACGCCGGTGAGTAGCTCCGTGCGGTAGAAGTTCGATGCCGCCCAGGCGCTGTCATAATGAGCACTCAACACGGCTGAAACGGCTGTGCAGGTCAAGCCGACCGCCAAAAGAATGCGAGGATCCAGGTTGCGGAGCAGCAGTAGCCCGGCGACAAACGCGACGGGTAGCAGCGGAACAGCGCTCCAGAGGATCGCAGGTCCAATCTGGTCGGCTTCGAGACCGCGAATGGCCAGCGACTCTGGGATAAGGATGATGGTTATACAGAGAGTGAAGCGAAACCAAAACAGCAGGGAGCCCAGCAACACGGTGTTCCACTTTGCCAGATAAGGTAGCGCCACAAGTGGGTTGGGTCCTAGCAAACGCCTTATCAGCGAACACAGTAGTAAGAGAGATCCCGACCAGAACAAGCCATTGAACACGCCGGAGCGCCACCAGTCGAGCCGCTGCCCTTGCTGAAGAGCAGCAAAAATCAGGGCCAATCCGACACTCAGGTATAAAAACCCGGCGAAACTCGGCGCAGGACCGTCTTTTTTCCGTGCAGCAGCGGGCGGTATTCCGTACCAAATACAGATCATCATTACCGGCGTGATTAGGGCAGAACCCCAAAACATCCAGTGCCATGAAAGGTGATCTCTATAGAACCCATAGAGCGAGGGCGCGACATTGACGGCACCGTCGATAAAGGTCGCGTAAAAGGCGAGCGTGAATGGAAGATAGCGAAGGGGAATGGCGCGAAGAGCAAAAGTCAGCGTGAGAGGATAAAACGTTCCTGAGGTCAGCCCTGCCACGATCAGAGCCGCAACCAACAGGCTGTAACTATGTATTAACGGCAGGAAAGTGCAGGTTACAGTAAACACGCCTGCCGCGAAAAGAAGGAGGCGACGCGGCCCCAACAAACCTCCCAGATACACGCTGAAAGGCCCGATAAACATGAGCGAGGCATTGAAGGCACTACTCAGCCACGCGCCAGCATCGTAGCTAATGCCGACGTGACCTTTCAGATCCTCCAATCCCAAATCAAGCATGCGACCAGTAAGGGTAACAACTCCGGCCCCGATAAGAACGCCGACAGTCCCCAGCAGCGGCCTGCTCGAAATTTCTCCAGGCATCGCTGCGGCAGCTGCGCTTGCGATCTGAACTGGTGTTGGCCGTGTTATCGCAGTTCCGTTAGCCATGCTGCCCCGCCTATCGCTTAGTGCGGACCGTTGCGGTCACAGAGAGTCCCGGGCGCAATTTTTTGGTGAGGTCCGTGTCGTCGAGTGCGATCTTGACCGGAATTCGTTGAACAACTTTGGTGAAGTTACCGGTGGCATTGTCCGGTGGCAGCAGCGCAAATTGCGATCCGCTCGCCGGGGCGACTTCGATTATTTTGCCGTGTATGACTTGGCCGGGATATTGATCAACCCGGATCTCGGCCGCATCGCCAACCCTCACGTTCGTGAGCTGCGTTTCTTTGTAGTTTGCCAGCACCCAGCGCGTGCGATCGACGAAAGAAATTACTTGGGTGCCCGCAGAGACGAGCTGCCCTGGCCGGACTTGCCGTTCTCCAACGCTACCATCTCCCGGCGCAAGGATCTTCGTGTAACCAAGGTTCACCTGCGCTCCGATCAATCCGGCCTCTTTGGCGCGCAGGTCAGCGGCGAGTTGCAGTTCCTCAGACTCCAGGACACTTTTCTTACGCCGCTCCGCTTCGGCCGCCAGCTCGCTACTGCGCAGTGCGGTTCTGGCCTCGGTCAGCTCCGCATCACTGCTGGCATACTGGCCAGTAAGGCTCTCTTCAGCAGCAACTGCCTGCTCCAGCTTCTCCTGTGTTGTCGAGTGAGTCTGATACAGGCCTTCCTGACGTTTTCGCTCGGAGCGAGCGCGTACCAGATTAGCTTCAACCGCGTCCTTGCCGGCCTGCGCGGCCGCGATCTGCGCTTTGGCCTCGTCAACTCCCGCAAGGGCCCTTTGAATGCTGGCGTCTTGAAGTAGGCGTTGACGACGATTGTTCTCAATGGCTGCCCTCGCGGCTTCCACACCCGCCTTCGCCTGTGCCACCTGGGCCTGATAGTCGTTATCTTCGAGTTCAACCAGGAGATCGCCTTTGTGCACCTGCTGGTAATCAGAGACGTCGACGCTGCGGACAATGCCAGCCACCTTTGTACTTAATGGCGTAACGTCGCCGCGCACATAAGCATCGTCCGTGACTTGTTCAACGCGTCCCCCTTCCCAGGAATTCCAGTTGTGCGTGACTGTGAATAGAACCGCGAGAGCCAAGAGCAGGACCAGAATGGGAGTTCCATACCTCTGCCACCGCGGTGTGGCTTTCTCCGCACCGTGCTGTTCATGCGCCGGAGCTTCCGCGGGCGGAACCGGAACCGGCTTGGGTACTGGGTCCTGTGCTGCCGAGGAAAAGTGAAGCATCAACATAGAAAGCTCCCTTAACTTGACGATTCATCCCAGATCGCGATATCGGATGAGTTAGGCACCGCTTGCAGCTACCCTTGATCGTGGTTGATTTTCCTTGCTGTGGATCGCGAGAAGGCTCCTTATCATGTCCGCGCATGATCCACACAGGGCCGCCCCGGCAGCATCGCTCTTACACAGCTCACATTCTTCGGCTCCCAGCCCCAGAACCAGACTTCGCGGCTGATTGTCCGCCGCCTTAAATGCAAAATTGCCGATTACCATTCCGAACCCCCGGCATCAGTACCTCGCCACAAATCGCAGCATTTGTTAGTCCGAAGACAAACGTGCCGCGATGCCCTTGAAAAAGCAATGGTTATGTGCCGACCATAGTTTTGGTGTGAAAAATCTGGTGTCAACAGGCTCCCACCCGCACGACCTGTTGGCACTCAACAAAGCGTTGAGATAGTAAGGAGGGGACAACTGTGGCGCGTTCGTTCGTCGCCCACGAAGTGCCAATCTACTAGCGTCCGCCAATTCGCTGGCGCGTTGTGCTTAGCCCGGTTTTTCCGCTTACACAATCTAATTTCCCTAAGTGACTGTACGCGCGGTGTTTGATGTGCGATCAAGCATCAGGCGGCTTTCGGCACCGTGCTTGCTGCGAGATTGCACGAGCCACGAAGGCTCGCCAGAGGTTGCCGCAGCAAATGGATTTCCGGGCAGATAAGGTCAGCGAAATGCAACAGAGGCTTGAGACAGCAGAAGTGGCGCCAACCATCATTGCCCTGCAAGAGCATCTACAGACGATTCGCCAGACCGAACTCGAGCGTCTCCGCCGTCGCCAGATCAGCTTTCGTCCCGACCAACAAGCTGCCATCGAGGAACTAGCTCGCGGCATTGTCGCCAAAATCTTGCTTGGGCCGGAAACGGTTTTGCAAGCCGTGTTGACCGGCAAGGAACCTGCTGCTTTACTCAGCATCGTGGGTCGCATTTTCGATCTTGACGTCCCACTAGCAGGATGGCCGCAATGATACCGTTTTACGAGTGAAGAAAACAGTCTGCGCGCTGATGGCGTCCAGGCAGCAAATTAGCGGGCGTGAATCACCAGCGGCAGCCATGCGAAGAGCCAAACGAGATATGAATCCAGCCAGAGTCGTCATTGTAGGTGCGGGATTCGGCGGTTTGGCAGCAGCCAAGGCGATCAGGAGAACACCCCATCGTGTGCTACAGCAAACGAGAAGGAAGGGGCACAAGGCGCCTACGAGCTCAGACAGTTTGCAATCCACGAGGTGACCCGATGAAAGCAACACAACTGCTTTACGCCGAGGGCCAGAGTCTCTGGCTCGACAATATTACCCGCGACCTGCTGGAAAGCGGCACGCTTAGTCAATATATCGATGAGCTGTCAATTACCGGACTCACCTCGAATCCTTCCATCTTCGACCACGCCATCAAAAACAGCGTAGCCTATGACTCGGCGATCATTAAGAAATTAAAGAAAGGTACGTCGGCTGAAGCGCTCTTCTTCGATCTCGCCATTGAGGACCTTACCCGTGCCGCGGATCTATTTCGACCCATTCACGAGAAGACCAACGGCGTAGACGGGTGGGTTTCACTGGAAGTGTCCCCCCAGCTTGCGTACGACACGGCCAGTACTCTCGCTGCCGCCAAAGAATTGTTTGCGCGAGCGCAACGCCCCAATCTGTTAATCAAGATTCCAGGTACCAAGCAAGGTCTCCCCGCAATCGAAGAGGCAATCTTTGCCGGCATTCCCATCAACGTTACTCTCCTGTTCTCACGTGAGCATTACATGGCGGCGGCCGAGGCATTCCTCCGCGGTATCGAGCGGCGCATCGGGGCCGGACTCAATCCCTGTGTCGGTTCCGTAGCATCGGTGTTTGTCAGCCGCTGGGATGCCGCTGTGGCTGGCAAGGTGCCGGAGGCGCTGCGCAACCAACTTGGCATCGCCATCGCTAAACGGACCTACAGAGCGGCCAGCGCGCTGCTTAGCTCGGCGCGCTGGCAGCGTATTTACAACCTCGGCGGCCGTCCGCAACGTCTGTTGTGGGCCAGCACAGGGACCAAAGATCCCAAAGCTTCCGACATTCTCTACGTCAAAGCTTTAGCGGCGCCGTTCACCGTCAACACCATGCCAGAGCCGACATTAAAGGCCCTAGCGACTCATAGCGATTTGGGCGAGTTGCTGCCGACCGACGGCGGGAATAGCGAGGAGGTACTCGGGCAGTTTGGCCGAGCTGGCATCGATATCGATGCTTTGGCTGTGCAGCTTCAAAGTGAGGGAGCCGAGTCCTTTGTTAAGTCATGGAATGACCTGATCTCCGTAATTTCGTCCAAATGCGCCTCGCTGGACAAGACCGTCACATTGAAAGCAGTCAGTTAACACGGACAAGCTGGCGGGACGGTGATGAAAGGAGTATGAGTATGGCAGCACACATTCAACCGCTGGCGAAGCAGCCAGCGGTCAGCCCGGCGTGGAACGCGCTCGCGTCGCACTACAAGAAAGTTTCAAAAGTGCATCTGCGGCAGCTTTTTGCGGACGATCCGAAGCGTGGCGAGCGTATGGCGGTCGAAGCTGTTGGCCTGTATCTCGATTACTCCAAAAACCGCGTCACCGGCGAAACCCTCAGGCTCCTTCTTCAACTCGCGAAAGAATCTGGCCTGCAAGCGCGAATCGACGCCATGTTCAGCGGGGAGAAGCTCAATGCCACAGAGAAACGAGCGGTCTTGCACGTGGCTCTGCGCGCCCCGAAGGGGGCTTCCATTCTCGTCGATGGAAAGAATGTGGTGGCCGAGGTTCATTCGGTGCTCGACAAGATGTCGGAGTTTTCCGGCAAGGTACGGAGCGGAGACTGGAGAGGTCACACTGGCAAGCGGATTCGCAACGTCGTGAACATCGGGATTGGCGGCTCCGATCTCGGACCAGTCATGGCCTACGAAGCGCTCAGGCATTACAGCGAGCGGGCGATGACTTTTCGATTTGTATCCAACATCGATGGCACCGACTTCGCGGAAGCGGTGCGCGATCTCGATCCGGCGGAAACGCTGTTCATCGTATCTTCAAAAACGTTTACCACCCTCGAGACCATGACGAATGCCCACACGGCTCGCGCCTGGTTGCTCGCCGGATTGGGGGGCGATGAAAAATCGGTTGCAAAGCATTTTGTGGCGGTTTCGACAAATGCAGTGGAGGTGGCGAAGTTCGGTATCGACACCGCCAACATGTTCGGATTCTGGGATTGGGTTGGCGGACGCTACTCGATGGATTCGGCGATCGGCCTTTCGACCATGGTCGCCATTGGACCGGACAACTTCCGCGCCATGCTCGACGGCTTTCATCAGATGGATGAGCACTTTCGCACCGCCCCCTTCGAGGCCAACCTCCCGGTGCTCCTTGGCCTGCTGGGAGTTTGGTACAACGACTTCTTCGGCGCCCAGACTGTTGCTGTATTGCCCTACGAGCAGTACCTGAAACGATTCCCGGCATATCTCCAGCAATTGACGATGGAGAGTAACGGAAAACACATCACACTCGACGGGGAACCCGTCGCCCATGACACCGGACCGATCTACTGGGGTGAGCCGGGGACCAACGGACAACACTCTTTCTATCAATTGATCCACCAGGGAACCCGGCTCATTCCATGCGACTTCATCGCGTTTGCCAAGCCGCTGAATCTGCTTGGCCGGCATCACGACATGTTGCTGGCGAATGTTTTCGCCCAGACAGAAGCGCTTGCCTTCGGCAAAACGCCCGAGCAAGTGAAGGCCGAGGGCACGCCGGACTGGCTCGTGCCGCATCGAGTTTTCGAAGGCAACCGCCCCTCGAACACAATTCTGGCCGAGCTCCTCACGCCGGAAACACTGGGCAAACTTGTGGCCCTTTACGAGCACTCCGTCTTCACCCAGGGTGTTCTCTGGAACATCGACTCCTTCGACCAGTGGGGCGTCGAACTCGGCAAGGTTCTAGCGCAGCGAATCATCCCTGAGCTGGAGAGCACCGTAGCGCCCAGGTTCGGCCACGATAGTTCCACGAACGCGCTTATCAACCGCTATCGCGAGCTCAAGGAGACGAGTCGATGACAGTCTTTAAAGAACAACTGGAGAAGGTGCAGACACGTTCCGGATTCATTGCGGCCTTGGACCAAAGCGGTGGCAGCACGCCCCACGCACTTCGTGCTTACGGCATCCAGGAGGGTGCGTGGTCCGATGAGGCCGAGATGTTTGCGATCGTGCACCAAATGCGGACGCGTATCATCGCGAGCCCCAGTTTTACGGGCGAGCGGATTCTTGCCGCCATCCTATTCGAAAACACCATGGACAGAACCATAGAGGGGCAGCCGGCCGCGGACTATCTGTGGAATGTGAAACGTGTGGTGCCCTTCTTGAAAGTGGACCAGGGCCTGGCGGGGGAGAAAGACAGTGTCCAGCTGATGAAGCCCATGCCCGGGCTTCCTCACCTGCTCGAGAAGGCCAAAGCGAAGCACATATTCGGCACGAAAATGCGCTCGTTCATCAAGCGAGCCAACGCGGCGGGCACCAGGGATATTGTGAGCCAGCAGTTCGAAGCGGCTCGGCAGATCATCGCCGCAGGCTTGGTGCCGATCATCGAGCCTGAAGTTGATATTCACTGCCCGGAAAAGGCCAAGGCCGAAGCGTTGCTCAAAGCGGCCATCCTCGAGGCGCTCCGCGCGCTGCACCCGGAGCAGTTGATCATGCTTAAGGTCACCCTCCCGGAGCAGGACGACTTCTATGCCGACTGTGTCACTCATCCCAATGTCCTCAAGGTTGTGGCGCTTTCGGGCGGCTATACGCGCGAAGAATGCCTCAACCGCCTGCGCAGGAACCACGGTATCGTGGCCAGTTTTTCACGGGCGCTTTTGGCGGGCCTGTCCGCCCGGCAAACCGAGGGGGAGTTTAATGCCATGCTGGATGGATCTATCGAAAGTATCTTTGCGGCGTCCACCACGAAGCAGGTGAGCGATCAGCGCACGGCACGAATCGCATGAAGGGATCGAACCGCGCTGAGTCGGTCTGAGAACCTTGGAGCGACGGACTTCGGATATGGAAAAAGGAATTGTGAGACTCGCCCCGTCAATTCTCTCCGCCGACTTCGCCCGTCTTGGCGAGCAGGTGGCGGAAGCCGAGCGGGCAGGTGCCGATCGCATTCACATCGATGTGATGGACGGACACTTCGTCCCCAACATCGCGATTGGGGCACCGATTCTGCAGTCACTGCGGCGAGTCACGCGTCTTCCGATGGAGGCGCACTTGATGATCACGGATCCCGACTTTTTTCTGGACGAATTCGTCGCGGCCGGCGCCGACTCTTTTCTCGTCCACTGGGAGGGTAACAACAATCTGCACCGCACCGTGCTGCACATCCGGGCGCTGGGCAAGGGAGCCGGAGTTGTCGTTAACCCGGCAACGCCCGCGGCTGTGCTGGAGGAAATTCTGCCGAATGTGGACCAGGTGCTAGTTATGACCGTCGATCCGGGCTTTGGACATCAGCACTTCCTTCAGTCGACACTGCCCAAGATTCGCGGGGTATCCCAGATGATCGACCGGATCAAACCGGAATGTGACCTGGAAGTGGACGGAGGCATTGATGAAGCGACTGCTCCGCTGGTAGTGGCAGGGGGAGCGAATGTGCTCGTGGCCGGGTCGTCGATATTTGGCGCAAACCAGGGAGTTAGCGCCGCCATGGAAAGGTTGCGGGCCGCGATTACCCACGTTGCAGTGAGCTGAAAGGTTTTTGAAGAGGAGCGTTTATGCAGCTTGGAATGGTAGGACTCGGAAGAATGGGCGGCGAAATGGCGCGTCGCCTAATCAAGAAGGGACACGACTGCGTTGTGTTCGACCTGTCGCCAAAAGTGATGGGCGAATTGGTCAAGGAGAACGCGATCGGATCAACCTCGCTTTCGGACCTGGTGAAGAAGCTTAAGAAGCCGCGAGCGGTGTGGCTGATGGTTCCCGCGGCGGCTGTCGACAAAACCATTCCCGACTTGGTGCCCCACCTCGAGGCAGGCGACATCCTCATCGATGGCGGGAACTCCTACTATGTCGACGACATTCGCCGTGCACAGGAGCTCGCAGCGAAGCGCATCCACTACGTGGATGTAGGAACCAGCGGTGGTGTGTGGGGTCTCGAACGCGGTTACTGCATGATGATTGGCGGGGAAAAGGACATAGTCCAGCACCTCGACCCGATCTTTTCTGCGCTCGCTCCCGGCCAGGGTGACATACCGCGCACGCCCGGCCGCGAGAAGCTCGACGGCACCGCCGAGCAAGGCTACCTGCACTGCGGTCCAAATGGCGCCGGCCATTTCGTCAAGATGGTCCACAACGGAATTGAGTACGGAATAATGGCGGCCTACGCCGAAGGGCTGGCCGTACTCCGTGGCGCCAACATCGGAAGAAAGGAGGGCAAGATCGACGCTGAGACCACGCCCTTGCGTGATCCGAAGCATTACCAGTACGACCTTGAGCTCCGGGACATTACCGAGGTGTGGCGGCGCGGCAGTGTGATCGCGTCCTGGCTGCTGGACCTTACGGCCGCCGCCTTGCTGCAGGATCCAACCCTGGCAAAGTTTGCCGGCCGAGTATCGGACTCCGGCGAAGGACGATGGACCATTAAGGCAGCAATCGATGAAGCGGTGCCCGCGCCGGTGTTAACCACATCTCTGTACGAACGCTTTAGCTCACGTGGTGAAGCGGACTTCGCGAACAAGCTTCTGTCTGCCATGCGTTACGAATTCGGTGGACACCAGGAGAAACCAGCGAAAAAATTAGAGGCTGCTTGAGAAAGGGATAGCTATGACCAACTCCCACTCGGACTCGCTCGTTTTCTTCGGTGCCACGGGCGATCTTGCTTACAAGAAGATCTTCCCAGCACTGCAGGCAATGGTGAAACGAGGACACTTGAATGTACCGGTCGTCGGTGTGGCCAAGGCTGGATGGAATCTCGATCGGCTTCGGGCGCGTGCCCAGGAGAGCCTGGAGAAACACGGTGGGGTCGACGCCGTTGCGTTCCAAAAGCTATGCCGCTTACTGCGATATGTCGACGGCGACTATCAGGACCCTGCCACGTTCGAAGCCCTTCGCAAAGAGCTGGGGGATGCACACCATCCCGCTCATTACCTGGCCATTCCGCCTGTTCTGTTCGAAACCGTCGTGCAACAGTTGGAGAAATCGAATTGTGGCCGGGGTGCGCGGGTTATCGTCGAGAAGCCATTCGGGCATGATCGTGCGTCAGCGCAGGGTCTGAACAAAGTCTTGCTTGAGGTCTTCGACGAAGCAGACATCTTTCGAATTGACCACTACCTGGGCAAACGAGCAGTGAACAATGTGCTGGCCTTCCGTTTTGCCAACAGCTTTGTGGAGGCGTTTTGGAATCGCACCCACATTGAGAGGGTAGAGATCACGATGGCCGAGGACTTCGGTGTCCAGGGCCGCGGGGGTTTTTACGATCAGACAGGAGCCATCCGCGATGTGATCCAGAACCACGTATTTCAAGTCTTGTCGGGTTTGGCGATGGATCCACCTGTCGGACTTGATAGCGAATCGATTCGTGACGAGAGAGTGAAAGTGCTGAAAGCGATTCCGGCCATCGAGGAGAAGAACCTGGTTCGCGGTCAGTTCCGCGGCTACCGCGATGAAAGCGGCGTTGCCAAGAACTCGCAGACAGAAACCTTTGCCGCTGTGGAGTTGCAGATCAATTCCTGGCGCTGGAAAGGTGTGCCTTTCTACATTCGGGCCGGCAAGTGTTTGCCCGCGACTTGCACCGAAATCGTCGGCACATTCCGTAAGCCTCCTACGCTGATTGCCGACAGCCTGTTGGTAGAAAACCATCTGCGGCTGCGTTTGAGTCCGGAAGTGACGATCGCTATGGGAATGATGACGCTGGCTCCTGGTGCTGAAGGACTTTCGCTTCAAACGGGCGAGATGGTGGCCAGCCATTCTCCACGGGCCGATGAAATGGACGCGTACGAGCGTCTTCTGGGTGCAGCGATGGCAGGAGACAGCACGTTGTTCGCGCGCGAGGACTACGTGGAGGAAGCATGGCGCATCGTCGATCCGGTGCTCAAAATGAGCACGCCGATTTACCACTATAAGAAGAATAC
>Ga0126370_10000900_pt1 | contig 13154 bp, 11 predicted proteins | sample PanSoiMetaPlot_3_FD_92586 | JGI IMG/M metagenome (GOLD analysis project Ga0126370, IMG submission 92586) | Tropical forest soil microbial communities from Panama - MetaG Plot_3 | ecosystem: Environmental > Terrestrial > Soil > Tropical forest > Bulk soil | place: Panama | collected 2016-02-17 | reverse complement strand
ATGCTGCTCAAATCATATTAGCAGATTTGGGTATTAGTTTTAAAAAGTTGAATGCATAAATTCTCAAGATATGATATACACGTATTAAAGATCGCCAATATATTAAAATCAGACCCTAATTTATATTTGGATTAGGCATCTTGATTGATCTTTCGACAACTTACAACAAGGCTGTAGACTGTTGGCTCTTGATTGTAATTACTGATGATTTATTAAATATCGTTTAAATAAGATCACTATTCTACGTCATTTTTATATTTAGCATATGCATCAGTATAGTTAATGAAGATCATTGGTATTCTTAAATCAGAATAAGTTTCCTGAAGTACATGATGGACACGTTCAGTTAGATTTGATGAAGGAAATCCATTGCTATACAATAAATATTATTGAAGGTCAATAACAATATGCCAGTAATTCAAATAACGATGAGTCAAGGCCGATCAGTTGAACAAAAGCGTGAACTCATTAAAGTGTTAACAGAAGAAACTGCAAGGATCACAAGAACCCAGGAGGATAAAATTAGAATTCTGATTTATGAAGTTTCAAAGGAAAACTGGGGAAATGCAGGAGTGTTGGGTACGGATCTGTAGTAAGCGCAGAATACATTGCATTAGAATTAAGCCGTTAAACTGTCGCAAGAGTCAAAATGTCTATTCAATTTGTCCAGTCTAGTGACTATTATGAAATCATCGTTAGATATATTATAGATGGAACAGGATGGCCATATTAATCAAGCAATAGTAATAATAAACTATCCTGCAGATTACATAATTTTTAGGATTTAATTACTGGAGCTCTTGAAACTATTATTAGTTGTGAAGCTGTTTTTGTATACCTACTTTCTAAAACTATTGACGCATTACATCGCTGGATATAAAATAGAGATTTAATGACTTGGATCTTTACTATAGTAGGTAACTGAGAAAATTCGTCGACCAAACAGTTTAGAGGCACAGTCTCAACATCTAATGACTATTTAATAACATATAAAGGATTTGCTGATTGTAATTTTCCGAGTTATATCGTAATCATTTAAGTCAATTGAAAATCCCAGAATCAACTAACGTTACTAATTAGATCCTTCAATTAATATATCCCAAGATTCTTGCGCAAAGATCAGGGTTGTGAAAGAAAGTAGGATGTAATCATCTGGCCAGTTAATTAATTAATTGGTGAGTGTAGTTGGTGAATGTAGTTATCTTATTTAACTAGTATTATCTAATCTAATAACTATGAATAAGGACGGATACAAGAATCCAATTCCTACTGTAGATATTATCATACAAGCCAGTTCTCGCATTTTATTAGTTAAAAGGAAGAAAGAGCCATTTAGAGAATGTATAGCTATACCGGGAGGTTTTGTAAATGAGGGAGAAACAGTAGAAAATGCAGCAAAACGTGAAGTAAGAGAAGAAACGTCGCTGGATGTTGAACTTATTGATATACTTGGAGTATATTCGGATCCTAATAGAGATCCGAGAGGACACAACATGTCTACGGTATTCATAGGAAAGATATCTAACATAAACAATGGGATATCTAAAGCAGCTGCCGCAGATGATGCTTTGGAGCTACGATGGATTGATATAGAAGCAATACCTGAAGAAAAGTTTGCATTCGATCATAAAAGTATTCTAATGGACTACATGAAATGGAGAGAATCAGGCGGCACATTCTGGTCATCCAAAGAAAGAAGTACAAAGATATCTTGAATTATTATGAGATTGTGAACTACAGAGAAATCAAGGGCCAGAATTTTGCACCATACATTTGCACACCATTATTATCATGTGCATAGGCCTTAATTGGTTAGAAAATTGATAATTATAATATAAAAATCTGACTCATGCAGAGTCTAGATTAACTTTTTTTTATTGGGCGAACGTTCATCGACTTGGTAAGACATTGCGAATGCACTAATGGTTCTTTAGATTTGTATAAGTATCTGAGAACGACCTGTGTTGACGATTGTAGTATATCACTAAAGGGGAATTCCAATTCGAGTATCCTTTATCAGATCCATAACCAGTGCAGCAGTCCATGAGAATGATTTTCCACCTAATCCCTGTCCAGTATAAGCGTCATAATATTCTCTAAATCCTTGACTTGTTACCAATTCAAAAATTCCCAGTTTTAATCGCTCTGCTGCATCTGTTTGGCCATACTTTAAAAGGCCTAAATATACCATCCAGTTCGTATTCACCCAAACTGGCCCTCGCCAATAAGTGAATTCCTTAAAGTATGGTTCATCAACATCCACGCTAGCTAGTGCTTCAGTTCGACATCTGCCTGATGCTCCACTCCATCTTTGTATCCACTTTAACAGGGAAGGAAGTTGATCATTAGGTATTAACCCCGTATATATTGGAACTAGAGATGCTATCGTCTTCTTTCTAATCCAATCTTTGCTTATGATATCATAATTATAAAATAATCCCCCATCGCTTTTATCTGAATTTAGTTCGGTTGGATAAAAATATTTGTAGAAATTCTGTTCGCACCGAGAAATCCATTCTTTAATCTCTTTTGTGTCGTTCTCTTCTATTAACTCGGCGATTTTTATTAGAAATTTGTTTGCTACGTATAGGATACTACTGAAAATAATAGCCTTGATTTTAAATGGAAAATTTTCATACATTTTTTTTTCGTCATAATTATACTGTTTCATTAATTCTATCATGTAAATGAATTTGTTATACATACTATCAGTAGGAATTGTGTTCTTTGCACCACCTACCGCAATCACGTCCAATCTTTGAAATTTTAGAACATGTTCTATCTTTATTTGTGATAATGCATGATCCCAGACTGGAGAATCATCGAGACCAGATTCCCATGGATGAAGAATTGTAACCAAACCTGACCCCTCTGGATCTCTGTCAGTCATAAGATACTTATGAAAAAGCTTTAGTTTGGGATAAATTCTCCTCAAAAATTGTAAAGATTTTGTTTTCTGGGGATCAGTATCATTTAAGTAAATATAGTAACAAGCTATAGTATGCATTGGAGGTTGTGTCATACCAGATGTTCCTATATGAGTAGGAGCAAATGGTGATCTAGTTATCTCATAAAAGTCAGCTGCTGGAAAATATGTTTTTTCCTTATCATTAAAGACAATATGAGGGACCATACCGTTAGTCCATTGTGCATCAAATAAAAATTCCAATTCTTTAGTTGCTCTTTCAGTATTTGAATAGGAGTTACCAATAGATATAAAGGCAGAATCCCAACTCCACTGATGAGGATAAAGTGTAGGAGAGGGTATTGTGAAATTTCCATTCCAATTACCTTTCAAGACATTTCTTGCACTTTCAAATAGTTGGTCCATTTTCATATGCCATCATATCAACTACAAGGGTTCTAATTATAATTTTAGACAATAGGAAGCTCAGATATGGTGATTTAAGCCATGAATATTCTTTACATGCGCTTTTAAAATTTGTGCGTTGTCGAATTCTTGCTTACATACTGCACAAAATGATTTTCTGTGGTAAGTATTCAAATGAACTGCAAGATGTGAATCGTCCTCTAATCTCTGATTGCATTCATCGCATACTTTTTCCATGAGCATATAGCCTTAATACTCAATAAAAGGTTTTCATTGATTTTTTTGCATTTAGGTGAGACGAATTAGATTATGCTTAGCGGTATGTGAAACTAGGCACATATTAAAAAGATAACAGATCCTTGGGGAATTCTTTACCAATTAGCATATAGTTCTTTTTCAGGCGCTCCTTAAACCTGCAAGTTTTCATTTGGTATGAATTTACTAGGAATTACACATCTAGTTTAGTGACGTTACAATATTTGTAATAATAACATTTAAGCATTGTGTTAGTGTAGAGCTTTCTTCGATACCAATCGTGAAATCAAAGATGTAGAGATCTATCAGATAGAGTTATTCTATGACTATGTAAAATCACTTTCAGTTGTTACGAATGATCGGCATTTGTGTGCATTGATTAGTTATAGCAAACACATCTGTACCTTCGAGTCTAGATCATGAATGGGCGATTAGTGATCTTCATAGTGGGACATTTGGTTTTCATGCATGACCTGTCATGAGTTCAAACTGAGTTGAAATTTGGACCATTTAAAATACAAGGATATCAAAAATCGAAATTAATCTATCTGATTGTAGATTAGACAGTTTTATACGTACGAAAACAGATTACTCGATGATGAAAATTTAATAGGGTAATAAGCGTATGTATATTATTGTAACGGAGAATTGGTATACCGGAATATCAAGATCACAGCACTCTACGTCCTCACTTGCACTGCACGATAGTACATTACTTGAACGGCTGCTATTTCGGGTAGCCAGAAAGTGGGTATCAGGTACCACTATAAACGATGCTCTATGTGTGGCCAGGAACTCTAATAAAAGAGAGATTTCTGCAATTTTAAATTTCCTTGGTGAAGATAGTACTAATAATAAAAGTGTTGAACGGACAGTAAATGAATACATCTTGATATTAGAACTCATCAATAGTGAGGAAATCGATGGAAGCATATCGGTAAAACCGACTCAAGTTGGATTAAAGATTGGGTATGATGAATGTTTACGAAATTTAAGAGTGATTTCTAAGAAGGCTGCTAGTCTAGGTAAATTTATGTGGATAGACATTGAATCGTTTCAATATGTTGAAAGCACACTTTCGATTTACCTTGATTTATTTAAGGATAATTCATCGACAGGAGTAGCTCTGCAATCCTATCTTAGGAGGAGCGCAAGTGACTTGCTACATTTGATAGAAAATGGAGCAAACGTTAGACTAGTAAAAGGCGCGTACAAACAACCTGAAGAAAATGCTTACCAATCAATGACTGAGATCAACTCAAGCTTTTCAAGATTGACTAGAATGCTGTTCGAGGACGAAAATAGAAAACATATCTTCGCCATAGCTACTCATGATCCTAATCTTATCGACTATGCAATCGCATTATCAGAAGAATTTGGCACTGATAAAATGCAATTAGAATTTCAACTACTCATGGGCATTCACAACGAACTGAAGGATACACTTGTAAAAAGGAAATTTAAGACATGTGAATACATACCATACGGCAGTCAATGGCTTCCATATTCTATACGCAGAATTAGAGAGCGAAAGAGAAACATATTATTATTGGCAAGATCTGTCTTTTAATCATGAATCGCAGATAGAGTTTACTATTAAGAGTCTTGTTAAAACAATCATGACTTAAATGTAGGCTGAAATAATTATTTCAGTACTGATCTATAAGTAAATAACACATCGTGTTAACTAACTATAGTCTGGCTCTGCTCTCTTAGAAACTGAGTTAGATAATAAGGTCCGCCGGCTCCTTTGCCGGTAGTGCCGGATTTTTTCCATCCACCAAAGGGCTGAGAACCTACCATTGCGCCAGTCGTAGCACTAACGGATCTATTGACGTAAACTACTCCGGATGTCGAGTTCTCAAGAAATCTATTAATCTCTTCCTTTTTCGTGCTATATATGCCTGACGTTAATCCATATTCCGACTCATTACATAGTCTTAGTGCTTCTTGAAAATCTTTGTATTCGGCTATACATAGGATGGGTACAAATAGCTCTTCTTTAAATAGTAAATTATGCTTGGATAACTTATCAACTATTGTCGGTTCTACGTAGTAGCCATACTTCAAAATATCTTGTCGCTTTGCTCTCCCACCAAATAATATTCGACCATCTTTTGAGGCAATTTTTGTGAAGTTCTGATAATTTGTGTATGCGTTCAGATTAATTAAGGGGCCCATAAAAACATCCTGATCTAGAGGATTCCCAATAGTGATTTTTTTTGACTTCTCCACTAATTTTTGCACAAGTAATTTCTTCACTTTTTTCTGTACATAGACTCTAGAGCATGCGCTGCATTTCTGACCAGAGTAACCAAATGCTGCTTTTACGATCCCTTCCGTCGCCTTGTCAATATCTGCACTTTCGGTAACTATAACTGGATTCTTACCTCCTAGTTCTGCTATTACTGGTCTTGGCATAACAGTACTAGAATCTTGTATAATTCTGTGTCCCACTATTTTGGAACCTGTAAAAACAATACCTGCAACGTCAAGACTATCAATTAGTACTTTTCCGATCATTCGTCCAGGCCCGGTTACTAGGTTTATTACGCCGTCCGGCAGACCGGCTTTTTTCAAAATTTCTACAAATAGACTTCCCATAATAGGGGTATCGCTTGCAGGTTTTAGAATTACCGTGTTGCCCGTAACTAGAACTGCTATACTCATTCCTGACAGGATAGCAAAAGGAAAATTGAATGGGCTAATCACCCCCCAAACGCCGTAAGGCTTCATTAGACTTTTGCTTACTTCATTTGTGCTGGCCCTGGTAGTTTCAACTACGAAACCAGTTTTGTTTTCCATCTCTTTGGAATAATATCTGATGAAATCTATGGCTTCATCAACATCAGCAACTGCCTCAAATCTATTTTTACCATTTTCATATGAAATCCATGCTGCTAATTCGAATTTGCGCTTGGAAATTATATCTGCAGCAGTATAGCATATATTAACACGAGATTCGTAACTGGTATTCCCCCATTTCTCAAATGCAGTTTTGGCTACTTTGATAGCTGTTACAACCTGTTTCTTGGTCGCTATTGGGAAATATCCTAATCTTATTCTTCTGTCTATAGGTGATGTGTCATTAAAAGTTCTTGAGGAATGTATATGCTTGCCATTAATTACCATAGAGTACCTTTTTTCGAATTTAGATTCGACATCTTTTACAGCTCTATCGTAGTTTTTATGAAAGATCCGTTCTTCGTTGTAATTCAAGTAATTATTTAGTGTTAGTTCATTCCGAAATCTCATTCGAATTAAATCATCTAATATATAATTATTGACATACATGTATTTTTTCTTGTCACGACACATTCTCTTTTATCACTAAGTCTTTGAAATAATCATATCAAGATCTTAAGGTTTTTCATATTGAATCTGATATATGTCATATTTTGATGAATTTGGTTTGTTTATATAATAGTAAATAGTTACCAAATTAGTTATTTCAATCAGTTCAGTCTTGATGGAGCTATTCAAAACTAACTCGTTACTTTTATTTTGGATGTTCTATATATTTTACAAAAACAAGTGCGTTATACCCCAGACGGAGTGAGTCTCCTTGTGCTGGTATAATTCCAATGACCGTTCCAATATTCGAAAATAGCTCTATTGTAGGATTACAGCTTTCATCATTTTTGTATTTGATAATGAGTAGATTGCCTAAAGGCCGGCTATCTGAAACATAACCATAATTGAAACATTCCGATTTTATCGGGCTCGGACTGTTGGGCGATAAATTAGACAGCGTAGAAAAAGGAACCAAATTGTCTCCTAATGTGACCCTGTTCTTGGCAGCTGTCGTGTCTGATTTAATACCTACTTGGGCCGATGCCGATATATCGAGATAGTTCAATAGACTGATTAGCCCGATAATCATTATCAATAGCCTGTACGTTAGTCGAGTCAATACTCTCATTACCATTTATGTTCATTTTAACTTGTCTTTTGAACTAGCTTTTCTGCTCGAAAATCTATTATGGATTCCACATAATGAATTTGAGATTTGAGATTTATAATATGTGACAGCTAGACTTTGGGTTTTTCAGCATCATCTATCCAGACTTTGTCTTGCCGTAGATCCAAAGGCCGCCAACAACAACTATCGCGATAATTACGATTCCAAGAATAATGGGCGCGATTATCTTTATGAGAAATATAATGATCGCTATTATTATTATAATTGCAATTATTCCAACTATGATCGAGCCAAGCGAATTTGTAAACCCCATACACTGTACATTATCAATTTGGATCATATCCAATAAAATAATTTTAGGCAAATCATATTATGTTTGATCGGTTATAAAGTACATGTAATAAGCTATCATTTTGTCTTTGCTGCTTCAAACAATAGACCAGGAGGTTAAGTTCCAAAATTCAGGATGAAACAATTTATTTGATTATTTATTATAATATAACAATTATATGTTATTCTGACATCTAGATAATTTATTTCATTTAGAAATCATTTTTATATAATATCTAGATTTAGTCTAGCGTTAGCTAGTCTAAAGCATCAATTGGAAGTTACTATCTAACAGATGGATGTTCAATTTATCTCAGGTTTGAGACTTGCCTAATAAAAAAAGAATTTTATGAAGTTTCAATTAATCGCCAGTCCGAATTAAGTCCATTCTTGCCAGCTAATGTGTCCGAAATATTCTTTTTAGATTTCAAAGCGTTCTCCTCATAAAGATCTATTCCTAAAAAATTTCTTCCAAGAAGAGCTGAAACCATGCCGGTAGTTCCCCGTCCTACGAATGGATCTAATACCCAATCTCCTCTTTGGGTAGAAAATTTTATTATATTCGCAATCAAATCCTCTGGAAATATAGCAAAGTGCTCGTTCCCATGATGTGCTTTAGTAGAGATCTCCCACACGTTTCCTGGATTTTTACCAGTCGGATTACATACTGCAAATATAGGGTAGTGTTTGTGATCTCCAATCCGCTTCCGGGTTGCATGACGTTTAAATTTACGATAACACGTAGGGCAAAATTTCTCTGGATCATAACCGTGTGCTTGAGATATCTCAGCGGTCGTAGGAAGTTTTTCAAATGGAGTATCTGATCGCGAGTTATGAATAATATGCTTAATAAGTCTGATCTTGTCCTCGTCTTGAGTATATGGTTCATATTGAATCATATGTGAGGGAGGTGTTTTGTTTCGTCCCTCTCTAGCCTCGTTTCCCCGTGTCCGGATACTATTCATATTAGTGAAGCTCTTTTCATTTTTCGACAAAAACAATACAAATTCATAGGCTTGTGAAAAGTTAGCTGTCGAACTAGAGGATACATTGTTTTTCTTGAACCATATTATATCTTCTCTTATAGTATATTTCTTTTGAGATAAGTTAAGTGCGAGTCGATGAGGTATCAGCAATTTTCTAAACCTCTGCCGGGTGTCACCTATAACTATCCACAAACTGCCATCTTCAGTCAGTAGTTCTCTACATATTGCAAAAATATGGGTCAGCTTATCAACAAAAATCTCATCGGTTGGTTCTTGTCCTATTTCATTAGGATTTGTTCCGTAGTGTCTATGTCCATAATATGGAGGGGACGTTACGATGAGCCTGTACTTGCCTATTTCTTTTGGGTCATTTAATAGATTTTTCAACAAATCATAGCAATTACCATTAAGAATTTGATAACTCATTTTATAATTTCATAATCCCCAAAGATCTGTGCATATATACCATCACCTTATTTGAACTAATTTACTTTTACGTAAAGAACTTGTGTCTTATCTGGGATCACAACTAATAGAGCAATTGTGATTAGTCACAAGACATAGAGAATTCGTAAGAAATTATCTGTAGCCATAAGTGTAGACTAGCGATTTATGTTATATCTAATTATTTCATATGCCCTAGCGGCGTCTGTATTTCTTAGTATCAATACTATTTCGTTTGGAGTAAGGAAGGCATCATGCAAAGGAATGTTATTATTATACAGTATATTCAATATCCTGGACATTATACTATATGGATTTTGTGTCATGGCATCATTGATATCGTTCGTAGAATCGAGGAGGTAAGAAGAATCTCTGTTATTTTCGCTATGCTTATAGCTACTTGGCAGAGTGATAGTTATGCGGGAAAGTCCCTGATTAATTCTATGATTGATCTTTGTAGATACAACGGATATTAATTTCCTTACTTCCGTGATGTCCTCGGCAAATAATCTTAAATGTTTATTCGTTTGGAACAGACTATATCTTGATTCCTTGTCAAGAATATCCTCGAGCATTTCAGATATCTGGTCACTAAAAGGCTTGTCTTCATCGTCGATACCAAATAAGCCTATATCTATAATACTATCTGTAAGGGACATTCTTGCGCCATTAAATGAAGAATTACTGAGTTTACTGACAGTTTGCTGAGTACTATCTGTTTTGGCTTCGTCTGCTTGCTTACCATCAATTTTTTGCATACTTCCATTCTGATCATCCGATTTTTCGTCTTCTAACGAATCAGCAAGTCTCTTGATCACTACAATTACTGTCCCAATGTTAACGTGAGAACCTACTAGTCTCTCTACTTCTGGTTTAATTTTTTCAGCTAGCGCTGTGTAATTGGCAATGCCGAATTGTAGTGCATGAAAATAAATTTCATTGGCAGAAAGCACGTGTCTTATTGCCTGAGTTATAGTCATTGATGGGTTTAGGAAGGACATAATTTGGACTAAATAATATTTGGAACTCCAAAGTATTAAGTCTATCTACTAGTTATATACATTTATATATGTAATATGTATTACAATGTGTAATGACAAGTAACTTATCACCGTGGAGATTTGGTGGTTTCGGTTCAATTTTTGAGGAAATGGACCGAGAATTTGCCAAGGCTGAAGAGACTATGAATAGAATGTTTAGTGGTATGCTGGAAAATGTCTCGAATAAGGGTAGTCCATCCTCGTATTATTATGGATATCAAATCACCGTAGGACCTGATGGCAAACCTCATGTCAAAGAATTTGGTAATGTTAGACCATCAATCAAAGGTCTGCCAAAGCATAAGGAAAATAGAGAGGCACTGGTGGACTATTCGCTAGATAAGAAGAATAGCCAAATAATCGTCACAGCAGAAATGCCAGGAGTCAGCAAGGAAGGCATTAAAATTAACATAACTCCGAATAATGTATCAATACACGCTGAGAGAGGAGAAAAAAGATATCACAACGAAATACCGGTAGACGTAGAATTGGACGAGACATCTGCAAAAGCTTCCTATACTAACGGAATATTAGAACTAAAAGTGAAGACAAAACAGCCAACAACAACAGCAGCTTCTAAACAAAACGGTACTGAAGTGAAGGTAGATTAAAATGCATATGGCCTCAATAGTGGCCATATCCGAATTTTGATTTAAATTTTCTATAGTCTATATATAAACATAGGATTTATTGTTGTATTGAACACCATAATTACAAAGTTTTAGATTATCCTTTGGATTGCTATTATAATATGGTTATTCTTTTTCCTTTTTGAGGTGAAAGGATTAGCATCTGCTACTTTCTTTTGAGCTTGTATGTAACAAATTTGACTTCATGTTTCGAGATGATGGATTGAGGAGCATGCACTTTATCTTGTTTTCGAGTGACTATAGCTTGTCTCATTTTTTCATTTTTCTCAATACTTTCAACTTTGTAATGACATGAAAAGCAAAAATTGCACTTCAAACAAATATGTGGTGTTCGCTTGTTGCAGTCTGCACACATTCTATACAAGTTGGGAGGATACTCTGTGAAATATTCATGCATTTGAACAGATCGGTCTTCAATCTCCTCTTTCATAGATAATGTATACAGGAACCAACAGGGACGGGGGGAGGGAAGTATTCACTTTCTTCAGGGCTCGTTGCTTAGCTTCATGATACGAGCATCACTATAAAAATGGAGATAGATTATTTTGATCCATCAGTTCTTGAGATATGTAATCCTAGATCAATATATGATTCTTATTGAAATTCATTTTTGATAATTAATCAAACTCTACCATACTTTAAGAGTGATACACAAGTACAAATCCAAGAAGTACCACAGTAAAGAATTCATTCATTAACGTTAGATGGACATGCAGAAAGATATCTAATCAATTCAAATCAATTCAACATATTATCTGTATCTTATTATTGTTAAATGTGCAATTAATTTAGTCGTGAAGATTGTATATAAGCTACCTAACTAACTAACTAACTAACTATCCGAAATTGAATTCCTTCTTGTTTCAGAAATTCGATCAGTCGTTTTGCGTGACTTTCATTTTCCATCTCAAGACTCAAATAAACTCCTGCGCTACCAGCAGAAACATTAGAGCTTAATCTATCATGTTCTACTTCAACGATATTAAGGCTGAGTTCGGCAATACCATCAACTACGCTCTTTAGTGCTCCTGGTTTATCCGGCAATTGAACAAATATCTTTACCATTCTGCCCATCTGGATTAGGCCTTTAGCTACAACCTGTCCAAGCAGGTACATATCTACATTTCCACCAGACAAGATTGACACAATATTTTTATTAGTATGAGGATGGCCATTCGATAGCAAGTACGCAAGACTCGCAGCACCTGCAGGTTCGATCACTAATTTTGTTCTTTCCATAAGCAAAAACATTGTTCTAACTATTGCTGAGTCTTCAACCAGTACTACATCGTCAAGATATCTTGAGACTATGGAATAAGTGAGCTCGCCAGGGCACTTCACAGATATACCATCTGCGATGGTGAATCCAGAGTCTATTTTCTGTAAAGACCCACTTGCTAGCGATTCTTTCATAGCAGGAAATGCTTTTGATTCTACGCCTATGATCCTTATATCTGGTTTTTTCGATTTTATTGCAATTGCAACTCCCGCTGCTAAGCCTCCGCCTCCTATTGGTAAATAGACTTCGTCGATATCATTCAGGTCCTCCATTATCTCCAAACCTACCGTTCCCTGACCAGCTATTACCTGTCCATCATCAAATGCATGGATAATTGTGCGCTCTTTGCCGGCAATATCTTGTGCTGCAGCCCATGATTCGTCATAATTCGAACCGCGTAGAATCACATTTGCGCCATATGATCGGGTTGCTGCGATTTTGGCAGGCGATGCGTTTTTGGGCATTACAATAGTACACGATACACCCTTACTCAACGCCGCATAGGCTACTCCTTGTGCATGATTGCCCGCAGAAGCTGCTATAACACCCTTTCTTCGGCTTTCATCAGATAACATATTTAATTTCACGTATGCGCCTCTAGCTTTAAATGAACCTGTCATTTGTAATGATTCTAGTTTCAAAAATACATTTGTCCCTATGAGCTTAGAAAACGTAGCTGATCTCTGTAATGGTGTTTTCCTTATAGTGCTATCAAATAGGTCTCTGGCTTTCATAATATCATAAATGGTAGGTATATTAGATTTAGCTGCCAAGTTCCCGATCGCCGTCATATATGTCTGATATTTGAGTTCTACAGATTCCATAATTATATTTTTTGGCTATTATTCATAAGATAAAATCGACTATATGATTATGTTACTTGATTTGAGAATATTAATCATAGGCTTCACCAATTT
>Ga0126370_10000893_pt1 | contig 13202 bp, 8 predicted proteins | sample PanSoiMetaPlot_3_FD_92586 | JGI IMG/M metagenome (GOLD analysis project Ga0126370, IMG submission 92586) | Tropical forest soil microbial communities from Panama - MetaG Plot_3 | ecosystem: Environmental > Terrestrial > Soil > Tropical forest > Bulk soil | place: Panama | collected 2016-02-17 | reverse complement strand
TGTGAGTAGCGCGCGGCAGCCCTCGCGTCCCCGAGGCCTGCATCCGCTCGCATGCAAGAATAGCAAGCTTATGGAGGAAGCCTGATGGGTAATTTTTCACGGCGCGCGGGGTTGTGCGTGCTTGGTGTGCTGCTTGCTGTTGCGTTGTTGGCGCAGGCCCGCGCGCAAAGCAACTATCCGACCCGGCCGGTGCGAATGATCGTCGGCTTTGCCGCCGGCGGCGGCAACGACATTTTTGCCCGGCTTGTCGGCGCCAAGCTCGGCGAAATTCTTGGCCAGCCGGTCGTGATCGAAAACCGCCCCGGAGCAGGCGGCAGGCTTGCCGCCGAATATGTGTCGAACCAGACAGCCGACGGTTACACGCTCTTGGTCGGCGCCAGCGGCCAGATGTCGATTGCGGCTGCGATCTATCCGGATCTGAAATATCACCCGACCAGGACGTTGACCCCGCTTGCGATGATGGGAAGTTTCCCGCTGATCATGGTGATCGGACCTGACAATCCATCGCGCAATGTCAAGGAATTGGTCGAATGGGCCAAGCAGCATCCAGACAAGGCGAATTTTCCGAGCACCTCGCCGGCGTTCACTATCGCCATGGAGCAATTGAAACTGAAGTCCGGCATGCCGGCCGTGATGATCCCCTACAAAAGCAGCAATGAGATGATCCTCAGCATTATCGACGGCCAAACCATGAGCGCGATCGCCGATCCGCCGCCGACCGTCCCGCAAGTCAAGGGAGGCAAGGTCAAGGCGCTCGCAGTGACAGGCAACGAGCGCCTGCCCGAACTGCCGGATGTCCCGAGCATGGCGGAATCCGGCTTTCCTGGCGTCGATGTGCATTTGTGGAGCGGTATCTTTGCACCGGCCGCGACACCGGCCCCGATTGTCGCGAAACTTGAAAAATCCTTGAGCATGGCGATCCGCGATCCGGACGTGTCGGCAAAATTGAGGAATCTGGCAGTGACGCCCGGCGGCGGGCCGGCGGCTGAATTTCGGCGCATGATCGAAGACGACATCGTCAAGTTCGCCGACATCGTGAAGGCTGCGAACTTGCATTTCGAGGAGTAACCCTTCGGAAAGTGATGAAGACCATAGCCGCAGCTCTCACCTCGGTAATCCTCTTGGGATGCGTGCGAGCATCAGCGACGGAGATCGACCTTTCCACCTGGACCTGCAAACAGTTCCAAGCGGCTAGCAAGGGTGACGTCGACATCATCCTCGCGTGGCTCGACGGCTATTATTGCGCCGAGGACGACCCGCCAGTGATCGACAGGGACCAATTGGCGGCGAACGCCAGGAAAGTCGCCGCATTTTGTTCCACGCACCCGGATGTGAAGCTCATCACGGCGGCCGGTACCCTGTTCGAGAGAGAGTGAAAACGAGGCCGCAAAACGCAGCCTTCTGCAAGGTGCCGGCCCTCAATATTGCCGCCTTTGCGTTCCGGTATGTCTGAGTTCCGTGTCCAGAATCGCAGCATCGAACGGAAGTTCGCCCGCTACCACGAGGAAGCCGGCAATGATGCAGGCTGACCGGGTGTTAGACTGCACCGTCGCAAAAACGCTTCGCTAGACGTCCAGCGCCGCCTCGTCGGCGAATTCGGCGCGCTCCTGGATGAATGCAAACCGCGCTTCCGGCTTTGTGCCCATCAGCCGCTCAACAGATTTTTCCGTGTCCTTGCGGTCGTCGGCAATGAGCATGACGCGCAATAGCGTCCGCTTTCTGGGGTCCATGGTGGTTTCTTTGAGCTGGGCTGCCATCATCTCGCCGAGGCCTTTGAACCGGCTGACCTCCACTTTGGCGTTGCCATGGAATTCTTTTTTCAGGATCTCGTCGCGATGTTTGTCGTCGCGCGCGTAAAGAATCCTGCCGCCGTGCGCCAACCGATAGAGCGGCGGCACGGCAAGAAAGAGATGACCCTTCTCGATGAGCTGAGGCATCTGCCGATAGAAGAAAGTAATCAGGAGTGAGGCAATGTGAGCGCCGTCGACATCGGCATCGGTCATGATAATGACGCGACCGTAGCGCAGATCTTCATCGCGATAATTCACGCCGGTGCCGCTGCCCAAGGCCTGAACGAGATCGGCAAGTTGCTGGTTCTGCGCGAGCTTGTCCTTGCCTGCTGACGCGACATTGAGAATCTTGCCGCGCAGCGGCAGAATCGCCTGCGAGGCGCGATCGCGGGCCTGTTTTGCCGAGCCGCCGGCGCTGTCGCCTTCGACCACGAATAGCTCCGCGCCTTCTGCCGCGCTGTTGGTGCAATCGGCGAGCTTGCCGGGAAGGCGTAGCTTGCGTACCGCCGACTTGCGCGCGATGTCCTTCTCCTGACGGCGGCGGATGCGCTCCTCGGCGCGCTCGACGACGAAATCCAGGAGCTTGTTCGCGGCGGTGGGGTGACCGGCGAGCCAGTGATCGAAAGGATCCTTGATCGCCTGCTCGACCAGCCGCTGGGCTTCGGCAGTGGCGAGCCGATCCTTAGTCTGACCCTGGAATTCCGGCTCGCGAATGAACACCGAGAGGAGGGCGCCCGCACCGACCATTACATCATCGCTAGTGATCGCGCCGGCACGCTTGCCCTGACCGACGCGCTCGGCATGATCCTTTAAACCGCGCGTCAGCGCCGTGCGCAGGCCTGATTCATGCGTGCCGCCGTCAGGCGTCGGGATGGTGTTGCAATAGGAATTGAGGAAGCCGTCGGCGTCCGCGGTCCAGCCGACCGCCCATTGCACTGCGCCGTGGGTACCCATCTTTCCCGCGCTGCCGGTGAAAATATCGGGATGGACCAGCGTCGCGCCGGCAAGGGTTTCGGATAGGTAGTCTTTGAGGCCATCGGCGAAATGGAATGTCGCCTGTTCCGGCACGTCCTCGCTGCCGCGCAACAGCTCCTTGGCGCAAGACCACCGGATTTCCACGCCGCCGAACAGATACGCTTTCGAGCGCGTCATTTTGAATACGCGCTCGGGCTTGAAGTATGGTTTGGCCCCGAAAATCTCCGGATCGGGACGGAAACGCACCTTGGTACCGCGCCGGTTCGGCGCCTTGCCGGCATCTTGCAGCTTAGTCTTCGGCTTGCCGCGCTCGAACGCCATGCGGTAAAGCCGCTGGCCGCGCGCGACCTCGACTTCCATACGTTCCGAGAGCGCGTTCGCTACCGACACGCCGACGCCGTGTAACCCACCTGAGGTCTCATAGACCTTGGAGTCGAACTTACCGCCGGCATGCAGCATGCACATGATCACTTCGAGCGCCGATTTGTTCTTGAATTTCGGATGCGGATCGACCGGGATGCCGCGGCCATTATCGGTGACCGTAACAAAACCGTCCTCGGCCATCTCGACCTCGATCCAGTCTGCATGGCCGGCAAGCGCCTCGTCCATGGCGTTGTCGATGACTTCGGCGAACAAATGGTGCAGTGCTTTTTCATCGGTGCCGCCGATATACATTCCCGGCCGTCGGCGCACCGGTTCGAGGCCCTCGAGCACCTCGATGTGCTTGGCCGTGTAACCCGCGTCGCCCGCCGCGCCACGCGGGGAGCCACCGCGGGTGCCGTTCCGGCGTGCCTTCGGCGCGTCGAACAGGTCGGGCATTTTCGAGGATTTGGCGGTCTTTCCCACGGTTATTCCCAGGCTAGTCCCATGTGGAGCGTCGTAGCGTCCGGTGCAATGGAGCACCCAGAGGGCAACGGCGAATCAACCCCAATTGCCTCAATAACTATGCCATCGGCGCGGCAAAAGAATGAGCGATAACATTGCAAACCGAACTTCAGGCACATTCCCGGTTGGTGAATTGACCCATGGCGGGTTGCGTCCTATATCGCGGGCCATGAACAGATCACTAGCCGCCGCCACATCTGCCAACGGCCGTCGCAATCGCTGGCGTCGTCGCGCACGCATGCGCCGACGCACATAGCCCTCCCGTGCCGCCGGATCCGCGGCACCTTCGTAGCAACTACTCTGATAATCTTAAGCGGATTCGGCCACACGCCATCGAACAGCGTAAAGGTCCATCCATGTCCGCAACAGGCGGCCAGTCCAACAAGGTCAAGATCGGCGTGCTCGGTGCCTCCGGCTATACCGGGGCGGAACTGGTGCGCCTGCTTTTATGCCATCCGCAGAGCAAGATCGACTTGCTGACAGCCGATCGCCGCGCCGGCAAGTCCATGACCGACGTGTTCGCGCAATTCACGCCGTTTGCGTTGCCGACGCTCACGTCGGTCGAGGACGCCGACTGGCAGGCGCTCGGGCTCGACGTCGCATTCTGCGCGCTGCCGCATGGCACGACTCAGAAAGTGATCAAGGAATTGCTGACCCGCGCCCCGCGCACGAAGGTTATCGATCTATCGGCCGATTTCCGTCTGGCCGATCCGGCAGCTTACGCACAGTGGTACGGTCATGCCCATGCCGCGCCTGAACTGCAAAAGGAAGTAGTCTATGGGCTCACCGAGATTTATCGTGACAAGATCAAGCGCGCGCGGCTTGTCGCCAATCCCGGCTGCTATACCACGACCGCCGAGCTGCCGCTCATTCCGCTTCTTAAGACCAAAGCGATCGATCCGGACGAGATCGTCATCGATGCCAAGTCCGGAATGACGGGCGCGGGGAGGGCAGCGCGCGAAGAGATGGTCTTCGCCGAAGTGTCCGAAGGCTTCCATGCCTATGGCGTCGGCCATCATCGCCACATGGCGGAGCTCGATCAGGAATTTTCGCGCGCTGCCGGTCGCGACGTCGTGGTAAGCTTCACGCCGCATCTCGTGCCGATGAACCGCGGTATCCTGGCGACGATCTATGTGCGCGGCATCAAAGCTACGCCGCAGGACCTGCACGCGGTACTGGCAAAAGCTTACGCGCCGGAGCCTTTTGTCCATGTGCTGCCGTTCGGCGCGACCCCGCAAACCCGCCACGTGCGCGGCTCCAACATGACCTTTATCGGCGTTGCCGCGGACCGCATCGCGGGCCGCGCGATCATTGTCTCGACGCTCGACAATTTGACCAAAGGCGCGTCCGGCCAAGCGGTGCAGAATATGAATGTGATGCTTGGACTGCCGGAAACCGTTGGCCTCGAACAGGTTGCGCTGTTTCCGTAAGCTTGCGGACTAAAGTCGTCCCCAGGTTCACAGCATTATTCAACACGCGATTGCACGCGTCGCGCGGGAGCGCTGAAAACAAAGGCAAATGCGACGCGTGCTAGGGGCGGTAGTTCTTCTAGTCGCGCACTTTGACGTAGCTTCCCGGTGCGTCTTCGATCGGCTTGAGGCCACCGGCGCCCGGTTTGCGTGCCGGGACTTCGGTCGGGCTTTGCTTGGTGATCCAAACAAGCCAATCTGACCACCATGAGCCGGGATGCTCCTTGGCCTTGGCGAGCCAGCCGTCGATGTCGGCGCTCCGGGGCTTGGGGCCGGTCCAGAATTGGTACTTGTTCTTCGCCGGCGGATTGATCACGCCGGCGATATGGCCTGAGCCTGCCACTACGAACCGAACGGCGCCGCCGAAAAATTTGGAGCCGAACATCACCGATTTGGCGGGGGCAATGTGATCTTCGCACGTCGCTAGATTGTAGATCGGAATTTTGACAGCTTTCAAATCGATCGTCATGTTGCCAAGCGCCATCTTGCCTTTGGCAAGCGTGTTATCGAGATAGCAATTGCGCAGATAAAAGGAGTGATTGGCCGCCGGCATGCGCGTGGCGTCCGAGTTCCAGTACAAAAGGTCGAATGGGAAGGGCGCCTTGCCTTTCAAGTAATTGTTGATCACGTAGGGCCAAACCAGATCGTTCGAGCGCAGCATATTGAAGACGGTTGCCATCGAACGGCTGTTGAGATAGCCACGCTCGGCCATTCTCTTCTCCAACGCCGCGACCTGTTCTTCGTCGACGAACACTTTGAGGTCACCGGCATAGGTGAAATCGACCTGCGAGGCGAATAACGTGGCAGAGACAATGCGGTCGTCATGCCGAGCGGCCATTGCCGCCAGCGTGATTGCCAGCAGCGTGCCGCCGACGCAATAGCCGATAGCGTGAACCTTTTCTTCGCCGATCGCTCGCTTGATGGCGTCGAGCGCGGCAAGCGGGCCTTGGAGCACGTAGTCCTCGAAAGTCTTCTGCGCCAGCCGCTCATCGGGATTGACCCACGAGATGCAAAACACGGTCAATCCCTGATCAACACACCATTTGATGAAGGATTTTTCCGGAGTGAGGTCGAGGACGTAATATTTATTGATCCACGGCGGCACGATTAGAACCGGCCGCTTGAGCACGGTTTCGGTAGACGGTGTGTATTGAATGAGCTGCATCAGCTCGTTCTGGTAAATGATCTTGCCCGGCGTGATCGCAAGGTTGCGCCCGACCTCGAACATCGAGGAATCGGATTGGCGGATTTTCAGATGCCCGCCGCCGCGTTCGATGTCTTCGGCAAGCATGTGCATGCCGCGCACGAGATTGTCGGCATTGGACGTCAGTGTTTCGCGAAGAAGCTCGGGATTGGTCAGGACGAAATTGGTCGGCGCCAGGGCATTGGTGATCTGGCGCACATAGAATTCAGCCTTCTGCTTGGTATGGGGATTGAGGTTGGTGGCGTCCGCTACAAGTTTGTCGGCCCATTGCGCCGTCAACAGATAAGCTTGTTTCAGAAAATCGAAATATTGATTTTGTGTCCATTCCGGGTCGCTGAAGCGTTTGTCGGTTGCTGCGGGCGTGGCAACCGGCCTTGTCGGTTCGCCGGCGAGCCGTCTCATCGACGCGGCCCACAGATCGAGGTAAGCCCTGCCTAGGCTGGTCTGGATTTCGACCGCGCGCTGCGGGTCGGCCAGCCAATATTCAGCCACTTGGCTCAGCGTCTTGACGACTTCAGTGACCTCATCGGCGAGCTCATTGTCGCCGTGCCCTTGCTCGCGTGGTTTCAGATAAGCCGCAAGCGCGCGTCCGCCTTCTTCGACGAGCCGCGCCAGATTCCGGGAAAATGCCTCGATATCCATCGCGCCGATCTGAGCCGGCAGCGGCGAAGTGGGGGCTTGCTGTTTTTTAGGCGGCTGGGCGGATGCCGGCTTATTTGCCGAAGGCTGCTGTGCCGCGTCATGGGATGGAGCCCGCACCGGCGTTTCCTCAGTAACCAAACTGTTTCTGCGGCCCTTTAGACAGAAATGGCCTGCTCATGGGCCGCGCACAAGTGTGTCCTGCTGCCGCCAGCAAGCCGGTAGCGGCCAGTCCCGGTTTCGACATATTAGCAGGTTAACTTGACAGTTCGGGTGGGCACCGAGTTGATCATCCTAAATTGTTGTGGAACCGGATGTTTCTGTCCCAGCCAGCCAAGTCATAGGGCCGGTTCTTTTGCCATGAACTGAACCCGACCGGGTCACCCCATTTCGGAGCAAGCGATTGCATAACCACTCCATCATGCTCAGGCGAATGCTGCGGGACTTTACGACGCGAGGGCTCGCAGCGGCGCTTTTCGCGCTGCCCGCCGCGTTTTGTCTCGCGTTGTCGGGTTGCTCGCCGGGTGCCGACTACCCATCGCCTTTTCCTGCCGTACACGATCGGCCGCCGCCTCGATCCGAGGCGCCGCTTGATGCGAACCAGGTTCAACAAGCGACCGAGGATCTGATCAGTGCACGCGACCGCCTAAGCGCCGAGGCGCAAGGCGGGCAAAACAAGAGTTCGGGTAAGGCCAAGTCGGCAAGTGCCAGCGCCGCCAAAAAGCAGCCGAACGCTGCCGCCGCGCGCCAGACCTCGGGCGAAGACGGCGCGCGGGCGCCGAAACCAAGTGATAATGGTCGAAGCATAGTGTACTGAGAGGGGTCCCGCAGACGACCCGCCAGAAACATCCATGGAAGACTTTTATCGTATCCGCCGGCTTCCGCCTTACGTCTTTGAGCAGGTTAACCGTGCCAAGGCCGTCGCCCGCAACAGCGGCGCTGATATCATCGATCTCGGCATGGGCAATCCCGACCTGCCGACGCCGGCGCACGTGGTTGAGAAACTAAAAGAGACGGTCGGCAAGCCTCGTACCGACCGCTATTCGGCCTCGCGCGGTATAGCGGGCCTGCGTCGCGCGCAGGCCGCCTATTACGGGCGTCGTTTCGGCGTGAAGCTGAATGCGGATACCCAGGTGATCACCACTTTGGGTTCGAAGGAGGGCTTCGCCAATGTAGCCCAGGCCATCACCGCGCCGGGCGATATCATCATCGTTCCCAATCCAACTTATCCGATTCACGTGTTCGGCTTTCTGATGGCCGGTGGGGCGATCCGCTCGGTGCCGGTGGAGGCCAATGAGGCTTTCTTTCACGCGTTGGAGCGGGCGGTGCTGTTCTCCATTCCGCGGCCGATCGCCATTGTGGTGTGCTACCCATCGAATCCGACAGCCTGTGTCGCCACGCTCGACTTCTACCGCGATCTTGTCGCGTTCGCGAAGAAACATTCGCTCCTGCTGTTGTCGGACCTCGCTTACGCCGAAGTCTATTTCGACAATAATCCACCACCTTCGCTGCTTCAGGTTCCCGGCGCGATCGAGGTCGCCGTGGAATTCACGTCAATGTCGAAGACCTATTCGATGCCGGGTTGGCGGATCGGTTTCGCAGTCGGCAACGAGCGCCTCATCGCGGCGCTGGGGCGGGTAAAATCGTATCTCGATTACGGTGCTTTCACGCCGATCCAAGTCGCAGCTACGGCGGCGCTCAACGGCTCCGACGATTGCATCAATGAAATGCGTGCGACCTATCGGCGCCGGCGCGATGCGCTGGTGGAATCCTTTGGCCGGGCGGGTTGGCGGGTGCCGGCGCCGTCCGCTTCAATGTTCGCTTGGGCGCCGATACCCGAACCATTCCGACCGGTCGGCAGTGTCGAGTTTTCCACGCTGCTCGTGGAGAAGGCCGGCGTTGCGGTTTCACCCGGCGCGGGTTTCGGCGAGCACGGGGAAGGCCACGTCCGCATCGCGCTTGTCGAAAACGAGCAGCGTATTCGTCAGGCAGCTCGCAATATCCGGCGCTTTCTTGAAACTGGCCCGGAATTGCTGCACAACGTCGTTCCGCTCGCGACGCGACGGTAGTCGCGTCCGTACTCCTCCCAATCCGGGCGACGCGACATGGCTGAACCGTTGAAAGTCGGTCTTGCCGGCCTCGGTACTGTCGGCAGTGCGGTCGTGCAGCTTTTGGACCGCGGACGCGAGAAACTGATCGCCCGCTGCGGGCGCGGCATCGACGTGGTCGCGATCAGCGCCCGGTCGCGCAATAAGAAACGGAGCTTCAATGCCGACAGGTTTCGTTGGATCAGCGATGCGGCGGCGCTGGCGCGCGATCCCAAGATCGATGTGCTTGTCGAAGTGATCGGCGGCGCCGCCGGTACCGCGAAGCTTACGGTAGAAACCGCGCTTGCCGCCGGCAAGCCTGTAGTCACCGCCAATAAGGCGCTGCTCGCCGCGGAGGGCCAGCGGCTTGCCGCGCTCGCGGAACGACATCACGTTGCTCTTAATTTCGAAGCGTCGGTCGCCGGCGGCATTCCCATCGTCAAGACGTTGCGCGAGGGACTTAATGGTGCGACCTTCACACGCATCTACGGTATCCTCAACGGCACCTGCAATTATATCCTCACCCGGATGGAACAGGATCGGCTCGGCTTTGCCGAGTGCCTGAAGGAAGCGCAGCGGCTAGGCTATGCGGAGGCCGATCCGAGCTTCGATATCGAAGGGCATGATACTGCGCAAAAGCTGGTCATCCTGGCGAGCATCGCCTTCGGTACCAAAATTGATCCGCGCGCGGTCTATAGCGAAGGCATTGCGTCGATCACGCCGGCCGATCTCAATGCCGCGGCCGAACTCGGCTACCGCGTTAAACTTCTCGGCGTCGCGGTCAAGACCGCCGCCGGTATCGAACAGCGCGTACATCCGACCATGGTGCCGAGGGAATCCGCCATCGCGCAGGTGATGGGCGTCACCAATGCGGTCACGATCGATGCAGATGGACTTGCGCCGATCACGCTAGTCGGTCCAGGCGCGGGCGGGGGGGCGACTGCCTCGGCAATCATCGCCGACCTCGCCGATATCGCACGCGGCGTGCGCACGCCGCCGTTCGGGCGTCCGGCAGCGCGGATGACTACAATCCGCAAAGCGCCAATGCAGCATCATGAAGGTGGCTACTACATTCGGCTCTTAGCGCGGGATCGGCCAGGCACCGCGGCCACAATCGCGCGGCGCCTCGCCCAGCAAAAGATTTCGCTCGAGTCGATCGTGCAGCGCCACGATGCGGGGACCGGCGGCGCGGTGCAAACGCGGCGATCCGAAACTGTACCGGTCATCTTGATCACCTACGCGACTAGCGAGGATGCCGTCCACAAGGCCCTTGCCGCGGTGCGCCGGGATCGGGTTGTTTATGGGAGGCCGCAGGTTATCCGGATCGAGCGCGCGTGATAATCGGATAACTATTTAGCAGCTGCATCGGAGCTCGCCTCATGTCGTCTAAGCCGATCGGTCAACATCCGAAGCTTGAGCGCGCATTGTCGCTCGAGATTGTGCGGGTGACCGAGCGCGCGGCGGTGGCTGCCGCGCGGTTGCGCGGCCGGGGCGTCGAGAAGAAATCCGACCAGGCCGCGGTCGATGCCATGCGCCGCGAATTGAGCGAACTGGCGATCGACGGTACGGTCGTGATCGGCGAAGGCGAGATGGATGAAGCGCCGATGCTGTTCATCGGCGAGAAGGTCGGCACCGGATCGGGACCGAAGGTGGACATCGCCGTCGACCCGCTCGAGGGCACGACGCTGTGCGCCAAGAATATGCCGGGTGCTATCGCAACCCTTGCTCTGGCCCAGGACGGAACGCTCCTCCACGCGCCGTACATCTACATGGACAAGATCGCGGTCGGGCCGGGTTACCCGAACAACGTGGTCGATCTCGATGCGCCAGCGGAAGAAAACATTATCAATCTCGCCAAGGCCAAAGGCGTCGATCCTGAGGCAATTACCGCCATGATCCTCGATCGGCCGCGCCACGCCGATCTGATCGGCGCGGTGCGCAAAGCCGGCGCTGCGGTCAGCTTGATCACCGATGGCGATGTCGCCGGCGTCATTCACACCGCTGACCCCGACAAGACCGGCATCGATATTTACCTTGGCATAGGCGGTGCGCCGGAGGGTGTATTGGCGGCTGCGGCGCTGCGCTGTATCGGCGGTCAAATGCAGACCCGCCTGGTGCTCGATACGGAGGAAAAGCGCGCGCGTGCGGCCAAAATGGGCATCAAGGATCCGCATCACAAATACCAGATCGAAGACATGGTGCGAGGCGAATGCCTATTCGCGGCCACGGGCATTACCGATGGCCGTATGCTGCGGGGAGTGCAGTTCGGCAGGGCTGTGATCGAGACCGAAACGGTGGTCATGCGCTCAACCAGCGGGACCATCCGCTGGATCAGGGCCGAACATCACCGCGTGGATAAGTTCAGATAGTTTGAGCCTGATTCGCTGAATCAGGTACCGTCGTCCCCATTGCTGGCTTGCGTTGCGGTGTAGGACGGCGAAATGACTGCAAAGCGTTTATTTCTCGGCGTCGAGAGTTCGGCGACCGGGCGCGCTTGGCGCGACCGGCTGGACGAACGGGGTGCTGCGCGAGCGCTTGCGATCGCACAACGTCATGCGCTGCCTGAACTTCTCGCTCGCATCCTTGCCGGCCGCGATATCGAAGCCGACGCGGTAGATGCCTTCCTCGATCCTACGGTGCGGCGGGAAATGCCCGATCCGCATGTGCTTACCGGCATGAAGGAAGCGGCCGAGCGGGTTGCGGATGCCGCGGTGCGCGCCGAAAGCATAGCGATTTTTGGCGACTATGACGTGGACGGCGCAACTTCGGCCGCATTGCTTGCTCGCTTCCTGCGTCAATGCGGCATCGAACCGATCATCCATATTCCGGACCGCCTGTTTGAAGGCTATGGGCCCAATGTCGAAGCGGTGCGTGGTCTGGCCGCGCGCGGCGCTACGTTGCTCGTTTGCGTCGATTGCGGCACGACAAGTATTGAAGCGCTCGCACAAGCGAAAGCGTCCGGACTTGACGCGGTGGTTATCGACCATCATCAGGCCGACCAGGAGCTGCCGCCAACACTGGCAATCGTTAACCCAAACCGACGCGACGATCTCTCCGGCCTCGGTCATCTTGCGGCTGTCGGGCTCACTTTCATAACCGTAGTCGCCGTCAATCGTGTTTTGCGTGAGCGTGGCTTTTGGCGGGCCGAACGGCCGGAGCCCGATCTGCTCGGCTATCTCGATGATGTCGCACTGGGGACGGTCGCCGACATGGTGCCGCTCATTGGACTCAATCGCGCTTTCGTCGCCAAGGGCCTGATTGCGCTTCGCCGCCGCGAGCGGCCGGGCCACATCAGCCTCATGGACGTGGTGCGGCTTGCCGGTCCGCCGGAGGCTTGGCATTTGGGTTTTCTGCTCGGGCCGCGGATCAATGCCGGCGGCCGCATCGGGCGGGCGGATTTGGGTGTGCGGCTCCTCTTGGAGAACGATCCGATTGAGGCGGCCAAGATCGCCGCTGAGCTGGATCGGGTCAATCGCGAACGACAGGTCATCGAGCAGGAAACGCTGGCGCAGGCCGAAGCCGAAGCGGATGCGGCACTCGGTTCGGAAGATAAAGGAGCGGTCATTGTCACCGCGGCCGAAGGTTGGCACCCGGGCATCGTCGGCCTGGTCGCTGCACGACTGAAGGAAAAATTTGCGCGCCCCGCTTTTGCAATTGCGCTCGAGCCGGGCGGCACCGGAACCGGATCCGGCCGATCCATCCCAGGCGTCGATATCGGGCGCGCCGTGCGGCAGGCGGTTGCCAAAGGCCTCATTCTCAAAGGGGGCGGGCACGCGATGGCGGCGGGGGTCACTTTGCGCAAGAGCGCGCTTGCCGAGCTGCGGGCATATCTTGAAGCGACGCTGGCGACCGACGTCGAGAAAGCACGCCGCGGCAGTGGTCTGTTGATCGATGGTGCGGTGAGCGCAGCGGCAGCCGATGGCAATCTTCTGGCAATGATCGCACGCGCCGGACCATTTGGTTCGGGCAATCCCGAGCCGATCATCGCGCTCCCTGCGCATAGGGTGACTTATGCTGAAGAGGTCGGCCAGGCGCATATGCGCGTGCGGCTGAAATCAGGCGATGGAGCTACAGTAAACGCCATTGCTTTTCGCACCGCTCGGCAGACATTGGGTGCTGCAGTGCGTAACAGTCTTGGTCGGCAGGTCCACGC
>Ga0126370_10000892_pt1 | contig 13207 bp, 10 predicted proteins | sample PanSoiMetaPlot_3_FD_92586 | JGI IMG/M metagenome (GOLD analysis project Ga0126370, IMG submission 92586) | Tropical forest soil microbial communities from Panama - MetaG Plot_3 | ecosystem: Environmental > Terrestrial > Soil > Tropical forest > Bulk soil | place: Panama | collected 2016-02-17 | reverse complement strand
TCGTTCTTCAAGTATCAGTGTCTGTGTGGCCCTGCTTCGAGCAGTAGCGCTCAAGATATCGCTTGCGACCCTTCTCGTCGCAACGTTACCTGACTGCTTAAATGCGGAAGCTCTGACATCGCGGTCTTTGCTTCAAACACCAGAGTCGCAACCGTCAATAGAACCTTCATCCCGGTCCTGTCGACCGGAAAGCTCACCGGACACAAAACAAGCTTCATCCCCAATATCGCCAGTGCTCTTCAAGAAGTCGGGAATAAAGTTCCGCATCGAGCGTTTGATGAGCATTCTCCGCGACACCCGCCATGAAGGCTGGGTACGAACCGCATATCCAGATCCCACGACCGGACGTCCGCTTATCGGTGGAGGATTCAGTCTGGATCTCTGCGCGACCGAACACCCGCAGCGTAATCCTCTCAATCCCAACACATTCCTTGAGCCCTCTAGCGCACAGTTGTGGCAGGCGGCTGGCCTCGAGTTGGCTCAACTAAAGGCAATCCTCGATCGCTTCGATCACCGCGTGGAATTGTGGGGAAAGCAAGAACTTCGCAGGAAGGTCAGAGCAAACGAACTGCCGCCTGACATCACCGAGGAAGAAGCCACGCAGCTGCTACGGATTTCAGCTCTGCAGGCCGTACACAACGCAAGAGCTTATAGCGTCAACTTCGATCACCTGAGTGCATCGCAACAGATGGCGCTAAGCCAGTTGGTCTATCAAATGGGCGTGAACCTCGAGGAATTCGTTGATTTTCTTAGTGCCATCAACGCTTACCCTCCTGACTCGCAGAAGAAACCGGTCATTCAAAAGGTCGACTGGAAGGCCGCGCAACGCGACCTCATGCAAAGTGAGTGGGCAAGGCGCTACACCAATCGCGCGATCACCGTGATCGCCATGTTCAACCCCAACTACAACAGTCGACCCAGACAAGCCGAGCGGCAAGTGCACGACTGGATATATCCTCCGCCACCACATCTTCGGAAGAATGCGCGCAGTAAGAAAGCGCGGACAGAGCTTGCCCGGAACTCACCGCGGCGGCCTGCTTCGAAACGGCGAGCAAAACAGGGTTAGCTTTTGATCCCGAGCCGCCCGCAAAATGATAAATATGGCTCGCGCTGATTGTCATTCCGACTTTAGGCAGAAATCTGCTTCGGCCGGCATCTGATCCGCTGCAGGCAAACAGCAAACTCGTCTTGACTCAGGGAGTAATGGCCGGCGGCGGTCCTTCCGGATGATCTCGAATATACTGCTCGACCGGTTCATTCCGCAGCATGAACCGGAATCCTCTGCGCGTATTTGCGTCCACGGTTTTCTGCAGATCCAGTGCGTCGAACGGAATTACTTCTTCCGTCGGTTTCCCGCCCTCTTCCTCGACGATCATGAAATGAAGTTGGTTGTCCACGACCCAGTAGTCGCTCACGCTGAGAACAGTGCCATCTTTTAGATCGAGTTCCGGTAAGTCCGGTCCCTCTGCGCCGTAAACTTCCGCTGGCGCACCTTCGACCTGTGGAACATAGCTGATGGGGCCGGGTGAGGAGAAATTTGTGTATCCATACGCCCAGGGCCATAAGAAATCACAGGTGGTCCACCCGCAAGAATTGAATCCCCAGAACGGCGCCGTATTGAAAAAAACAGGATTGTAAAAAAAGACAACCGGGAAGGGACGGATCGGTCTCCGCGGAGGGTGGACTACAACGACAGGCGCTCCCACTGATGGGATCCTCGAAACTCCAGGCGTCGTCATTGGCGTGTACGTAATAGGTCCACGAGGTATCGGTTGCACTATCGGCGCATGGAAAATTGGAGGAGCAGGCGCGCGCACAACCGGCCCAGCAGGACGGCCGACAGGATGCTGTGCCCAAGCGAATGGAGCCACAGCGCACACGGCAACCGCGCAGCAAACCACAAGCTCGAGTTCAGCGACCGAGCGGCGAACCCAGGGTGCCATAATGTCACCCTCCCTGCTTCTGAGCCGGACCACGTAGTTCGTTACACACAGTTTAATACTTTATTGATGCCCCGACTGAAACGTTTCGAAGTTTTCCGTCACTATTCTGCTGAATGGAAATTGTCAGCCGGGCTGGGGATGGTTTCGTGCTGCCCTGCCCCGGCGATTTCGCCGGAAGTGCGGGCTATAGAGTTCCGGCTTTTCCATTGAAGATCACCCGGAAGCTTATCCCTGCAATCACTATCAGCTGCTGAATTTTATCGGCAAGCCTGAGAAGGCTGTCCGAGAAGCTTCGGCTTGGTATTCGACCGCAACCGCCTCGCTGGGGGAGCGAGGCGTACGAACGCGTTTAGGAGAAAACTATATGAGGCTTAAGAAGTGGGGGCTCCTCTGGAGCCTCATCGCAGCGTTGTGCACCATGACCGATGCCGGCTTTGCGCAGGAGGCCGCCACCGCCACATCGGCAACCGCATCGACCACTAATACTGCCGTACCCGGTCTCGTCAATTACAGCGGCGTGCTCAAAGATATCAACGGCAAGCCGCTGACCGGAATCACGGGCGTCACCTTCCTGCTGTACAAAGAAGAGCAGGGCGGATCGCCAGTATGGATCGAAACCCAGAACATCACTCCCGACAAAAACGGCAAATACACCGTGACGCTCGGTTCCACCAAGCTCGACGCATCGCTGTCGGACTCATTCGCCAACGGCGAAGCCCGCTGGCTGGGCGTGCAGATCTCGGGGCAAGACGAACAGCCGCGCGTGCTGCTGGTGTCCGTGCCCTATGCGATGAAAGCCGGCGATGCCCAAACCATTGGCGGACTGCCTCCGTCAGCCTTCGTGCTCGCCAGTAGTGCGAAGCAGCATGCCGCAGGTAGCACGGCCGCAGGTACGACGGCGGCTTCGACTTCAAACAAGACATCAGTTCCACCTGCGAATCCTGCGGTGACGGGCAAAGGTGTCGCCGGATTCGTCCCCGTCTGGGATACGACGAGCGACATCGTCGATTCGGTGATGTTCCAGAAGAGTTCGCAAATCGGCTTTGGCACGACTTCGCCTACGGCCACGATCGATGTGAACGGCAAAGGTAATGTGCGCGATACGCTGACGCTGTTTCCGAAGAGCACCGACAACACGTTGGCCGTAAGCGGGACTGCCTTCAAGATAAGCAGCACCGGCACGGTGACATTCATCACCGGCCAGAAGTTTCCCGGTACGGGGACCATCACGGGCGTGACCACCTCAGGCACGAGCGGACTGCAAGGGGGCGGCACGACTGGCACCCTGAACTTGAGTGTGAAGCCTGCCGGAGTGACGAATGCGATGCTGCAGAACTCCAAGATCACGCTGAACGCCAACACCGCTGGAGGCCTGACGACTCCGGGTGCAATGACCCTGGGCAGCACGTTCACCATCGGATTAAAGCCGTGCTCGGCCAGTCAGATTCTGCAATATAACGGCACGAGTTGGAACTGTGCGGCGGCAGGCACGGGAACAATTACGGGCGTGACCGCTGGATCGGGACTGAGCGGCGGCGGCACCAGCGGCAACGTAACGTTGAACGTAAAGACTGCCGGCGTCACCAATGCAATGCTGCAGAATTCCGCGCTGAGCGTGAATCCGGGCACCGGCCTCACGGGCGGCGGCTCGGTGCCTCTAGGCGGAAACACCACCCTGAATCTCGACACCACGAAAGTTCCTCTTCTGGCGGCTGCCAATACTTTCACGGCGAGCCAATCTGTAGTTGGCAGCATCTTTCCGGATGTGACTGGAACGAATAATTCCTCATTCGCTCCTGGCGTGATCTTTGGCGGCACTGGAAGTGGCGAGTCGATCACCTCCAATCGCGCCAATTCGTTCTTCAACCAGTTCGGCCTGGACTTCTACACCGCTTTCGCTGCCCGTATGTCCATCTACCAGGATGGAACGATCGGCATGGGCAATTCGACCCAGAAGTTCGGCGGCACCCAGGTCTTCATCAATCCGCCCGCAGGCGACAGCAGCAACGTCGGTCTGATTGCCCTCGGCCAGGAAACCTTTGACGCCGGCTTCAGCGGCGGCGATGGCGTTCACGGTAGCGGCGGCAGCGGCGCTTCCGGCGGCTTCGACGGCACTGGCGGAGTCTTCTTCGGCGGCTGCTGCGCTGGTGACGGCGACGGCTTGTTGGTTTTCCCCGGAAGCGGTATCGCTGCTTTCTTCGAAGGGGACGTTTCTGTGTTCGGCAACCTCTCCAAGAGTAGCGGCTCTTTCAAGATCGACCACCCGCTCGATCCCGCAAACAAGTACCTCTACCACTCCTTCGTTGAGTCGCCCGACATGAAGAACATCTACGACGGCGTGGTTACCCTCGATGTCAATGGCCAGGCCGTGGTGGTGTTACCCGACTGGTTCGACGCCCTCAACAAGGACTTCCGCTACCAGCTCACTTCCATCGGCGCGCCCGGACCGAATCTCTATGTCTCGCAGGAGATCTCAGGAAACCACTTTGCCATTGCGGGCGGAAAGCCCGGTGCAAAAGTTTCCTGGCAGGTCACCGGCACGCGTCAGGATGCATGGGCCAACGCGCATCGCATTCCGGTCGAGCAGGAAAAGAGCGAACAGGAACGTGGCTACTATATTGCTCCTGAACTCTTTGGTCAGGCCGGGGAAAAGCAGATCATGTATGCGCGCCATCCTGAAATGATCCGCAAGCACAAAGCGATTCTGGAACAGAGCAAGAAGGCAGCACTGGTAGAGCAGCAACGGACGAGGCAAGGGCCGCAACCGCAGCGTCTGGCGCGTCCAGTAGCACAACTGGCCAACTCGCCAACGCCGTAGACGATTTCCTTTCACCAACTCAATGCCCCGTTCAGGCGCGAGCTTGAACGGGGCCATTTTTTGGCGCCAAGATGAGCTGAGTGGGATTGCCCTCAAACACTACTGCTCGCTGAGTACGATTGCCGGGTCCACCTGTGTGGCACGTCGAGCCGGGACGAGACAGGCCAACAGCGCTATAGCCGCAAACAGAAGTGCGACGCTTCCCAAAACCAACGGATCCAGCGGAGCCACTCCGTAGATCTCTTTCTGGACAATCGTCCGCAACGAAATCGAACCGACGATCCCCAGAGCCAAGCCGATCCCAACCAAAACGAATCCCTCTCGTAGTACCAGCTTAACGATCCCGGAATGCGTGCTACCGAGCGCAACGCGAATCCCGATCTCCTTCCTCCGTTGCGCTACCAAATATGCCAGCACTCCATAAATCCCGAGGGCGGCCAGCAACAGCGCGAGCATCCCGAACGCCAATCCCAGCAACATCGACGTCCGCCGTGACGACAGCGACAGTTCCTCCCTCTGCGCCATCGTCCTGACGTCGAACAGCGGCATCTGAGGATCGATCGCTGCAATCTGCGCGCGGATCGCCGGTTCCACTGCGGCACCGTTTCCTGCCGTCCTCACAGCAATCGTGTAGTCATTCGAAGTACGCTGGGAATACGGAAAGTAATAGGCGCCCTCCTGGTTTCCTCTTCCTGAAAGGTCCTCCAGCCGAACTGAACGCACGACGCCCACAACCGTATACCGAACGGTACGATCATTAATACCCAAACCGGTGTCATCCGGTTCGTACATCTTTTGTCCCACCGGATCTCGATCGCCCCAGAAGCGCTTCGCCAGTTTTTCATCGACTATCACGACAAGTGGCGAATGAGCATTGTCACTATCCTGAAAATACCGTCCTCGAACCAACGAGATTCCCATCGTCTCCAGGTATCCGGGCGTCACCGAAAGACGAATTGGAGAAATCACCGACTCACCCGGTTTCATGGCGTAGCCCTCGGCCATAATCACGCTGTTGTCGTACTTGCCTCCAAGTGGAACGATGGTGCTTACACCTGCTGAGGTAACACCGGGGATTTGCCGGACACCCTGTAGCGATCGGCTCACCAACGTCTCCAGTTGCGAATCGTTGTACTTGTTACTCGGAGCGCTTACCGATGCGGTTACCACGTTATCGGTTCTGTATCCCGGATTGACTTTCAAGAGTTCGCGAAAGCTCGCCAGCAACAAGCCCGCGCCCACCAGCAGCGCAAAAGCAAATCCGACCTGTGCCACGACCAGCGCTTGTCGCACCGGACGAGCCTTGGCGGCGGTACCAGTCCTTTCGCTGTCGCGCAGAACATTGTGAAACCCTCGGATTGAAATACCCACCAGCGAAAGGCTGCTGAGCAGTGCACCCGCTGCCAGTGCCATGAGAATGGCAACCCACGCCACATGGGAATCGATGCGCACGTCATACGCGCGGGGAAAGTGGTTGAGTCCCGTCCAGGCTATGATGCGCAACACAAGCCAGCCGATCATTACTCCGCCCATGCAACTTGCCGCAGCCATAACAAGGTTCTCCGTCATAAATTGCCGCAGCAGTTGCACCCGTCCGGCGCCCAACGCCATACGGGTTGCAAATTCCTTTTTCCGCAACGTAAGCCGGGCAACCGCCAGATTTGCAACGTTCAACACTCCGATGAGCAACACAAACATCGACCCGGCCCACAGCAGACGCAAGACCGACCTTACATCCCGGACTACCATCTCCTGCAACGGTTCCACTGACGTGTAGAAGCCGGCATTGACCAGAAGATCTCTAAAGTTCGGGAACTTTTCCAGATTGACCGCGTTCAATGCTCCAATCTGTGCCTGAACCTGTTGAATCGTTGCTCCCGGCTTCAGGCGACCCACGTTGTACCAATCGTTGTTGTGATGAACGGTCTTCTCTTCATCAGTGAAAACCGCTGGAATCCACATCCGCACTTCCGGATCGATGAACACAAAGTTCTGCGGCATCACCCCGACAACCGTAAATGGACGTCCATTTAGTCGAACTTCCCGTCCGATCGCCGAATAGTCGCCGCCGAACATCTGTTGCCATAGCCCATAACTCAAAACGATTTTCTGCTCATTCCCTATCTCTCCCTCGGCGGCGCTGAACGTCCGACCCAACAATGGTGGCACTCGCACCAGTTGGAAGAGCGACGGGGTCGCCGTCATAGCCTTCTCACGCTGCGTTGCTCCATTGATATCGATCGTTTCGTTGGAGAACTTGAAGAGTGCCTGCTCCCCCAGCGCAGTTACCTTCTCTCGACGGTCAAAGAAGTCTCCCGAACTGCTGATAAGTTGGTTCCCGACTCCGGCCTTCGGATACCGGTTCGACATCAATACGATTCGGTTAGAGTCAGGAATCGGCAGTGGTCTCAACAGGACAGAGTTGACGATCGCAAAAATTGCGACGTTGACGCCAATGCATGCCGACAGCGTTACGATGACGCCCGTGGCAAATCCTTTACTTCGGATCAGGAATCTGAGGGCATGCTTGAACTCACGAATCATCTCTCTCCTCCGGTCGACGCAGTGGCAAGAACGAAAACACTGCATTCGTCTTGCCAAAACCAGAAACTCTATCTAGTTGATGCGTCTTCAGTAAAGAAGAGGAGGCCACTTGCGAATTGCCCGTTGCCGTCCGCAATTGGCATTCACTGTTCGGCGTTGGACAGTGCACAGGGTGAAGAAACGGAGCGTCGCGCATTGTTATGGTTAAGCGCTTGTGCTCCGATGAATGAGGAAGGACCTTGCGAGCAGATACGCTCTTTAGTCTCCGGTGCCCGTCAGGCTCACGATCTGCGGACTGTTATTCGCACTATCCTTGATCGTGAGTGTTCCCGTGACCGTGCCGGTGACCGTCGGTTTGAATACAACGCTGATCGTGCAACTTGAATTGCTGGCCAGCGTCGTCTTGCACGTTGAAGTAGAGACCGCGAACGGTTTCGTTGCAACGTAAGAAATGCCGGTCAAATTCGTGTCGAGATTGTTCTTCAGGGTTACCTTTTTAGCCGCGCTCGTCGTCCCGACTTTCTGTTTGGCAAACGTCAGGCTCACCGGAGTTACCACGGTTTGTGCGATGCCTGTCCCCGACATCGATACCGTCTGCGGACTTCCCGGAGCATTGTCAAAAACGTTCAATGTAGCTGACTCTGCTCCCAGTGAAGTCGGCGTGTACGTCAAGCTGACTTTGCAGCCCATGCCGGCCGTCAGCGTTGGCCCGCAGACGTTCGCAGAAATTACAAAGTCCTTGTTCCCGCTTACCTTGATGCCGTTCAGGTCGAGAATGGAATATCCCGTATTCACATTCTTGATGGTCACTGTCCTTGTAGTGCTGGTCGTATCAATCGCCTGGTTGCCGAAGTTGATGGAGGAAGGCAAAAGCGTCGGCGGGAGAGGAACCTTCGTTGACCAGGTAAACACCGTCCCACATCCCTCAGTCAGTGTTAAACAGGATCCGCCAGCGAACGTCGTCCCGTAAAACGTGCCACTGCTCGCCTGCACAACTCCAGCGATCGACTCAGCGCCATCGGTGCAATTGTTGTTGGAACAGAAGCTGTATATCGTGGTCAGCGTTCCGCTGGGCGTAATCCGATAAAACGTACCGCAGCCCAGCAGGCAGTCGACGTTATTCGCATTCGGGCCGCCAATCTCAGTTGTGCCGTAAAAATTGCCATCTGTGCCCTGCACTACGCCCGCAAATGGATACTCACCATCCGCACAGTTCGCGAGCGAGCAAAAACGGTGAAGGGTTGTCAGCAGCCCGCTTGGAGTGATCTTGAAAACCGTGCCGCCGGTAGCGGGCAGCGATCCGGAAGTCGTCCCGTAAAAGTTCCCATCGCTGCCTAATGCCAGCCCAGCGTAAGGGAATTCTCCGTCTCCGCAGTTCGCCAACGAGCAAAAAGTGTAAAGCGTTGTCAGTACGCCTGACGGTGTCAGCTTGAAAACTGTGCCGGCTCCGACATTGCCGCCCGCCGATGTGGTCCCGTAGAAGTTTGCGTCGGTCCACTGAATCAAACTACCCTGCGGAGAGGAACCGTCCGCGCAATTGGCTTGTGAACAGAAACTGTAGAGCGCCGTAAAGGCTCCACTCGGCGTCAATTTGAAGACTCCGCCCGCGTTTCCGGCTCCGCCCTCTGAGGTCGTGCCATAGAAGTTACCGTCGCTTCCGATCATCAACGCCGCGTGCGGGTTCGCGCCATCGGCGCATTTCGCCTGGGAGCAGAAACTATGAAGCGTAGTCAGAGAACCGCCCGCGGTGATTTTGAAAATCGTGCCCGAATCTTGGCTCCCGCCCCAGAAGGTGGTTCCATAAAAATTGCCGTCGCTTGCCTGGACCAAGCCGGCATCGGGCAAACTCCCATCCGTGCATAAGTTTTTGGAACAGAAACTGTAGATCGTGGTGAGCGCTCCGCCCTGCGTAAGCTTGAAGATTGTGCCGATGTTTGCAGCTCCGCCGTATTGGGTCGTGCCGTAGAGATTGCCGTCCGTACCCTGCACCAGAACATCAGTGGGGACGGCTCCATTGGTCGAGGTAAATGTAACGGGTGTTTGAAATGTCTGTGCAGACGCCCCCACCGCCGCTGCGGCGCAGAGCACCGCAACCAGGCACAGTATTCTTCCCAGACCGACTTCTTTCATCTCGCTAACCTTTATTTATTAGGTGTCGATCCGATATTCGAAAGAATCCCTTACGTTCTGTCAACCGAAATGAGTACGGTTAGCGACATTTTTACCCTAACTCAATAGTTGCAAAGACCTGCATCCCTGCCGGCCATGCTCCGACACACAAAAACCCGCCGATTGCGGCGGGTCTTCCGAACGAAGCGGATTTTTCAGAAATGCTAAGCGGCGATCTTCTGTCCCAGAAATTCCCTGGCTTTGGCTACTTCCGAGTCCCATTTGCTGAGTTGATCGGGAGTCAGGAAACTTACAATGCGCTGGCGAATCGCTGCACGATTTTCGGAGACTTTCTTCATCAAGTCAGCTGGCGTTGCATTCGGATTCTGCTGCTTGTACTGCTGGACCTTCTCAGACGCTTCTGTCATGAAGGCATGCAGCCGCTCTTTCTGGTCATCTGACAGATTCAGTTGGCCTCCGATTCTTTTCAGTTCGCTCAATACTGCGTCGCGTAGTTCAGGTGTAAGAGACATGGTCTACTCCTTTTTTTGTCAGGGCTTCCTGATTGGTCGGTTAGAGAAAAGTTGTTCACAGAGTTGGGTTGGAAACCCAGCCCAACGGGTCAGACAGAGTCTATGCGTGGAAAGAATCGGTGTCGCCTGTCAACACTACTAGTCTTTCCTCAAACACCTGCGCTCCTCCGTCTTCTATTTTCCAGTAACATTGTGAGAATTGAAGGGAGTTCTGAAATGAGCAGCCTCGCTCTCTTGCAATCGCTCAAGGACACAATCATCACCCAGGCCAACGTTAAGTCGGTTTACGGAGAACCCATCGCAGCTCAAGGAAAGACGATCGTTCCGGTTGCAAAAATAATTTATGGCTATGGAGCCGGAGCGGGCACCGGAGGCATGGGTGATTCCAGAGCCCGCGGTAAAGGAGGCGGTGGTGGCGGCGGGGCACGAGCCGTCCCTGTCGGTGTGATCGAGATTGCTGACCAGCAGACTCGCTTCGTTCCGATCAGTGATCGAAAGAAGCTGACAGGCGCTGTAGCCGCAGGGATCGCGCTCGGCCTCTGGCTTGGTTGGCGCCGACGTCACTGACCGGCTTCACACTGGGGATCGGCCCACCGTAAGCACAGCGTCGTCGTAGACTAAACGAGATGGCAACGGCGGTCCAAAAAGATTTGCATCAACAGGCGGAAGGCACGCGCCCATATCGCTTCCCGCACGGCCTCGAGCGCAACCTGCTGTGGTTTGCCTGGCGCAAGTTTCGTCCCGCAAATCCGATCACACTGTTCCAACTGTTGGCCGACAAGTATGGCGACATCGCACACTACAAAATCGGCTGGAACCACATCGTCTTTCTCAATCATCCCGACTACATTCGCGAAGTGCTCGTCGTGCAAAACGATAACTTCATCAAAGAGCGCACCGTGCAACGCTCGAAGATGCTGCTCGGCGAAGGGATGATCACTGCCGAGGGCGCCGATCACCGCATGCAGCGGCAAGTTGCGCAGCCGGCATTTCATCGTCAGCGCATCCCCGAGTATGCGGGCACGATGGTACGCGAAGCCATGCGTACTCGGGATTCATGGAAAGTGGGCGAGCAGCGCGATATTGCCATCGACATGATGCACCTCACCCTGAAGATCGTCGCCCAAACTCTGTTTGCGACCGATCTTTGCGACGAGGTCCATGAGCTTGCCGGTGCGATCAACCGTATCATGGGTCTCTACAATTTCCTGGTCATGTTACCGGCAGCGGAGTGGCTGGTGCATGTCCGTCCACCGGGCCTTGCTGCGTTTGTTCGCGCACGCAAGCGCATTGACGCCGTGGTCTATCGGATGATCGAAGCGCATCGCCGGGAGCACCGCGATAGAGGCAGCCTGCTCGACATGATGCTCGCTGCGTCTCCAGACCGAAGCGAGTCATCGGAACGATCACTACGAGACCAGGTGATCACAATCTTCCTCGCAGGATATGAGACCGTAGCCAATGCGCTCTCCTGGACCTGGTATCTGCTCTCGCAGAATCCGGACTGCGAGAGCCGCATGCGCGTCGAAATCGACCGCGAATTGCAGGGCCGTACTCCGGCCTACGAAGACATTCCGCGCCTGAGGTACGTTGAGATGGTGTTGGCAGAATCGATGCGGTTATATCCTCCAGCATGGGCGATGGGCCGATATGCGCGAAATGACTTCCAACTCGGAGACTACTTCCTGCCAGCGAAGACGACGGTGTTGATCAGCCAGTTCGTCGTGCATCGTGATCCCCGATTCTTCCCCAATCCTCTGCGGTTCGATCCGGAGAGGTTTACAGCGGAAGCTAAAGCGCGGCGCACGAAGTTCACTTATTTTCCGTTTGGCGCAGGATTTCGTCAGTGCATCGGAGAGTCGTTCGCGTGGATGGAAGGTGTGCTCGTTCTTGCAACTTTGGCGCAGCGGTGGAAGCTGAGGCTTGTTCCTGAACACCGCGTCGAGCCTGAGCCGTTAATTACTTTGCGTCCGAAATTCGGAATGCGAATGATAGTCGAGGAGCGCGACGCTACAGTTTAAGTACGCTGTCGTCCTGCAGCGCCCGATATGTTATTTCTGCTCGCCTGACAACTGAGCCAGGCGATGCACTCCGGACCGCCGCAGCGCAAACAAAATTGTCCACCCCACCAACCCGGCGGCGTAGAAAACAATCAAGAGAAGCACTACGGGCGGAAGCAGGGCTGAATGCACCAAATGGATCGGTTCGACGCCAGGATTGACATGCGGAAGTGACATCGCGATTTCCTCACCTTTCTTGATCGCGACCGCAACTCCGCAGAGAATTAGGACCATTAATACCGCTGTGGTGTTTGGAAAACGGAATCCATTGCGCATAACAAAGCTCCTTCCGCGAAGCGGAAATCCGGAATCAGGCCCCAGAAAGCAGCGCAAATGTTCGCCACATGCGCCGCCAATGAGGCCGAGGATCTCGCGTACTACACATACCGTCTGGGCAAAGAATCTCTTCTTCGCGATGTCGGCTCTTATGTCCAAGAACACCGCCAGCATCTCATCGGCGAACTGTTGCCGATAAGCCGGCGGATAGAGTCTGAGAAGTTGGCGATAAATCGCAAGCATCGATTATCGCTCCTTTAGGGCGACACGGAGGGAAGCTAGGCGCGTGATGTGCTTCATTCGGTCGATTTCAAGCTGCAGATTTCGACGTCCCTGCTGGGTCAGCCGATAGGCCTGACGCCCGCGAGAGGCATCTTCCTCGTCGAATCGCTCAATCCAGTCGTCATCCAGTAGCCTTCGAATCGCGCCGTACAGCGTTCCCGTGCTAAGGACAACGCGGCCGTCACTCATGCGCTCGACATCTTTCAGAATGGAGTAGCCGTGCTGAGGCTGTCCCGCCAAGCTCAGGAGGATGAGCAGGACCGGTTCAGTCAAAGGAAGATCGCTCGTCATGGCTGTCCGCGACATGTCGTACAACGCCATATTCGCTCAAAACTGCCAACTTGTCAAGCAGCGCTTGTCTCTTTAGGAAAATGCCTGCGGGCGCAGGTCCTAGAGGTCCTCTACGAACTCTCCGGAATTTCTCAGCGCACTCTGCGGTGAAAAGCCGTTACCGCAGAGTCCGCTGAGGAAGCGCCACTGAGAACGCCGAGAACGGCAAGATCGTATTGTTGACTGTGCTACGGAGTGACCGCGATTTGGTTTCCGGAGTACTGCACGACCTTGTCGGCTTCGTCGGCCGGGTTCACTCCAACGCCGTGGTTATCGCCGACAAACACTACGCGGAAGGTGCGGCTCTGCAGC
>Ga0126370_10000889_pt1 | contig 13216 bp, 11 predicted proteins | sample PanSoiMetaPlot_3_FD_92586 | JGI IMG/M metagenome (GOLD analysis project Ga0126370, IMG submission 92586) | Tropical forest soil microbial communities from Panama - MetaG Plot_3 | ecosystem: Environmental > Terrestrial > Soil > Tropical forest > Bulk soil | place: Panama | collected 2016-02-17 | reverse complement strand
AGCGCGATCAAGCTGAAAGCTTACGGGCTTACGGTGGATGAAGCGAGACGACGCGCGGCAGAAGCAATTACTTACGCGCGGGAGCATGGCGTCAAGGTTGCATTCTTTACCGTGGATGGAACGCGCACGGAATTGCAGACGCTGCGCGCGTTTTACAAGAATGCGCTGGACGCGGGCGCCGAGGAACTTGTAGTTGCGGACACCATTGGAGCTTGTGGGCCGGAGGCCGTGGAGTTTTTAGTGCGGCAGGTGCGCGAGTGGGTCGGCCCAGATGTTCCACTGCACTTCCACGGGCATAACGATTTCGGCATGGCTACGGCATGCGCGGTGGCGGCGGTGCGCGCGGGCGCGGAGTGGATCCAGGGAACGATTAACGGAATGGGCGAGCGCGCAGGCAACGGTGACCTCGGCGAAATTGCCATGGCGCTCGAAGGGCTTTATGGCGTTCCCGCGGAACTGAATCTGAAGAAGATTCGCACCGTTTCCGCTTTGGTGCGGAAGACTGCGCGGCATCCTCTGGAACCGTGGAAACCGGTGGTCGGTGAGAATCTTTTCATGCGCGAAAGTGGTGCAGTGGCGAGCCAGTTTCATATTCCGGAGGCCATCGAGCCTTTCTCGGCGGATCTTGTGGACGCGAAGCGTGAAATCGTACTCGGCAAAAAGAGCGGCCTCGACAGCATTGCGATCAAAGCAAGGGAACTGGGGATTTCCTTAACCGCGGAACAACAGCAAACGGTTTTGGCCGCCGTGAAGCGCGCTGGAGTCGAGAAGCGCGGGCTGCTGACCGACGCGGAGTTCAGGTTCATCGTGTACCGCGTGCAAAACCCAGGCTGAGGCTACGCGGAGAGGGCGCCACGGAGGAAGGCGAGCATGCGGTAACCAGCGATGTAGGAGAACGGTGCAAGCTCCAGCGAATAATGGCCGCAGTGAAGGCCGAGCATGCGCGGGGGGGCACCGTGGCGGCGCAGCGCGTCAAGCATCTGGCGCGTGAGTTCAGGGAGCATGGTGGGGTCATATTTGCCGTAGATCATGAAGCAGTTGCGTCCCGCGCCCATGCCGCGCTCGACGTAAGGCATGGGGCTAATGGGCGCCCAGTAATCGCGAAGCTCGTCCACGGTTACGTGGTGGCGAAGGCTTTCCCAGACATGGTTCGTGGTCATGCCCTGGCTGACCACGTCCGCATAGTACGTTGAAACGTGAAAGAAGCCGCCAGCGCGCACCGCTGGATCGTGGACCAGCGTGATGTAGCCGATGGAAGAGCCAATGCTGGTGCCTAGGATGCCGAGTTTCGTGTAGCCCTGGCGTTCGAGCCAGCGGAGGCAGCGGCGCGCGTCCAGAACCGCCTGGCGATTGGCTTGTAACGTGAGGCCGATGTTGGGGCCGCAAATCTGGTCGGCGCGCTCGTAGCCGTGGGGCATGCGGCGATTGTGGTAAGGCAGGCTCATTTTCAGAGCGGTAATCCCAAACCGCGCGGTCCATTCGCAGAGGCCGTCCTGGCCGTGCCATTTCGCGTTCCAGTTAGGAAGAACGAGAACGGCGGCGCCTTGCGCGGCTTTGATGGGTGGCTTCCAGCTGCGTGAGGCCTGCCACAGGCGCGCGTAAACCGTATTGTTTTCAGGCCAGGGGGACTCGATGGCGCTCGTGAAGGCGAGAACATTTTCGCGGTCGAGGTGATAGTCCGTGGCCGCGGTGGTGGCGTACCAGTCGCGGCTGTTTTCGATGGCGTTCTTGGCATAACCGCAGACGTAGGCGCCAGGATTGGCTTCGTCGGGAGAACCACCAATATGCTCTAGGCCCCAATGAAAGGGCTGGACACGTCGGTTGTCGTCGGTCGTCCAGCGGCGATGCTCGTAGCGGCGGATTTTGCGCTCGAAGAAGTTCATTTAAGAGTGATCAGAGTCAGGAACCAGAGGTCAGCAGCATGGTGCCGACAGCTAACAGTTTACAGTCGACAGTTTCAGAAGAAAAGAAAGGCAGGAAAAGGGCTAAACGCAGATACACAGAATGCGCAGAACAGGCGCAAAAAAGAAGGCGTTAAGGATGGGGCACGCGGGGAAGCGGGTTTGTTGAGAGGGCTGAACGGCTATGGGAAATTAGTAGAAGCGGCTGCCTGGCGGCCGACTAAACCGTGGTCAACGGCATATTCTTTTTCTCATTTGGGCTGGTGATTGGGAGCTTCCTGAATGTCTGCATCGCGCGGATTCCGGAAGACCTTTCGATTGTTTCGCCAGGATCGCGCTGCCCGAAGTGCGGCACGGCCATCAAGTTTTACGATAACGTGCCCGTGTTCGCATGGATTTGGCTCAAGGGAAAATGCCGCGCATGCGGCGCGCCAATTTCGGTGATGTATCCCCTGGTGGAGCTGGCGACCGGGCTGTTGTTTGTGGCGGCGTTTCTGGAATACGGAATCACGCAGGCGACAGTAAAGTGGCTGTTCTTTACCTGCCTGCTTATCGTTTTGACGATAACGGATTTGCGTGTGCGGCTGCTTCCGGATTTGGTGACCTGGCCAGGATTCGCGGCGGGGCTCGTGCTTTCGGCGTTTGTGCCTCCCAGCGGCGGGTTTGGGCAGGCGTTGAGCTGGCGGTTGCTTCATCAACAGTTGCATCCCCAAGTCGCCGGGCTGGTAGACGCAATTCTGGGAGCGGCGTTTGGAAGCTTTTTGCTGTGGGGATTGGCGGCTGGCTACAAATTGGTGCGCAAGCGCGAAGGCATGGGCTTCGGTGACGTGAAGATGATGGCTATGGTGGGGGCGTTTGTGGGCCTGCGCGGAACGTTTTGGACAGTTTTACTAGGAAGCCTGCTGGGCAGTGTCATCGGATTGAGCCTGGTGGCGGCATTGTACTTAGCGGGCTGGCAAGCGAAATTAGCGGAGCGAGCGAGCCGAAGAGGGCTGGGAACTGTCAAGGGGTTGCGCTGGGCAATTGCGAGCCAATACCAGTTGCCGCTAGGAACATTTTTAGGGATTGGGGCATTGGCGATTGTTTATCTTGGACCGCTTCTTGACGGGAAGTGGCCTGACTTGCGAGGAATTCTTCAGTAGGCGCGATTTATGCCCGCTGGCAAGACGAGCAGTAGAAAAAGGAGTTAAACGGCAAGCTCATGTGGGGAATGCTCCAGGGCGGCAATGGCTCGCAACACATCTGGGAAGTTATCTCCGGACTCTGTATCGGAGTGTTGGCGGTGGCTGGTGTAGTGGTGTATTTGCTGCGAAAGTTCTTCCAAAGCAGCAAAGAAGGGCAACAAGAGAAGATCGCCGCCAGCGCTCCGCGCACGGAGAACGCTTCGGCGTTCATGGCTGCTTCGATGCAAGCCGTGATTCAACAACTACGCGAACAGGAAAAAGAACTCGAGCGCCTGCACAAAATTGAAAAGGAACGCGCCGAGCAAAACGAGCGCCTCAGTGAAGAAGTAACGCGCAACATGCCGGCCGGACTGGTGGTCGTGAATGCGACAGGGATTATCTCAACCTCGAATCCTGCTGCGGAGCAGGTGTTGGGAATTCACGGTTTAGGATTCCGGCGATACAGTGAGGCGCTGGGCGAAAATTCACAGCTGACCAAGCTGGTAGAAGAGTGCTTGGAAACCGGAAGAATCTTCCGGAGAGAAGAAGTCGAGCACATGCCGCCGGCAGGAGATACGCGTCATTTGGGCGTCACCATTTCGCCGATCCAACGCGGCGAGGGAGAAATCAATGGCGTCATCTGCCTGCTGACGGACTTGACGGAGCTCGCAGCCCTGCAGCAACGGATGCAGCTAAAAGAAAATCTTGCGGCGCTGGGCGAACTCTCGGCAGGAATCGCGCACGAATTCAAGAACGCCCTTGCCACCATTTCGGGATACGCGCAGATGATTCCTGATGCCTCGCCGAATGAATCCGCGGATTACGCGAAAAAAATCGTGGAGCAAACAAGAAATATCACTCACATGGTGGCGGAGTTTCTGAAATACGCGCGCCCTCTGGAGATTCCCGAGGAGCGCGTGGACTTGGAGGATGTGGTAAGTCGCGCCGTGGCAGAAATCTTGCAAGTGATGCCGCAGGTGATGATCGAATGTAAAGGAAACTTTGGCGCTGTAGCCGGGGATGAAGGCCTGCTCCGGCAGGCCCTTTTGAACCTGGCGAGGAATGCTGCAGAAGCGTGCGCGGAAGTCGAAGGAGGCGGGCACGTGACGCTGCGCGGAGAAATAGTGGAAGGCGACGAGACAGGATGGCGACGCGTCTTTATTACAGACAATGGGCCGGGCATTGCGCCGGCAGTCATGCCAAAACTGTTTCGCCCATTTTTTACGACGAAAAGTAAGGGAACGGGATTGGGATTGGCGGTGGTGCAAAAAATCATCGTGCAACACGGCGGACATGTTGAAGTGAGGAACTGTCCGAATGGCGGGGCGGAGTTTATTGTTACGCTTCCAGCACCGCAACGGGTGGCAGAAGCAGTAGAATCAAAGCAGGGGCGCATCTAATCATCTAAAGCGGAAAGGGGCCTTCCTACAGCTCCGGAAGGGCAGGACAAAAATGCGGAAAAACGATTGGTTGAAAGTAGCAGCGGTCATTGCCAGCCTTTGCATGGCAGCGTTGGGCAGTTATGCGCAGGACCAAAGCTCCTCGCAGCAAACCGGCGATCCTGTAGCGGACGCAGCAAGAAAGGCACGCGAGGAAAAGCAGAAGAAGGACGCGCAAAAGACGAAAAAGGTTTATACGGATGACGACATAAAGCCCGCGACGCCAGACAAACCGGAAATACAAAACGCGTCTGCTGCGGGCGCCACCGCGAATGGAAGCGAGGCGACAGCGGCGAGCGGGGCTCAGGCTGCCAATGCCCAGAAGCCCGGCGATGCTGAGCAAAAAGAAGACCCGAACAGCGAAAAAGCCTGGCGCAAGCGTTTCGCCGAACAGCACCAAAAGATCGCCAAAGCCGAAAAGGAACTGGATATTCTCCAGCGCGAATTACAGAAGTCCTCGTTGCAGTATTACGCTGACCCGCAAAAAGCCATGACCGAACAAAACAACCGCGGGGAAATTAACGACAAGAACGCCAAGGTCGATGCCAAGAAAAAGGAATTGGCGCAGCTCCGCCAGCAATTGGACGATATGGAAACCGATCTGAGGAAAGCCGGCGGCGATCCGGGGTGGGCACAGTAGAAGCAGTTTTCAATCGTAAGTTTCAAGTTCTAAGTTTTGCAGAGCCTGATCCCGGGATCAGGCTCCCTTCGCTTAGAACGGGAGCTCGAACGGCTCGTCCCGAAGCTTCTCCGCATCCAGGCTCAACGGTCTGGCTTCCACACTCCTCTGCAAGAATGGGATGCTTTCCTTCTCCGCACAAGCAAGCTCCGATGTTCCCTGAACACGCCTGGATTCGTGATAGAAACGAGAGAGATGGAACCTCTCCTGCTCGTTGAAGACAAAGCCGAATTGCGCGCCATGATGCGGAAAGCGTTGGAGCGTGCGGGATACTCGGTGGACGAAGCGCCGGACGGCACCGCCGCGATTCAGAAGGTGCGCGGGCACCGCTATTTGCTGGTCATCACGGATTTGAAGATGCCGGGCGCATCGGGCCTGGACGTTTTGCGCGAAACCAAGCAGGTGGACGCGACCATTCCCGTGCTGCTGCTGACCGCCTACGGCTCCGTGGAAGAAGCGGTTGCCGCAATGAAGGACGGCGCATTCGATTTCCTCCAAAAGCCCGTCGACCTGGATCATTTGAAGCTGCTGGTGAAGCGCGCGGCGGAGCAACAAGAGCTTCAGCGCGAAAACGTTCTCCTGCGCGCGGAGTATGCAGCGCGATATGGCTTTCCGCGCATCGTCGGCGAACACGCTTCCATCAGAGAAGTAAGCCAGCAAATCCAGAAAGTGGCGGCCACCGATACGACTTGCCTTTTGCTCGGCGAAAGCGGCACGGGAAAGGAGTTGTTTGCGCTCGCGATTCATCATTTGTCTTCGCGACGCGAGCAGCCATTCGTGGCTCTGAATTGCGCGGCGATTCCCGAAGGATTGGTGGAAAACGAGTTGTTCGGCCACGAGAAGGGCGCGTTCACCGGCGCAGCCACACGCAAAGTGGGGAAAATGGATTTGGCGCATCGTGGCACTTTGTTCCTCGACGAAATTGGCGAGTTGCCGCTGGCGATTCAAGCCAAGCTGTTGCGCGTGCTGGAAGAAAAACGGTTCGAACGCGTGGGCGGAACCCAATCGATTGATGTGGATGTTCGCATCGTCGTGGCCACCAACCGGGATTTGCAGAAGCAAGTACAGGAAAAACTATTTCGCGATGATTTGTACTTCCGGATTTCCACCGTGCCGATGACCATCCCCCCGCTGCGTCAGCGTGGAAACGACGTGCTACTCCTGGCGAGTCATTTCCTGGACAAATTCAGCCGTGAGTTCAACAAACCTGGGTTAGAGATTTCTGAAGAAGCAAAGGAGCGGCTGTTGCACTACCGCTGGCCGGGCAACGTTCGCGAACTGCAAAACACGATGGAGCGCGCCGTGATTCTGGCGGATGGTGTCAGCATTCGCGCGGATGCGCTGCAACTGCCTTCAACGAAGCCAGACGCCGCAAAACTGCCAGCCGGGATGCTGCCGGAGAAATTCGATTGGGAAGGCACCCTTGAGCAAGTCACCAGCCGCGCTGCGGAACACGTAGAGAAAGCGCTCCTCGAAAACACGATGACCGAATGCAAGTGGAACAAGACGCGCGCCGCGGAGAAACTGGGCATCACGCCAAAGACTCTTCTGGCAAAATTGCGCGCCGCGAGACTTGAAGAGTAGCGGAACTCAAGCTAGCGCGTGGCTGTGTGAAGAGCCACCGTGCGCATCGTCCATTCGTGAAATTCAACCGACTGATAGTCAACGGAAGTCATCAAGGCTGCAAGCTCGGTTGGACGAAGAAAACGCGCTACGGATTTCCGCAGATACGTGTATGCGGACTCATGGCCGGAGATGAGTCTGCCGATTCTAGGCAGCGCGCGAGTGAAGTACCATCGGTATGCATCCCCTAAGAGACTATCCGGTGGTTCGGAGAATTCAAGGATGGCGATCATGCCACCGGGCTTCAATACGCGGTAAATCTCGCGGAGTCCCGCTTCGTAATTGGCGAGGTTGCGGAAACCAAAGGCACTGGTCACCAAGTCAAAAGAAACATCAGCAAAGGGCAGGCGCAGAGCGTCGGCTTCAAAAAATGCCATGCGCGCAACGCTGCCAACACCGTTTGCTGCCGGCACATCCCTGCTCTTTGTCCTGGCACGGACCAGCATGGTATGGGCAAAGTCTGCGCCAAGGATTCGGGCTTTTCCTGCATGAGCGAGAGCGAACGCGAGGTCGCCGGTTCCACAGCAAAGATCCAGGACTAAAGCATCTGGCCGCTCAAGAACTGGGCGAAGATGTCTCGCGGCACGCACGCGCCAGAGCCGATCCAGTTCGAATGAGAGGAGATGATTCAGCAGGTCGTAACGCGGCGCGATTTGTGTGAACATCTCGCGCACTTTTTTCGAGGCTTCCGCTTCAGTCGTGGCGCCTTCCGGCCGGGTTCCCTTCGCCGGCGAGGGGGTTCTACTCATTTCGAGGCACCGAGGCGCGAGCTTGCCGCAGAGATCAAGCGAGGGGTGAAATGCAAAACCCGCTCGACCACGTCAACTGGGACGTCGTCGTACGTGCGCGCCTGGCCCAGGCGCGGAGTTAGAACAAAACGCAAGGCACCCCCACGCGCTTTTTTGTCAGAACGCATCGCTTTCACCAAAGTGGCGGGCGAAACGCTGGGCCAAGGTGGCAACGGCCCAAGTCGGGAAACCAAAGACACCATGCGAGAAACGTCTTCCGCGCGAGTGAGCCGAAGCTCGTGTCCGAGGAAAGCCGCAGCCATCATGCCCCAGGCGACCGCTTCGCCGTGCTGATAATGACGGTAACGCGTGACGCTTTCCAGAGCATGGGCGAAAGTGTGGCCAAAATTGAGGATCTCGCGCAAACCGGATTCGCGCTCGTCGCGGCTGACTACGCGTGCTTTGATCTGCACGTTCCGTGGGATCAAAGATCCAAGCATACCCCGGTCGCGTCGCAGAATTTTATCCATATCCTTTTCCAGCAGAGTGAACATCGCCGCATCGGCTATCACCGCGTGCTTGATGATTTCCGCCAGGCCGCCGCGAAATTCGCGGCCAGGAAGCGTGCGCAACAGTTCAGGGTCTGTGATCACCAAACGTGGCTGGTAGAAAGCTCCAACGAGATTCTTGCCTTCCGGAAGGTTCACACCGGTCTTTCCACCAATGGAGCTGTCCACTTGAGCGACCAGTGTGGTGGGAATATGGACAAGCTCGACACCCCGCAAATAAGCGGCGGCCGCAAAACCGGCAACGTCGCCGACCACGCCGCCGCCAACTGCGATTACTAGAGATTTGCGATCTGCTCCGGCTCGGCACAAAGAGCGCGCGATTTGCTCGATGCTGCCAAGATGTTTCGCAGACTCCGCGTCGCTAAAAAAATGTACGACATTTCGATTGGAAAGCCGCAATCCGCGCTGGACAATTTTGCCGACGGCACGCCAAACCTTCGGCGAAGAGACAACGTGAGCACTGGAAAAATGACCAATCGCCTCTATTTCTCGCACTGCATGGCTGACGGCGCCCGCTCCGGCAACTACAGAATAAGGACCTGCGGAAGATTGCACTCGGATGCGTGTCGTTTTCATGCGCAATGAAGTCCTCAATGTAACACACGCCCCGCCAGGCCCCTACCGATAGCCGCCCTTCTTATGCCCTCATTTTCTTCGTGCTACCATATTTGAGCGATTTGAGCGCTATTCCCCACTCTCATGACCACTTCCCACAAAATCCATCACGCCGATTACGCCGTCGTGGGCAGCGGAATCGCGGGTTTGCGTGCCGCGATTGAACTGAGCGAAGCAGGCAGCGTCCTCGTTCTGGCAAAATCTAACTTGAGCGATTCGGCAACCGCCTGGGCACAAGGTGGAATTGCTGTGGCGCTTTCTGATGAAGACGAAATCGGACTGCACGAACAAGATACGCTCAATGCGGGGGACGGTTTGTGCCGTGCCGAAGCCGTGGCCTTGCTGGTGGAAGAAGGCCCGAAGTACATCGCGCAGCTCATCGAGTGGGGCACGGAGTTTGATCGCGCCGGCACCAAGCTGGCGTTTACGCGCGAAGCCGCCCACAGCCGCTCGCGGATTCTCCACGCTCACGGCGACTCGACGGGCCGCGAAATCAGCCGGGCGTTGCTGGCGCGTGCTCACTCGATCCCCCATTTGCACCTGCGCGCACACGCTTTCACCACGGAATTGATTGTCGAAAAAGGCCGGGTAGTAGGGCTGCACTTCATTGACGAAACGGACGGAACGCTCCATGAATTGCGGGCAGGCGCAGTGATGCTCGCCACGGGCGGACTGGGGCAAATCTACCGCGAAACCACCAATCCTGATGTCGCAACTGGCGATGGAATGGCCATTGCCTACGAAGCAGGCGCCGTCCTTTCCGACATGGAGTTTATGCAGTTTCATCCGACGGCACTTGCCATCCAGGGTGCGCCGCGATTTCTGCTCTCGGAAGCGCTTCGCGGAGAAGGCGCTGTGTTGCGCAACATAGGCCTGGAACGCTTTATGAAGAAATACCATGAAGCGCAGGAGCTGGCGCCGCGCGATGTTGTGGCGCGCGCCATCGTCAGCGAGATGCAACACACAAACAGCACGCATGTGTTCCTGGACATGACGAAGAAGAGCGAAGAGTTCCTGAAGAAGCGCTTCCCGCGAATTTACGAGACGTGCGAGAGCTACGGCTTGGATTTGGCCAGCGACCTTGCGCCGGTTTGTCCCGCGGCACACTACATGATGGGCGGCGTGAAAACGGATTTGAAGGGGCGCACTTCCCTTCCCGGCCTATACGCCGCGGGAGAAACCGCCGCAACGGGAGTGCATGGGGCCAACCGGCTTGCTAGCAATTCGTTGCTCGAAGGATTGGTGTTCGGCGCCCTTGCGGGGCAAGCCATGATGAAAGATGCGCCCCCAGGAAAGCGCAAAGGTCAAGCCCTCGCCGGAAGCCCCGCTCCGCTGCCGGGCAATTCCTCACCAACGCAAAAAGACGCGGTAAAGATTGGAGTCGCGAAGAATGGTACCGCTAAGCCCGCTTCGCCTGTGTGCGCGACGTTAACGAAAATCCGCGACCTCATTTGGCGCGATGTAGGGATCATGCGCAACGGGAAAGAATTGGCGGACGCGCTCAAGCAACTTGAGGCCATAGAGCTTCCCAAGTGCGAAAAGTCAGGGCGCAGTGGCCACGAACTGCGCAACCTACACACCCTGGCGCTGCTCATGACACGCGCGGCCCTGGCTCGCGAAGAAAGTCGCGGCAGCCACTACCGCTCGGACTTTCCGTTCCGTAATGACGAGGACTTCGTGAATCATTCCGCTTTGCAAAAGGGCAAAGAGGTGCGTTTTGAGGCGTAGCGAGCGCCGCGAGAAAATGAGCAGCACTTCATTCAAATCCTAGCGCGATTGTAATTCCTTGATGCTTTCCAGGAAAACGTGACCGACAACCGCCAGAGTTTTCCCGCTGATTTTGTCGAGATTGTCTTCCGGCGTGTGCCAGTAGCCATTGTTCGTGAAGTCCCCAATGACATCCAGCGAGGGAACGCCGCGGCTGAGAAAGGAATCATGGTCGTCTTCGGCTGAGGTCGTGGTCTCGCGAAATAGTTCGGAATAGCCAAGCTTATGAGCGGTATTCCAAAAAACGTTAATCAAGTCCGGCGTCGAACTCGTTTCGCGCAGAAATTGAGCTTTCTTTCCTCCGACAATATCCGCCAGCAAAAAAGCTTTGACATTTTTGAGGTCGCCACTCATAGCCAGCTTCGCGGCCATTTGACGACTGCCATAACGGCTGTCGGTATCGCTCCACTGCTTCATGGCCTCTTCGCCATCGAAGAAAGCAATCCAGACGGCATATTTTCCGCGCTTCGGACAAAGCAGGCGCGCAAGCTCAAGCGTCAAGGCAGTCGAAGAGCCGCCATCATCCGCACCCACAAAGTTGGCTATCACTGGAGCCGTGTCGTAGTGAGTGCCGAGGAGAATGATTCCCGGCTTTTCCCCTGGAATCTTTACGAGAATGTTCTTCATCGGCAGGCGGCCCACGGGGGTGTCTGCGCTGAAGCTGTCCGTTTCTGCGGTGCAGCCGTAACTTTTCAGTTCGGACTGCAGAAGATCCTGCACCTTGGAAATTGCTGGTGAGCCGGAAGGGTGCGGCCCAAAACCAACCTGTTTCGCGACCAGCGCATAAGCGCGCTTCCCGTCGAAGCCGCCAGTCTTGTCGGGGGGAGGCGCATCATCGGGCACAGCCGGCGGATTCGAGGCCACCGCGCTCATGAAGGGAGGCTGAGCCGGACCACGCGAGGAGTCGCTGGCTTGGCAACCTGCCAGGCAAACGAGAGTCAGGGTGAAGAGCAAAACATTCCGTAAGCATTTCCCGGAAAAAGTAGTCATTAGCGCGCCTCCGCCGGAGCAGCGATGCGGCGTTCTCTCCGCCGCGTGACCACCGCGGAGACCGCGATACCCAGGAAATACAAGCCAATCATTGGAGCCATGAAGACCAGCATCGTCGTCGCGTCCGGAGTCGGCGTCACAATCGCAGCGATAACCGAAATGATTGCAATCGCGTAGCGCGCATTTTTCCAGAGAAACTGCGGCGTTACGATGCCAAAGAGCGACAAGAAGAAAATCAAAACCGGCAGTTCGAACATCAGCCCCATGCCCAGAAGTACGAGCAAGGTCACATCAAAATACTCGTTAATGCTGATCATGGGTTGCAGGTCGTGAATCGTGAACAAGGATCCGGGCGATACGAGAAAGTGCAACACGTAAGGCAGCGTAATGAAGTAACCAAAGGCAATCCCCGCCAAAAAGAGAAAGACCGTGGAAAACATGAAGCCGGTGATCGCACCTCGTTCATGCTTGTAAAGCGCAGGCGCAACGAACAACCATATCTGGTAGAGCACTACTGGAGAAGCCAGCACCATTCCCAGGTACACCCCGAGAGTAATGATCAGATTCAGGCCGCCCGCTGGATGCGTATAAATCAATTTCGGTTCCATGTGCGCATCGGCGAGCGCCTTTAACATCGGTTTGTCGATCCAAGCCACAAAGTACTTAGCCACGTACACGCCGATGAACGCGCCGATGCCAATCGCATAGAGAGAATAAATGATGCGCTTGCGCAGTTCGGTCAGGTGCTCGAAAAACGTCATCGTGCCGCCGGGTTCTTCGGTGCGGGCAACTTCTTGCGAATTGGGAACGGAATCAGTCACGGGTTCATGCGGGGTTCTGCGCGTTCTGGGGCGATTCTTGCAAATCTGTGGACGCGGCTTCTGTCCCATTTTCCGCGGTACCTTCGGAGCCGCGTGCCACGGATTCTGCGACTGGAGTGATTACAGGAGTCTCGCTCGCAGGAGGCGCTGCCAAAGCTTCATTCGTGGCGGTCTCGGTCCCAGCCGAGCTAGAAACTGCCGCAGGCTGACTCTGATCAGCCGCAGTGGCACTGGCTGCAGTAGCTTCCGCGGCCTTTTTGCGTTCGGCCAGCAAAGCTTGTCGCTCCAGGTCACGCATCTCCTCTTCAAAGGCCGATTTGAAGTCCGTGGAAGCCTTGCGGAACTCGGCCATTAGCTTTCCCAGACCGCGCGCAAGTTCAGGCAGCTTCTTTGGCCCAAAAACGACCAGGACCACGACAAAAACCACGATCATGTGGGGAACGCTCAACATTTGTGACCTATAGCCGTCTAAGACCCTAATGGCATCATAGAAAGGGTATTCCGCCGCTGTCAAACCGGGAGTTGGCGGTGTGCTATAATTTTTAGAGAATTTGGGCACGAGGTCAGCATGAAATCAGAGCGTCGCGGGCTTGTCATTGCCATTGGAGTGCTGCTGTTATCCGCTGTATTGGGAGGCATTTACGGCCCCAATGTGCGGGCAACCACAGCCTCGGCGGACGATTACCAATCCGCCGTGCGGGACTTCACCCACGTCCTGGACGTAGTTCAGAGCAATTACGCCGATCAGGTAGATGTGGACAAGAGCGTCTACCAAGGCGCTATCCCCGGCATGCTCCGGATGCTCGACCCGCACTCCAGCTTTTTTGACGCCAAGCAATTTTCGCTCCTCCGGGAAGACCAGCGCGGGAAGTATTACGGCGTGGGAATGATCGTTGGTCCGCGCGAGAACCATACGGTAGT
>Ga0126370_10000887_pt1 | contig 13223 bp, 16 predicted proteins | sample PanSoiMetaPlot_3_FD_92586 | JGI IMG/M metagenome (GOLD analysis project Ga0126370, IMG submission 92586) | Tropical forest soil microbial communities from Panama - MetaG Plot_3 | ecosystem: Environmental > Terrestrial > Soil > Tropical forest > Bulk soil | place: Panama | collected 2016-02-17 | reverse complement strand
CGGTGCAGCCCGCGGCCTGCGCCTGCGCCGCAAGTTGTGTTTGCACGTGTGACAGAAATGCGACCACGCGAACTTCTTTGTTGTTTTGCCGCACCTTTTCAATGGCCTGCAGCGGCTGGCTGTGCGCGTTCAAATCCACAATCACCAGTCTTGGCGCGCTCTCCATCAAGCCCATCAGCGCGTCGCCATTCGTCGCCACCTTCACTTCCACTCCCAGTTGCTTGGCAGTCTCCGCCAGCTTCATCTGAAAAAACAAATCATCCATTAGCGCCACGACTCGGCTCATGTTTTCCTTTTCCGCCTCGCACCGACATTATGCGCCACTTCTTCATTCGCTGAAGAATTCCGCGTAAACTGAACATCGGCCTCGCCTGGACGGAGGTTCTCCATGCAACCCGCTGCTGCTAGGGACATTCGGTCCGTTATTTCTCTTTTAGGAAAGACGCGGCGACACCTCGAAACGCTGCTTGGGGATTTCGTGGAGAGGCATCCGCGAAACATCCCAATCCGCAGCCCTGACCGCAAAACATGACTGCTAGCAACTTGCCGGAAGACTCGAAGCTCGCGGCTTGCGGCCCGCGCCAAGTCACCCTGTATTCCCGCCCCGGCTGTCATCTTTGCGAAGAGGCCAAAGACGCCATCGCACCTTTGCTGCGCGAGTTCCATGCCACTCTCCGCGAAGTCAATATTGATGAAGATGCCGTTCTGAAAGAGCGCTACGGATGGGACATTCCTGTAATTTTCATCGGCCGGCACAAAGCCGCCAAACACAGCGTCGACCTGGCTCAGTTTCGTCGGCAATTGGAGGAAATCAAATGACCAAAAAATCCAAGGTTTTATTAGCGGCCGCTGCATGTGCCATGGTTGCCTTGGTTCCTCTCATTGTTGCTGTCCGAATTTATGTAGAACATCAGCAAAAGGTCAATCTGACCGAGGACATGCTCTTTTCTGAGGTCTAACTTAGGACTTAAGACTAAGAAACAAATACTTTTTAGTGCCCCGCGTCGTCGCTGTGCGCCCCAACTGTCTCGTCCGGCACGGCGCCTTTACGCCCTCGCACGCGATCGTAAACACTCACCTGGCTCACCGAACCGAGCGCTTCGTTGTAAAACGTCGGCACACCCAGCGCCGTCCGCAACTCTTCGTTGAATCTCCGCAGGTTTTGCAGGTGCGAAGCCAGCGCCGGAATTTTCAAACCTTCGTCCGTCAGCAAAAACTTCTGGTAACCCGCGTCCCACAATTTCGTGAACTGGCCTTTTAGCATGATCGTGGGCGCGATCGTCATTTGGTAGCGTTCGTCGCCACCCTTGCGAAACTCCGCGCCGCAGCCGTATTTTTCCACGCGAACCACTCCGCGCGTGCTGCCTACCGCAAACCCCAGTGCCGCCAGCCCTTCAATTGCTCTCGGCGAGAATCGCTCTGCGACATTCCACATGGCTCATTCAGAGTATCGATTGCGCCGGTTTCTGTAAAGAGAGCGGAACTCATTTGCGTCCGCCATTCAATGGCATGGTAAACACTGCAGTTTTCAAAAGGGCCTGGCGATTTCGCGGATAGTTCCATCGCCACCTGGTACCTCAGCAACCTGACCAGAATCGACAAATAACCTGGGGCTAGGCACAAACATCCAATTCGGAGTAAACTAGTCGCATATCCCCAGCCCAGTAGGCTGGGGCTGGCTTATGCAAAACGACCTTCCATGTCTGTGTCCGGCCCCATCGCGGCTTCGGCCCGGGAATCTGCTATTCCCGATGTCCATGCGGGGGTGTCCCTCCTAGATCGAATTGGAAATACTCCACTTCTCCGCCTCGAACGCGTAGCCAGCGACTTCCCGAACATAGAGTTTTGCGCCAAGGCCGAATGGTTCAACCCCGGTGGTTCCGTCAAGGATCGTCCCGCCCTCAGCATGATTCAGACGGGGCTCGCCAGCGGCGCGCTCAAGCCTGGTAAAACCATCATTGACGCCACCAGCGGCAACACCGGCATCGCCTACGCCATGATCGGCGCAGCCACGGGCTATTCTGTCAAGCTTTGCCTCCCCGATGGCGCTTCGCACGAACGCAAACGCATCCTCGCGGCCTATGGCGCGGAGCTGGTCATCACTCCCGGCGACGAAGGCACGGACGGCGCGATTCGCAAAGTCCATGAAATCGTGGCGGCACAGCCCAGCAGATATTTTTACGCCGACCAGTACAGCAATCCGGCGAACTGGCAGGCGCACTACCGCACCACCGCGAACGAAATCTGGGAACAGACCTCCGGGCGGATCACTCATTTTGTCGCAGGGCTGGGCACCAGCGGCACGTTTGTCGGAACAACGCGACGCCTGAAAGAACTGAATCCTGCGATTCGCTGCGTTAGTCTTCAGCCCGATGCCTCTTTTCACGGCCTCGAAGGCTGGAAACACATGGAAACGGCGATTCGCCCGGCGATTTACGATGATCGGCTCGCCGATGAAAATTTGCCGGTTTCCACGGAGGAATCGTATAGCCTTGTGAAGCGCCTCGCGCGCGAAGAAGGCCTGCTTGTTAGCCCCAGCGCCGCGGCCGCCCTCTTGGGATGCTTCGCGGTTGCCGCAGGGATCCCGAAGCACCAGCGCGCGGTTGTGGTCACGGTTTTCGCCGATTCTGCGTCCAAGTACTTGAACGAACGTTTCTGGGATGAAGACTAAAATGGCGGAGGAAACCACACTCTGGATCGGTAGTCATCTCGCGGAGAAAATTCGCGCTCATGGCGCGGAAACTTATCCCTACGAGTGCTGCGGCGCCCTGCTGGGACGCGATGGAGACGCTGTGCATCCTGACGCCTCGCGCGAGGTGCTCGCCTTGTTCCCGCTGGTAAACCGTCATGGCGAATCGCCCCGCAACCGCTTTATCGTCACCGCGGAAGACGTGCTCGAGGCCGACAAAGCCGCACAGGCGCAAGGACTGGAAGTCATCGGCTGGTACCATTCGCATCCGGATCATCCCGCGCGGCCCAGCCAGTTTGATCAGGATCATGCCTGGCCGTGGTACAGCTACATTATTGTCAGCGTACACCATGGCGCGCCGCAGGACATGACTTCGTGGCGCCTGAACGATGATCGCCATGCCTTTTCACCCGAAGGCATCGAAACTCGCCACAGCGCCGCTGTTTAGGCCGGTGTCGCGGAGGTGTAGAGGCTGAGCTTTAGCCCAGCAGCGTTCCTGAATTTGTAGTTGCGAGTCTTTAAACCCGTGGGTTTTGTAGAGGCCGGGCTAAGCCCGGCGTTATTAGGAGAAAACCAATGCCCGTGAAAGTCATGATTCCAACGCCCCTTCGCCCCTACACGGGCAAGCGGGACTCGGCCGAGTTCAGCGCCGGCACTGTCGGCGAAGCGCTCAGCCATCTCACGTCGCAGTATGCAGACCTTCGCAAACACCTCTTCACTGAGGAAGGCAAACTGCGAAGCTTCGTCAACGTCTACGTGAATGACGAAGACATTCGTTATCTCGCGAAGGAAAACACCGCAACCAAGGATGGCGACACCATCAGCATCATTCCCTCCATCGCCGGCGGCTGCTGTTGCGACCCCTGTTGTCCCCTCTGTGGTTGCTGAACCTCTCGACTGTCTTAGTCTGCTTCTCGCTGTTTGGAGTGGCCGCCCTCTGAGGCGGGCGCTTTTCAGGTTTGCAAGTAGGGCTTTTCCGCTTCCGTTTTTTGATATTCTGGAGGAATCCAGAAGGGCAGGGAAACGCAATGGCTACCACCACTCAAGCGCAGCCCGCAAAAAAGCCGGCTGCCACGCTTTCGAAGGAAGAAATTCTTCGCTATAGCCGCCATCTCATCATGCCCGAAGTTGGCATGGAGGGGCAGCTTAAGCTGAAGAACGCCAAGGTTTTGCTCATCGGTACCGGTGGACTCGGCGCGCCGCTGGGCTTGTATCTTGCGGCCGCAGGTGTGGGAAAACTCGGCCTTGTTGACTTCGACGTCGTGGACTTCACCAATCTTCAGCGCCAGGTTACGTTTGGCACCAGCGACGTCGGCAAGCCCAAAAGCCAGGCCGCCCGCGCGCGCCTTTCCAATCTCAATCCCGACATTCAAATCGAATCCATCGAAGCGCAATTGACCAGCGCAAACGCTCTCGAACTCTTCAAGGATTACGACATCATCGTGGATGGCACGGACAATTTTCCCACACGCTATCTTGTCAACGATGCCTGCATTCTGCTTGGCAAGCCGAATGTGTACGGCTCCATTTTTCGCTTCGAAGGCCAAGTCACCGTTTTCGGGATGCCCGATGGCCCGTGCTACCGCTGCTTGTATCCCGAACCGCCCCCGCCAGGACTCGTGCCTTCGTGCGCCGAAGGCGGAGTGCTTGGCGTTTTGCCCGGCATCGTCGGCTCCATTCAGGCCATGGAAACGATCAAGTTAATCCTCGGCAACGGCGACAATCTCATAGGCCGCTTGTTGCTCTTCGACGCGCTGGGAATGCGCTTCCGCGAACTCAAGCTGCGCAAAAATCCCAAATGCCCCATGTGCGGAGAAAATCGCACGATTCACAAGCTCATCGACTATTACGAATTCTGCGGCGTGCGCGGTGAAGAAGCTCCGGCGCCAAACGTCCAAGTTCCGGAAATCACGCCGCGCGAATTGAAAGCGCGTCTCGACCGCGGAGACGATCTTTTCGTACTCGATGTCCGCGAAGCTCACGAATACCAGATCTGCAATCTGAAAGGAAAGTTGATTCCGCTCGGCGAATTGCCGCGTCGCGTGCACGAGCTCGATTCCTCACGTGAAATCGTTGCGCATTGCCGCAGCGGCAAACGTTCTGCCGAAGCCGTAGATTTTCTGCGCAAGGCCGGGTTCCGCAAAGTTCTCAACATGAAAGGCGGCATCCTCGCCTGGTCGGACGAGGTTGATCCGTCGGTTCCGAAGTATTAGCCGCTGAGACTCTCCCGGTAGCAAGGTAGTCCGCCGAAACGCGGACTCCTTTTTGTTTCCGTTCTGTTCCTGGTGCCTACGCTAAAGGAGCACAGTTTCCTTGCTCGCGGCGCTCGCGTATCATTGGAAGTTATTTTGGAGTGCGGCAGCCTAGCTGCCGCTTTTCTTCGCTGTTCGTAAGACGCAGTTGTTTTCGCCCTAGGAGAGAAAAATGGCCGCAACCAAAATCACGGTAAACACCAACGGCTCCATCCGAGTGGAGGGCGATTTTGAAATTGTCGACCCGCAAGGAGCGCCTTTCGGCCTCGCCGGGCGCACGACCATATCGCTATGCCGCTGCGGCCATTCTGCAAATAAGCCCTTTTGCGATGGCTCTCATAAAACTTCCGGCTTCACCGACACCGTTGTTGCTCGAGAGCTCCCTCCACCCAAGCCCAAGATTTAATTCGGGAATATCAAGAAAGCACCGCCTGCAATTCCGCTTTGCCGGACAGACCACTTTGACTAGATTGTCGCTCAAGCTAGTTAGTTTGTGGCTTTTTCGTTTCAAGTCCTGAGAATGTCTCAACCTGAGAAATCTTTGGGAATCTCAGTGATACTGGCCCAACGCCCGGTAACTCTAACGAAACACAGGTGATAGCTAGCCCAAACCAGGAAATTGGTTGCTCCCCGTACTGTCTCGCCGACTCAACGCATGTTCGTGCAATAGCCCCCTCTCATCGTAAGTCGTTTATCTAAAATGACTTATGGCAGCGATTTTTCGCCGCCAGAAAGGGCACAAACTTGCTTTCTCTGCCAGTTGGCATTGTTTCTTCGGTGTTTGGGGGTTTTTGTGGGGAGTTGGGCCAGTATCGCTGGGTTTCTCGAAAGCAGCCGCCAGGCGCTTTCCACGCGGAACCTTCGGTCGCGTCTAGCGATCGCTGCCGGGCTCACGCTGGTGACGCTCTTTTTTTCGGCCATCTTCTATGCCCGACAAACAACCGTTGCCGCTTCGCCGCAGGCTTATCTTTACCTCGAAGTGGGCGGGACGCTTTTGTGCTACTGCTATGCCGCAAACGCGTTGGTTCGTTTTCGCGGCACGCATGACCGCACCGCGCTGATTCTTTCCTTCGGGTTTGCCCTGTCGGGAATCTTTGAGACCATCGGCTACTTTGGATTTAACGATGCGCTCAACAACGAAACGCTGGTTCTTTCGAAAGTTCCGCTTGGGTGGATGGTCAGCCGGACCTTGCTTGCGGTCCTTCTGCTGGCGGCACTGGCTGTGGAACGCTACATGCCCACGTCGCGCAAACCGAGCAAGGAGACCGCCGCTGTTCTTCTTGTCGTGGCCCTGGCAGCTTACTTGACCAGCGCGGCCTTTCTTGCGGCTCCCTCCGCGCCGGTAGCGAATGGAAAGAACATTCTGTCTCGTCCGTGGGACCTGCTGCCTGCGGCGCTTTATTTGATCGCGGCGGGCTGCTTCCGTCTTCGTATTAAGAAGGAAAAGGACAAGAAGAGCAGCGCAAGCCTCTTCGACTATGCGCTGCTGATCGTGGCTTCGCTGAATGCAATCTGCCACGTCTCCGCGGCGTTTTCGCGTCAACTTTTCGACGGGCCGTTTTTCCTTGCGGAGCTGAGCAAGACGTTCAGCTACGTGGTGATGCTTGCGGGAGCTTTGCTGGATCAGGCTCGTCTGTTTGAACAAGTGCGCACCATGGCGGTCAGCGATCCGCTCACCGGGCTGGCGAATTACCGCCGCCTGATTGGCGTGTTGGAGGCGGAACTCGACCGTTCCCGCCGCACGCAGCGTCCGTTCAGCGTGGTGCTGCTCGACATGGACGGTTTGAAACTCATCAACGATCAGTACGGCCATTTGACCGGCAGCCGTGCGCTAGTGCGCATCGGAAAAGTTCTTCGCAATCATTCCCGGGCTATTGATACGCCGGCACGCTACGGCGGTGATGAATTCGCGCTGGTGTTGCCCGAAGCGGGGAAAGACATTGCCACGCGAGTCGTCACGCGCATCCGCGAACGGCTGACGTCAGAGACTGAGGCTCCTGCGCTGTCTGTCAGCGCCGGTGTTGCCGCGTTTCCTGAAGACGGCGACACGCCAGAAAAACTTCTTGGCTCCGCCGACCGCGCCCTTTACATCATGAAGCACGGCGGCCGGAGCAGTGTCCAAAATCTCGCGCGAATCGCCGCGTGCCTGTGAGGATGACCTTTCGAAATGCCACTCCCGACCAAATTCACGTTTCACCGGGCCGAGAAGCGCATTTTGATGGAAATTCCCGTGCTCATCGACGGGCACCGCGATGCACCGGGTTTGGAATCGACATTTACGGAAAATGTGAGCGCGCGCGGCGCGCGAGTGATCAGCGTGCGACGTTGGGAAGCAGGCGAATCGTTGAAGTTCGCCTCGCGCACCGGAGAGTTTCGCTCCTCGGCTCGAGTAGCCTACTGCCAATCCCTGCAAAGCGAAGGCTTTGCCATTGGCGTGGAGTTCCTCAACCCGAAAGGGCGATGGATTGTTCAATCCCCCAAATAGCTTGACGCAAAGCGGCGAGCGGATCGGAGGCGAACGCCTGGAACAAAGAGAGAAGTCAGTTTACTAGCGCAAAGTATCAAGGTTGAAGCGCTTGGCGGCTCACACAGGAGCTTCCAGGCGCTTCAGCTATTTACGGCAAGTCCTGCTGAACTTCATCTGCGGCGTTGCTTTTCGAGGACGGCTTCGTAGACTTTAATAGTGTTGCCCACCATGCGGTCTGCCGTGAAGAGTTTTTGTATCGTGTCTCGTGCAGCTGCCCCAAGGCGATTTGCCAATCCTGCATCGTTCAAGAGCCGCAGCATGGCGACAGAAAACAACTGCAAATCAGGATGAGTCACCAGCAAACCCGAAACGCCGTTTTCGACATACTCCGGGACGCCGCCGCTGGCTACGGCCACTACGGGCAACCCCCAGGCCATGGCTGCGAGGAGTGAGGTGCCTAGTGGCTCAGCTAACGACGGAAACACAAACGCATCCAGCGCGGAATATACTTGCGACACATCGTTGATGAACCCGGAAAAGATCACACTTTTTCCCAAGCCATGTTCGCGCACCTGCGCTTCCAACTGCGACCGGCAGGGCCCGTCTCCCGCTAACAGCAATCGCGCACCGGGAAAGTGCGAACGAACGGAAGGCAAGGTGCGCACCACGAGTTCCTGCCCTTTTTCGGGAAGCAGATAGCCGACGCAGCCGAACAGCATTTCCTCTTTGTGGACGCCCCAATTCTGCCGGGCGCTCTCCCGTACTTCGGGCGTCACACGCGGTGGTAGTTCGACGCCGTCGTAAACGATTTCTACTTTTTCGGCCGGCAAGCCAGAATCGAGAACGCTCTTTGCAACGAAACGGGAAATGGCCAGGACTCGATCCACGCTCTCGTATCGTCTTCGAGCAACTAGGCTTTTGCCCAGCGGATAGGCAACTCTTCGCGAAATGACGAGAGGAAGTTTCTTGTGTACACCAGCCATCCACGCGGCGGTCAGCGCGTGAGGCTCATTGGCATGGAGCAAGTCGAACTTTTGTTGCGTGAGCAGTCGACGCAGACGATGAGCGGCCACCATTCTCCGCGCACCTGTTCCGACCACATGGAGGGGAACACCGGCGTCTTCTGCTCTTTGGGCAAGCGGGCAGCCGCCCACGGCAAGTAAGTGAGGGTCGTGGCCGCGGGACCGCAGCCCCGTGACGGTCAGCAGCGCCTGGCTCTGGCCGCCACGCCACTCGCGCTCGAGGTCTACGAAGAGCACCTTCATGGCGTTTGCATGGCGCTGCCGCCCCGCTCGGCGGCAACGAGTGTTCCGAGTTTCTTGAACTTCAGCCAGACAGCCCGGGCCGCCATCCTCGAAATAAGCCAGCCGCGATGCCCGTCCAGAAAGCCGCCGCGCAGGATAAACGTGCTGAAGCAGGTCCAAGGCGCGGCCATCCACATCGCGGCGCGCCAGCTTCGCTTTCCTGCCTCGTACATTTGCCGCGCCGCCAATGTCGTATAGCGTTCGACTTTGTCTTCGTGTTCGGCAAAAGAATTCACGGTGTAGTGCAGCAGGTCGCCTCGCAGCCGCCCGGGCCGCCCTTCAAACTGTAAAACTTCATGAATAATTCCAGCGAATCGCGCCGAATCGCGGCGATAAAGACGGCGCTGAAAATCCGGATACCATCCACAGTGTTTAATCCACGCTCCCAAGTACCAGGCGCGGCGCGCCATTTCATAGACGCGAAATTGCGGCTCCCGCTGTTTCCATTGGATGAGCGACGCGCGCAGCTCCGGGCTTAGTTCCTCGTCGGCGGCCAGAACGAAAATCCATTCATTTGCAGCGCAGGACGCCGCGTAGTTCCACTGCTCTTCATAACTGGTCCAGGCGCGCTCGAACACGGACGCGCCGCGCTCTCGCGCAATGGCTTGCGTGCGGTCTTTGCTTCCGCAATCCACCACCACGAATTCGTCGGCCGCACCGCGAATGGAGTCGAGGGCGCGCGGCAAATCCTTCTCTTCGTTGAGGGTGATGGTGCAAACGGACAAGCGGATCATCAGGCTCCGTTGATCAGCGAATGAACAGCGAATTCGGCGCTAGTATCTCACAAGGCGCAGCACGAAATTGCGGCGAGCCGGCCAGCCTAGGTTGTCGCCGCGGCGATGAAATCAACGAGATTTCTGTTTGGCCTCGCCGATGGGACGCAGGACGCGCGCGGGATTGCCGGCAACGATGACGTTTGCGGGAACGTCTTTGGTCACCACGCTTCCCGCACCAACAATGGAGTTTTCGCCGATGGTTACATTGCCCAGAATGGTCGCACCGGAGCCAATGGAAGCGCCATTCTTTACCACTGTTTTCTCAACCTTCCAATTGGCTTCGGTCTTGAGCTCGCCCGTTTCCGTCGTGGCTCGCGGATAGAGATCGTTGATGAACATCACGCCGTGGCCGATAAAAACGTTGTCGTGAATCTCCACACCTTCGCAAATGAAGGTGTGACTCGAGATTTTGCAGCGGCTTCCCACGCGCGCGTTCTTCTGAATCTCCACGAATGCGCCAACCTTGGTCTCGTCGCCGATCTCGCAGCCATAAAGATTGATGAATTTCGAGAGTTTGACGCCTTTACCGAGCTTAGCGTCTGGCGCGATGCAATGGAAGTCGCTCAAAGGGCCACCGCTTCGCCACGGTTGCGAATGGATCTGTCCGCGGCTTCGAGAATGCGCACAACCCGCAATCCATTTACACCGTCGTTAAAAGGCTTTTTGTTCTCCGTAATGCATTGCAGGAAGTAGGCGGTTTCCTCCGTGAGCGCCTCGACCTGTTCGACTTGCGGCGACCACATGTCGCCCGAGCGGTAGCTTACTAGGAGTTGGTGTAGCCCCTTTCCATCCGAAAGGCTCACACCTTTGTCGTAAAGTTTTATTTTTTCGTCGCTCACCAGGTCGTTCCACACCAGCATCTTTTTTTCGCCGCCGATGAGCGTGGTCCGCACCTTCACTGGCGAAAGCCAGTTCACGTTGACGTGCGCGATGACGCGGCCGGGGAAATAAATCGAAATGAAGGCGATGTCTTCCACTTCGTTCAAGTGTTTTTCGGCGGCAGCGACCACGCCTTCTGGTTTTTCTCGAATGATGTGGTTCATGATGGAAAGGTCGTGCGGCGCAAGATCCCAAATCACGCTGACATCGTGCTGAAAGAGCCCGAGATTCACGCGCAACGAATCGTAATAAAAGAGCTTTCCCAGTTCGCCTGAATCCACCAACTGGCGAATTTTCTTCACAGCGCCGGTAAAGAGGAAGGTATGGTCCACCATGATCCTCAGGTTCTTGCGGTCCGCCAGTTCAATCAACTCTTCCGCCTGCGCGGAGTTGCAAGTAAACGGCTTTTCCACGAAAACGTGTTTGCCGTTTTCCAAAGCTTTCTTGGCAAGGGGGTAGTGGGAAGCGACGGGAGTGATTACGCAGATGGCGTCCACTTTCGTTGAGCGAAGGAGCTCATTTTCGTCCGTTGTAAACGGGATGGCCGGATAAACCTTGCGAAGGCGATCACCGGCGCTTGAACTCTTGTCGCAGACCAAGACAACTTCAGAGTTTTCGTGGGAATGAAAATTCCTCACGATGTTTGGTCCCCAGTAGCCGTATCCGAGAACACCGACGCGAATCATAGTTTTCCTGGCGGTTGCGGTACGATTCCTCTCCCATGCCAATGCCAACCAAGGTACAGCACGGGCTTGGGCTAATGCCAGCGGCCTCATCGAAATCGAGGGGCCGCGCTGAATGGAGGATGAATCCCTATTTTGCCTGGAAGCTAACGCGAATCAAACTGTTGCCGATGCGAAACTCCGCCCCGTTGGTCAACATGGCCGCGCGCACGCGCTCTTCTTCAAAAAACGTCCCGTTGGTGGAATCCATGTCTTTCAGATTGATATAGGTGTCGCGTACTTCCAGCAGGCAGTGATGGCGTGAGATTTCCGGATCGTCTAATGGGACATCGGCTCCTTTGCGGCCCATCACCACACGCGGCCTGGCCAGCGTGTGACTCTGGCCCTTGGAGGGGCCGGAGAGGATGCTGAGAACCACATTTTTGTTCGCGGGCAGCTTCAAACTAGGATCAGGAGGAGGCAGATTCAGGTTCGAACTGGTGGCATTGGCGCGGGCGAAGGAGGGAAGCGGCGTCATTACCACGGTGGCGTCGGTACGCCGCTTGATTTCCACGATAGTTGTCTTTCCACACTTGGAGCACTTGAACTGCACTTTGGTGTGCCCGCCAAACTCCGTATCTTTCAGCAAATGTTCCGCGCCGCAGTGAATGCAAGCTGTCTTCATGAGTCCAAACTAACACCGTTGGCCCGGTTAGGAACTTTGCTCAAAGCTTTTCTGGCGGAAGAGTAAATCCGTTTTAGTCCTACGAAGGACTCGGCCCGCGGCTGCTGTCTTGTGTTACGATGGCAGGTTCGAAACCATTGAGGAGAGCGGGTGTGTCGGAACATATTTCGCGTAAAGAGCTGAAGCAGGACAAAATCAAGGAAACCATCGAGCATGGCGCCGAAGCGGTATTGTCGCACGGACAGTTTACGGGCATTCTTATCACCGTCGCGCTGGTAATCGGCATCGGATATTACGGATGGCACTTTTACATCGAGCGCCAGACCGGGCAGGCTTCTGTCGCATTTGATGCGGCCATGAAGGCGTATCAGGGCCGGATTGCGGGGGCTGCGAACCTCACCCCCCCGGATCCTGCAGAGACCACCTATCCGGATGAAAAGGCGCGCGCGCAGGATGCGCTCAACAAATTCACTAAAGTCGCTGATTCCTATTCTTCCACGAATCCGGGAAAACTCGCGCGCTATTACGCCGCACTTTGCCTGGAGGATCTGGAGCGGCAGAATCAGGCCCAAGAAGAGCTGAAAAAGATCAGCGGCAGCAGCGACAAGGAACTTGCGGCCATGGCGCAGTATCAAATGGCGATTATCTACGCGCGTACCGGTAAGCCGGATGACGCCACCAAGCTGCTTCGCGCTCTGGCTGACAAGCCCAGCGTGCTTGTGCCGCGGCCGCTCGCGCTGCTGGAGCTGGCCCGCACTCTGCGGGATTCAAATCCGAAAGAAGCCGCCAACATCTACCAGCAAATTAAGAAAGAGTTTCCGGAAACGAACATATCGGAACAAGCGGACCGCGGGTTGGATTCGATTTCGCCGAAGTCGTGACGGCCGCGGCAGTGCGAAGCACGCACGCTTTTCCGGAGCGAGATGGAGCGGACCATCGCAACGCTTCCCCCTCTGGCCGCCTGGGCCATGCATGCGGAAGAAACTCGCGGGCGCCGTTTTCCTGAGCCGGCCCATCCTTACCGCAGCGATTATGCGCGGGACCGCGACCGCATCATTCATGCGCGCGCGTTTCGCCGCCTCGAAGCCAAGACGCAAGTTTTCACCACTCGCTACTCGGATCATTTTCGCAATCGCCTGACGCACACACTCGAAGTGGCGCAGATTGCCCGCACCGTTGCTGGCGCGCTGGGATTAAACACGGAACTGGCGGAAGCGCTAGCTTTGGTCCACGACATCGGCCATCCCCCGTTCGGTCATGCGGGCGAGCGGAAGCTGGACGAATTGATGCGAGCGCACGGCGGGCACTTTAACCACAATTTGCACGCGCTGCGGATCGTCGAGCATTTCGAGCAGCGCTATCTCGATTTTCCCGGCCTCAATCTCACTTTTGAAGTGCGCGAGGGAATCATTAAGCACTCGCGTGAATATTCGGAAGCGGAATTTCCGCAACTCCGCGAGTATTTGCTCGATTTGCGGCCGCCACTCGAGGCGCAGCTTATCGATTGGG
>Ga0126370_10000886_pt1 | contig 13226 bp, 11 predicted proteins | sample PanSoiMetaPlot_3_FD_92586 | JGI IMG/M metagenome (GOLD analysis project Ga0126370, IMG submission 92586) | Tropical forest soil microbial communities from Panama - MetaG Plot_3 | ecosystem: Environmental > Terrestrial > Soil > Tropical forest > Bulk soil | place: Panama | collected 2016-02-17 | reverse complement strand
TTTTTCAGACAATGAGATTCCATCTCTGGGCATCGGCAAAAGCGCAGAACCACCACCTGAAATCAAAGCGATAACAACGTCTGATTTACTTGTTCGACTCAAAAGGTTCAGGATTTTCTTAGTACCAATGACACCATTTTGGTCTGGCAAAGGATGCCCAGCTTCCTTAAATGATATTATATCAGAATTTAAATCAGAATTGTAAGGGACGTTAATGGCACCCCTGGAAACTCTTTGTCCTAATATCTTGGTGATGGCTAATGCCATTTTACCTGAAGCTTTGCCGGCGCCTATAACATACGTATGTCGAATGTTAGATAAATTAATAGTAACACATTTGCCATAAATGTCGCTAACTAGTAAGTTGTCATTTTTCACTTTCACATGGTCGTTGACTAGACGGTGAGGATCAACTGATCTTATTGCATCCTCTAACGCAGCGAGTGCAAAACGCAGTGATATTGAATTCTTGTTTTTTGTCTGCAGAACATTGCGATTTGCTATCTTTTGTAAACGCTTAGCCATTAGAATAAACGTATCAGAAGAGCAACGAGTACCTAATAAAAGAATCTGGCTAGCTTGAAACAATCAGATATGTGAGTGTCATAGTTTGTCATATTGATACTTATATCACAACTTGCTCAGCATCTATAATTTAGAAATAGAACGGACTGGGACGGGTACAAGTACAACGCTCAAGACGACATGTTTTTTCATTGACCTAAAGTGGACCGATTTTTGCTGTAGCCGAGAACAATAGAATCATATAACTTAATACTAAGAACAAGCGATGGTAATTATTAATTCTACCAATCAGAGAGGCTAAGAAGAATGACCAAAATTGCCAGATTTAATATAACAAAACTAGACTGCGATTGTGATCAATTTGAACTGTTCAAAAGACTATATCATCAATACGATAGATTATTCATTTTCGAATCGCTAGTTGGGCCTAAAGAGCTTTCCGAGTCGTCTATTATTGGATTCGATCCAAACTACGTTATAGAATTGGACGGCAGAAAACTACTGATCACAAATAGAAGAACCAAAAAGGTATACAAAAAGAGGGTTGATGATCCATTTTCAAACGTGCGCTTGCTGTTGCCTCGTGTCATGAACAAGAAATTAAGGTATTGTGGAGGCGCCGTTGGTTATATTAGCTACGAAGCAATACGATTATGGGAGGACGTCGATCCTCATACTCCTCAAGCAAAGGCTAAATTTCCACTCATTGATTTAGGAATATATACCGACGGAATTATCTTCAACCACAGACAAGAGACTATCAGTTATTTTCACATTGGAGAAAAAGACAGGCTTAATGTAGTTAGAAAGTTACTTGAGAAATCTGCACCAGAGATTGTTGGACAACAATTCTCATACTCAAAACCTAAATCGAATTTGAACCGAAATCAGTTTATCAAGATGGTAAACAAGGCGAAGAAGTATATTTTTATGGGCGACATTTTTCAGGTCGTTCTATCTAGAAAATTAGCATTTGATATATACGGGGATCCACTAAAATTCTATCAAAGTTTGAGGAGGATTAACCCATCTCCCTATATGTATTTTTTAAAAATGGGGAAAAATTCCATAGTTGGCTCGAGTCCAGAAATGCTCCTTAGGATTACTAATGGTTTTCTTGAAACATTCCCTATCGCTGGAACTAGACCAACAGTTGATAGTGAAGTCGAGAATTCAAGATTAGCCCAAGAACTTCTGAAAGACAAAAAGGAAATTTCAGAACACACAATGCTCGTTGACTTGGCAAGGAATGACATTGGAAGGGTGTCAAAGTATGGTTCAGTAAGAGTCTCAGATTTAATGTCAGTAAAAAGATTTAGTCATGTACAACATATAGTTTCTCATGTTTGTGGTATTCTAAATAGTAATCATGATTCATTTGATGCATTCAGAGCACTATTCCCTGCAGGTACTGTTTCAGGAGCCCCAAAGGTTAGGGCGATGCAAATAATTCACGAACTTGAACACGAACAACGCGGCCCATATGCTGGAGCTATAGGTTATTTCTCATGCAATGGATCTTGTGATTTTGCAATATCTATTAGATCGTTGTATTTGCGCAGCAAAAAAGCATATCTTCAAGCTGGAGCTGGTATAGTGTTTGATTCAATGGCTAAAAACGAATGGAATGAGACCCAACACAAGTTGCAGGCCCTGCTGTTGGCGATGAAACAATCTAAAGGAATAAGCAAATGAAACTATTTAGGCACTGTCGAACTGTTGGAATTGATTCTTCAGTCTTATATGAAGTTCAATATCAATATATTAATAGTGTCGAACCGTTGATGAATTAAGCATAGCCAGGCATATCGTGACTATTTTAAAAATCAAGTCACTGTTCTTCCATTTTTAAAGCAAAATCAGTCGAACTTAAAGAATTACCGCAATATTTGCATCGTCCGTTGTGTGGGCGAAGAAGATCTCTTATGGCTTTAAGCTGTATAATTTTGCTGATTAGATTACCACATCTGCCGCAAATCACTTCTATGCAAGGATAGGACATCAGTTTTGAATTGGTTGGGGTCCCATTTTAGCTATCGAGTCACATTAACTTGACCAATCGGTGTTCAATTTTGTGTTCTTGTGGGACGATGTATTCAATAATTCCTTGATAAAATCATCATAATGAATAACATAAATTTCAGTCCTAACCTAGTTATACTCTGGAAACTAATTCGGTAGAAATAGATAGTGCTGCCTGAAATGTTAGAGCGGATGCCAGTGGACCCGGTATGTGGAATTGAGTTAGAAGAAGAGATTGCGGTTTCGTTGATCCACAATGGGAAATCATATTTTTTCTGTTGTGAGGGATGTAAAGGAATTTTCATTAGAAAACCAAAGAAGTATAGAAAAAAATAAGGTGGATTTTATACTGATTAACCTTTGATTAGGCATTAACTTTATTAAAATGACAATTAGTTATGTAGGAACTGAATTAATGGCTATATCCAGGGCAACCAAAAAAAAGGACCAATGTTTTATTCAACATAACTTAATAATGCAATGGGACTGCCGGTGAATATGAAAGCCGCATTTGTTGGAGTTAAATCTAGTGTCGAAGTCAAGAATATTCCTATACCAAAAATCGAAAGAGGAACCATACTCGTACGAATGCGTGCATGTGGTTTATGTGGTTCAGACCTAGAGAAAATTTATGGAGAATATGGCATGAGATCTGGTAGGCTGGGTCACGAACCAGCAGGTGAGATTGCGGGCATAGGTGGTCAAATAAATGATTTTAAGGAAGGAGACAGGGTCTTTGTTCATCATCACGTCAGCTGCTCTTCATGCTATTATTGTCTTCACGGTAGCTCTACAATGTGTTCTTTTTACCAGAAAAGCAACATAGACCCTTGTGGATTGTCCGAACTATTCTTAGTACCACAGTATAATATCGAACGGGGAGGAGTATTGAAGCTTCCTAACAGTCTGACGTATGAAGCTGCTTCATTTATCGAACCCTTGGCGTGTTGCCTACGAGCTATTAATAAAGGTAGGATATGTATGGGAGATAATGTCGCAATATTTGGGGCAGGTCCAACAGGACTAATGCTTGCAGTCTTAGCTCGATATCGCGGAGCTGGTAATATAATACTGGTGGATTACAATCGATTTAGATTGGATTTCGCGGAAAAATTTGGTGATTTCAATGTTCTTAACGCAGGAGATCCAACACTGGTGGATAAATTACATAATTTGACTGGGAAAAAGGGTGTGGATTTATCGATAGTGGCAACTGGTAGTTCTACTGCTTTCCAGAACGGGTTGAAGGTCACACGAAAAGGCGGATCAATATTGTTGTTCGGAGTTCCTTCAAAACAAGCCGAGATCTCGCTTAATTTATCTAATGTTTATGCTAATGAGCTCTGTATAATACCTAGTTATGCAGCTTCTGAAATAGAAACCAATTTATCACTAAAAATTTTAGCTGAGGGTCGAATTAATATATGTGATCTAGTGACTCATAGGTATTCTATAGACCATATCGCAGAGGCAGTTAGAGAAGCACACGAAGCTACTGACGCTATGAAAATACTTGTAACTAATTAAAAATGTCTTCACTGTTTTCAATATTTAAATACTGATTTCAAACAGAAAAGTTGGAAGAAATATGGAATGGGGAATGCGAAATCGTCTATCGAAGATTATTAGGCCAAATGATTCTAGATGTTTGATGTTAGCAGTAGATCATGGTTATTTCTTGGGACCGACGGAGAAGCTTGAATCTCCATCGAGTACTATCGGACCGTTAGCGAAATATGTTGATTCAATAATGCTGACTAGAGGGATTCTAAGAACATGTGTAAATCCAACTATCGATATACCAATTGTGCTGAGAGTATCTGGTGGCTCCACAATTATTGGTGAGGATTTGTCGAAAGAATCCATTACTACGTGTATCGAAGAAGCTATCCGACTAAATGTCTCCTGTTTGGCTCTTTCTATATTTGTAGGCAGTAAATATGAGCATCAATCGTTGTCTAATCTAGCTAAACTTGTTGATGAGGGCGAAAAGTATGGAATTCCCGTTCTAGCCGTCACAGCTGTCGGCAAGGATATGATAAGAGACTCAAGATATCTGGGTCTTGCTTGTAGAGTAGCTGCGGAATTAGGTGCCCATATCGTCAAGACATACTACTGCGATAATTTCAGCAGCGTTGTCGCGGGTTGTCCAGTTCCCATTGTTATTGCAGGTGGAAAAAAGACGACGGAAAATGAAGCATTACAGCTAGCCTCTAATGCAATCAAAGATGGGGCAGTAGGCGTAGACATGGGACGAAACATTTGGCAATCAGATTATCCCGTACCGATGGCTAGGGCAGTGAAGTCGATTGTCCATAGCAGCTACTCTGCCGAAAAAGCGTATAAAATTTTTAGAGATGAGATCACCTCATCTGAAATAAAAGCTTGAGTAGCAAGCCTTAGCCTCTCAGGTTTCCTAATATGACCCCGAATATAATAGATAGCACAAAATTTATTAATTATTGCAAACATTTGAGGTACTAAAATGACCACCTGCAAGCCGATAGTTCAATTACATTATTACGTATTTGAAAAGGGCATTATAATATTAAATGAAATTTTAGAACTTTCCTAATCATTGGTTAATATTCGGAATGAGCAATTGATTGTCTTGTAAGAATAGGAGTAAAAATAATTGGTGGAGATGAATGGAGCGAAAGCTCTGCTTGCAGCTTTAGAAAAGGATAGGGTAGAAATTGTATTCGGCCTCCCAGGCGGGGCAAATCTTCCGATTTATGATGCCCTTGTCGATTCAGGACTGCGACACGTCCTAGTCCGCCATGAACAGTCTGCTGCGCACATGGCTGATGGGTATGCAAGAATCAAAAGAAAAGTAGGCGTTTGCTTTGCAACTTCTGGCCCTGGTGCTACTAACCTTATAACCGGTATTGCAACAGCGTATGCCGATTCATCACCTGTGCTAGCAGTAACTGGTCAAGTAGCCTTGGCGATGATTGGAAAAGATGCTTTTCAAGAAACAGACATCATAGGCGTTGCAAATCCATGTACAAAATACGCATTTCAACCACGTACTGCTGCAGAAATACCTGAGACTATCAAAAAGGCTATTTATATATCAGAAAGCGGAAGACCTGGACCTGTACTGGTAGATATTCCAAAGGATGTGCAGCAAACAACTGAAGATATATTTTTTCCAGAGCTTGTAAAAGTACGGGGCTATAATCCGGTTCTCGACGCTGATTTTTCTCAGATTGGAAGGACGGTTGAGCTCTTGATGAATTCTGAAAGACCAATAATAATGGCTGGCGGAGGAGTCATTTTATCTGGGGCCTTTTCAGAGTTACAAGCACTAGCAGAGTTACTCTTGATTCCAGTTGTCACGACATTCAAGGGAAAGGGCGCTTTTCCTGAAAATCATCCACTAGCTATGGGTCCAATCGGAATGCACGGACATGCAGAGGCAAATAAGATTATTGTTGAAGCAGACTGCATATTAGCAGTAGGCGCAAGATTTTCCGATAGATCTGTTGGTAGATTTGATGAATTTGGGAAAGGAATGAATATTATTCACATGGACATCGATCCCGCTGAGATAGGGAAAAACAAATTAGTAGATGTAGCTGTAGTGGGAGACGTAAAAGCATCCCTGAAGACGTTAGTTAAGATGCTCTCCAAACAAGTCATATCTAGGGACAAACACAATCCTTGGCTCAAAAGGAGGAAGGAACTGATTGATTATTACTCTGAAAGCATTAAAGACTACACGAGAGACTTGACCGCTAAAAAGGCATTAAAAAAGTTGAGAGAAATCCTACCGTCTGAAGCAATAACAACAACTGAAGTTGGTCAGTGCCAGATGTGGGCCTCCTTGCATTTCGATGTTATATCTCCTGGTACCTTCTTCAGCTCTACTGGACTCGGAACTATGGGATTTGGGTTCCCAGCGTCAATAGGAGCTAAAGCCGCAAGACCTACAGTGCCAGTTGTAGATATTGCAGGTGATGGCTCGTTTAACATGACCGAGAATTCATTGGCTGTTTCGGTTTTAGACGATCTTCCAGTAATTGTATTTTTGATGAACAACTATATGTTAGGAATGGTAGCACAGTGGCAAAGAACATTCTATAATAGAAGATACATGGGAGTACACCAAAAAAGCTGTCCCGATTATTCGAAAATTGCAGAAGCATATGGGGCACAGGGCATAAAAGCGCAATCCGTAGACGAGCTTGACAAAGCCATTCGATCTGCATTAAAAAGTAATGTAGCCACAGTTATCGATATCACAATAGATCCTGAAGAGGACGTTTATCCTTTCGTTGCTCCTGGGACTGGCTTGAAGGATATGATAACGGGCGCTTAATTCATGACAGCAACTACTGAAGCACAATCACATGACAGACTCGTCCCTCTTTACATCCTATCATCACTTGTTGAAAACAAACCAGGTGTGCTTTTTAGGATAACTAATCTATTTAGAGCTAGAAATTTCAATATAGAAAGCATCACAGTAGGTTCTACAGAGATGCCTGATCTATCAAGAATGACAATCACTACTAAAAGTGATGAGAGGACTGTGGATCAGCTTGTTAAGCAGCTCAGAAAATTAATTGACGTCGTAGAAGTCACAGTTCTTGACAAGGAACACACGGTATATCGTGAACTTGCTTTGATAAAAATGAAGGCAATAGATCCTCCTGTAAGAATGGAAATAATAAATTACGCTTCCATCTTTAGAGCTAACGTCCTAGATATAGCTAAGGAGAACATCTTGGTTGAGATCACCGGAACCCCAGACAAAATAGATGCATTTAAGAATCTGGTTACTCATTACGGGATTATCCAAATGGCGAGGACTGGGGTTTCTGCTTTGCCTAGAGGTTAACAAACTAGGCCAGTATGATATTGAATTTCAGAGACATCTCGCATAATTAGTGGCTGTGTATGCTCGTCTCGGCCAATGTATTTCATTTTACGTTCAGGCCAGATAATTAAAAATATAATAATCCATCTTTTTGAACTACAACTTATCTAGTATCTTCGGAAATCAGAATATTCATTAGACACTTTCTGAAAAAAAATCATTCTCAATAATAAAATATATCAGTGACAAAATGTGCATCATCTGAAACGAATTATATTGCACTTGTAACGGAGTATACAGGTAACGCCTTATGAAAGTGTATAAGAAGAGTGTGAACTTTTAATCTGAGAAGGTATAAAATTACATTAATAAGAGGAGATGGTATCGGCCCTGATCTTATCAATTCTGCGAAAACTGTGCTTGAGACGATCAATGATCATAGTGATGTTAAATTTTCGTTAATAGAATGTGAAGCAGGTGATAAAGCTAAGCTCGATCTTGGCCAGGCTCTCCCACAATCAACGATGCAAGCTATTAGAAGCACAGATGCCTGTATAAAGGGACCTGTAGGTGAATGTGCTGCAGATGTCATCATAGTTTTGAGAAGAGTTTTAGAATTGTACGCAAATATCAGACCTGCAAAATCTTATCCGAATATTGATTCCTATTCCAATCAAATTGATTTGATTACGGTAAGAGAGAACACCGAGGATCTCTATCTTGGCTGGGAGTTTAATACAGATGACAAGACTGCAATAGCTATTAAGCTTATAACAGAAAAAGCGTCCCTCAGAATTGCAGATTATGCATTTAGACTGTGTAGATTGAGAGGTAAATCTAATCAGGTTATAGCAGTGCATAAAGCTAATGTTATGCGCAAAACAGATGGCCTATTTCTTAACGCATGTAGAGCAGTTGCTGCCAAATATCCGGAAATCTCGTATAAGGAATCGTATGTGGACGCATTTGCGATGGATCTGATAAGAAATCCATCATCACATGACGTAGTTTTGACGACGAACCTTTACGGCGATATATTGTCTGACGAAGCTGCACAATTGGTCGGAGGTTTGGGTATGGGACCTGCAGCCAATATTGGGAACAATTATGCCCTATTCGAACCTGTTCATGGGGCAGCATTTGCTTTTGCGGGAACAAATATTGCGAATCCTTCCTCTATCCTCCTTTCTACAAAGCTAATGCTAGAGTGGCTGTCAGAAAAATACCATGATAAAGAGACTCGAATGTGTGGTGCGCTAATTGAGGATGCAATTGTAAAATTGTTGATTTCAAACAAAAAAACCAAAGACATTGGGGGTAGTTTGTCTACCAAAGAGTTTACTGATCTAGTTGCATCGACTCTTTATGCTTGAAAAGCCATACGGTGGAACTATCATACTAACTATGGCATTAATAGAATCCCAATCAAATTTGATTGTAGTTGAGCTACACCAACCAAATCTTCCCGGAACCTAAAAGCCGAAATGAGATGACATATGCTTCATTTTCAAACTTTTGAAGTTGAAGCTTCTGCAGTTGGGTCAACTTATTCGATTTATCATGAAGTTGTTATATGTGCAACTAATCTCGAACCTTTCAGGATCCAGTTGTATTATCGGCCTCCTATCTATTCTATTATAAAAATTTAACGGGTCCAATTTGATAAGAAGATGATAAGAAATAGTTACAAGATGCATGCGAAAACCTTTTTACGATGTGTATGAGGTAAATACCTCGATCATGACGAGAATAAATAGTGAGATTATCGCAGGTATAGCGCTTATATTTCTTGCTTTGCTTTTCATATATGCAGCAACAGTGAATGCCCTTTGGAAATTGATCCTGCCAGCAGACTTTCTAATTATTGCGCTAGGAGTTGCATTTATTGTTCTAGGATATTGGGATATACGAAAATATCGAAACAAGTCGATTCAGAAACATTAGGTTACCAACCTCGTCTTACAAAGTACAAGAGCCAATCTTTGATGATCCATTTTCTGCGTCGGTATTGCAGCTTAGACTATAGTAAACGAAAAAGATCATTTCTAGTAAATTTGGTTTTGATGATCGACCATTCGAAAATAAATACATTTTTAGTAGTCGATATATGTACTAGTAAGGAGATGGTTGACCACATCGAATATACCGGGAAGGTGTATGTTTATAATAGTGGTCTTTCTCAGGATATCGTTGCCTTAAGCAAACATAAACTTAATGAATATGGTGTAGATCCTGATGACATTCAGATAATTGAAGTACCTGAAGGTGTACCCAAAGACAGCATCTTAGTTACAATCTGGCCTCATTACCTTTCTGTCGCCAAGGTTAAACATATTAGAGATGGCTCATTATATGCTCCACAGCTGTTTAACATTGAAATGTAACCTTTTAACACAGACTCACTCTAAATGGTTTTATAACACTATACAATATTAATTTGAGTTGCACCTGACGTTCTTCTGTAAACGAGGAAGACACTCTGAATGTCCGTTAGAGTGGCCGGTCGATGATCACCCTAGTGAAACGAAAGATTGTTCATTCGACGTGATGTTGATCAAATGCACGTGTACGTGTCACACTCCACAAGAGTAAGCTCTACTTTTTCCAGTCATTTATTGATACTCTGGAGGGTTTCGTGTTCGATTGTTCATAAATCGATAATTTGTGTTTGCAAGTATTGGATCAGACATTTGATTATTAATCACAATTTCAGATAGGATCATCCAGCCACCGTATCATCATTTCCATCACTATTCCTTCTGATAGAATCTAGTCAATAAATCTTTGGCCATGTTCTGAATCGCTGAATTAATCCGAGTCAAGACCATGCCCTCGTTGGGTTGCCCGTAGACCAGCACAGAATTTTTTGGCAAATGGGCAAACATTGGGATCGCTAGCAAATCTTCCTCTCCATCTACGATTATCTTGGATGGTTTTCTCATTTGTATTAGGCTAGTTACCAATCTGCAAGCCTCTTGTGTTATATAACCGGCTGGATTTTTGCATTTGTATTCTGGAATTCGGACATCACGTAGGTAGACCAGGAGAGGGTCGTATTTGGGATCCTTAGTTAGCTTGATGTTACTGCGCTTGGTCTTTCCGTCGGTAATTGAAATAGTTGGAGTTATCTTAAGACGTACTAAAGCACACGTCGTATCATCGCCTACGGTTACGATGAATTTGCAATCTCCTAAAAAATTTAGGAGATTGGTTCTAGTAATCCTTGAATTCTGCCAAAGTTCGCCGAGTGGCTTTTTTAATGCGTTCTTTTCAGATTCAGTGAAACGCATTATTTTAAAATACTATTAGGTGGTTGCCTGTACTTCTCCAGCTGTTTCTGCCTCTTGCTGGGATTTCAATTCGTTTGCGATTACGCTTACTCTGCCGGCCATCTGTCTTGCAATTTTGTCAAAAATCTTAGCCTGATCTGAATTCGGATTTATTAATGGGATAGGATTCCCAGTATCACTGTTGGCCATAATTTCTGGATTAAGTGGGATATCACCTACGAACGATATTCCAAATTTTTCGCTCACCTTTTTGCCTCCACCAACACCAAAAATAGTCATATGCTCCTTACAGTTAGGACATTCCAAGTAGCTCATATTTTCTACTACTCCAATAATCGGTATATTCAATTTATTGAACATTCCAATTGCCTTGATAGCGACATTCATAGCGACATCTTGAGGGGTAGTTACAACCAAGATACCTGTAATTGGTATGGTTTGTGCCATCGTCAAAGGTGCATCGCCAGTCCCCGGTGGCAGATCTATTATTAAATAATCCAATTCGCCCCAATTTACATCAGTTATAAATTGCTTAATTATGCCTGAAACTATTGGGCCTCTATAAATTCCAGCCTGCTGAGATTGCTCGTAGAAGAACCCCATAGAAATCACTTTCACATCGTAAGCGATGACTGGTTGAATTTTCCCGTCAACTACTGCGGGAGAATCCTTTATGCCCATAAACAATGGAACGCTAGGACCATAAATATCCGCATCCAACAATCCTACCTTCGCTCCTGTCTTAGAAAGTGCAACGGCAAGATTAACTGCAACAGTTGTTTTACCTACTCCACCTTTACCACTTGCAACTGCAATAATGTTTTTGACACCTGGCAGGAGTTCATCCATCGATATCGCCCTACCTTCAGTAACCCTTGCTGTAACCTTTACATCTAAATCCTTAATTCCCAAATCAGTCATCCGATTACGAACATCTTGTTCAATTTCACCATTAAATGGGCAAGCCGGTGTCGTTAATTCTAAAGTGAATGATACTTTGTCCCCTTCAATTGAGAGATCTTTGATCATTCCCATCGAGACAATATCCCTATGAAGTTCTGGATCAACTACTTGTCTCAATGTTGACATTACTTGATCAACATGAACCATCTTAACTAACAAAAATTCGAGTCACTAATATTTAAACTATATAGCTCTTTGGGCTTGGAAAAATTCATTAATATAATCATGATTTCATAAATCGACAAACTTTCCAAACGAAATTCGATTCAAAAATTGGAAGGTAGATCATATTTGATTATATCATATTAGAAACTCATTGAGGAATGATTAGTATAATATCATCTAGTTTATTATCGAGCTCATCGAATGCCTATTTAATCAACATCTTGGCTCACAAGTCTACAGATAATAGATCTGATACAATAACCCGTTCCTTTAGATTTGACCATGAGTTATCTAAGGTTTTAGATGAGGAGGCTGAGCGAATGGGTGTCTCTGTAAATTCCATCGTAGGGATAATATTAAGAAGATTTGCCGATTTTACGAGATTCCTTCCCAAAATTGATATGGTAACTATCAATCGAGAATTACTAACTACGCTTATTGATTCGCTAGACGAAGATACGATTACTGCCTTGGGTTCGAATCTAGGAGGATCCGTCCCCAGGGATACAATTGTATTTTGGAGAAAAGATTTGACAGACGAAGCTGTTTTTGAGTATATTGAAAAAATTATGTGTCGCTATGGGCATCTTGGTACATATGACGAGGTGAAACAATCTGCGAAGAGAACTATAGTTGTAAGACATAGGCTTGGAAAAAAGGGATCAAAATTCTTTGAAAGCTTCTTTAGATCAATGTTCAAAAACACTATAGGAAAGGAATCTAGCGTCGAATTAACAGACGCATCAATAAAGATCGAAGTCATCTATTAACGAGCCCGATCAAGATCTGAATGTAGATGGCCAAAGGTTAATAAATTGATCTTTGTTGACAATTCTAACAGATGTTTCTCATAATCAATATGAACGATGTAGTCAGAATTCCTCCTAACAGACTTACGAGTTCGTTGAAAAATACGGCTATGGCCATATTGAAGGAGAAATATGAGAGTATGATTAGCCCAGAATTAGGCTACGTAATTATGATAATCGATGCCTCAGCTAACGCTGTCGGTAAATTAGTTGCTGGTGATGGTTCTACTTACCATAAAGTACAGTTTAAAGCTCTAACCTTTTATCCTAAATTACAAGAGGTTGTTGAAGGGGAAATAGTAGAGATAACTGACTTTGGAGCCTTTGTCAGAGTAGGTCCCACAGATGCTCTTTTACATCTTTCCCAGATCACAGACGATTATCTAAAGAGCGATGTTAAACAAGGTGTCATAATTGCTAACCAAAGTGCTAAATCCTTAAAAATTGGTTCGAAAATCAGGGCTAGGGTTACCGCGATCAGTCTTGGAAAAGGTACAGGGATGGGCAAAATCGGGATCACCTGTAGACAACCATTTTTAGGCTCGAGTGAGTGGATTGAACAAGAAGTAAAAAAATCAAGACAAACTCAAACTGTACCTCCCACAAAGGAGAAAAAAAGTGGAGGTT
>Ga0126370_10000885_pt1 | contig 13228 bp, 9 predicted proteins | sample PanSoiMetaPlot_3_FD_92586 | JGI IMG/M metagenome (GOLD analysis project Ga0126370, IMG submission 92586) | Tropical forest soil microbial communities from Panama - MetaG Plot_3 | ecosystem: Environmental > Terrestrial > Soil > Tropical forest > Bulk soil | place: Panama | collected 2016-02-17 | reverse complement strand
CGGCACCACCACCATTTCGGGGCAACCATTCGAACAGTCGCGGAACGACCTTCCGGGGGCAGGCAGCTGCGCCTGCGCCAGCGCCAACGGCACCATCAGAGCGACCGCAAGCGCGCACAACCCGTACCGAATCAGAATCTTCTTCATCATGTGGAGCTCCTTTTTCTGTATGTCGCGAAGCGACTCGTGCTGCTCACTGGACAATATGCCGCGAAGAACCAGTGTTCGCCCGAAAAGTGACACGCGGCGTCCGAAATAAGACAGGCGGTCAGAGTTGGCCGTCAAATACTTGTTGTGACGGATCGACTCCGTTCACGCTACCCCCACTGCCTCTACTCGCCGGTTGTAGCGGAGTGGCGACAATTTCCACAAGTTCATTATTCTCACAATGATATTGCTGTGTTCGCACGATTCTGCTATCGGCTCGGCTGGGAAGCGCGGTGTGGGAATGTTCCGGGCAAAGTTGGACGGATTTTGGACGCCAGTTGGACGTAAGTGGACGAAAAAAGAAAACGGCTCAGGATCGGAACCTCCTAAGCCGTTTCTTATCAACTAAAAGAATGGTTGCGGGGGTCAGATTTGAACTGACGGCCTTCGGGTTATGAGCTTCATCAAACAGTGGTACAAAAATCCAATAAATGCTTGATGTGGCGTTGCTTAGCTCAAGACCCAACTTCCAATTTCTTCTGTTGAATTGAACCGAAGTTGTACCGAGCAGGCGGAAGGGGCGGCAAAGTTGTTGCCGTCATTGGCCCAACTATTCCCGAAGTAATGGCGGGCCAACGAGCTTCATGCCGTGCCTCTCGAAGCGACTTGGATCGTTCACCTTAGCGTCCGGCTTGCTGGTTTCCTCGAAGAAACTTTCAATCCTAGCCGCCGGAGTGAAGGCGAATAGCATCCGCCCGGGCTGCTGACCGAGGTAAGCCCATACGTGCGGCACATTTCTCGGAGCTAGAACCGAATCGCCGGGTTTCAGCCGCAACTTCGTGTCCCCTACCTCCATCAGTACATCGTCACTACCTTCAACGAAGTAGAACCATTCCTCCTGCTCATAGTGAACGTGTCGCGGTGGTCCGCCGCGAACCATGTTGCGGTTCTCCATGATGAACAGAGCGCCGCTGGTCTCGTGGGTGAGGACTTTGAAGTCCAGATGGCTGTTGGCACGTGCGGCCTTATGCGGCTGACCGGTGCGGTCAGCACCAGCTTTGACGAGTTGAACAGCGCTCTCCTGTTTGTTCCCGAATGCAGCATAGGGAGCAACAGAAAAGGCGGCGAATACTTTCAGCAGCGAACGACGATCCATTTCATTCATAGAGTCATTCCTCTCGACGAAACGTTGTCATGCTAACCGATAAGAAGAGGTCAATGGTGAAAATCCCGAACCAAACACTGGGGACAGACTGGACGATTTTTCAAGATATCGACCAGCGAGTAGAAGTCGCCCACCACAGCCTGCCAGCGGCGAAACGGCAGCGTTATGGACGAAGCATATCGTTTGGAGATGAGCGAGACGCTAGGGACAGGCTTTAATGTTCCGAATTGTACCGATTGTACCGAAAAAGAAAAAGAGGCGACTGGAGCCGTCGCCTCTAAGTAGTTGATGAAACAGGAGAAAATGGTTGCGGGGGTCAGATTTGAACTGACGACCTTCGGGTTATGAGCCCGACGAGCTACCAGGCTGCTCCACCCCGCGTATCGACTATATCGAACGCGCTCGTCCGCGTCAAATCGATGGCAAATCGGATTGCCGGCAGCTCGTCTTATTCAAACTGCTTTCGAAACTGTGCGAATTGCTGTTTTAACTCCGCAATCTCTTTCCCGAGGGCTGTGATTTCGTCTTCCAACTTTCTCGCTCGGTCTGCGTCGAGCGAGTGTTCCCGAGCGGCGGTCTGCACCGTTGGTTCTGGCTCCGCCTGCACCACGTCTCCCGACAACAGATGGGCGTAGCGCGTCTCTTTCGTTCCCGGCTGCCTCGGCAGCGATTTTACGAGCGGCGGTTCGCGCTTCATCAGATGCTGCAGGCTTGACTGCACCGCCGTGAGATCGTCGAAGGAATGCATGCGCTCCGAGCGGCTTCGCAACTCACCGGGCGTTTGGGGCCCGCGCAGCAACAACAAACATAGGATCGCAGTCTCGTGCCGGTAGAAATTGAAGGCTTCCTGCAACCGGTGCTCGTACTTGGTCACACGGCTGTCTGCCGGGCTCACGGACCGCACCAAAGACTGCCCCTCTAAAGAATGCAGAGCTTCGCGCACGGCCGACTCGTCCAGATCCATCACCGGCTCGCGATTCGACTTTTGATTGCACGCGTTGACCAGGGCGTTCATCGAAAGGGGATAATACTCAGGAGTGGTGGTTTCCTTCTCTACCAGCGACCCTAGTACCCGGCATTCCACTTCATTAAGAACGTAGTTCACGGCTAAAAATCATACAACAGGTTCGCGAAGCTCTTTGAGAAGTGCGACATCGCTCCCCTAAGACTCGGTTGAACGATAAAAAACTCATTAGAGTTTCGTGTTGACAACATATTGTGCGAAATTGGGAATCCTGGTTTGCTTACTGTTCGCGGCGAATTCAGTAACTCTTGTCCTGTCACTGGGTTCGGGAGATCCTCGCCAACCAGAAAGGTTGGCCGTGATCTTGCCAAAGTTGCGGTATGGGCCACTTCTACACACACCATGAGTCTCGTTCATCGACGCTCAAACCCCGTTTACTTCGGTTGTGCCTCTTTTGACCGGCTTTCTGGTTCCGATCTCACTGGCTGCTGCTCAGGCTTCGCTCCAATCGTCCGGTCAGGCAGAAACCAAACCGAATCCTCAGGCTGATACGCCAGCAAACAATCCCGGGAAAAAAGAACCTCGGCAACAGGAAAGGCCTCCGGACAACAACCTCGGACTGCAAACGATCAAGAACATTGTGCGCGACCGGATTGGAGCACTTCGGCCTTTGTGCAGTATGAGCAATGGAAGTTTACTTTGCTCGCCCCTTCGTTGCAGAAAAACGTTACGACTTCCGTGCAGTTCACCTACTGGCCGCATTCCTACTCGCACTGAGAGAAAAGTAGTCACGAAATCAAAGCTCACGGTCGCCAGTCACTTTTGCTCCACCGTGCCTTTCAATTCCAACTCGACATTGACAGAGTGGTCCACCTTGAGCAGCCAATTACTCGGATTCTTCAATCCCCACTCGATGAAAGGCACGCTGAACTTCGCGCTGCCCGTCCAATGATTACCGGAAAGGTTCGCTTGCGCCGGAACCGTCAAATCATGCTCGTTGCCACATAGCACAAATGCTCCGTGGATTTGAACAGAGGAGTCTCCCTGCGCCTCGAGTTTTCCCGTAACACTGGCAGGCCGGAAAGTGATTTCGCCGAATCGCCCGCTCTCGAGCACCTCTTTGTGCATTTTCTTGTCGCGCCCGTCGTTTCCGCTCTTTCCGCTTGTGGCGTCCACAACAATCTCTCCGCTCGCTTTCCCCGTCGCCGGATCAATCTGCAGGCTCCCACCCTTCAAGGCAAAAGTCCCATGCACGGTATGGAGAGAGCTGCCCAGCGTCCAATGGGCGCTGCTTTGCGCCGGATCGACGCTAAAGATCAGCGAGTCGGGCGCCGTTTGCGGCGCAGCGTGTTGCGGCAGGGCAATCAGTACAGGTAGCGACGCGAGCAAAGCCGCGCCTAGATAAAAAGCCGGTTTGAGCGGGACTGGGAACACTCTCACATTTCACCTTGCCTTTGTCGGCGACGCAAATGAACCTATGCGGTAATCAGCCGCCACCCCAAACGCGCGCTCGTCTCCGCGAGAAAAGAAGACGAGGTTTCCGTTACGTGGGCCGCCAACAAACCTGAAAACAGATCAGGATCTTCAGCCAACCCGCGCATAACTCGCCTTCGCAGCGGCCCAAACTTGTCGAGCACCAAAAGTAGCCGCGAGATGAGATAGGGCCTCCTTGCCAGCCGCCGGTGAGCCAACTGATATTCTTCGAGGTTCCCAGCCTCCAATGCGTCCGCCAGCGCCAGCGCCTGACGAAAGCTTAACCCCAATCCCTCGCCGGTGATCGCATCCACACTTCCGGAAGCGTCTCCGACAAGTGCGACGTTTTGGCGGCAAACGCGATCGAGTCTGTACGTTTCCGTCAGCGCACCGCGCTGTACGCTGCTCAACCCTGCATTTCTTAGACGGTCCGCGAGCTTGGGAAATTCCCTGAAGGCCAAGTCAAAGTTCATCCCAGGTTCTCGCGAAATCAGCACGACGCATGTTTCATCGCCCGCGAGTGGCGTCACGTATGCCTGGATTCTTCTCCCCCAGTAGATTTCCACGCAATCCGTCAATAGCTTTCCGCGATAGTGTCGTCTCTGCGCAAATCGCAGTTCGCGGTCCGCGCGTGTATCCAGACCGCTCCAATGCCGTACCCGCGACTGGATTCCGTCGGCCCCGACAATCCATTGGGCTCGAATCGGCTCGCCGCCCACGAGCGCGCCATTTTTCAACATTCTCGTAACCGGTGTGCTCCACAGCAACCCTACGCCGCATTCTTCCGCGCAAGCGGCCATTTTCTGATGCAGCAAGGTTCTCCTCACCCCAATGCCTCCTTCATGTGGAAACCTAGCTGTCGCTAGAAGGTTTCCATCGATAAAGCGAATCTGATGGAAGCCCTCTCCGTCGTTTGTTTGAATGCAAATGCCCAGTTCGCGAAGCGCCGCGAGTGTTCCCGGCAAGAGCCCTTCGCCACAAGCCTTATCGATCGGCGGCTTCGCGCCGTCTGCCACAATTACCGAGAATCCCTTTTTGCGAGCTGCGATGGCTGCAGCCAAGCCCGCTGGTCCTCCACCGATAACCAGCACACCAGTCCTGTTCCCCACGCAGATTCCTCCCACCACCCCAACTGAAGCGTTGTAATGAGCCTTGCCCAATTAGATGTTGGAGTGGCCTTAAAGATGCCTTCTATCCAAGAATTGAGATCGGCAGAGCGGGCTGCGTCACCTTGCTGCCCGGTCTTTTGGGATCATAACTAGAGTTTATTTGATTAAGCATAACTATTAATTTGACTGATTGACTCCCGGCCCCTCATCCTGATACTCTTCATGGCGATATGACGAGCATCGCCATCACGAACACGCGGGGCGGCCACTTGGCTTTGCAGAGCGGTCGAGTACGTGTCGTAATTGTAGGAATCGGCTTTGTCCTCGCAGGAGGACACACCAGCGGATGATGGCGGCGTAAGCCAAAGCGAACCTCAAGAATTCGGCCATCATCCAGACCCGGATGATGGCCTTAGTTTTTATGGCTCGCTTCAGCATTGCCGTCGTTTTGTAAGCGGAGGAATGACCAAGTGACCGACCTCAAGCTCAAACCTCGCAGCCACGCCCTGATTGATGGAGCGCACCGCGCCGGAGCACGCGCCATGCTTCGCGCCTGTGGCCTCAAAGACGACGATTTCCAGAAGCCGCTGATCGGCATCGCCAATACGTGGATTGAAATCGGGCCATGCAACTACCACTTGCGTGAATTGGCGGAACACGTCAAAAAAGGCATTCGCGCGGCGGGCGGTACTCCGCTGGAGTTCAACACCGTTTCCATCTCCGACGGCATCACCATGGGCACCGAGGGGATGCGCGCTTCACTGGTGAGCCGCGAAGTCATTACGGATTCCATCGAGCTGGTCACCCGCGGGAATTTGTTTGACGCGCTGGTCGTGCTTGTCGGCTGCGACAAGACCATTCCCGCAGGAATCATGGCACTGGCGCGGCTGAACATTCCCGGCCTGGTTTTGTACGGGGGTTCGATCGCACCCGGTAAGTTCGAAGGCCACGCGGTCACCATTCAAGACGTTTACGAGGCCATCGGCGCGCATGCGCGCGGTAGCATGAGTGATGCACAACTCAAATCGCTCGAGACCTCGGCTTGTCCCGGATCGGGCGCCTGCGGAGGACAGTTCACAGCGAACACCATGGCGTTGGTTTGCGAGTTTCTAGGAATTGCGCCGATGGGACTCTCAAGCGTCCCTGCCACCGACCCGGCAAAATCAGTAGCGGGCAAACGTGCCGGTGAATTGGTCATGGACCTGCTTCGCAAGAATGTGACGCCCTCGAAGATCATTACAAAGTCTGCGATCGAGAATGCCATTGCGGGAGTCGCGGCCACCGGCGGTTCTACTAATTCCGTCCTCCATTTGCTAGCCATCGCCCACGAAGCAAGAATTCCTCTCTCGATTGATGATTTTGACCGCATCAGTTCGCGCGTTCCCATTCTTGCCGACCTCAAACCGGGCGGACGATTTGTTGCGACGGATCTTTACGCGGCCGGCGGCACAGCCCTGGTGGCCAAACGCATGGTCGAAGGTGGTTTCCTCCACGGCGAGTGCCTTACGGTCACGGGCCGCATGCTGGCCGAAGAAGCGGATGCGGCAAAGGAAACGCCGAAACAGGAAGTGGTGCGCAAACTCAATGCGCCGCTTAAGCCGACAGGTGGCCTCGTCATTCTGAAAGGGAATCTTGCGCCGGAAGGCTGCGTCATCAAAGTCGCAGGAAGCAATGTGCAAAATTTCAGCGGCCCCGCAAGCGTTTTTGACGGCGAAGAGGCGGCGTTTGCCGCGGTCGAAAAAGGAGCGATTAAGGCTGGCGATGTGGTGGTCATTCGCTATGAAGGCCCGAAGGGCGGGCCGGGCATGCGCGAAATGTTGCAGGTGACCGCTGCGCTGGTTGGCGAAGGTCTGGGCGATTCCGTGGCGCTTTTGACCGACGGCAGATTCTCCGGCGCTACGCACGGTTTGATGGCCGGTCACGTTGCTCCTGAGGCTGTGAATGGTGGCCCGATTGCAGCTGTGGCCAACGGCGACATCATCACCTTTGACATTCCCAAGCGCCAGCTGAACGTCGAGCTAACCTCGGCTGAAATCCACAAGCGAATGGCTTCGTGGAAGCCGCCAGCTCCGCGATTTGTGAACGGCGTCATGGCCAAGTACGCATTGCTGGTTTCTTCAGCATCATCGGGCGCGATTACCGCTTTGCCCGCAACTTTTGCGCCATCCGCTCAGCCTGCTTTAAACGCGAGGACTCCATGAAACTTACCGGTGCGGAAATTCTTTGTGAGACGCTTACGCAGCTAGGTGTGCGCGAAATCTTTGGCTATCCCGGAGGCGCGATTCTTCCGGTTTACGACGCGCTCGGCAAGTCGAAATTGCACCACGTCCTGGTGCGGCACGAACAAGGGGCAACCCACATGGCCGACGGCTATGCTCGCGCTAGCGGCGGCATCGGCGTGGCGATGGCCACGTCAGGCCCTGGCGCAACCAACATGGTCACAGGCATCGCCACAGCAATGCTGGATTCCTCGCCGGTGGTGTGCATCACCGGCCAGGTAAGCAGCAAGGTCCTGGGTTCCGACGCGTTTCAGGAGATTGACATCACCGGCATCACCATGCCGATTACCAAGCACAACGTGGTAGTCACTCATGCCGGAGACATCGCTAGAACACTCCGCGAAGCGTTTGTCATCGCCAAAAGCGGGCGTCCTGGCCCCGTGCTCGTCGACGTCACCAAAGACGCGCAACAGGCAACCGCGGAATTCAACTGGGACGCATGTACGCCGAAACTCCCGCCAAAGCGTATCCGCACCAATCATGATCAAGTCGAATTCGGCCGCGCCGTCGAATTGCTCAACACCGCGAAGCGTCCTGTGATTCTCGCGGGCCACGGCGTCATGGTTTCCGGAGCGATGCGCGCGTTTGAACAATTCGTTCGTGCGGGAAACTATCCGGTGGCAATGACACTTCTCGGCATCGGCTGCTTCCCTGCCAAGGATCCGCTCAACCTCGGCATGATGGGAATGCACGGCGAAGCGTGGGTGAACAACGCGATTCAAGAGGCCGATTTGCTTATCGCTGTGGGCATGCGCTTCGATGACCGCGTGACCGGTGACTTGCGCACTTATGCGAAAGGTGCGCGCAAGATTCATATCGAGATAGACCGCGCAGAAATCAACAAGAACGTGAAGGTGGATGCAGCACTCGTCGGCGATGCGCGCGAAGTTTTGGAGCAGCTCACTCCACAAATCGAGACGCGAGATCGCAGTACATGGATTCGACACATCAACGAATTGAAGGGCGATTCTGCGGTGCGCGACATCCAGAGCCTGCCCGATACGGGCCACCTCTATGCCGCGCACGTTATTAATGACCTTTGGAAGGAAACGCACGGCGACGCCATCGTCGTCACCGACGTGGGTCAGCACCAGATGTGGGAAGCTCAGTATTACCACCACGACCGTCCCCATACTTTGATTACTTCGGGTGGGCTTGGGACGATGGGTTTCGCGCTGCCCGCCGGCATCGGGGCCAAGTTCGCGAAACCGGATTCGGAAGTTTGGGTGGTCGTCGGTGACGGCGGCTTCCAGATGACCATGAGCGAACTCGCAACCATCGTGCAGGAAAAAATCAATCTAAAGATTGCCATCATTAACAACGGCTATCTCGGCATGGTGCGCCAGTGGCAGGAGTTTTTCTATGACAAGCGATACGTGGCCACGCCGCTGGTTGCCCCCGATTTTGCTGCGCTAGCCAATGCATTTGGCATCCGTGCCGAGCGCGTCACCACTCGTTCGGAATCGAATTCCGCCATTCGGGCGGCACGAGAGGCTAGCGAGACCGTATTGCTCGATTTTCGAGTCGAGCAAGAAGATTCTGTGTACCCCATGGTTCCAGCGGGTGCCTCGCTCCACGATATGATTCGGCGACCCCACAATCCGTTGGTGGAAACCGCGTCGGACGCGTAAGGAAGGAAAGAAAGATGCAAACACTTGTCGCGTATGTCGAAAACAAGCCCGGCGTGCTGAATCGGGTCTCCTCGCTGGCGCGGCGGCTGGCCATCAACATCGACTCGCTGACCGTAGGCCCTACGGAAAACGAAGAGATTGCACGAATGACTATCGTCGCGCACACAGATGAGCGCGGCGCTCACCGTCTGGAAGCGAGCCTGGAAAAGCTTGTTGACGTGCTGCTGGCGGAGAACATTTCCGGCCGAGCGCTCCTCGAACGCGATCTCGCGTTGATTAAAGTAGCCGCCGATCAGCAGAACCGCCCGCACTTAATGGAATTGATCAAGGTGTTTCGCGCGCGCGTGGTGGGTGTGGCCCCGGAATCGCTGATTATTGAAGTCTCGGGTACGGTGGACAAAATCGATGGGTTGCTCGAAGTGCTGCGGCCCTTCGGTGTATTGGAGATGGCGCGCACCGGTCGCATTTCCATGACGCGCGGCAGTGACTTGCTGCGCCCGCCGCTGTTGGACCTAGAGAGCTCAGTAGGCGAACCCGAAGTTACCAAGGCGAAGTAGTCGCAGTATTTTTTCGCAAAGACTTTTCAGAATCTGGACGCGAGTGCGAGCGTCTCTAAAAAATCCCGCACACTTACGTTACGCATTCCGGCCGTTCGCCGGCCAATGAACGCCAAACGAGAGGACACCATGGCTAACCTTTACTACGACGACTCCGCAGATCTCGCACTCATCCAGGCGAAAAAGGTAGCCATTATTGGCTACGGCTCACAAGGGCACGCGCATTCGCTGAACCTACGCGACAGCGGCGTTCAAGTTCGCGTGGGTCTCCCAGAAACGAGCGCTTCTCTGGCTAAAGCCCAAAAAGAAGGACTCGCCGTTAACACGCCGGCGGACGCCGCGGCTTGGGCCGACGTCATCATGATTCTTGCGCCGGACACCAAGCAGCCGAAGCTTTATCGTGACGCCATTGAGCCAAATCTCAAGCAGGGCAAGACGTTAATGTTCGCGCATGGCTTCAACATCCGGTTTGGCGCAATCAAGCCGCCAAAAAACGTGGATGTTTCGATGATCGCCCCCAAAGCCCCCGGCCACCGCGTGCGCGAAGTTTTCACCGAAGGCGGCGGCACACCGGCCCTCCTTGCCGTGGAACAAGATGCAAGCGGCGGCGCGAAGGCGTTGGCGCTTTCGTATGCAAAAGGACTCGGCTGCACCCGCGCGGGGGTTCTTGAGACGACTTTCACTGAGGAAACGGAGACGGACCTGTTTGGAGAACAGGCCGTGCTGTGTGGTGGCGTAAGCGAGTTGATTAAAGCAGGTTTCGAGACGCTTGTCGCGGCAGGCTATCAGCCGGAAGTCGCCTACTTCGAATGCATGCACGAACTGAAACTGATCGTAGACCTGATTTACCGCGGCGGCCTTAGCTACATGCGTTATTCCGTCAGCGATACTGCCGAGCAAGGCGACTACGTTTCCGGGCCGCGCGTTGTGACCAAGCAAACGCGCGAAGAAATGAAGAAAATCCTTGCCGAAATTCGTGACGGCAGCTTTGCCAAGAAGTGGATTGAGGAAAACGAAAAAGGTTGTCCCACCTTTTTGGCCACGCGCCAGCGCGAACAGCAACTTCTCATCGAACAGCTCGGCCCCAAGCTGCGAGCGATGATGCCGTTCCTTCAGCCGGTCGTCGCGCCAGGGCTGGAGATTAAAGCGGCTGCAACCAAGAAATAGCCTCTTAGCGATTACGCCGCGAATGCCCATGCTCCGGCAGAGCAATCGGTTGACACAACGAGTGATTTAAGCAATCCTCTCGCCTGATGAAACGAAAGAAAGGTTCGTCCCCATCATCTTCGATGCATTTGGGCGAACGCATCGAGCAATTGAGCGTTAAGCGGCAAGAGATTATCCGCCCGATTCTCGAGCATCCCCGCGAATACGTGTTGCTCAGCGTTCGCGCGATGGCAAAGCACTTGCGCACCGACCCGGCAACGATCGTGCGGATCGTGCGGGGACTCGGTTTTGGCAGCTACCGCGAATTTCAGCGCCATCTGCACGAACTTTCCCTGGCATTTGCCACTTCCCTCGACACCATGCAGTCCGGCGGCCGCGACCCCAGCGTGCCGGCACACGTTGTCGAGTCACTCGAACAGGATTTGAAGAATCTTCAGGGACTCAAGAATAGCTTGGATGCGCAACGCCTAGTGGCGCTCGCGAAGCGTTTTCATGAAGCGCGACGCATCGTCGTGCTTGCGGCGGACTTGGCAGCGCAACTGGCGGGTTACCTCGAATATCAAATCAGCCTGCTGGGCCTGCCAATTTTTGCGGCCACGTCGGCAGGCAGGATTCTGCATCTGGTGCGCTCTGTCAATAAGCAGGACGTTGTGATTGCGATTAGTTTTCGGCGCGGTCTGCGGCAAACTGTCGAGGGTGCGGAGCAAGCACGCTCGAACGGCGCGTATTGCGTGGGCATCGCAGACACGTATCTTTCACCGCTGGCTCGCGAGTGCAACGAGGTCTTTATCGCCTCGGTGGAAACCAGCTCGTTCGGGGCGTCCTATGTCGCGCCAATCGCCCTTCTCAATTCCCTGCTCGCCGCGGTGGGCCAATATCACCGCTCGCAAACGCTGGCCATCGTAAAAGAAATCGCCGAAGAACAGCGCAAGGGATTCCGCTGGTACAATTCGTGAGGCGTGCGATCATTTTTCACTTTCTCTCAAGAGCCGAAGGGGCATTAGTGTGAGATTTCAGCCATTGCAAGTTCGTATGGCAATTTGTGTTCTGGTGCTAGGGGTTTTCGCTTCGTTCGCAAGCACCGGGTTAGCGCAATCGCCGAATCCCATCCTTCCCGGCCCAAAGCCTCCCGATGCGCCGCAAGAGTGGAAGTCCTGGATTGGCGATTATTTTGGCGAGGGGCACAACACCAACATAATCCTCGAAAGGGGCCAAAAGCTTTGGCTCAGCGAAAAGGGTGTAGGCGAGTGGCGACTTGAGGAGAGAGCAAAGAATGAGTTCGTGAGTGACAAAGCCTCCGATATGCATGTGAGTATCGACCAAGATGGCTCTCTGATTCTAAACGATGCTCTATTTGCTCGAAGAGATTACGGTGTTGACGCAAGTAGCGTGGCGCGCATAAGTCCCTTAAAACCGATCGAAGAATTGCGTGCAGCTGCCATGGTTGCAAAACCTCCGGACGAAAAGGGGGTGTTCCGCAAGCCGGATCTCGTGGAGCTTGCCCCCCTCAATACCAATATTCATCTCGACATTCGGTATGCAACGACGAACGACTTCCTCGGGACTCCTGTGTACTCGCAGGCGCGCGCGTTTTTGCAGCGCCCTGCGGCGGAGGCACTTCTTCGCGCACTACAAAAGCTCAAGCCGCTCGGCTACGGCTTGCTGATTCACGATGCTTACCGTCCCTGGTACGTGACGAAAATTTTCTGGGATGCCACGCCTTCTGAAGGCAAGATCTTCGTCGCCGATCCCGCCCAAGGCTCGCGTCACAATCGCGGCTGCGCCGCGGACCTCACGCTCTACGACTTGGCCACGGGCAAGTCCATCGAGATGCCGGGCACGTATGATGAAATGTCGCCGCGGTCTTATCCAGACTACCCCGGAGGCACTTCGCTGCAGCGCTGGCACCGCGACTTGCTGCGACGTGCGATGGAATCCGAGGGGTTTACGGTGTACGAGGCAGAGTGGTGGCACTTCGACTACAAAGACTGGAAGGAATATCCGATTCTGAATGTTCCGTTTGAAAAGCTGGGCTTGGACGCGCGAGCCGCGACGGTCAATTAGCTGGGACTTGCATCGTCCTTTTCAAGGAGGGCTTCTTTTGAATAACAAAGCACGCCGTACGCTCGCCACTGCGTTGGTTGTTCTATTCTGCGGATTCCAGGCTGGCTCCGCTCGCGCCCAATCGGATAATCCGCTCGCACAACGCATTCAGAAAGTTGTAAGCCGCCCTGAGTTCGCGCACGCCAATTTCGGCATCGAGTTCTATTCGTTGGACACAGGAAAAGTTGTCTATGCGTTGAACAGTGACAAGCTCTTCGTCCCCGCTTCCACGACGAAGACGCTGACCGAGGGCACGGTTCTCGCAAAACTCGGCGCCGATTACCGCTTTCATACGCGTGTCTACCGCATCGGCGCTGTCGACAAACACGGCACGCTCAAGGGCGACTTAATTTTAGTCGCCAGCGGCGATCCCAATCTTTCCAATCGCATTCAGCCCGACGGCACGCTCGCTTTCGTGGATGAAGATCACTCGTACGGAGGACCGGCGCTCCCTGGGGATCCGCTGGCAGTCATCAAGCAGCTTGCGAAGGACGTCGCCGCCAGAGGCATTCACAAAATCGAAGGTCGCGTGTTGATCGATGCAAGCCTTTTCGCGGATGGTCCGCGCGAGGGCGGCACCAACGTGGTCATGTCATCCGTCATGATCAACGACAACGTGATTGACCTTGTCGG